>Ga0315900_10010539_pt1 | contig 11555 bp, 8 predicted proteins | sample LakEriMetagenome_FD_203521 | JGI IMG/M metagenome (GOLD analysis project Ga0315900, IMG submission 203521) | Freshwater fungal communities from buoy surface, Lake Erie, Ohio, United States - Buoy 12 MA114 | ecosystem: Environmental > Aquatic > Freshwater > Lake > Lake biofilm | place: USA: Lake...
CGCCAGGCCGTGGGCCTGCAGCGCCGGCTGCAAACCGGCCACCCGCAAGGCCTCGGGGCCCATCGAAGCACCCCGCGCGCCGGCGCCGATGTCGGTGGGCGCACCGATCATGACGATGGTCTTCATGACGGCGCAAAGCGGGCTTCGTGCGCTGGGATCACTCCAAGCGCACTGGCCACCATTGGCTCAAGTCGCCCAGTCAACGAAGGGAGACATTCACGCTGGCAAACAAGGTTCGACCGCGCGGGTCGCCGTAGGTTGGATCCCAGGTGACCTGGAAGTAGCGTGATTGGTTGGTGAACGGTGGTGCGGTGTCCAAGAGGTTGATGACACCAGCTCGCAGGCGAACCTGCTTGTTGATCTGGTAACTGCCGGTCAGGTCCCACAAAGAATAGGCTTCGACGGACCGGTTGTTCCAATCTGGGGCCGCTAGGCCGGGAACGTTCTGGTCACGGTAGCCTGATAGGTAGGTGTTGGTGAGCGTGGCGCCAACCGGACCGCGGTCCCAATTAACGCTCAAGCGATGGCGCCAACGCTGAACAGCCTTGTCGTCTCGGAAGCGCCCAAGTCCGTCCACGAGCGGCGAACGGGGGTCGGTGGCGAACCTGTACTCCGTAATCAGCGTGCCGTCCAGGCGTGCTCCGAGGCGGCCCACGCCAGTGTTGACATCCCGCACCGCCAGGGAGACGTCCAGGCCCGAGGTATTGAGGTTGCCGCGATTCTCCTTCTGCACGCTGACGAAGTTCACGAAGCCGTCGGAGAAACGAGTCACGATCTTGGGGTCGTTGTAGTAAACCGGGTTGGTGAAGATGGTCTCTTCGCCGATATCGGAGATGATGTCGGACTTGCGAATCATCCAATAGTCGACGCTTCCGCTGAGTTGGCGCGTGGGCTCGAACACCAAGCCCAAGTTGGCCTGACGCGAGGTCTCGGGGCGGAGATTGGGGTTGGATGCGCGGTCGATCGGCATCTGGGCCACTTCGCCGGAGACCGGGTCGCGAACGAAGCTGGCTGTGATGCCCGTGCGAAGTGGCCGGAACAGGTCCGACACGGTGGGAGCGCGGAAGCCGGTGCCGTAGGAGGCGCGCGCCAGCAACTGATTGTTGGGCCGGAAGCTCAAACCGATCTTGGGGTTGGTGGTGCTGAGGTCGGGTGAGGTGCGGTTGGTGGCTGCGTCGTTGACGCCGCTGTAGCGGTCGTGACGCAGGGCGAACTGACCCTCCCATTGCTTGCTGAATGGGGCGCTCAGTTCGGAATAGAGGCCCGCCACATGACGGGAGTGGCTGGTGTCGGCCAACAAGGCGCCCGAACTGGAGCGGTCTCCGGTCACATCATTGGTCTTGAGCACATCCGTGGCACGGAAGTCCACAGCCTCGCGACGCAGGTCCGATCCGATGGCCAGGATCATTTCACCGCCAGCCAAACGGCTGAGCGGACGGCTAATTTTCGCGTCGACCCCAGTGGTTGTACCCTGGGCAACCCGAGCGGCGCCATCCAGGCGGATGCTGTTCATGAAGTCGCGCCCGGCCGTTCCGGTGCGGGGTGCGAAGGGGTTGTACTGCCCCGCCTTGAGTCCGGCTTCCAGCCGACCGAAGGACACCCAGCCCGAAAGGTTCGTGTCGGTGACCTCGTTGACGCTGCGACTGAATGCGGCGTCATAGTCCCAGCCGCCGATCTGGCCCAACGCGCCGGCTACCACCCTGGAGGCCGAGCTGTCCACACGGCTGGTGCGCTTTCCGGCGTCTTCCAGGCGGAAGCGGAAGTCCACTGGCGTGGTGATGCCGGTGACTGCCTGCAGGGACGAGGGCAAGGTGACCCCCGAAGAGGTCCGGAAGCGTGCTGTGGCGGGCGAGGCCGCGTAGTCGGTCTCCGAGCGAGCCAGCATCAGCTCAGCAAAGAGCTGATGGTTGTTGCTGGCCTGCAAGGTTGCCCTGCTGAGCAGGCTGGCCTTATCGGAGGCCGGGTAGATTTCAGACCCCGCCACATAGTCGTAGGAGCAACCCTCGCGGCCGCCCAGGCCTAGGGGCAGCACCGAGTTGGGGTTCAGCCCGCCAGCGCAGCTGCTCTTGCCGAAGTTGACCCGACGGGATCCAGAGTTCACGCCGCCTGGGTTCCAGGTGCCGTCGGCATTGCTGCCTTTGAGGGCTGTGCCGGGGTTGGCACGTACGAAATTGTTCAGAGTCGTCAGTTGGGCTGAGGTGAGGTCAACGTTGGCCGGGAAGGAGTTGCTCGAGGTCTGCGGAGGCAGCCGGGTGGGTAGGCTGTATTCCTGGATGAAACGGCGTTGGCTCGCGTCCAGTGATTCCAGGCGCTGCACGTCCACAGTGGCAAACACATTAAAGCGGTCCTTGCGCAAATCGCCATGACCGGCCGTTATGGTGGCAGTGCGCTTGCCGCCACCACCTTCACGGGTGCTGGCGTTATAGACGTTTAAGCTCACTCCCCGAAAATCCTTGCGGGTGATGAAGTTGATCACGCCGCCCATGGCGTCGGTGCCGTAGATGGCCGAGGCACCGTCCTTTAGAACCTCGACTCGGTCGATCGCGCCGGCGGGAATGGTGTTGAGGTCCACCCCTGCGTTGTCTCCTGGCGAAGCAAAGTTGGCCAGGCGTCGACCGTTGAGCAGCACCAGGGTGCTGGAGACCCCCAAACCGCGGAGGTTGGCCCCGTTGAAGCCACGCTGTGCGCCCATCTGGTCGCTGATGGAGGCACCATCGGTGAGGCCACCCACATTGGAAGTGATCTTCTGCAGCAATTCGGCGGCAGTGGTGACACCGATCTTGTCGATGTCGGCGCGTTGGATCACTTCGACCGGCAGCGGTGTCTCGCCATCAATTCGCTTGATGTTCGAGCCGGTGACTTCCACGCGCTCGGCAGCAGGGGCTGCGGACTGTGCTGCGGCACTGCTGGACAGGGCCGCGGCGAGAAGACCAACAGCACAGGCGATTGGACGCAAGCGGTTGATGGAAATGGGTTTCATGAGGTGGATCTCGGCGGTGGAGGGTTGCAGACGGTCTGCTGGCGGACTCTAGCCACCAAGCCTTGGACCTGAACATGAGGACGACCCGCGCCCGTCGCACTGATGCAAGCCCGTGTCGCATTCAAGCAAGGCGCCGTGGCGTGCCTGCATCGGCGCTTGTCGAAAAGCGACATCCCATTGCATCAATCAGCCATCCGGCGCTGTTTGAGGGTGTCGCTCTATGGGCGATCCAGTTCGCGGCTGTCACCATCACAAGCCTTTTCAATGGAGAAACGCCCCAACAACATGCGAGAGTCGAAGTTCTCCCTGCGCCAGTTCTCCATATTGCAACGTCGTGCATGCGGGTTGGGTGTCCTTCTGGCGATTGCGGCTCTACTGGTCCCGTCAACAGCTACGCTGGCGGCGGCCACAGGGCAGAACCGCGGAACGGCCATTGCCATAGGAGGTGCGCTGAGCGCCGACAACGATGCGGTGTGGAGCCGCATCGTGCAGGCCGCCGGCGGCCCTGGCGCCAGGATCGCGGTGTTCGCCACCGCTTCGGCCAGCCCGGAGCGGGTGGGTGGACAAACGGCGCAGGTTCTTGAGCGGCATGGTGCTCGAGTCGAGTTGATCCCCGTGGCACCGCGTCTGCCGGGCACCGACTGGCGGGCCCTGCGGGACGACCCCGTCCAGATCGAGCGCATAGCGCGCTCAACCGGCGTTTACTTCACCGGGGGCGCGCAGGAGTTGATCGTCTCCACTCTGCAGCCCGACGGGCAAGAGACGCCGATGCTGCGCGCCATCCGCGAGGTGTTTGATCGTGGCGGCGTGGTGGCGGGCACCAGCGCGGGTGCAGCCATCATGAGTTCGATGATGTTCCGGGATGCGCAGGACAATCACCTGATTCTCAAGGGTCGCTGGCGCGCCGGTGCCGAGTACGACCGTGGCCTGGGTTTCGTGGGGCCTGATGTCTTCATCGACCAGCATTTCATTCGCCGTGGGCGCATCGGCCGCATGCTGCCTGGCATGGTGCGTCTGGGCTACCAAATAGGTCTGGGCGTCGAAGAGGACACGGCCGCGGTCATCCACCGGGGCCAGGTGGAGGTGGTGGGCCGCAGCGGCGTGCTGCTGGTGGACCTTCGCAAGGCCACCCAGAACCCCGACCTGGGCGCCTTCAACATCCAGGGCGCGCGCCTGAGCCTACTGGATCGCGGTGACCGGCACGACCTGCTCACAGGCCAGACTCATCCGGCTGCGCACAAAGAAGGTGGCGCCCTTGCCTGGCAGCAGCCGGGATTCAAACCCTACCGTCCACCGGCCCCCTACTACCTGGACATCCTGGCGCCCCATGCGATCGTCTCAGCCATGTCCGACCTGGTCGATAGCCCATCGGCCGAGGTGAAGGGGCTGGCGTTTCAGGCCAATCCCCGTGTCGAGGACCCCGCGCCAGAACTCGGCTTCGAGTACCGCCTGTACCGCATCCCGGAGTTGCGGGGATGGTTCGGCTCTCTCATCGGACCCGAGACCTATACCGTCTTGAATGTTGCGGTGGATGTGACCCCCGTGAAGGTTCATCGACCACTGCACCAACCTCTGAACACGCCCCCGAACCCCGCGCTGAATCCGCCTGTGCAGCCCACCCGATCGTCGCGGCCATCTGCCGTCAATCAGGAGCCTGCGCGATGAGAACCGTGATGCACCCGCTGCCCTCGGGGACCCCAGGGACCGCGCGCCAGCTGCGCAGCCTGCACTTTGGTGAGACGGCCACTGGCGAAGCCAGCTCCCAGCCCGGCCTGAAGGCCTACATCCAGGCCTCCCTGCATGCCGATGAGATTCCTCCGATGCTGGTGGCGCAGTCGCTGATACGGCGGCTGCAGCTGCTGGAGGACGCGGGCGACCTGCTCGGGCAGGTGGTGCTGGTGCCCATGGCCAATCCCATCGGTCTGGCCCAGGAGTGCCTTGGGCAGGCGCTGGGCCGGTTCGACTTGGCCACGGGCATCAACTTCAACCGTCATCACGGACTGCACAGCCACACGATCTGGAGCCGGGTGGGGCTTCAGCTGGGCAGCGATTCGGTCCAGAACAAGGAGCTCGTGCGCAGGGCGCTGCGTGAGATCCTGGAGGAGGCGCCCGCCGAGACCGAGACGCAGGCACTCAAGCAGCGGCTGGCACTGCTGGCCGCCGACGCCGATGTGGTGCTGGATCTGCACTGCGACAACCAGGCGGTGATGCACCTCTACGCGCCCGCCTCGCAGAGGGAAGCCTTCGGCCCCTTGTCGGCCTTGCTGGGTGCCCAGGCCTTTTTGTGCAGCGACGAAGCTGGGGATCAGCCCTTCGACGAATCGCTGGCCAGGATCTGGTGGGAAGTGGCGGCATTGGCCGGGCCTCTCAAGCCAGTGGATCCCTGCGGCTGCATCGCTGCCACGGTAGAGTTGCGCGGCGAGTGCGATGTATCCCTGGAACTGGCTGAACAGGATGCCCAGGCGATCGTGGCGTTTCTGGCCCTGCGTGGGTTCGTCCGCGGCCGCGCGTTGGATGCGACTCCATCATCCGAAGTTGCCCAGTTGCCCGCGCCTCTTTGTGAAGCCACTCCGCTGGAGGGTGTCGAACCCCTGGTGGCCACACAGGCCGGCGTGCTCGTGTTCCTGAAGACCCCTGGTGATTGGGTGAATGCCGGTGAGGCGGTGGCACAAGTGATTGACCCAATGACCGATGAGCGACATACCATCCGCGCCAGCCAGGCCGGGCGCTGCTTCGCACGGACCGCAAGGCGGTTTGCCAGCCGCGGCATGCGCATTGCCAAGATCGCCGGTGTGACGGCCTGGCGCAGCGGTTCCCTGCTGTCGCCCTGAGATGCCGCGCCGCCAAGGCGCACGGGCCTTGAGCACCGCACCGGTCAAGAACTTCAAGGAATGGGCGCAAGCCATCGCCTTCATCTTGTAGGGCTGACCCGTCAAATGGCGGTCCTACCGTTGGCCAAGATACGCTACGGGGTATGGGTTCGATGGACGACACCGTTGCAGACGCCTTACCTGGTGATGGCGGTGGTGCTGCTGGCGCCGCTGGCGCTGAGCACCCGGCTCTTGCGGCGCCGTCCCATCGGCCGACGCCACAGCGTGAGAGAGACCCTGTGCCTCCCTTGCGCGACACCAGGCCGCGCGTTGCCGTGGTGTTGTTGGCCGGGCGGTCTGCGCTGGGCGCGGCAGCTTGGGAAGATGGTCTGGCCTGCCTACAACGCGCGCTGGGGCCAGAAGCCTGTGTGGTGGCCTGGTTGCCGGTCGCAGGAGACCCGGACCGGTGGGTGCTTCCGCGGGAACTGGCGGTGTTGGTGGGAGGCGGTGATGCGCAGCGTGTGCGCGAGCGTCAATCCGCGGGCGGTCAGGCCTTGATGCGTTGGATCGGACAGTGTGCGTCGCAGGGCGTTTCCCTGGTCGGCAGTGACGGGGGTGCGGCGTGGTTGGCGGATTCGGGTGTACTGGATGGCCACCGCGCCTGCAGCGGCCGCGTGCATCCGGCAGACCCTTGCCTGCAAAGGCCAGGCGTTGTTTGGGTGCCGGCCGCGTGGGATGCCAGCGTGGACGAACGCCGTTGGACGGACGCCGGTGGGGTCTCGTGCCTGGAACTGTTGTTGCGGTGGGTGGAATCGCGCGAAGGAGCGAACCTGGCCCAAGTGCTGGCTGCACAGCTGCATCTCCCTTTCAGACCGGCGGCTCAAGTGGCCCGTGAGCCGGACGACGTGGCGATGGCAGATGACGAGCCAGTGCCTTCGAAGCCCTTGGGGGGCATGGCGTCGGGGCGCTACCCCCCGCGCCTGCAGGAGGCCCTGGAGTTGATGTGGGCCAATCTCGCTGAACCACTGTCCACCGAGGAGATCGCTCGGCTGGTGGGCCTGTCCCGCCGCCAGATCGAACGGCTGTTCAAGCAGTATCTGGACACCCTGCCATCCCGGCACTACCTCGGCCTGCGACTGCAGCAGGCGCAGCAGCTGTTGTTGAATTCATCGGAGTCGATCCTTCAGATCGGACTGAGCTGCGGTTTCTCGTCCGGGCCCCACTTTTCCAACGCCTACAAGGCGTACTTCGGGCACACGCCGCGTGAGGCCCGAAACCGAAGTCCCAGACCATGCACCAGAACAATGACCCCTCGATGAACGCCGACCGCCGCCGCCGTTGGCTCCTCAGGCCAGTGCAGCCGGATGACCTCCAGGCACTGTTGGCGATGGCGGCTGCCAGCCCCGATGGCATCAACTCACTACCCGAGGACGAGGCCAAGATGCGTGCGCGCATCGAGGCAAGCGTGAGGTCCTTTGAAAGCCCGGATGACGCCAGTGGCGAGGAGACCTACCTGTTCGTACTGGAAGATCGACTGGTCAATCGGCTGCGCGGATGCTCGGGTATCGCCGCCCGGGCGGGCTTCTCGGACCGCTTCTATACCTACCGCAACGAATTTGTGGTGCACGCGAACGCGGAGCTCGGCGTCTGGCGCCGAATGCACACCTTGAACCTTTGCCATGACTTGGCCGCCGCCACATTACTGACCTCGTTTTATGTCGATCCAAAGGTGGACGACCCCGCAGCCGCGCAACTGCTGTCCCGCTCAAGGCTGCTCTTCATTGCAGCCCACCCCGACCGTTTTGCCGACCTCATCGTGGCTGAGCACCCCGGCGTCACGGATGTCAATGGTCAGAGTCCGTTTTGGGATGCAGTGGGTAGGCGGTTCTTCCAGATGGATTACGCGGGAGCCGAGGCCGTCGTCGGGGCCCGGAACAAGGCATTGATTGGCGACCTCATGCCGATGGCGCCGGTGTATGTGGCCCTGTTGCCTCCGGAAGCACAGTGGGCCTTGGGGCAGCTGCATCCCTTGGGCGAATTGCCTTTCTCCATCCTGATGGACGAGGGCTTTGATGCCGACACCTATGTCGACATCTTCGACGGGGGGCCTACCGTACAGGCGAGCCTGCAATCCTTGAGAACAGTCCGGGAGGCTTTCGAGCTTGAGGTAGAGGACGTATCCGTGGCAACGAAGCCGGCTTGGCACATCGTCATCCAACCGACCCGAGAGCGATTTGGAGCAACACTGGCCCCTATCGATAGGGTCGACTTGGCCCTGGGTGCTGGTCCGCGCCTGGACACGACCGACGCTGCAGTGATTGGAGCCTTCCCCGGAGATCGCGTCTGGGCTGCTCCGGTTGGGAGTGAGTCATGAGCAACAGCCCGATGGGGATGAAGTTGGTGACCGCCGACGGTGCGGGCCAGGCTCGGTTGGTTCAGGGCGGTCCGGGCACGCCGCTTAGGCATCATTTCACCGTCAGTACGCACATCTTCAACAGCAGCGAGTTGAATCTGCAGGCAACGCATCGGGTGCTGTTGCTCACCAATGATCTCAGCGGGCACCCGGAGTTGAGCGATATCGTGATTCAGTCGGGTGGGGATGCGGAAGATCGCGTGCGGGTTCTGATGGAGCTGCTTGGGCTTGCGCGGGATTTGTTGCGCGCCACTAGCCCTTCAAGCCTGAGGACGTCGTTCTTGACCGTCGAGCTGCCGGGGGCGTTGGACAAACAGGGGAGGAGCCCTTTCTGGCTGGGTTTGGGGCATCATTTTCTGCCGGGTGAGCTTTCGGAACTGCGTGCCTGTGGCACCCACCTATGGTGCACGCGATTGGCACCGATGCTTCCGCGACAAGTTCTCTACTCCTCAATACTGGATCCAGAAGCACAGAGAAGCATTGGCCAAATCCGGGACGATCAGGCGTGGCTGATGGAGGCCTTGCTCGAACTGGGGTTCATGCCCTATCGCCACGTAAGGATCGATGACGGCGGTCCCGTCTTGATCAGCCGGTGTTGAGGATGATTCAAGCGCCCAGGAGCTTCTGCGCTTTCATCACTCCGGGGGCGGGTTCCGAGCTGGCAGATTGGCAATCGACCCTGACGATTCGCTCAATTCACACACTGAACGCAAGCGAGGTACACGCTATGAATTGACATAGCCTCGTAGAACACTCTGCTCAAGGGCATCGCCCAAAGGTCAGTGTGTATGCAGATGAACAACAGTCAGATCGGCACCCTGGTGCTCGATGCGAACGATGTCACGGAGTTGATACGCAGGCTGGGCATCGAATCGTCCATCAAGGCGATGATGCAAGGGATTGATCAGCTCTTTCGGCGCTGGAACTCCTTCGATAAGTCCGCGCGTTCGGCATGCCATTCAACAGTAGGTGTGATCGAGCTGATGCCGGTGGCGGACGATCATCAATACGCCTTCAAGTACGTGAATGGCCACCCTGGCAACACCCGCATCGGATTGCCCACGGTGATGGCTTTTGGTGTCTTGGCCGATGTGGCCACAGGGGCCCCTGTCCTCCTGGCCGAACTGACTCTGGTCACCGCACTGCGGACAGCAGCGATGTCGGCCCTGGCCGCCCAGCGTCTGGCCCGAAAAGACAGCCGGGTGATGGCGCTCATTGGCAATGGCGCGCAGGCGGAATTCCAGGCGGTGGCGTTTCGTGATGGGCTTGGTATCCGCGAGCTTCGGTTGTTTGACGTAGACGCTCGCGCCACGGCGAAGCTGGTTGGAAATCTTCAAGGCAGGGGCCTGAGCTTGAAGACTTGCCGAAGTGCCCGCGAGGCTGCCTGCGGCGCTGACATCATCACCACAGTCACTGCGGACAAGACGCGCGCGACGATCCTGACTCGCGAGATGGTGGCGCAGGGGCAGCACATCAACGCCGTGGGCGGTGATTGCCCGGGCAAGACCGAACTGCATCCTGGGGTCTTGAGTGCGGCTGAGGTGTTTGTCGAGTACGAGCCCCAAAGCCGCATCGAAGGCGACATTCAACAGATGCCGGCGGACTTCCCGGTGACCGAGTTTTGGCGTGTACTGACCGGAGATTCACCGGGGCGCTGCGACCCGCACGACATCACGGTGTTTGATTCGGTGGGGTTTGCCTTGGAAGACATGGCGGCTTTGCAGTGGCTCCTGGAATCTGCCAGAACGCTTCGGCTTGGACGTCCTCAGCACCTGGTCCTCAATCCTCGGAATCCCAAGGACCTCTTCGGCATGGTCGTGCCCTGCCCGGATTTTTCGAGCCATTCATTCCTGGAAGACAGCCCGGTTGGGGATTGAATGATGTTGCCGCTTGAATTCGTGGTGGGCACGCAGTCCAGACTGCTGTGAGGTGCCCCCTGACTCGGTCTGCGCGCTTGCCAGGCAATCACCTGCGACGCTCAACGGCGCGACTTCGGCTACGTGGTGGCTACATGGAGCCCAAAAAAGCCGACGGGCGTCAGCGGTTACTCACCATCTAACGCCCGTCATTGTTGGTGCCGGTGAAGAGAGTCGAACTCCCGACCTTCGCATTACGAATGCGCTGCTCTACCAACTGAGCTACACCGGCCTAAGCCTTCCAGTATATCTCACTGAGGCACGAATCCGCTGGCCTTGATCACCTGAGCCCACGCCTGCGCATAGCTGCGTTCGCGCTGGGTCAGCTGTTCGCCCGACATGTGGCCCACCGTGATGCCCATGGCCGTCAGCCTCTCCTGCACATCCGCGCGTGCCAGTACCTTGGTCAGGGCCTGCGACCACTTGTCGAGCGCCGCGCGCGGTGTACCCGCCGGTGCAAACAGACCGTAGTAGGGCACTTCCTCGAAGCCCTTCACACCGAGTTCGGCAAAGGTGGGTACCTCGGGCAGGGTCTTGTCTCGCTGGCTGCCCATCACGGCCACCACCTTTAGACGACCTGTCTTGTGGTGCTCGATGAAGTCAGGGATAGAACCCGTGCCGGCAGTGATCTGTCCGCCCAGCATGTCGCCGATCATCGGCGCGCTGCCCCGATAGGGCACGGGTACCAGGTCGAGCTTGAAGCGATCGGCCAGGGCTTTGACCGAGAACTCGGGCAGCGAAGCCGGCGCGGGCACGCCCACCGAGCCCTTGCCGCCGGCCGCGCGTACCGAGGCGAGGTAGTCGTTGAAGCTGCCCACGCCTGCGCGGCCCGACAGCGCCAGCGCATTCACGAAGGTGCCCAGGCCGGCCACGGCCACGAAGTCCTTGGCAGAGTCGAACCCAGGGTTGCGGATGGTCAGCGGGATGATGCTCACCGTATGGTCGTGCGAGAGCATCACCGTCATGCCGTCGGGCGCCGCAGCCTTGAGGGCTTGTGCCGCCAGTTGTCCTCCGGCGCCGGGCTTGTTCTCCACGATCACCGACAGGCCCATCTCATCCTTGAGCCGATCGGCCAGCAGTCGTGCGATCACATCGGTGCCGCCGCCGGCCGGAAAGCCCACCAGGATGCGCGCCGTGCCGCTGGGCAGTTGCGCCCGTGCCGACGCTGCGCACAGCATGGCCAAGCAGAAGAGGGCGAAGGCCGCGCAGCGGCCCCACGCCCGGCGATGGATAAGGGCTGTCATGGCAAGTCTCCTGGATTGAACGGGATGACGCGGTCGATCATGCGCCATCATGCAACGGGTGCGGGGCCGTGGTCAATGCTCATGCAGCCAGGCCGCATGCGCCGGCGCACGCCTGGTTTGCGCCCACTCGTCCAGCATGGCCCACTTCACCTCATCGAGCTTCTTCATCATCTCGGGCGTGCTCGTGTCGCA
>Ga0315900_10010541_pt1 | contig 11552 bp, 15 predicted proteins | sample LakEriMetagenome_FD_203521 | JGI IMG/M metagenome (GOLD analysis project Ga0315900, IMG submission 203521) | Freshwater fungal communities from buoy surface, Lake Erie, Ohio, United States - Buoy 12 MA114 | ecosystem: Environmental > Aquatic > Freshwater > Lake > Lake biofilm | place: USA: Lake...
TCCTCCCCCTCCCCCTCCTGGCCGGGTCCGATGCCACCCTGACCATCGGCCCCCCCGGCACCCACGCCGTCTCCTCCGTCGAGGTCACTGGTGATTGGGACGACGTTCGCGCCGCCATTGACCCCGCCCTCATCGCCGCCGAGATCGCCCTCATCCCCGGCGTCACCGGCGACGCCACTCTGCTGGCCGAGACCGCCGTGGTCTACAAGGTCATCTCTATTGATGACGAACCCGGCACCATCGCCGTCGCCCGCCGCACCGCGCCCGAGGCCCCCGCAAGCGCCACCCCCGCCGCCAGCCCCTCCGCCGCGGCCGCCGGCCCCACCCCCATCGTCCTGGCCATCACCATCGGCGACCCCCCCAACCGCGACCGCGAACGCCGCTTCCTCGAAGCCTTCGTCGCCCGCCTCCGCCAACTCAAAGGCATCGACGCGGCACCCGTCCCCGACTGACTGGCCTCTACTCCATGCAGCTGGCGTCCGCTGTGGCACCGTCCCTTCCGGGCGGTGTCCGGGCCAGAGGCCCGGCCTCCTAAGCAGCCCGAGGGGTTGAACGCCAGGAGCCGGCGGGGGGTGGGTGGCTCCGCACCCCCGGAACACCAAGTCCCGTCCTTCGCCTCCCCAGCCTGAAAGGCTGCACGCCAGGAGCCGGCGGGGGGTGGGTGGCTCTGCACCCCCGGGAGACGAGCCCCCGCGAACCCCTCGCCCAGCGGGGGACGCGAAGCGCGCCCCCACCCCGCACGCAACCGCGTGCTCCACCTCGCAACCCCCACCCCACCCCAGTCGTACTATCCGCACACCCCCTTACGGAGGCCCCAGCCTTCCCGCCCGCCACCCACCATCCCACCGCCCGCCCGAGGCCCACCACCACCGCCACCACCGGCCACATCGGCCGATCGATCGCCACCCCATCCGCCCCCGTCACGACGTCCGCTGAAATCACCTTCCAACTCAAGGGCGCCCAGTTCAGCGTCATCGCCCTGGCCGCGCCCGGCTCCCCCAGCGTGGTGATCGACCGCATCGCCTACACCCCGTATGGCGAGCCTACCCGCCGCCTCCGCTCAGACGTGGACGGCAACGGCGTGGTGGACGGCGGCGACTACGGCGACGTCATCCAGCAACTCATCGGCACCCCGATCACCTCGCCGACGTACCGCGTCGAGGCTGACCTGGACCGCAACGGCGCCATCACCCTGGCCGACTACGACGTCTGCATCACCGACGACGGCCGCAAGATCCTGGGCGGTGGGGGCGTCGGCGAGACCGACCTGTTCAGCCCCGGCGTCCGCAACAGCGTCGGCTACTGCGGCTACATCCACAACGAAGACACCGGTCTGTACACCGTCCGCTTCCGCACCTACTCGCCCACGCTGGGGAGGTGGCTGACGAGGGATCCGGACGGAACAGCGCAAAACCGGCTTCCCGTATCCGTCGTTCGCAAATCCTCGATTGGAGCGATGACACAGTACACTGACGGGCCAAATCTGTTTCAGTATTGCATTAGCGATCCTATGTCGTTCACAGACTATCTAGGATTGCAGGCCTCTCTGTGCAATCCTAATGCCATGCAGGCACTACTTGCAAGTTACGAAGCGATGGGCCTTACGGCCGCCCAAATTGCTAGACTCTTGGCACTACGCGGGGTGGCAGCCAAGCGAATTGCGGAACTTATACCGAGTTGGAGTATTGGTCTTGCCGCCACCACAGTCGCTGCAATAGAAGCGGAGAAGCAGGGCCTTGTCCAGGCGATCACAGATAAAGTGCGTGGAGCAATCAAGCAAATGGCAAAGGAGGCTGCGTGTAAGTACGGCCAGGGTAGAAAGACCGCAGAATGCAAGGGGGCGAACGAGCCAAAGAGCTGCGAAGAAAAGGGGTGGGATCCAACAACAGGGAAGAAATGCGAGAAGTTTGAACGAAGGATGGAACACTTTGCAAGGTGCGCTGTATATCGACAGATTGAGGCCGAGTTCTGTGAGGGATCGAAAGAATGGAAAGAGGGGCATTTGATTAAAGCAGGCCAGCTGCTTGGCGGGGCACTCAAGTGCGCGCAACAACTGTTGCTTTGCAAAGCGTCCGCCAACAAGCAAGACCAGGGATGCGAACCATGCAAAGATAACTCGGCTGGCGGGCCGACAGCTGGCCCGCCAACGAAGTGATTGGCAGCTGCCAACAATGTTTAATTGAATATCAACTAAGTTATGGAAAACCGTCAAAAGCGCATGATCCTACCGGAGCAGTGGGCCAGCTTACGAGCCTTGTTGCAATTTTGGGAAAAGAAGGAAGCGGAGAACGATATTGCAATCTACATTGAAAGATATGCTGGCCCAGATGATACCATTTCGGCTGCTTTATTGAGGGAACCTCTGCAGTGTCCACAAACTCATAATTGGGACTCACTGGATTTAATTTCCCGTGTAGTTTCTGTTAATGTTGATAATATGCTATCTGATCCGAATCCATCCTCCAGTTCGGCTCACATTTGTCAATTGTATTTAGAACACAGTCTTTCATGGCACGGTGCCATCTTCTGCTACAACTCGGCATGGATCGTCTTAGCCCGCTGGTCGCTGGCTACAAGCACGCATGTCCATCTCGCTAAGTGGCTGGCGGACCGTTGCGTTGAGCAAGCAGGTTATTTCGACGAAGATAAACTGTGGCAGGCCCTGGCTGTTGTTTCTACGTGTATCTCATCTGACCAACAATATATTTGCATCAGCGACACTCAAGGTCGAGCAGCTGCAGAATTGTTTCGATCGTATGCATCCAGAGTTGATTATTGAGTCCTGCATAAGTCTACGACTCATCTCGTGACCCCCGGGACGCGGAGGGGGGTGGCCCGGAAGAAGGCACGCAGCAGACGTTGCTCGTGACCGATGTCGTCCATTGTCCCGTTGCACATCCGCGCTGGGCTCGCGATAATGGGTGGACGTGTCCCGTCCCCCATCCGCGCTTGGCGGACCAGACCGCAGGCACCCGCGGCAAGGTCGCCCCAGTCCGCTCGCCCGGCTCGATGCCCGCCAGCCCAGCACTTCCACCGCACGCTCTGGTCACATCCCGGCTCCCAATCCCTGAACTCTGTGACGTGCCCCCCAAATCCTGATCCAGGCCTATGAGGGTTCCGACGGCCGCCGGTTGCGACCAGGAGACTCTCAGCATGAAGTGGACGAGGCACACACCCGAACAGATCGTGACCAAGCTGCGTGAGGCGGAGGCTGTCCCGTCCCCATGCGCGCTGGGCGCGGGATAATGGGTGGACTATCCCGTCCCCCATCCGCGCTGGGCGCACGATACCGGGTGGACGGGAGATCCATCATGGCAAGCAACGACACGGCGATCGGTATTGGTTCGGCTGGTTCGGTCGGTGAGGGCGGCTAGACGGGCACCGGCCACCCCGCCGGCGAGGAGATTCAGCGTTGGACCGCCGGCCGCAAGGCCGCGGTCGTGCTGGACATCATCAAGGCCAAGCCCCCCCTCCACCCCGGCCGATGCCGCCCGGCTGCACGGGCCTGAAGGCCGCCCCAGCCCCACCCCATTGACCGCCTGACCGTCCCCCACCCCGCCGATACCATCCACCCAACCCCGCCGGAGGCCCCCGCCTTCCACCTCGCCACGCCCCAGCCCGCTGCCCGCTCCCACGCCGCCACGCGGCCCGGGCCGCACCACCGCCCCACCCACCTGGCCAGCCGCATCCGCCCCACCAACACCCCTGACGCCCAGTTCAGCGTCATCGCCCTGGCCGCGCCCGGCTCCCCCAGCGTGGTGATCGACCGCATCGCCTACACCCCTTACGGCGAGTCCACCCGCCGCCTCCGCTCAGATGTGGACGGCAACGGCGTGGTGGACGGCGGCGACTACGGCGACGTCATCCAGCCACTCATCGGCACCCCGATCACCTCCCCCACCTACCGCGTCGAGGCCGACTTGGACCGCAACGGCGCCATCACATTGGCCGACTACGACATCTGCATCGCCGACGACGGCAGGAAGATCGTTGGGGGCGGCGGAGTCGGCGAGACCGACCTGTTCAGCCCCGGCGTCCGCAACAGCGTCGGCTACTGCGGCTACATCCACAACGAAGACACCGGCCTGTACACCGTCCGCTTCCGCACCTACTCCGCCACGCTGGGGAGGTGGTTGACGAGGGATCCGGCGGGGTATGTGGATGGGATGCATTTGTACGCTTATGCAGAGTCGCGGCCGATCACGATGATCGATCCAATGGGCTTGGACGCCTGCGGCATCAAGCAGGATATGTCTCTTCGCAATAGGGGCATCCTCCCGACAGGCGCAGCACGCGCACCAGGCTACGCGCAGCGGCAAGCGAGGCTAGCCAGGCTTCGCCAGCATGGCATTTCGACTACAGGCGATTATATATTCTGGTATTACAATGGAGATAGCCAGCCCATACATGTTTCGCCATCTTTAGAAAAGCAATTCCGCGAGCATGAGCAAGTGAAGCCTGTGATCGACGGCATCAAGACTCGAGCCATTCAGGACGCTGCCAATTCCATGCCCTGTAATTTTGTTTGCAAGCCAGGAGCATCGTGGACGGTCATACTTCCGCAGGTGAACGCGAGACGAACAACAGTGTACCCGCCTCCGAGAATTGTTCAGACTGCTCGCGGTCCCTTGTTGGTGTGGCTTCCAAATGATCCTACCAGGGCAACATATTCCTACGGAAGAGGCTTTATTTGGGCCGATCTGTCCTGTCGCGTCACTGTGAAGGAGTGTGGTTTGTCCGGCGGAAAATGCAAACCGACCAAGGTAGAGGTAAGGTGTAATGCGTTCTTTCGTAGTGATGACAAGTTTGAGGAACCGCTGGAGCTTCGTCGGGAATACGGAGGCGATGTAGGTGGTGATCCATACTGGTTCACGACGCGTTGGACCGAAAGTTTCGAGGGGAAACCGTAATGGCGATCCAGCAAGGACGCAATATTGAAAGGTTGTTGATAATCGCATTCTTGCTGTGTGCGTTGATTATTGCGTTTATCATTGTCGCGTTAGGCGCACGATTACGTAGTGAAATTCCCATTGCCTACGGATATATAATACTCCGGAATGATTCATCGTCAGTGGTATTGGCTGACTCGCGCGGCTATGTGGTGGTTGATCAGCAGATTCGTGAGATTAGCGTCGTGAACGGATTGATTATAGGAAGAACCGTAGATCCGGGGCTCGATGCCCATCCAGGCTGGTCGTTCCCGGTCGGCTACTTTATTGTTGATTCACGGAATGGAAAAGTGACCGCAGGGCTTACTAAAGATGAACTAATAAAAATTACAGGGCGACCACCAGTTATGCGAAGTATATTATCGTGGTCATTGTTTAATTAGCACTTGTACCAACTCCCACTGATTCTCGCGCGCAACCCGCGCAATCAGGGGGCTTGCGCTGTCCAGTGACTTGTGGCACACTGCTTCCGGGGTCAACGCGGAGGCATGCATGCAGGTACGTGAACGCCGCAACGGAGATCTGGACCGCTTGGCCGAGTTGATTCGGTGTGAACGCCACGCCAAGCGTGTCCCGTCCCCCATCTGCGCTGGGCTCGCGATAATGGGTGGACGGGAGATCCATCATGGCAAGCAAGGACACTGCGATCGGCCTTGGCTCGCCTGGTTCGGTCGGTGAGGGCAGCCTGACGGGCACTGGCCACCCGGGCGGTGAGGAGATTCAGCGTTGGACCGCCGGCCGCAAGGCCGCGGTGTCCCGTCCCCCATCCGCGCTGGGCGCACGATAACGGGTGGACGGGAGATCCATCATGGCAAGCAACGACACGGCGATCGGTATTGGTTCGGCTGGTTCGGTCGGTGAGGGCGGCTAGACGGGCACCGGCCACCCCGCCGGCGAGGAGATTGAGCGTTGGACCGCCCGCCGCAAGGCCGCAGTCGTGCTGGACATCATCAAGGGCAAGCCCCCCCTCCACCCCGGCCGATGCCGCCCGGCTGCACGGCCTGACCGTCGCCCCAGCCCCACCCGCCAGCCATCGCCCGCGGCCGATCGCCACACAACGAACTCGAACATTCCACCTTGCACTCCGTCCATCCTGTGGTAAGGTATACGTACGGACGCCCCGGATCACCCGTCCGTTCCGTGTACCCACCCCGGCAGCCCGCCACCCGGCCTCCCGACCTGGCCACTCCCGCCAATCCCAAGACTTATCCACACACACCCCCCTGATTTTCTCGCAGCAGGCCGCAAACATCCACACAAATACGTAGACAACCCACCAATCGTCGCCCGTTTCCACCCGCCCACAGGCCCCCATCCCCCAAACGCCCGCCCGGAGGCCCCCGCCTTTCACCCCACCACGCCCCACCCCGCCGCCCGCTCCCACGCCGCCACGCGGCCCGGGCCACACCACCGCCCCACCCAACCGGCCAGCCGCATCCGCCTCACCAACACCCCTGACGCCCAGTTCAGCGTCATCGCCCTGGCCGCACCCGGCTCCCCCAGCGTGGTGATCGACCGCATCGCCTACACCCCCTATGGCGAGCCCACCCGCCGCCTCCGCTCAGACGTGGACGGCAACGGCGTGGTGGACAGCCGTGACTACGAGGACGTCATCCAGCAACTCATCGGCACCCCGATCACCTCGCCCACCTACCGCGTCGAGGCCGACTTGGACCGCAACGGCGCCATCACGCTGGCCGACTACGACATCTGCATCGCCGACGATGGCCGCAAGATCCTGGGCGGTGGGGGCGTCGGCGAGACCGACCTGTTCAGCCCCGGCGTCCGCAACAGCGTCGGCTACTGCGGCTACATCCACAACGAGGACACCGGCCTGTACACCGTCCGCTTCCGCACCTACTCGCCCACGCTGGGGAGGTGGTTGACGAGGGATCCGCTGGGGTACGTGGATGGGATGGGGCTGTACGAGTATGCAGCGTCCCGATCGGTATCGTTTACAGATCCACTCGGATTGGAGATCTTTGACCCTCTCGACCCAGCGCGGCGACATCGACCTGCTGACGATGCTCCCACTGAAGATAACTCTCCGGTGTGCCGGACTCAGCGAGGTCCAGTGGTCGACTTTGAATCCAAGAACATTGACAATCCGCCTCCCGGCACCATCAAGATTCCGAGAATACAGGACAAACGAGAACGGCTGCGCAAGGCGATAGAAGTAATCAGGGCGATAAGGAATCGTTTGGGATCGTGTAAGTGCTTCACTATTGGTGGACACGGGGATGACGGAAACTTTCAACTGTCAGGATCTGAGAATAATCAATTCGTTCTTGAAAGCAATCTGATAGATCAGTTGATTGCTTATCGAAATGGAACGCTTGATCCAAGGCACAGAAACAATGGCGGATCAGACACACTTAAGGATGTGCAGGTGCTCGACATCTTTTTCAAGGAAATTGAACTTCTGGTTGAAGAAGGCGGGATAGTTGAGTTTGCCGGGTGCAACGCTGGTGGCGACGTCAAGGGTCGGGAGCTTGGGAAGAGGTTGTCGTTGGTGCTTCCAAATCGCATCGTCGTTCTTTATCTTCACAAGACACTGTTTGTTGATGGCGACATCCAAGCATTTTCTGGCAACCTCATTTGGCGTCTCAGCCAGCACTACGGTCAAATTGAACTGATTCCGACAGCTCGAAAATTCTGCAAAGGTAAAGAGGTGTCTCCAAAGAACCCCGACTACGACAAACCGTCAAAAGATGGCAAGCTCAAGCCCGCATCGGGAAACTAACTGGGTGGCTAACATGCCAGATATAGTGCGAAATCAAACGTTGAAGACGAAACAGTGGCAAGCAGTTGGCATAGTGTTCACCATCGGTTCTATTTTGGCCTTCGGGATATGGTTTCTCGACTGGTCGCCGCAGCTAAGTGAGAAGGAGCGATTTGCACTCCACTGGAAAGTGCCTAGGCTTGGTAGGAATGTTACCGATGCACTTCTGGCCAACTCAGATAGGCGCCCATACGACCTAATCAAGGAGTTTCTTGCGGCTGAACCGGACCTTCTGCCTGGATTGGGTGGTGGTGGCGTTGTTGCAGAGATGATCATCGCCTCTGATGCTAATCGGTGGATAACGCTTGATGAGAAAGAAATAGTCCTCGTTGTTCATGTGCCCCATCAGCGGCACATCAAGGCGTTTGTGTATCATGCAAACTGTGCTGGACGAATGGTTCTGCCAAACGAGGACCTGCCCCAGATTGCAGCCCCAACAGAGTCCATTCACTTCTCCGATTGAGCGTCTCATCCCATTTCCGCGTTCCTCGCTCTCGACGATTCGTGGACGGGAGATCCATCATGGCAAGCAATGACACGGCGATCGGTAGTCGTTCGGCTGGTTCGGTCGGTGAGGGCGGCTAGACGGGCACCGGCCACCCCGCCGGCGAGGAGATTGAGCGTTGGACCGCCCGCCGCAAGGCCGCAGTCGTGCTGGACATCATCAAGGCCAAGCCCCCCCTCCACCCCAGCCGATGCCGCCCGTCTGCGCGGCCCTGACGGCCGCAAAGGCCCCGGCCCTATGACGCCATGACCGTCCCCCCACGCCGCCGACAGCATCCACCCGACCCCCGCCCTGCCCCGTCCACTCATAATCGCGCCCCCAGCGCGGATGGGGGACGGGACATCTGAGCCGAACGCGCCTGGTGGGGATTTCAACAGAGCAGATGCACTTCGAGGCGCCGCGGCCGCAATGACAATGACCGCGATTGCTGGCACGGTCATTGGGAACAACAAATCTTGGGTGCAGCCGACTACCGCTCTGCAGGCGACACGTTGGACGGGGCCGAGCCAGCCCCGGGCAATGCTCGGGCAAGGTCCTGGGCCAATTGCTCCCGCTGCTGCTTCAGCGCCGCAGTGTCGGCCTCTAGCCGATTGAGGATAGCCTCGGAATCGGACACTCCCGAGACCGCCGTTGCACGCTGCATGACCAGTTGGCCCGCGCTTTGGCTGAGCCGACTGGCCTTGCCGGTCAGTTCGCGCCATGCCGACGGGTCGAGTTGCTGGAACCGATCGTGCATCCGAACTGTCAACTCGGCCAGCTCCATCGACCGGCCCGCTTCGAGCAGGCCAGCCTGATCGGTGGCCAGTCGCTTTACGGCGCTCCCAGTGCTGCACGACGCCATGAGCGCCGCGCCCGCCAAGCAAGTGGTGACAATGAAGGTCGTGAGTATTGCTCGACGCTTGTGAAGCGGCATCATGGTTGCCTCCAGGAATCCCAACGGTTGAGGAACAGGTCGTAGTCCGCAGCGTTTACGGTACCATCGTGGTTGACGTCGGCGGAGCTGTTCTGGCCGGACCACTGGGCCATGAACGCGTTGACGTCGGCGTTGTCCGCGACACCGTTGCGGTCAAAGTCCGCAATAGGATTCGGCAGCGTGGGGAATACCGACTGCCCCGGCAGCGAGACGTTGCCGCTGCTGATCTGGAGTTGCGTACCGGTCGAGTTTCGCTGAACCGGCAACACCATCCATCCGCCCTCCGGCAGCCGAGCGGGGAGGGAAGCGGTGCCGGAAGCTGAGAAGTCGACCCGCATCGCAAGCGTGCCGGCGCCTGCCGCATCGAGCGTCACCGCGTTGTACTTGCACGCCTTGTCAAGAGTCATCGTGTACTTCGATCCAGCAACATCGACGACCAGCTTCGCCTCGGTCGGCACGTAGATCGCCGAGGGCCCGTTGACAGTTGATGAGATCGACAATGACCCCTCGATCGATGCCGTGACAGACATTCCGCTTGCAGAGAAGCAGATGGTTGAGCCCGGCGCAACAACATAAGTCACGCTGCTGTTCGCCTGGAAGTCACCGACGGCCGTTGCTACCGATACGGCTCCGGCGGTACCGGACGAAAGTGCCGCGCTGCCGGCGGCTTCGGGGAGATACTTGCTGCCGTTGACGACGACAAAGTCCTGCGGCTTGACCGATCCGTCGGAACTGAGAAGTATCGAAAGGCAGACAGACTCGTCCTTGCTGAGAATCATCTCTGAGTTGACAATCGATCCCGACGCACCGATCGCCACCTTGTTAGAAGACTTCAGGAGATCTTTGAGGGCGTCGATCGCATCTTTGATGCGCTGAGAGTTGCCGGTCGCGCACGCGGTCAGATAATTCGCGTAGGCCGTCACCAAAGCTGTCTGCTGAGTTTGTGCGTTGCTGATGCAAGCAGCCCTTTGCGAGGAATCGGGGATCGACTCGCACGCTTTGAAATTGCGATCGATCGCACGGTCCACTAATTCTCGAAGTGACTGCTTGTCAGAGTCATTGCAACAGCCGCTCAGCGTCAACGCGGTGCCCGCCAGCAGCAAGGCCATCGGAGCGTTCAGTCGCTGTCGCCAAGCGACACGATGCACGGGACGGGACGGGACGGCGCGGGACAAGTGTCATGGTGCGCTCCGAAAAAGTGACGGATGTCACGAGACACAAAATGACTGTAGTCTTCCCCCCTTCCCTTGGACAACCCGGTTGCCTGTTCGGTCGAGGTGCGTTGCTCAACTCAGCTCCAGCGGGGCCGCCCGTGTGCCGTCCCCCGTCCGTGCTGGGCGAGCGAGAATGGGTTGACGTGATCCGCATCATGGCAAGCAAGGACACGGCGATCGGTATTGGTTCGGCTGGTTCGGCTGGTTCGGCTGGTTCGGCTGGTTCGGTCGGTGAGGGCAGCCTGACGGGCACTGGCCACCCGTGCCGGGGCAAGTCAGCTTCAGATCGTCGCCCGCGGCTCGTCCGCGTTGCCGACAACCCGGTCCGCGCGGCCACCCCCGCAACCCCACGGCAACAAGTGGCCAAACATCGCCAAGGCTACGCGAGCGTCCACGGGGCTCCACGCCCCGGGCGCATCCGAATGCCCGAGCCTGCGCCACGGTATTTGAGGAGCTGACCAGTGCCCAACTTGGAGGACTTGTACGCCGAATTCGAAGAGATCGCTGTTGAGAGGCTGCCGGTTGACGTGCCGCCAACAGCGGTCGACGTCGAGCGTGCCGCCGCCGCGCTAGGTCTTCCGGTCCCGAAGGACTTCGTCGACTTTCTGTGTCGGTTCCCCAACCAAGTCCCGCCATTCTGGGACGTGTTTCGCATTCGCCCAGCCGGTGCAGCGGAAGTGAACGAAGACCTCGTCAGGGAGAACGTGACGTATCGCCGCAGTCACCCGGGCGAACTGACGCAGTGTTTGCTCTTCAAGGCTATCGGAGACGGCGGTTACTTCTGCTTCGTGTTCTCGAAGTCTGGAAAGTTGCTCGGTATCGGCTGCTGGGAGCGCGACAATCCCGATCGCGATGTGCCCCCGAAGATCTTGTACACCGATTGGGCCGACTGGTTCGCCGAGCAAATGGACTCGCTCCGCGAGGAATAGGCCGCGTCGGCCGATGCCGGTTCTCCTGGCGGCCCTCCGCCGGTGATCGGCGAGCGATCCGGCTTGAGTCCGCTGGCGAGCCATCGGGTCTCGGTCAGTGACTCGTCGCAGACATCGCCCGACCCAGAATCCAATCCCGGACCGGAGCCCATCCCTCCGACCCCGCGTTGGACGGTCGTGAATCGCACCCTCGTAGCCGCGGCCCATCTCCCTACCCCGCGACCCCTCGGTGCAACCCCACCCGCCTGCCAGCCGCCCTC
>Ga0315900_10010544_pt1 | contig 11552 bp, 8 predicted proteins | sample LakEriMetagenome_FD_203521 | JGI IMG/M metagenome (GOLD analysis project Ga0315900, IMG submission 203521) | Freshwater fungal communities from buoy surface, Lake Erie, Ohio, United States - Buoy 12 MA114 | ecosystem: Environmental > Aquatic > Freshwater > Lake > Lake biofilm | place: USA: Lake...
TCGAAGCGGAACTAACGCGTGCGATCGACGAGGGTGGCGCCGGTGGCATGGTTTATCTGTCGAGAGCAGTCGCTCGTACCGCGTTAGGCGATTACGACGGCGCCCAATCCGATCTCAACGAAGCGAACGAAGTAGACTCGAAGTATCGAGCACTCGTTCAGGCTTTAGAGTCAAGACTCTCGCTTCTCAAAGGGGATCTCGCAAATGCCGGGAGCGCCTCCAGAGTCTTGAGTCGACTGAAGACCGAGTTGGAAACGGATCCTCGGTTGGCAATACTTGCTACTCGCATCGATATCGACAAGAAAGACTATGATGCCGCTGTTAAGCATCTGGAGATTGCTTCAAGACTATCGCCTAACGAGATTGAAATCCGCCACGGCTTAGCATGGATATTGCTATCCGCATCAACGGTCAACGCAAAGCCTGCCATTCAAGAAGCAACCGCTGTGGTGCGAATGTCCGCTGGTCGTGATTGGAGTTCGATAGCAGCCCTCGCGGCAGCTTACTCGCATGGAGGTAAAAATGAGCAGGCCATTCGCTCACTCGATGCAGCTATAGAATTAGCACCCCGTCACGCGTTGAAGGTTTGTGAGAAATGGCGTAATCAACTCGACCAAAAGCTTCCTATGAAGCAAGAATGGGCGAAAATGCGATAAAGAAAAAGCTTTTAGACTACCAAGCACATCCGCTGTGTTCTTCCTTTCAATGAGCCGACGAGCGCTAGCGGGCGATAGCCCCGGTTGTCGATGGAAAGCGGAGCGTTTACTTTCGTTACCTGGTTTCGCTTTCGTTACCTGGCTTGTGCAGATGATTCCAGAACACTCTCACTTTACCATCAGGTTTACTTCATGATCCGAGTCCTAACCGTTCTCTTCATCGCCATGACTCGATTGGCGATGGCGGAACAATCGAATGTTGTAAGCGGCCTGGCTGATTTGGTCATTACGAATGCCAAAATTTATTCACCTGGAAACAATCATGACTCCTTGGCCATAAAATCGAATCGTATTCTAGCGGTTGGTAGCGAGACTGACATCAAAACGCTCGTCGGTCCGCAAACGACACAACTCAATGCAAAGGGTTGCTCGGTAACGCCTGGTTTCCATGACTCACACGTCCATTTCTTGTCCGGAAGTATTGGACTAACCCAAGTTGATTTGGCCGATGCTGATTCTGTGGAAGAATTGGAGAAACGAATCGTTGCGTTTAGTCAACGAGCCCCGAACGAAGCATGTATCGTTGGGCGCGGCTGGGTATATGGAACTTTCCAAGGTGGGCTTCCGAACAAAGCGATACTCGATCGTATCGTCCCCAACAAGCCCGCCGTGATGAAATGCTACGATGGCCACACGTTGTGGGTCAATACTCGGGCATTGCAGGCAGCGAATATAACGCGGGATACACCGGATCCAGAAGGTGGAATCATCGTTCGCGATCCTGTCACTATGGAGCCCACGGGCGTACTGAAAGAAGCAGCTCAAACGTTGATGGATAATGTCATTCCTAAACCGACGCGAAGCGACAAACTGTCTGCGTTACGAAAGGGAATGGCGGAGGCGCATCGTTTCGGTATCACCAGCGTTTTCGATGCCGGCGTCGATCGAGAAGAACTGGAACTATATGAATCTTTGCGTGCAAATGGTGAATTGAATTTGCGCTTTACCTTCGCACTGACGAGTCGACGCAACATGTCCGAATCGGATGCAAATCAACTGACTTCGCTTCGACGAGAATTTCCTAGACTGGATATTCCAGCCGTCAAACTATTTGTAGACGGAGTGATCGAATCGCATACAGCCGTGATGCTTGCCGACTATGCGAACAAGCCTAGCAGGGGACTACCGGAAACGAGCCAAGAGGACTTGAACCGAATCATTGAATTGCTGGATCGACGAGGCTGGCAGATCGTGGTCCACGCGATCGGAGATGGTGGTATTCGTATGACATTGGATGCTATCGAGCGAGCGCAACAGTTGAATCCGGTACCAAGTACACCGCGACGTCATCGGCTTGAACATATCGAGTCGATTAGCCAAGCGGATATTGGTCGGTTCGGTCCATTGGGTGTGATGGCTTCGATGCAACCGTACCATGCCAATCCAAACAGCAACATCTTCGGTGTTTGGGCAGCAAACTTAGGCTCTGACCGCGCCTCGCGAGCTTGGGTCTGGAAGAGCATCCAAGATGCAGGAGGCGTGATTGCGTTCGGTAGCGATTGGCCAGTGGTCAGTTTGGATCCGAGGCTGGGTATGCATACCGCGCTAACTCGTCAGACACTTCAAGGAAAGCCAGATGAGGGCTTTCTTTCCTCGCAAAGGCTGCCGCTAGCACCCGTGCTCAATGCGTATACTTACGGTTCTGCTTTTGCTGAAAACGAAGAGGGCCAAAAGGGTGCTTTGGTGGCAGATTCGCTAGCAGATGTCGTCATTTGGGACCGAGACTTGTTCTCCCTTCCTGTAGATCAAGTGCATACAGCCAACGTGCGAATGACGATTTTGGACGGCCGTGTTGTATTTCAACAGAAAGAACCTGGTGGTTTGCCGACATCGTCGTTTGATACCAAGAGCGATTCTCCCTCGCTGATACCCAAGTGCATACGGACCAAGCCAACAATACGATTTCAGAAGTCAAAGTTGTATTTGAGATAGAGAAAAGGTCCTGAAGGTAGATTGGCCTGGTACGCTCCGCTGCCGAGGATACCGCCTTGCCTGGCATCCTATTGCCGTAATGCCTTAAGATTTTAACGACCTGTTACTTTGCCAACGATTTCTCGAAAAGAGCTAAAAGTCTGTTCCAAGCTCGCTCGGATTGCTCTTTTTGATAGACCTTCGTATCCGGAGGGCACCAACCATGTCCTGCGGGATAGACTTCGATTTCCGCTGATAGCTTGGCTTGCTCGAAAGATGCTTTCAAGACGTTCTTGGATTCCGGATCGCGTTGATCATCGTTCTCAGCGATCGCAATGAGGAAACTAGCCTTCATCGTTGGAATCAATCGGTGTGGGCTATCGTCGTTCGCTGTCACCAAGCCTCCACCGTGAAAGGATCCACCCGCACCTACTCGATCGGGTACAGCCGCTGCAGTTCTCAGAACAATCGGTCCCCCCATGCAATAACCGATTGTGCCAATCTTGCGTTTCGTGTCGGTCTGAGGCTGAGAGTCCAACCACTCGACAAAAGCTTTAGCATCCGTCATGTGAGTCTTCGGTGTCAGTGCTTGCGCTAGCGGACGAACATCTTGAATCGACGCATTGCTCGCGTCAGTCTCGACAACCGGCGCTTTCTTGCTGCGATAGAACTGATTGACCACTAGGACACTATAGCCCGATTCTGCGAGTCGTTTTCCCATGGTTCGAAATGCAGGTCGCAATCCAAAGATATCGGGCCAAACAATGACTGCTGCGTGAGCTCCCGATTTCGGTGTCACAAAGTAGGCATCGCAAACTCCATCAGGCGTTTTGATTTCAACTTCGTTTTCTGTAACATCCACGGCGAACGCGGATCGTGGAAACATCATCGCAGCTCCCGCCGCCGACATCAGGATGCCCATGTCTCGTCGTGAGTACTTCTTTAGATCTTCTTCAAAGTGATCTTGATCACACATTTTCTCGTCCCGTAATTATTGAAGCCTGAATCAGTCTGGAGTTGTTTACCAAATTCTATTGTAAAGAATTTTTTGCCTTGAAGTGACGGTTGATTGTTTAAATCGACCATGGGTTTGCCGGTCAACCGTTTGGCTCATCGTTGAAAACGAACGGCTGTTGCATAGATCCACAGCCCGACGTCTTGACGCATGTATTGTGGGACTACTCTGCTAACGCCGAACGCTAATTCCTGCTGATGGATACATTGAAACGCTACTTGCAGCAAATCATGAAAACTCAAATGCGTCGCGGCCAACATTCGCGAGACCATCGCTCGCCCCTTGTCTCGATAATGGTCCTCCAGCAACTTCGAGAGTCGTTGCGCATGAACGGCCTCGATTCGACGTATCGGATTGCGAAAGGCCCACACCACCGCTCCGATCGAAAGAAGGAACGAAACGAGAAGAACAACTGCCCCGAACTGGGTTGAGGGGCCTGCGGTTCGCGGGCTGATCCCGCTGCTCAGCCACATTGTGAGAATTGTCCCAGGAAGCATGACTCCCAAAAAACTAAGTGCTGCGGTTCCGATCGTCTTCAGCGATTTGCGACGCTGATTCGACGTGATCTTCGAATAGGGAAAGGACCTGTCGATCTCTTGCAACAAACTGATCGTCGCATTCCCATACGCTTGTGGAGATTCCGACGATGCGTCGACGAACCCCAACTGTTCACGAACCTCGCTGGAAACGATGATCCAGGGGAGCACCAAGTCTCTTGTTTCAACGTCCGTGTATTGAAACTCGTAAAGTACGGCCGAAGGATTGGCCGCTAGAATCGCTTGGCTCGAAACAATCTTCTTTTGCCAAACCTCTTCCGAGTCTTCACAATAGCTTCGCATGGCGTCGAAGATACGTTGAGACATCGGCCCCTTCGACACAAAGGTATCAGCCCTCTGCTTGAGGGTGAAAAGGCCCGCGACGATTTCGAATTCTGGCAAGAGCGAACTGTTCATCGACTGGCTATTCTCTTCTAGTTCGCGAAGGGTTTCTTTGCACCAGTCGTCAGGCGCTTTGAAGAGCGCTGCCCTCACTAGCCGGGTTTTGAAGGCCAGCCTCCCGTATTGGCGTGGATCCCGAATCATGTGTTCACATTGCTGTAGCGTTTCAACAAAAGTGGACCAATCCACTTCGCGGACGAATCTCAACCAGAGTGACTCACTCAGGTAATAGAACCAGTCGATCGGGAAGATCGTCACAATGCGCTCGAGAACCGACTTCATGTCGCGCTGGTTCATCGATGCTTCACTCAAGTAAGCTCTCAACAATTGCAATAACGATGGATCTCCTCGATGCACCTCCAAACCCGCTAGAATCCAGTCGACAAACCCTGACGAGTCCTCTTCTGCACGGGGCTGCGTGAAATCCGAAAGCACTGCCAAGGCATAGTATTCAAAGGATGTCTTTTGTTCCTTTTGAGAGAGTTCGAAAAATACTCCCTCGCGATCTTGCCGTGCGAGGAGTTCCCGAACAAACGCGACTGGATCGACTGGGGTTTGTTTCTCTAGCGACTGGCCTGAGTTGTCAGGCAACGAAACTGTATCGGTACTGGATAGCGTTGGTCTAATGCCATCCTCCAGCGGTACTTCTTGATTCGTCTGAAACCGCAGTTGGCTTTCCAGAAGCTCATAGGCCGCTCGAATGCGTTGGAATTCTGTCGGATACTGCTCTGGCTTGAATCGCTTTAACCAAACGTTGTAAGCCCGCTTTAAATCTTTACGATCAAAGGATGCCGGCAACCCAAAGAATGCTTGAGGGTTATGCTGAAGTAAGTTCCAATCGACTGGCTCCTGCTCGTCCAACGCTTACTCCCCCCGCATGAATCTGACGATATATCGAATAACAACACCGCCAAACACGACCGAAAGCCAAACCCAAATCACCCAATTGTTGCTTGCCGATTCCGCTTGGTGATACGTTCGCACTCGATTCGAATGCCGTCGAAACGCTTCAACCTCCGTCAACCAGCTTGATTCCAACGCAAAGATCGCTGGAAATTCTTCGCGGATTCTTTTTGCTCCGAGCTTCATTTCCTTTTCGCTTTGTCCAGTCCGCATAGTACGCAACTCGGCTTCGCGGAATCCTGCAGCCTCGCGGGGAGCGAGCATGATCAAGCTCTTCAATACGCGCGCTATGCGGTCCTTATTGCCTAACCGATTCGCCAATTCCGAAAAATCGCTTCGCAGAGTTGAAACATGAATCAATCGCTCTGCGGAGAACTGCAAGTCTGCGTCTTGATGAAGCGAATCAAGATCGAGTATCGCTTGCAATTGCTCATGCGTTAGATCCCAGAACCTAGTTCTACACTCCTCAATCCTCGCTTGATTCGCCTCACGTCGCTGGAGATACTCTTCGGAATCTCGGCTTTGGATAAACGTCTTTGGGAGTGCACGGCCTAGAATAACCTCGCGTGCGCGAACAAGCTCGGCTGGCGATTCCATGTCCGTTGCGAAGAGGGCTCGATGGATGTATTCACGAATCTGCTCTTCCCGACCTTCACGATCTGCCGATCCGGTCTCTGCAGGATCTGTCATGGTGTCTCGTTACCACCCATAAACGGAAACCCGAGAGACGATAGCATCACGAGCAGACCCGACTTGGTGGATTCAAAGAACTCGCGATCACCACTCGACAACGCTTGTTCCCACATGTCGATAGCCGCTTCTAATTCTTGGCGTTGAAAGGGACTGACTTCACCCACAATGCGTTCACAGAAGAGCAATAGTCGCTGATTCTCGATTTCGTCTCTGGGATAGAATTTGAATTGCTGCATCTCGCGAACGGCTTTGTCGATCTCTTTCTTCGTCAGCCCCGTCGATGCTGGTGCCAATACCGTACTGAATCGTTTGCCAGACGATGGCACAATCGCTTCCACTTCTAAAATACCATTGGCGTCATAAGTAAAGCGGACGGCGATCGGGGAGCCGGCCGGACCAGGTGGGATTCCCGTCACTTGCAATGTTCCGAGAAGCAGATTGTCTTTGACTTTGCGTCCCTCCCCTTGAAAGACCCTCAGCTCCAAACTGTATTGGTTCGGTTCTACCGTCGAGAACATCCCTTCTTTCGAAACAGGGATGGTCGTATTGCGATGGATGACCGGACTAAAGTACCCCTCGACTCGCTGCCCTCCAAGCTCCTTCATGATCTCCACTCCGAGCGTATGTGGGCACACATCCGTCATCACCATATCGTCGACCGCTCGGTCCTCGGAAATCAACGCCGCTTGAACGGCAGCGCCTAATGCGACGACTTCGTCGGGATTGAAATCTGCACGTGGACGCACGCTGAGTCGATGACTCAGGAAATCGCTCAAGCAAGGCATTCGAGTCGCACCACCCACAAAGATCACTTCATCGATATCGTCGATCGAACGTTCGGAGTCTCGTAATGCGCGTTGGATCGGCCCTAACAAACGCTCCAGAAGTGGCTCCATCATCTCAAGAAACGCTGTCGAGCGCAAGTGAAACGGTGCTTGAGAACTATCGAGTAACCCATCTTCGGTCGGGATGCGAATGTCAACGACTGCGTTACTGGCTAACCTAATCTTGGCTTGCTCGCAGGCTTGGCGAAGCCTCGAAACCAACAAGGGGTGACGCATTTCGGAAGACTCTAGCCGTTTGCCAACCGACTGCAATACGTGAGACACCAATCGGTCCGTGAAGTCCTCTCCCCCCAACATGCTTTCGCCGCTCGTTGCAACGATCTCCAGCGAACCCTCAAAGACCTCCATGATGGTCACGTCGAACGTTCCCCCGCCGAGATCGATTACCATCAAATGCTTTTCGGCATTGCGATCATGAAAGCCATAGGTCAACGCAGCCGCAGTGGGCTCATTGACGATCCTTCGCACTTGGAAGCCCGCCATCTCGCCTGCCAGTTTGGTTGCACGACGCTGGTTATCATTGAAATATGCTGGAACAGTAATGACCGCTTCGTCCACGGTTTCCCTAAGAAAATGCTCAGCATCTGTCTTTAAAGAACGTAGAACGAGGCTCGAAAGTTGTGGCGCAGTGAACTGTTTGCCTGCGATCTCGATTTTCTCTTCGCTTCCCATCAAGCGTTTGAACCTCGACGCGCAGCGATCGGGTTGGGTGACTCGCATTTCCTTCGCTGCATCCCCAATCAGAACGGATCCATCTTGCAAGATCGCAACGACAGAGGGTGTTAAGAATCCTCCGTGTGCATTGGGAATGAGTTGTGGTTTGCCATCCTGAAAGACGGCGCACAATGAATTGGTTGTTCCCAGGTCGATGCCAACGATCATCCAACAAAAGCCCTCCGAGCGTGAATGCGATTAAACCTTCAACGTACGAGAGATACGTCGGTAGGCAATTCCGTACCCTAGGATTGTAATCCCCGCACACAAAATCCAGGCCAGGAAATCTATCCCTTTATCACTCGGTAGCAAGCCAAAAATCTCCCTTTGAAGTTGACCCAGCAAATGATAGGGAGAAAAGTAGTAATAGTATTCTTCCTCCTGCACCATTCTACGTTCGAATCGATCAAAGCGTCGCATGAGCGTTGCGTTCATCACGATGTAAGTGACCCAGCCAACGATCCAGATCGCAAACCAACCAAACCCAGCAAAGCGACTTTCCTCGGTCATCGACGATAGTGCTAGCGCGACTGCGGTTGTAGGAAGAACTAACACGCATGTCGACAATAAAATCCGAAGCGGGATATCCCATGTTTCGAGAATCGCACCGCTGCTAGTGCTCATCAGTATGCCTGCCAAATAAATCAGCAATGCAGGGAGCGTGGTGATCATCGCTAGAAGAAAATAGAGCACACTGGCTTTGCCGATCAGATAAGACCAAGGAGTCAGTGGCCTCGACAGATACAGCAAATATCCTCGGCTTCGAAGATCGTAACTAATGAGCCGTGGTGCCACCAACCCGAGCATCACGACGGTACAGATCGCTTGCGGGTACCGAAAGTACCAATGCAAAATAAACGTCCAAACTAGATGTCGATTTTCCTTCGGGTTTTCTGCTGCAGGTCGCAGCACTTGCCATATCGAATCTCTCGGTGCTCGGTCCATTCGTCGTCCAAACATTTCCCTGGTCACGCTTTGGCGAAGCGAATCATCGACCGTTGCTTGCTCAAAGACTCCGATGGCGGCTCCCGATAATAGCGCTGGTATTGTGGCGACTATCATCACCCGCCTCAATGCAGTTCCAGCGAGGAGCAGTCGAATGCCAGACCAAGCGACTACCCACCAACGGAAGAGGCTACTGGTGCGCTCTCCTGACCATGTTCTGTAACCAACATCCAGGACTGGCATCAATCGGCTCCTGCAATCTGCATAAAGATTTTGTCGAGCGAGTTGCGAGCTTGATCCACTTTTTGAATGATGACTCCACAGTGGGTCGCGGCTCGCCAAACGATGGATGCGTCCGCCGAGAGGAGTCCATGTACGAACAAACTATTGACATCGGTCTGCTCGACGACAAAGCGTTGTTGTTGCAATTCGACTTGAAGTTTCTCGACATCCGAGACAACCACCACGTGCATACCGTTTTGGTTTGGCTTCTCTAATGTTTGTAGTGACTCTTGCAAACGAACCCTACCGTTCACCAGCACCGTGACATCGTCACAGATTTGGTGCACATCGTGCAGGATATGTGTTGAGAGTAAGACGGTTTTTCCGAACTCGGTGGCGAGTGTTTTAATTCGCCCGAGAAACTCTTCACGCTGGTTCGGATCGAGACCTGTGGTGGGTTCGTCGAGAATCACAAGATCTGGATCGTGAACCAGTGCTTGAGCAAACTTTAACTTTTGACGCATACCGGTGGAGTAGGTTTCGACGTTGCGATATCGTTCTTGTTCAATGTCGCAAAAGTCCATAACTTCGTGCGCTCGCCGCAATGCTTCGGATCCAGGCAACCCTGAAAGCTGAGCCATCAATCGAACCGATTCGATCCCTTGAAGACCCAGGATATAACAATCGTCTTCCGGCAGATACCCAATGCGATCGCGAAGGATGCGTACGTCTTTGGGCCACTGCATTCCCAAAACAGTTCCACTACCGGAGTTGACGCGTACCAGTCCGAGTATCGCTTTGATGAGCGTGCTCTTTCCCGAGCCGTTCGGGCCTAACAAACCTGTGATACCTGGCCGGACCACGAAATCGACATTCTGCAGTGCGGATCGTCGACCATACTGTTTGGTCAATCCTCTAATGTCGATCATGGTTGCCATGCACGCCAGTCTGCTCTGTCGGTGTGGACGGATCCGCGCTCTGATCATCGAGTTTGGATTGAATCCATCGCCATCGCTTTGCTAGTTCGATTTCCTGGCCGGATTCGACCGGTTCATAATAACTGCGATCCACTCCCAAGTAATCTTGAGCAACAATTCCATTCGGAGAATTGTGCGAATATTGATAGCCAGTGGCATTGCCCAACGATTTAGCACCGGCATAGTGTCCATCGCGAAGGTGTTTTGGAACGGGAATGACGCTTCCTTCGCGCACATCTTTCCGAGCTGCTGATATCGCCGTGGTCGCCGAATTGGATTTCGGTGCCAGTGCAAGGTAGATGACCAATTGGGATAACGTTAGTTGGCACTCTGGCAAACCGATAAACTCGCACGCTTGCATGGCGGAGACGGCGATCGAAAGAGCTTGCGGGTCGGCGTTACCGATATCTTCGCTGGCCAAGATGACCATACGGCGACACAAGAAACGAACCTCTTCACCCGATTCCAAACTCCGTGCCAACCAGTATAACGCCGCGTTCACATCGCAACCGCGAATGCTTTTGATCAACGCGCTCGCTTGGTCGTAATGCTGATCGCCTGTCGGGTCGAATTGGAGTACTTTCTTCTGCATGCTCTCGCGCATCGCATCGACATCTACAACGATAGGTTGTGTCGTGGACGAAAGGACGGACAATTCCAGTGCCCCGAGCGCTCGACGCGCGTCTCCCTCAGCCATCCGCGCGCAATACTCGAACGCTTCGGTGGTCACCGTTGCTTCGTACATCCCTAAACCGCGGGACCAATCTTTCAACGCACGTTGCAACAGTTGCACAATTTCCTTTTCGTCCAACAAATACAATTCAAAGACCTGCGATCGGCTTAGCAACGCACCATTTACGGAAAAGTATGGATTGCTTGTGGTCGCACCTACCAAGGTGATTGTTCCTTGTTCGACATCGGGGAGCAAGGCGTCTTGTTGCGATCGATTGAATCGATGAATCTCGTCGATAAACAAGATGGGGCGGTTACCTGTTGCCGAAAGCTCATCGCGAGCCCACTCCAATGCTTCTCGCAACTCTTTGATACCGCTGGTGACTGCGTTCAATTGCCGAAATGCACCCTTTGTCTCGCTGGCTAGCAAGTGAGCCAACGTGGTTTTGCCCGTCCCTGGTGGACCATAGAGTAATATCGATTGCAGTCGTTTCGTTGAAATGAGCCGACGCAAAAGTTTCCCAGGTGCCAATAGGTGCGATTGTCCGGCAAATTCTTCGATGGTCTTCGGTCGCATCCTCGCTGCTAACGGGAGCGATTTATCTCGATTCTGTTTTTCTGCATGAGCAAAGAGTTCCACAAGAATCAGTCCCTGGCGTAGCGGGTGGCGATAAAGGTAAGTTCACTAAGTAGGAATCATCCGAGCTCAGGAAAGGACTCGCGGTTGGCTAATCGACTCAGAAGTGTTTTCGTCCGCAAGACAAAATCCGACTTGTAATTGGCGACTTGCTGTTCCGTCATCCCAAGCTTTTCGGCTATCTCCTTATTTCCCACACCGGCAACAAAGAGCAACTCGATGCACTTGAGTTTCTGCCAGTCCTCTTTGGACTTCCATTTACCGATCTGCTCTTTCAACGCCTCGACGAGGGCCAATTCCTCAGAGTCACGTCGCTCCACCGATCGAGCAATACTGCTTACGGCTCGATAGGGAGCAGGCGCCT
>Ga0315900_10010545_pt1 | contig 11551 bp, 10 predicted proteins | sample LakEriMetagenome_FD_203521 | JGI IMG/M metagenome (GOLD analysis project Ga0315900, IMG submission 203521) | Freshwater fungal communities from buoy surface, Lake Erie, Ohio, United States - Buoy 12 MA114 | ecosystem: Environmental > Aquatic > Freshwater > Lake > Lake biofilm | place: USA: Lake...
TAATCGCTGGCATAACTGAGGTGGTTTTTATCTCCCGCCATAATGGTTTTCCGGCACGATTGCCTAACTCATCAGCCCTGGTAGTGATCACGACATCTGCATCACAATCCCAAACAGTTCGAGTTTGCTCACTCACCAGATGTGTTTCAGCATACTGAAATGGGCAAACTTGAATATGGCTGTTGATCCAATTGCGTGCTTGCGCTAAATAGTCTTGCGTCCAACCCAACTTGGTGGCAATTTCACCTAGCCCAGCATCGGGCAAATCGGCGCTGCTGCAGGCAATTTGCCGTTCATGGGCGGCCATGATCCATTCATGAACTGCATTGCCACGTGCAATTGCAGCATTTGATTCGAATGCCTTCTTGGGTAACTTAAGAACATAGGTCAAAAAGTATTGATAATTGCATCGCTGATACGAACTTAACATAGCGCGGGAGAGCGACTTGGAGATTTTTCCAGCAGTTGGCAGACCTAGAAAACCAGGGACTTTTGATATTTCTGGACAACTGATTCGAAATTTGCACTCGACACAGTTGTTGCCCGGCGTAAATTCTGGATTCGTTAAAAAATCCTGAACTATTGCTGGCATGCCACCAACAAAAGCTGCCGCAGATGCAGCATCACCACTAAATAAGGTGGCAGCTGAGCCATCTAAGCAGCCAATCTGACGGATTCGTACTCGCTGCGGTGGGCTGGTTGGTAGCGTTTGATGTGGCTCTGTCCAGCGAGCTAACGGTCCATCCGTGCTTGCACCGTTAAGCAAGATATTTACTGCTGCGATTAGTTGATTGCGATCTCGTGCTAGGTCGGCATCCCGATAACAGAACATCCGAAGCTCTCTAACTGACTTATCGGCACTTTGGTAATAGACCCCCCAGCTAGTTAATTCCAATCGGCGATTTTGATCACTGCTGATGCAAATAAAATCAGTAGTAGGTGTCATTACTAAATCTTCAGCTAAATCCTCTGCGGCAAAATCCTCAACTGCATTTAACGCATTTCGTACCATCATTTTCGCTGCAGTCAAACTTGGCTCAGTGGCGTTTTCACCTAATTCAGTGGAAATGACTTGATCCAGATCAACAGGGGTGCGGGTCATCGCAAGCACTGCTCTTACTGCGCCTAATAGAAAAACTGCCCTGGGATCTTTTCGAGTTGCCCAGTCCCTTGCTTCCGGATATTTGCCAACATGAGCTTTTGCAACCTTTTCCATTTGGCAGCTGCCAGGTTCTGTCTTTAGTGCGGCAGAACTTATGCGGAGCAAAGCGTCAGAACCAGTGCTTCGCCATGGGGATTCCCAGATTGGCAATTCAGTTAGATTGATCATTATTCGCTCAGTTCTAACGGCAGAAAATCAGGATCTGCTGCCTCGATCGTGGCCGCAGACACTTTTCGCTGTAACCCAGTTTGGCTTAGCAGATTTTGTGATGCTGCCGAACCTGGTATCGGCGCAGATTTCTGTTGAGTAGGGCATACCGGTTTAAATGGACAGTAATTACAAAGACGCGATGGCTGAGCAAGCCACTCGCCAGATTGCATTGCTGTGTCAATCTCGGCTCTGGTTTGGATCAACACTTCAGTTACTCGAGCAATGGCTGCTGGATAAACCGGGCGCCGTACTGCTTGCTTGTCGGGCAGGAACAGTAGTTCAACCTCTTCGACACCTGGGTCGGATCCACTATTAATTGCGGCCGCATAAAACAGTACTTGCTGGACATAGTCATCAAGCGGAGCGCCAGAGGGTTTCTTACCAGTTTTGTAATCAGTTACCCGATCAATTGGCTGACGCGTTCTTCGATCCAATCGGCCATGAAACAACACGCCACTTAATTCGGCATCTATATCAGTTTCGATATCAGCTATGGCAACATCGATTTGCGTTGGTTTTTCCAATTCAAAGTAGCCAGTGAGGGCGAGATCTGCACGCTTACGCACATCGTCACGATTTGCGCCTCGACCCAGATGTTCATATTCGGGTTTGAGTAGCAGTTCCTTTCCGACATTTCCCATAATCGCCCAAGCATTTTCAAAACTTCGATCCGGCGCAGGTAATCGGTACAGGCCTTCTAAGGTGTCGTGCACAATGGTGCCAGCCGCCAGCGCTGGGGTAGGTGGCTCACGCCAACCGAGTAAATATGAGAACCAATATCGCAAGCCACATTTGCGAAAAGCCGAGATCTGAGTTGGCGAGAGGCGGGCGCTGGGGTTTCCTGCTTCAGCCATCTCAACAGCGACCAAAGTAGGTGGGTAAGAATTTGTTGCAGTCATAGCGGCTCACTTAATTTTTGGTAAGCCTAAAGTACGCGCTAAGTCAGACAATTGCTAGCGATTGAGCAGAGTTTTTTATTTCTTCAATTCGATTTGCTAGATAGCGTTAACTGCAATTGGTCCCAACGGGCAATTTCGCAGCCATTAGTTCTGGTAAAGGTGCGATTAACTCGTTGGCCAGCCCAGCGACCAGTTACTTTGGCAACTTCCGCACCACCATATATTTGGGTGCACGCCTCTAATTTGGGTGGTTTCACAAATGGTTCAGTTGCCACCCTTATCTCTTGACATGCCAGTTTTGCTGCTGGATGAGTGCCACCAGCGGGGCGGCAGGTCAGCTGCCAAGTTACTGGCTTTGCTGAAGCAGATTTTTGAAAAGTGATAGTTAGTCGGTAATTTGCATTTGCATCTGCTGGTGCAGTGGTTAGTAACAATATTGCAAATACTAACGATGACAGAAGTTTTTTCATCAGATCCGCTCTGGTTGGGTATTACCTGATTCAGCAATCGCTTGCCGAATATTAACTCGAGTGAATAGTAACCCACCAACAACAAAGAACACGATGAGCGCCAGAATTGAAGTGCGATAACTACCAGTTAAGGTCAGGCTCAAGCCAAATAAGAAAGTGCCGAGCCATGATGTGCCACGCTCAGCAATTTCATACACCGCAAAATATTGTGCTTCCTGTGACCTTGGAATCATTTGACTAAAAATTGATCTAGAGAGCGCCTGCGATCCACCTAGCACAAGTCCGATTAGGGCCGCAAGCAAGTAATAACTAACTGCAGCTTGGGCGGGGACAAAGTAAGCAGCAATTACCGCAAAGGTCCAGATGATAAGTGATGTCAACAATACATTTCGGCTGCCAAAGATTGCCGCAAGTTTTCCTAGCAACAATGCGCCAATTAGTGCGACAAACTGAACAATCAATATTGCAACAATCAAGTCAGACTGGGGCAGCAGTAACTCAATTGCAGCATAAGTGCCAGCGAGCGCAATTACGGTTTGAATACCATCGTTATACAACAGATAGGCAATTAAGAATTTTAAAGTTTGTGGATACTTTCGCGCCGATTTAGCTGTTTGCACTAACTCACTTAGTGTGACTCTAATTGCCGCTGCGCCAATTTTGCCTTGATCGCGGTTAAGGCCAATCAACCCTTTCAGCGAAACCAAAGTAAACAATAGCCACCAGGCGCCAGCGCTAACTAATGAAATTCGAACCGCGGCTGATTCGGGTAGCCCAATTGATTCGGCAGATAAAAATAATGCCACGTTTGCCAGGAGTAAACTTCCGCCGCCAAGATAGCCAAGCCCCCAACCTTTGGATGAAACTGCATCGCGCTCATCTGGTGAAGCAATATCTGGTAGATAAGAGTTATAAACCACAATTGATGAGCCAAATGCAACATTTGCTATCACTAATAGCGCAGCACCTAATTGATAAGTGTCTGCTGAGATGAAATACATCAACATCGTTGATAGTGAACCTAAAAGCGCAAAAAACCCGAGTAGATTCGTTCGCCTTTTAACGTGATCCGCCAGTGCGCCAACAATGGGTAGCGTGACTACTTGCAATAAAACCGAAAGTGAGATGGTGTAAGGGAATAGACTTTCCGCAGCCATTGGTATACCTAATACGGTTATAAATCCGTCAGCATCAGATTCGGCTTGAGCCAATTCAGTTAGATAAGGACCAAGAAATACCGTAACAACCGTGGTAGAAAACGCTGAGTTAGCAAAGTCATAAAAATACCAAGAGCGCTGGGTCCGAGTCGATCTCATGACCTAAGTTTGGCGAAAAACCCCAAACTTTTCGCCCCAATCGCCAGAATTAGTGACTTTTTGTTGGACTTGGCAGGTCTTTTGCAATCTCAATGCCATAGTCCGCCGCTTCTTCCAACTCATGCACCGTATGAGCTTTGGCTGCAGTTAACTCAGCCGCAGTTGGCATTGGCACCTGATCCACGTACCACCAACGGTTGAGTCTATGTTGCAATTTCTTTGCCCAAAGGTGAGGAGTTTTTACGCCGTTTTCATCCTGCTCAGCCGGTGGTGGCAGCATTGGCAACTCAGTTCGAGCCAGCAGCACTGCCTTTACCTCATCAGATAGCGGTTCATGTACTTCAATAAATTCACCGCTTGGCAATCGCAGCAATCGGCCAGTTGGATCGCCGTGTAGCAATCGCTCTCGATCTTTGTGCTGCAAGGACAGGCAGATGCGTTTTGTTATCACAAATGCGATTGGTGGCACCACGATAATTAGCACTCGAACAGCTCGAGTCATGTCGTTGATCGACAAACTGAGCATCTGCGCAATGATGTCATTTCCGCCGGAGATCCATAGGAATCCGTAGAAGGTCAACGACATTACGCCAAGAGCAGTTCGGTTTGGATTGTTGCGTGGTCGCTCTAAGATGTGGTGATGCCGCTTATCGCCAGTGATCCATTGCTCAATCCATGGATAAAATGCAAGTAGCGTAAACATGATGCCAGGTACTACTACGGCTGGAATCAAGATATTAGGGGAGAGGGTAAAGAGTCCGGGAACGGTAATTTCCCAGTTTGGCATGATTCGAGTGCCGCCATCAAGCCAACCGATATACCAGTCCGGCTGTGAGCCAGCAGTGACTTGATCTGGCATGTAAGGACCATATTTCCAAATTGGGTTAATAGTCACCAAGCCAGAAATTAACACTAAGAAACCAAAGACGATAAAGAAGAAGCCACCTGCTTTGGCCATGTAAACCGGAAGTAATGGATATCCAACAACATTGTTGTTGGTGCGGCCAGGACCTGGGTATTGGGTGTGTTTCTGATACCAAACCATCATTAAGTGCGCGGTAATTAGCGCCAACATGATTCCTGGAATGATCAAAACGTGCAAGGTGTAAAGACGTGGAATGAAATCGACACCGGGGAATTCGCCACCAAAGACCAAGAATGACACGTAAGTGCCAATAACAGGTATTGCTAGTGCAATGCCAGATGCAATTCGCAAACCAGTTCCACTTAGTAGATCGTCAGGCAATGAATAACCAGCAAATCCCTCAAAAATTGCTAGCACTAGCAAGCCAACACCAATTACCCAATTTAGTTCGCGTGGCTTTCTAAATGCGCCAGTGAAGAAAACGCGAAGTAGGTGAACTGAGATTGCAGCTACGAAAAGCAGCGCACCCCAGTGATGCACCTGGCGCATTAATAGACCACCGCGAACATCAAATGAAATTTCTAAGGTAGATGCATACGCTTCAGTCATCTTAACACCCTTTAACGGGACATAAGAGCCGTCATAGAGAATTTCAGCCATGGACGGTTTGTAAAAGAAAGTTAGATAAACGCCGGATAACAACAAAATGATGAATGAGTAAAGCGCGATTTCACCAAGCATGAATGACCAGTGATCTGGAAACACTTTTTTCATGTTCCGCTTGATAAAGCCAGATGTACCTAGGCGTTCATCTAAAAACTTAACACTGCCATCGATTGATTTATCAACCGGTCCGCGAGTTACGTTGTTGCTCATCCACGCTCCCAGAAACTAGGTCCAACAGGTTCTTGGAAATCCGATAACGCCACTAAATATCCCTCTTCATCAACACCAAGCGGTAACTGTGGCAAGCGACGTGCGGCAGGGCCGAACACCACATTGCCCGAATCAGCTAAATCAAAGGTGGATTGATGGCAAGGACATAGCAAATGATGGGTGCGATGTTCATAAAGCGCAATCGGACAACCCACGTGAGTGCAGATCTTGGAATAAGCCACGATTCCTTGGTAGTCCCAACCTTCACCCTGTGAGGTACGAAGTTGTTCAGGCGTCATGCGCACGACCAAGATTGAAGTTTTCGCGCGGGCATTGAGATTGTGGTTTTCTTCTTCCCACTCTTTCAAATTTTCCGGGTGAGCAGAAACTAACGAGCCAACTGAAAAGTCTTCTGGTCGAAGATATCTTCCAGTTGGGTCAGTTACTAATCTAATGCCTTTAGCCCAAATAGTTTCGCGCAGTTCATTTTGCGGCATTGGTCCAAAATCCAGCGCCAGCACCACAGCCGGAAGTGGTAGCACCGCAAGTGCGGTAAGAAGTGACCGACGCACAATCTTTCGTGTGGCAAAACCTGACTCAACACCACCTTCACGAATTTCTTGCATGACTGATTCGCGAATCTGCTTACTTGATGCGTATGGATGTCGCTCTTGCACTACTTCATCATCTGGCATTAATTTGCGAGCCCAGTGAATTGCGCCAGTTCCAATTAAGAATACAGCGAGGCCGAGCGTGATTCCAAGCGCTAAGTTTGAAGCTGAAGTAACTCCTGGTCCTGGAACTCGAATGTACAAATCAACCGGGATTGCAAAAAACGAAACCATCGCAAGTACCGTGAAAACTGCAGAAAGTAAAAACATGATGGAAACTTGGCGTTCGGCTCGAGCTGCTGCAATCGGGTCAACATCAGCCCGACGAAGCACATGCAGTGGAAGCTGAGTATTAGGCAGATTAACTTCAGTGCTTGATTGCGCGACTGGAACTACTTCGTTGGTGGTTTCATTATTTTCGCCGTGGCTCATTTAGCTTTAACTCCAATCCAGATTGCAACAAGTAGTAACGCACCAATTCCAACGGTCCATAGGAATAAACCTTCCGCAACCGGACCATATCGACCTAATTCAAATCCACCTGGGTTAGGTGAGTCTTTGAGAAATTCGATGTAAGCAATCACTGCTTGCTTCTCTTCTACCGTCAATGTTTGATCATTAAAGATAGGCATTGCTTGTGGTCCAGTTATCATTGCTTCATAAATTTGTTGTGGTGTTGCCAGCATCAAGGTTGGCGCATATTTACCTTCAGTTAAGGCGCCGCCGCGACCAGAGAAAGAGTGGCATTGAGCACAGTTTGCTCGGAAAAGTTCGCCACCCTTAGCTAAATCAGCGCCAGCCCAATTAAGTTGTGCTGCAGTTGGAATTTCTGGCCCAGGACTTAACGAGGCAACGTATGCTGCCAACTGCAGTGTTTGTTCTTCGGTGTATTGCGGGGCTTTGCGCATTACTTGTGCGCCTGGAGCTGCCATCGGCATCCGCCCACTGGAAACTTGGAAATGAACTGATGCGGCACCAACACCGATTAACGTTGGACCGTCAGAATTACCTTGTGCATTTAAACCGTGGCAAGTAGCACAACCGGTGGCAAAGAGTCTCTTACCAGCATCAATACTGGCTGGGTCATTCATGATCGCAGCTGCGTCTACCGAACTTCTTGCTAACTGATTTGTTGCTGTTGCACCAACAGTGTAGATACCACTAGTGATGATCAGCCCCAACAGCATTACTACAAAAATGGCTGCTGGATGTTTTCGGAATCTGCTGATTCCTAACGTTTTTGATCGGTTAGCCACAAGTTCCTCTCAATTACTTAAGTAAATAAATAGCAGCAAAAAGCGCAATCCAAACTACATCGACAAAGTGCCAGTAATACGAAGCAACTACTGCGAAGGTAACTTGGCCATGCGTAAATCTTCTGGTTTGATAACTACGCAACAAGACATACAAGAATGCAATTAAGCCTCCTGTTACGTGAAGCGCGTGAAAGCCAGTTGTTACATAAAACATTGAGCCATAAGGATCTGATGAAATCAACAAGCCCTTATGCACTAATTCAGCGTATTCAAAAACTTGACCAGCGATAAAGACTGAACCCATCATGAAAGTGATAACGGTCCAGCGCCGGAACAACTGCACATCGCCACGTTCAGCTGCAAACACACCAAGTTGAGCGGTAACTGATGAAAGTACCAAGATAGTTGTGTTGGCGGCAGCAAATGGAACATTTAATAACTCAACACGTTCCGCCCATAGTTCCGGGCTAACCGAGCGAGCGGTGAAAAACATGGCAAACAACCCGGCGAAGAACATCAACTCGCTGGCCAGCCAAACAACAGTGCCAACAGCTACTTTTGAGGGGCGGGCCGGATGCGTGGTAGGGGCGGTGGCGGTGGTCATTGGGGTATCTTGCCACCAAACTCGGAGTATGAGGGGGATGGTTCGGTCTTTGAGGCGCGGATTGTTAGAAATTTAACACTGACCGCTAGGCTCAGCAGGTCGATAAATAGCAAAAACAGCAGATAATTAGCGCAGGAAAGGCCAATGCATGCAGGAATCCACAACTTCTCTGGCGATTTTGGTATACAGCCACGATGGTGCGTTTCGTCGCGACGTGGCAGCCGCACTTGGCCGCCGGCCGGCTACCGATCTGCCATTGGTTGAACTTACTGAAGTTGCTACTGCGCCGATGATTTGGCAACTGCTAGAAAAGCAGCGGTTCGATTTAGTGATTGTTGATGCTGACGCAACACCAGCTGGCGGATTGGGGATTGCCCGTCAGGCAAAAGATGAATTGTTTAATTCACCACCGTTTTTGGCTGTGATTGCGCGATCGCAAGATGCTTGGTTGGCAACCTGGTCGAAAGCAGAAGCTGTCGTGCCAAAACCACTTGATCCGTTTGTGCTCGCTGAAACTGTAGCAACTTTGTTGCGAAAAAAAATTGCTATCGCTAATTAATTCGGATGCAGATCTCTGACTTAATTGAGCAAGTTGAATCTCATCACGATTTAGACCAAGAAACAGCACGCTGGCTGATGAGCCAGATTATGGATGGAAACCTTAATCCACAATTGGTTAAACAAGTAATTCTTGGCTTAAAAGCAAAAGGTGAATCAGCAAGCGAAGTTAATGGATTTGTAGCTGCCATGATGGAGCGAACTTCGCCAATTGAGTTAAATCAAGTTTCACTAGACATAGTGGGAACTGGCGGCGATCAGCTAGGGTCGGTAAATATCTCATCGACTGCAGCAATAATTGCAGCTGCAGCTGGTGCTGTTGTAGTTAAGCATGGCAATAGAGCTGCAAGTAGCAAATCAGGATCTGCTGATGTCCTTGAGGCACTTGGCATCAAATTAGATTTAACTGCAGCACAGGTTAAGCACTGTGTATCTGAAATTGGGATTGGTTTTTGTTTTGCACCACAATTCCACCCTGCTATGAAAAATGTTGCACCAATCAGAAAAGAGATTGGTGTTCCAACAATATTTAATATTTTGGGACCGCTAGCAAATCCAGCCCAACCAACAGCGATGTTAGTTGGAATTGCGGATTCAAGTAGAGCAGAACTAATCGCAACTGCGCTGGGAGACCGCGGTGTAGCTGGATTTATTGCGCGCGGTGATGATGGGCTAGACGAGATTACGCTCACAACTAGTACAACGCTTTGGCAATTTGAAAATAAGCAGCTGACGAAAACTAAATTTGATCCCACCAGCTATGGCGTGAATTTGGTGAAAATAGCGGAATTATTAGGTGGCGATGCAACTGAGAATGCCGAATATCTGCGCCAAACCTTGAATCCCGATGTTGATACTCCGAAAATTGATGCCATCCGATCAGCTGCGGTGTTGAATGCCGCTGCTGGTCTAGTTTCCTATTGGCTTAAATTAGGTGAAGTTGAAAAAGCGGTTTCGGGGGAAGACTGGATGCGAGCCATCGATGCCGCATCTACTGCAATTGCAACTGGTGCGGCAATGCAAAAATTAACTAAATGGCAGCAGCTCTGCGCTAGTCTCAATTAAATGTCGGATATCTTCTAGATTAAGCAGTAGCTCCGCCTCGCCAATTGCCGCAGGTGCATCATCGTAATTTGCCAGTGATTTAGCGGGCAAAATGCCGCGCGGCTCAACCTGCTCAGCAGAAAGTAAGAGCGCCGCAACTAATTCGGATATTTGGGCGGCGTGAGGAGTTGTGCCGGCTGCCACCAACCTGCCATATCTAATTACATGTACTTCATGGCCTTGCTCAGAAGTTGTAGTTGAAACCACTTCTGGCAATGAAACGATTTTGCGCAATTGATTAATTCGCAGGACTGCTCGATTAAACCCTAGTAGCAAGTCCTTTAGTCGCTGCGCTTCTTCAAATCTTTCAGCGGCAGCATGTTGTTTAATTCGATTCATCACAATCTCATCTATTTCGTTAGTTTCATTTATCATGATGTTTTGCACTCGTTTGATGGCAGATAGGTATTCAGCAGTTGATTCGCTTTGGCAAGGAGCTGAGCAGTGCTGCATTTCGCCGCGAATGCAACCGGGATGATTTGGTCGTTCGACCAACTTGCTTAGGCAATCACGTAACTTAAATTGATCATTAATGAAGTCACGCAGTTCATCTGCCATAAATTTCTTAGTGAAAGGACCAACTGCCGGCTGATCTAATTGTGGCGGAGTTTTACTCACAATTAATCTTGGAAGTTGCTCAAAAGTAAAATATAACCACCAGATCTTCTCTGGATTTCGAGCTACCCGATTAGCTGGTGGGCGATATTGCGCGATTAATCGCAGTTCTCTGACTCGAGCCTCAAGTGCGGTTGTGCAAGTAACTGTGCTCACCGATGCCGTAATTGCGATGGCATCTCGAACTTGCTTTCGGGTTTCACTCCTAGTGAAGTAACTTTTCACCCGTTTTTTTAGATCTCGACTCACGCCAACATAAAGCACTGTTCCCTGCGGATCCTTGAACAGATAGCAGCCAGGTTGGCTTGGGATATTTTCAGCAAGTTTTGCTTTTGCTCGAATCTGTTCAGGCAGTTTTGGGGTAGCTTCTTGAAGATCAGTTAATTCTGTTATCCCTAATCGACCAAGCCGCTCTAGCAAGGCATGAAACACTTCTACCGTGGCTTGTGCATCTGCTAGTGCTCGGTGATTTGGCGTAACTGACGTACCAAATCGTTGCGCCAAGGTGGCAAGCTTTCGGTTTCGAACTTCATCTTTGCCCAACGCAACTTTGGCTAAATTGACAGTATCTAAGGCTTTTGGCAGTGGCCAGATATAGCCATTTCGAATTGCGGCGGTTTTCAAGAAACCAATGTCGAATCTCGCATTATGAGCAACTGGAATTGTGCCGGACATAAACTCAAAGAAACTTGGTAGTACTTCAGCTATTTTGGGGGCATCAATAATCATGCTGGTAGTAATTCCAGTTAACACCTCGATTTGGATAGGGATCGCAACGCCCGGATTGATCAAGGTTTGAAACTCGCCAATAACTTCGCCGCCTCGAACTTTAATTATTCCAATCTCCGTTATGGCATCGGTTTCCGGACTGCCACCAGTGGTTTCGATATCTAATACGGCAAAAGTGACCTCGGCCAGGGGGATGGCAAGGTCATCAAACGAAATTTGTTGTTGCACTGGGCGAATGTAATACCAGAATCTGACATCGAATTAAGTACGCTCCGG
>Ga0315900_10010546_pt1 | contig 11551 bp, 9 predicted proteins | sample LakEriMetagenome_FD_203521 | JGI IMG/M metagenome (GOLD analysis project Ga0315900, IMG submission 203521) | Freshwater fungal communities from buoy surface, Lake Erie, Ohio, United States - Buoy 12 MA114 | ecosystem: Environmental > Aquatic > Freshwater > Lake > Lake biofilm | place: USA: Lake...
GGAGTTCCTGCACCTGCGCCACCGGTACAAAGCGCACCTGGCCTGCCAATGACCCGACATCCACGTGGCGGCCTGCCACGTAGGGCGCCACCCAGATGCCACCCGTGTCCGCCGCAAGCAGGGTCACCCGCTCCTGCGCCGGGCCATCCATGGTGGAAAGCCTGCTGCGGTGATGCACACGGACGCTGCCATCCGCCTGTGCGCAGAGAGCAAGCGTATTCAGAAGAAGACCAACGAGCAGGATATGGCGAAGCATGGTGACGAAGGTGAAAAGCGCAGATGAACGGAAGCACGGCTGGGTTCGGCGACTTGACCGCGAACGGCCCAAATTACGCGGCCGATGAGAACCGCGTGGTCACTCCTGCTCTCGTGCACAAAGGACCACGTTCATCCCACGTGCACAGGCGGCTACTGCCTGCAGGGACATGGGCTCATTCCCTTTTCGAGGTATGGCACACCTGCATCGAGCATCTTCACCATCCATTGGAACGGGTCTAACGAGATGCAGGTATCCAAGGTGGCGACCATGGACATCCGCAACACCTTGTAACCGGACGGAGCAGTGCCCTATATTTCGGCGCTATTGAAACCATGCCGCAACCCCTTTCATAGTCGACCATATGCGTACTCCCTTCCTGCTCCTGGTATCCTTGTTGGTGACCAGCTGTGCCAAAGACGACCTTGGGTCGAACGGTCCCAACTTGCCTCCTCTTACGGGTTCTAACGAGGGGCCGAACTATGCCGGTCCTGTGGTGAAGGACCGGGAGGGGCATGAATATCCCACCGTGTTCATGGGCAACGGACAGCACTGGATGTCCGCCAACTTGCGAACGACGGTTTTTTGCAATGGTACACCGATAGCCACTGGCCTGAGTCCACAGGAATGGGGCCCACCGAACACCACGCCGGCCTATGCGGTCTACAACGATGTGGCGGCCTACGCCGATACGTTCGGGTTGTTATACAATGGATACGCTGCGGATGAAGGTCATTGCCTGTGTCCGGAGGGTTGGCACGTTCCCACGAAACAGGAATGGGATGACCTGGTGCTCTATCTTGATCCTGGAGCCAATCCTGCGAACTGGGAGCCGTTCAGCTCCGTGGCCGGGGGTGCCTTGAAGGACTTGTCGCCACTTTGGCTGGCCCCGAATGATGGTGCGACCAATAGTGCCCGGTTCTTTGCGCTGCCTGGGGGTGAGCGCAACTTTATCGGAGACTATCTCTACAAGTCCATTGAGGGTAACTGGTGGAGCAGCTCCACGTGGTTCGCGCACAATGCAGCAGCACTTGAACTCCGCTATGAATCACCGTTCGCATACCGCCCGACGTTCCGTGACAAGGTTTCGGGATACAGCGTGCGTTGCATCCGCAACACGGCGCTATACCGCCCAGGCCCCGGGGTTTCGGACCATGAGGGAAACGTGTACCCCACCGTCATCCTCTACAATGGGCAGGAGTGGATGACATCAAACCTCCGTGTGACGACCTTTCGGAACGGCGAACATATTCCTGATGGACCTTTTGATTGGGAGTCTCCGGGTCCCCGCTCGGGTAGTTATGAGGACGCCGGGGTGAACGATGCCATGGGCCGAGTTTACAGTTGGTGGGCCACTGGGGATCCACGGGGTATCTGTCCGCTGGGTTGGCACGTGCCCACGAGGTCCGAGTGGATAGACCTGGAACGCGCTTTGGGTCTACGCTCAGGGGATATCGAACAGAACGGATGGCAGGACCGCGGGGCGGCTGAGGACGTGGGTGGCAAACTCAAGCGTACCACCCTGTGGAATGCCCCCAACATGGGCGCTGACAACACCAGCGGGCTCGCATTGGAGCCCGGAGGTATTCGCTCGTTCACACCACGCTATCATAACACACCAGCCCACTGGTCGTATGAGAAACGCGGGGACGTGGGCTACTGGTGGACCTCCAGCGCGATCTCCGATGGCAACGGTTGGTACCGGGCCGCAACCACATGGAGCAATGGCTTCCTGCAATCGACCATGGACATGCGTAATGGCCTGTGTGTGCGTTGCATGAAAGACCAGTAGAGGCTACCTGCGCTGTCTGCCCGTACGCACCACTTGCCGCATGCGTTGCCATGCATCGGCCCCCACATCGCGGAACAATCCCTTGCGAAGGCCCTGCCACAGGTAATGCGGCAGCGCCTTTGTCGTATCGCGCTCCACACGCACCTGACGGGTACGGTCACCCGCAAGGCCACCACCATGCCGCTCTTCCGTAAGATGGGCGAGAATGCCGGATAGTTGCTGGTGGGCTATCGCCGGCGGAGTTCCAGGTTCAGGCCCCATCAACAGACCGGCATAGGCCATGCGGACCCTGCCCCTTGCCCTTCGATCATCGCCATCGAGGCGCATGTGCAAGCTGTGCAGCGATCCACTTCGCACCTCCATGCGGGCCAAGGGTCCGATCGCCTGGTTCAGTTGCATCAAGGGCATTCGACCCAAGGCCACCTCGGCATGGAACGCGCCACTGCCATCGAGCAGCGCCTGGTAATCAAGTGCCACGTTGGCGCTGTCGAACAGGCGACCGGTGCACCTGGCCACCATGGGCGGGGCGCCACCTCGATTGGAAAGGCCATTCACCTGCATGTGCACATCATCCAGTGGCACATCACCCCAGCGGCCCGTGCGATCGGAGCGTTCCCGATAGCGCACTACGCCCCGATGGACCCGCAGCGTATCGATGGCCAACGGGAACTCCCACGCCAGCAGGGCCTCTGGGGGCAATGGCCGTCTAACGCAGGGCTGATCACCAAGGGTCTTGTCGAGTTGCGCCTCGATGCGCAACCCGTGCAGGGCCAGGTCCCTAAGGAACAGTCCATCATCCGCGAACAAGCTGTGCACATCAAGGCCGCGGAGCACAAGGCTGTCGGCAGCGAAGGAGAAGTCCTCCGCACGGTCGGGCCCAGGCGTGGTCGAGCAGCGCACATCGCGCACCGTGCATGAGCCCGACCCGACCTGCAATGCCACTGCACCAACAGCCAGCCGCCCACGGTCCGGAAGCCTTGCATGGACGCTGTCCACAAGCAATCGGGCATCATGCACGGCGAGTTGCACACCGCTGCGCATAGCCCCTCGTTGAACGCATAGGCCCGTGGCCGATATGGAAAGACCGGCGACATCGAGGTCCGGCAGCGCATCCGACACATCCTCAACCCTTGCGATGGCATCCTCGATCAGGATGGTATCCGCCATGAGCACACTGACCAGGCCGAAGCGCCCGGTCGATCGTTCCATCGCAGGCACTTCATCATCCGCCTGCCGCGAGCCGCCGACCCAATAGGTGAAGCGCAGACCGCTGAGCTCGAACGCATCCATGTGCAGTTCGCGGAACAGGAATATCCTGAGGAAGGAAAGCCCGCGGATACGGATGCCTGCCGCAGACGCCGTGAAGAGGTGGTCCATAACACCCCGGTCCATGTCCTGTTCAAGCCGGGGGTCGATGTCGAGGCGCACATCGGCCATGGTGAGACCTCCGGAGGTCAGGTCCACATCGATGCTGTCCATGCGCAGCGTATGTCCGGGAATGCTGGTCTCTTCAACCAAGGTGAACACCTGCTCGCGGACCTTCCGCTCCAGCCAGGGTTCGCCAGCCGTCCGTATCCAAAGCAGCGCCGCACCCGCCATGAGGAGGAGGACCCCAACGATGACGAGGGACCAGCGCGATGCGCGGTAAACCGTGGACATGGGCGCAAGATCGCCATGCCGAACCGTACGGTCACTTCATTTTCCGCCGCGAGGCGCGCCAGTCCCATGGAGATACAGGGCCCGGGTCCGCCCAAAGACCGCGTCGCACTGCTCTGGCCTCGCGCTCCGCACCGGCATAGGACATATCCTTGCTGTATTTGATAAAATGCCAGGCATAACCCGATCTGACCATGGACCGGTTGACATTGACCCCCTCGCAGATGATCACCGCGATGAGCCTGCCATACCTGTCCGGTAGCCCGGTCTGTTCAACACGCACCGTGCGGCCATAACACAGCCCGGACAATTGTTGCTTGGCTGCCTTGCCGAAAGGCTGGCTGCTTTCCGGCGCATCGATATGGGCCAGGCGTGCACGTATCTGGGCGCCAGCATAAAGGAGTTCTACAGTATCGCCGTCCTTGATGCCCACCACCCTGGCCGAAAAAGAGGAGGGCACACTGATGGTGCGTGTTGAAGTGGAGGTTCCTTGACGCGCTTTGCCCTGCGCCACGCATGGATCGTTCCACAACGGCAGCAGGACGAGCAGAACGAGCAGGAGCCGGCTCAACGCAGGAAGAAAAAGTAGAGCGCACCACGCCTCGGGCGCACGCCATGGTAGCTGCCCACGAGCCGCCCTGTGGTATCGCGGATATCATTGCCATCGATGCGTCCCATGAGCCGGCCGCTGTTGTCACGGATATCGTTGCCATCAAAGCGGCCCACCAAGCGACCGGACACATCCCGAATATCGTCACCATCGGCGCGGAGGAAGAGACGGCCCGACGGATCCCGCACATCCGGGCCATCGAAGCGGAAAATGAGCCGGCCCGAAGGGTCCCTGAGGTCATCGCCATCCACCCGGGCCACCAACCTGCCGGAAGGATCGCGGATATCCTGTGCCTGGAGCAGGACTGGCAGGAGAAGGACGAGGGATATCATGAACAGGCGGTGCAACATGCTGTCGATGGACCATGCAATGGCCCGTGGGCCGTAAAGTTAACGCCCTGGACAACCGCATTCGACGTGCAGGGACCTTCCAATGCAACAGGCCTCATAGACAGGGCGCACATCGCGCTCTATGGCTGCCCAGATCCCCCACCCTGCAAGAAACACACCAGATGGTCGCAACCACAAGCCCCCAGCGCGCAGATACGTTCCAGCACGTGGGGGCATGGGTAGGCTTCTAGGGCAGGAGTTCCGAGCGCAGAGGGGCTCCGTGACCGAGCATGGCGAACGGGAGGAGGTGAAATGGTGACCTTCGAGGGCATCCGGACGCCTCACGTCGTGACGCATTCACCGCGCACAGGGCAAGGTCTCAGGCAAGCGAACCAGAGATGCATGGACATGCTCAGTGCATGAATTGAAGGCAGTGCCTATGGAGGGCTTGCGAACTTGGGATGAGCGCACGCCACAGTGGTGAAAAGTGAGGAATGCACATCGAAGGCCATCGGCTCAGCCCCTCTCATCGAGCGGGTCGTGGTCCAAGGCAAATGCCTTCGACCAGGCCGGCACTTCGCACAGCTCCTTAAGGCAATTGTTCTGTGCGCACCGCCGTGGGGATAACACCACCGATGTTCAGCAGTACGATATCGCGGTCGTTGCCCGAGCCGGTGTACTTCACCCGGCCGTCAAGATCAAGATCCTCGAGCCAATAGCCTTGGACCACCGCTGTAGGCACCACTCCTCCGATGCGCGTCAACAGCGCATCCCTGTCATTCCCAGCACCAGTGTACTTCAGCTCTCCATCCTGTACGGCATTGCCCGTCCACAATTGACGTACACCATCCACCGTTCTCATGGCCTCATTGCCGAACAGGGGTAATGCCGGGTCCCGAAGGTCAAGGCTCACCGGCATGGGGCCGAACACGAAGGGCTGGGCGGTCATGGCGCCGAAGTGGTTCCGATGTCGCACCCCCACATGGTAGATCCCTGGAGGATGGTCGAACCGAATGATCGTGTCACCACTTCCCATCATGACCACGCCATCCCGACGCAGCAGCGCGCAGCGCGTGGCAAGAATGGCGGACGGGGAAGCCGCATCACGCAGTTCCAGCATCAACCAATCCACTGCGGCTTGCGGCCCATTGTTGGCCAGCACCGCGCCCGTGGTGGCCTCTCCGCTTGCGCCAGCGCGCCAGAAGCCCAGATCGGTGTAGGGCTCCACCAGTGGAACAAGCCCTTGCTGGCGCAGACTATCGTGCATGAGCCCTTCAGTGACGACCAGTGGGCCCTGAAGCACCACGCGGACCGTTAGTGATGTCCGCAGCACAGGGACCTGCAGGTCGGCCACCAGCGGAAAGTGGTCGCTGGCCGTGCCGGTGTCGTCGGCGTTGAGGCCACATGCGTCGAGGCGTTCAGGTGCCATCACCTCCGTGCGCAGGGCGAAACTCGCCGCCAATTGCGCCGATGCATCGCTGAACAGGAAGTGGTCCAGGATACCACTGGGATAGGAGCCGTTGGGATTCCGCCAGGTATAGGCCATACGTCCTTCGGTCTGCCGGCAAGATGCACGCGCCAGCCCTGTACCATCCCAGTCCATCGGCCCATCAGGACCATAGGTGGCGTTGTTCTGGATATCTCCGGTGATCAAGGTCTCGAGCTGTTGCACCCAGCCTACGGTATTGAGGTCACCGGCATGGACGAGCACTGTCCCAATAGGTACATCCACCACGCCTCCAGGTGTGCGGGCATCCTGGATGAACTGGACAAAGGCATCACATTGGGCCTGCCTGGTGGCATCCGCCGTGCAGCAGTTCAGATGGGCCGAGGTGAAGAGCAGATCAGATGTGTACCATGATGGCAGATCGATCAGCACCGGGAACTGCCGGGACAAGGCGGGCCAGCTCTGTACGATCGGCCAGCGGGATGCGGTGACCATATCGAAGTCATCCTTCACGACCTGCCATCCCGTACCGCCCATGGGAAGCCACTGGTCCAACAGGACCTTCACTTGGGCGGCCGTGGCGGACACACACTCACTGAAGCCAATAACGTCCGGTGCCATGGCCGTGAGGAGTCGTTGGAATGCCGGTTGGCGCAAGGGGTCGGTGAGCCCATCACCCAGCACGTTCCAAGCCACTGTCCTGACCAGGTCATCGCTCGCGCGTTCCACAGGGATGACCGGTGGCGGAGCTGGAGGCGCCTGGAACGTGTAGGTGAACACTCCACCAGCATCCGGCATCTCGTCCCCACCATCGCTTTCCCGGAACAGGATCTTGATGGTGTTGGAGGTGAACAGCACATTGGTCCCATCGGGAACAGCGTTCCGCGACAGGGCGATCTCGAACCGGGTGCTGGTCGTGGTGGGCAGGGAGGTCAGGTCGATGGTACGCCAAGGCACATTGGACGTCCCCCCGATGTACTCGGTCACCGTGCGGGTATCGAAGCGGACCTGAAGCTCTGCACCAAATCCAGCCCGTACACTGAGACCCGTAGCCGCGTTGTTATCAGCGTCGATGTAGAGCCGCACGGTCTGCGGCACCAGGTCGTCCAGCAGGTCGATCTCGCCGCCCAGCTCGATCTGGAGGAACAGGTGCGTGGCGTCGTTGGAGGCCTTCAGCCGCAACAGGTCCTGACCGCCGGAAGGCGTGGTGGCATCGACCAATGGGTCCCCGACCAACGCCCAATCCGCGAACAGGCCATCCATGAGGATGGGTGGTGCTTGTGCCCTCCCCAACAACATCACGCTGAGGGCCATTGCCGTCAACAACGGCTTGGCGAACGATCCCACGAACATGCGTGCAAGTTATCGGGCACATGCCGATCGCTCATTAAGTGGCGCGAAGGGGGCTGATCGCGATGGTCCCGAGCAAGGTTCCTTGATCCAGCGCAGCGGCTTGTGGACCGGAGGCCAACGACCGATGAGGTCGAAGGGGCGCTGAACGGCCAACTCCCGCCAGTGACAAACAGCCAATTCCCTCCAAGCGCATGCATGCCGCATCTGCCCACTTCCATGCCATCGCAGCGCCACCCCGTATTTTTGCCCTGCAATGCTCAAACAAGGCCTTTTCCAGAAGCTCCAGCAGAAGCTCTCCCCGCAGCAGATCCAACTGATGAAACTGCTGCAGGTGCCCACCGTGGAACTGGAGCAGCGGATCAAGCAGGAGATCGAGGAGAACCCGGCCCTGGAGGAGGGGGACGACCACGCGGATGACGACCTGCCCACCGAGGAACAGGCCATTGCCGAGAACGAGGACGTGGGCAGCGATGCCGAGAACGAGCGCGACGACTTCGACCTGAGCGACTACTTCCAGGATGACGACACCCCGGACTACAAGCTGAGCGTGAAGAACAGCGGTCCGGACGAGGAGGACCGCGAGATGCCCCTGGCCGGCGGCACCAGCTTCCAGGACAATCTGCGCGCCCAGCTCGCCCTGCGCGACATCGATGAACGCACCGAGCAACTGGCCGAGCACCTGATCGGCAACCTGGATGAGGACGGCTACCTGCGCCGTGAGCTGGACGCCATTGTGAACGACCTGGCCTTCAGCCAGAACGTGATGGCCACGAAGGAGGAACTGGAGCACGCACTCCAGGAAGTGCAGGCGCTGGACCCTGCGGGTGTGGCGGCGCGCGACCTGCGCGAGTGCCTCCTGCTGCAGGTGCGTCGCATGCCACACAGCCTGGAAGAGCGCGTGGCCGAGGAGATCCTGGACAAGCACTTCGAGGCCTTCAGCAAGAAACACTACGAGCGCATCCTGGACAAGCTGGAGATCGACGAGGAAGCCCTCAAGGGCGCCATCGAACTGATCGTACACCTCAATCCGAAACCGGGTAACACGCTCCGCGAAACGGACAAGCCGGTGCAGGAGATCGTGCCCGACTTCTCCGTGATGGCCATCGACGGACAGCTGGAGCTCTCCCTGAACAGCCGCAACGCACCCGAGCTCCGCATCAGCCGCACCTACCGCGACATGATGCAGGAGTATGCCCGCAACAAGAAGGACAAGGACCAGCGTGAGGCGCTCCAGTTCATCAAGCAGAAGCTGGACAGTGCCAAGTGGTTCATCGATGCCATCAAGCAACGGCAGCACACGCTGCTCGTGACCATGGAGGCCATCATGGAGCACCAGCGGGACTTCTTCCTCACCGGCGACGAGACCAAACTGAAGCCGATGATCCTGAAGGACATCGCCGAACGGGTGGGGCTCGACATCAGCACGGTAAGCCGCGTGGCCAACAGCAAGTATGTGCAGACCAACTACGGCACCTTCCTGCTCAAGTTCTTCTTCAGCGAGAGCCTGAGCACCGAGAGCGGCGAGGAGGTGAGCACAAGGGAGGTGAAGAAGATCCTGAAGGACGCCATCGAGGCCGAGGACAAGCGCAAGCCCCTCACCGATGATGAACTCACTGCGCTCCTGAAGGAGAAAGGCTACAACATCGCACGGCGCACCGTGGCCAAGTACCGCGAACAGCTGAACCTGCCGGTGGCCAGACTGCGCAAGGAACTGTGAGACATGTAACGTCGCAAGGGGCGGGTGTCAAGTCAACAAACGTCCATTCCGGGATGAGCAGAGGATCCTTGAACGCTTGTTACTTGACAATTGTGACTTGACACTTTCCCCTGCCCCTGACCACATGCACCCGCTCGCCCGTCTCCTGTCCATTGTGCTGCACCCGCTCTTCATGCCGGTGTACACCCTGGCGCTGGCCATGGAGATCGATCCCTTCGTGGCCTTCCTGTTGCCCGTGGAAGGACGGTGGATCACCCTGGCGATGGTGACGGTGATGACCGTGGCCTTCCCCCTCACCAGCGCACTGCTGCTGAAACGGGCCGGGGTGGTGAAGAGCCTGGAGATGCACGACCGCCAGGAGCGCATCGGTCCGTACGTGATGACGATGGTCTATTACACCATGGCCTGGTACCTCCTGCAACAGGCGCCCCTGGACCTGACCGCGTCGCGCATGTTCGCTGGCGCTACGATCGCCGTGGCCCTCACCGCCGTGATCACCCTGCGCTGGAAGATCAGTGCGCACCTGGTGGGACTGGGCGGGCTGATCGGAGCGGTGGCCGGCCTCGAGCATGTGCACGGCCTGGGTGCTTTCCCCATCATCGCAGGGCTCATCGTGCTGGCCGGTGTGCTGGGCACCGCGCGCCTGTTGACCAGCGACCACTCCGAGGGCCAGGTGATCGCCGGAGGGGTGCTTGGCGCCGTATGCACCTACGCCAGCGTGGTGGCCGGTTGGAACGGTTGAACGGTGCCCGGAGGTAACTTTCCGGCATGCCGGTTCGCACCCTTCTCGCTGGTCTTCTTGTTTCCCTGGCCACCGCATCCATCGAGGCCCAAGCCCCCTACGTGCCGCCCACCGACACCGTCGTGGCCGCCAAGCTGGAACGGTGGAAGGACCTGAAGTTCGGCCTGCTGATGCACTGGGGGCCCTACAGCCAATGGGGCGTGGTGGAGAGCTGGAGCATCTGCCCGGAGGATGAGGACTGGTGCAAGCGCAAGCCCCAGCACGGCACCACCTACAGCGAATACGTGAGGAACTACGAGGCGCTGCAGACCACCTTCAACCCCGTGAAGTTCGATCCGGACAAGTGGGCGCGTGCCGCGAAGGATGCCGGCATGAAGTACGTGGTCTTCACCACCAAGCACCACGATGGTTTCTGCATGTTCGATACGAAGACCACGGACTACCGGATCACCGCACCGAACACGCCCTTCCACACCCAGCCCCGCGCCAACGCGACCAAGGAGATCTTCACCGCCTTCCGCACCCAAGGCCTGTGGACCGGCGCCTACTTCAGCAAGCCCGACTGGCACAGCCCCGACTACTGGTGGCCCTACTTCCCGCCCAAGGACCGCAGCGTGAACTACCTGCCCACCAAGCATCCTGAACGCTGGCAGGCCTTCAAGGACCATACCTACACCCAGATCGAAGAACTGATGAGCGGCTACGGCCCGGTGGACATTCTCTGGCTCGACGGCGGTTGGGTGCGTCCGCTGAACACCATCGACACGAGCGTGAGCTGGCAGAAGGCCATCACCATCGAGCAGGACATCGACATGCCACGCATCGCTGCAATGGCGCGGAAGCATCAACCCGGCCTGCTGGTGGTGGACCGCACCGTGGGCGGCGAGTACGAGAACTACGTGACGCCCGAAGGCCATGTGCCCGATGCGGACCTCGGTGTGCCCTGGGAGACCTGCATGCCCATGGGCACCAGTTGGAGCTGGGTACCCAACGAGCAGTACAAGAGCACGGATGAGATCATCCGCACGCTGGTGAGCGTGGTGTCGCGGGGGGGAAGCCTGCTGCTCAACGTGGCTCCTGGCCCGGATGGGCAACTGGACTCAACAGCCTACGTACGCTTGAAGGAGGTGGGTGAATGGCTGAAGGTGAACGGGGAGGCGGTGTATGGGACGAGACCGATCGAGCAATACCGCGAAGGGATACTTGGTCAAACTTCGGCAAAGGCCGGGGTCGCGCAATATCTCTTCCTTGACTATGGTGGGAAATGGGGCTTCGATTGGCCGGAAGGTCCTTTGCCGAAAGCAATCGCGTTGAAAACTGGTGAACGCTTAAGGGTAACTCGCGAACGCGGCTCCGCGAGGATCAATATCCCAAGAGGCGTCCATCCCCATGAAGGAGGGGGTGTTATGGTGGTGAAGCTCATACCACGATGAGTTCACGGCTCTCTCCTCTATGTCCGCCCTGGCTCCGTGTGAGCCTCGCATTCGCATTCACCCCCATTTTCTCTTTCGCCCAGGATCATCCCGCCTTCGACTTCCGGATGGTCTTCACCCACCCGGCCACGGACAGCGCCTACGCCGTCGAGCACCGCATCCGCCAGGTCATCAAGACCCGCGACTCCGAAGACCCCGACTGGGGCCTCTGGGTCC
>Ga0315900_10010547_pt1 | contig 11551 bp, 12 predicted proteins | sample LakEriMetagenome_FD_203521 | JGI IMG/M metagenome (GOLD analysis project Ga0315900, IMG submission 203521) | Freshwater fungal communities from buoy surface, Lake Erie, Ohio, United States - Buoy 12 MA114 | ecosystem: Environmental > Aquatic > Freshwater > Lake > Lake biofilm | place: USA: Lake...
CCCCGCGCCGCCGCCGTCCTGCCGTTCCTGGCCGCGCCGCGCTGAGCGGCTGAAGCTCACCCGTCGCCTTCGCGCCGGCGGGCCGGCGCATCCCTGCGGCTCCCTCGCCCCGGACGGCCCGGCACACTGCGTCGCGGGCCGTTGCCACCCTTGAATCCCGGCCCGGCGCCCCCAGACGAGGACCGCCGCGGGCTTCCGGTCCCGGACGGCCCGACCGCGTCCCGGGGACGGCGGCGTCGGGGCGCCGGAGCCGGCGCGCGCACGAATTCCGCTCGACCGAGCTTCGTTCAACCACTGCACGGCGCCCGCGCCCTCGCGGCCGGCGCCGGCCACGGGGGCCTTCGAGATGACGACTGCGACCCAGCGCGAGACCCGCGGCTTCCAGGCCGAGGTGAAGCAGCTGCTGCGCCTGATGATCCACTCGCTGTACTCGAACCGCGAGATCTTCCTGCGCGAGCTGATCTCCAACGCGTCCGACGCCTGCGACAAGCTGCGCTTCCGCGCGCTCGCGGAGCCGGCGTGGCTTCCGGCCGGCGAGCAGCTCGCGATCGACGTCGACTTCGACCCGACCGCGCGCACCGTCACGATCGCCGACAACGGCATCGGCCTGTCGCGCGAGGAGGCGGTCGAGCACCTCGGCACGATCGCGAAGTCCGGCACCGCGGAGTTCCTCTCGCAGCTGACCGGCGACCAGCAGAAGGACGCGCAGCTGATCGGCCAGTTCGGCGTCGGCTTCTACTCGAGCTTCATCGTCGCGGACCGCGTCGAGGTTTACTCCCGCAAGGCCGGGCTGGATGCCGCGCACGGCGTGCGCTGGGAGTCCGACGGCAGCGGCCAGTTCACGGTCGAGAGCGTGGAGCTGCCGTCGCGCGGCACGCGCATCGTGCTGCACCTCAAGGAGGACGCGAAGGAGTTCGCCGACGCCTGGCGCCTGCGCGGCCTCGTGCGCCGCTACTCCGACCACATCGCGTTCCCGGTGCGGATGCCGACCGAGGGCAAGGCGACGGCGGAGCGCGAGACCGTCAACAACGCGCAGGCGCTCTGGACCCGCGCGAAGTCGACGCTTTCGGATGAGGACTACGTCGAGTTCTACAAGCACGTGTCGCACGACTTCGGCGCGCCGCTGGCCTGGAGCCACAACCGCGTCGAGGGCAAGCGCGAGTACACGACGCTCCTGTACGTGCCGGGCCGCGCGCCGTTCGACCTCTGGAACCGCGAGGCGCCGCGCGGGCTCAAGCTGTATGTCAAGCGCGTCTTCATCCTCGACGATGCGGAGCAGTTCCTGCCGCTCTACCTGCGCTTCGTGAAGGGCGTGGTCGACTCCTCCGACCTGCCCCTCAACGTCTCGCGCGAGCTGCTGCAGGAGGATCCGGAGATCGAGGCGATGCGCTCCGGCATCGCACGCCGCGTGCTCGACCTGCTGACGAAGCTCGCGAAGGACGAACCCGAGAAGTACGCCAGCTTCTGGAAGGAGTTCGGGCAGGTCCTGAAGGAGGGCGTCGCCGAGGACGCGACCAACCGCGAGCGCATCGCGAGGCTGCTGCGCTTCGCGACCACGCACGCGGACCGCGAGGCGCAGGACCAGTCGCTCGAGCACTACGTCGCGCGGATGCGGCCCGGCCAGAAGCACGTCTACTACGTCGTCGCCGACACCTGGAACTCGGCGCGCCAGAGTCCGCACCTCGAGCGGTTGCGGCAGAAGGGCGTCGAGGCGCTGCTGCTCCACGACCGCGTGGACGAGTGGATGATGTCGTACCTCGGCGAGTTCGAGGGCAGGAGCTTCCGCGACGTTAGCCGGGGCGACCTCGACCTCGGCGACCTCGTGAGCCCCGAGGAGAAGGCCGCCGAGACGCAGAACGACGAGGCGGCGGCGGCGCTGTGCGGCCGGCTGCGCGAGGCGCTGTCGGGTCGCGTGGAGTCGGTGCGCGTCACGCAGCGGCTCGCGGAGTCGCCGGCCTGCCTCGTGCGCAGCGAGAACGACTACGGCCTGCAGATGCGCAAGCTGCTCGAGGCGGCGGGCCAGGCGCTGCCGTCCGCCCGCCCGACGCTCGAGATCAACCCGGCGCACCCGCTGGTGAAGAAGCTCGAGCAGCTGCCGGACGGCGAGCAGTTCCGAGACCTCGCCGGGCTGCTGCACGACGAGGCCACGCTCGCCGAAGGCGGCCAGCTTGCCGACCCGGCCGGGTTCGTGAGGCGGCTGAACCGGCTGCTGCTCGCCGGGGCATAATCGCAGCGTCGTCTAGTCACCGGATGGCACCGATGCCGCTGCACCTTTCCGTGCTCCGTTCCGTCGTCACCGCCGCGCTCGTGCTGGCCGCCACCGTCGCGGTGGCCGCGGAGGGCACGCCGCCGGCCGCGACCGCGCCGCCGGCGTCCGCGGCAGCGCCGGCCGCGACCGCGCCCGCGCCGGCGCCGGCCCCCGCGACGCTGCCCGACCCGGTGACCGACGCGCGCCGGGCCGCCGAGGCCGAGGGTCTGGTGATCAGGGAACTGAAGATCGGTACCGGCACCGTCGCGCTGCCCGGCATGAACGCGCGCGTGCACTACACCGGTTGGCTGTACGACCCGAAGGCGCCGGAGGGCAAGGGCCGCGTCTTCGACAGTTCGCGCGATCGCGGACGGCCGTTCATGTTCCCGGTCGGCGGCGGCCGCGTGATCCGCGGCTGGGATCTCGGCGTCGCGGGCATGCAGCCCGGCGGACAGCGCCGCCTCGTGATTCCCGCGCAGCTCGGTTACGGCGACCGCGGCGCGCCCGGCGTGATCCCGCCCGGCGCGACGCTCGTGTTCGACGTCGAACTCCTGTCCCTGGTGACGCCGCGCTGAGACGCGGCGCGACCCCGCCCGCACGCAACATCACAGCAGAACGAGGGGCTCCCCGATGTCCGCACGTCTCGCCGCGGCCCGCGTGGCCGCGCTGTTCGCGCTCGCTCCCGTGGCGATCGCGCCCGCGCTCGCCGACGCCGCCACGCTGATCCACGCCGGCAGGCTGATCGACGGCGTGGCCGACCGTCCCACGACGCAGGTCACGGTCGTCGTCGAGGGCGACACGATCAAGGCGATCGAGCGCGGCTTCCGGGCGCCGGCACCGGGCGATACCGTGATCGACCTGCGCGACGCCACCCTGATGCCCGGCCTGTGGGACATGCACGTCCACATCTCGAGCGAGTACAACTCGCGCTCGCAGCTCGAAGGCTTCACGCTCAACGAGGCCGACGTCGCGCTGCTCGGCGCGCAGTTCGCCAAGCGCACGCTCGACGCCGGGTTCACCGCGGTACGCGACCTCGGCGCGGGCTTCAACGCGGCCACCGCGCTGCGCAATGCGATCGACCGGGGGGTCGTGCCGGGCCCGCGGATCTACTCCTCGGGCAAGTCGATCGCCACGACCGGCGGCCACGCCGATCCGACCAACGGCTGGGCGCAGCGCATCGTGATCCCGACCGGCCCGAAGGAGGGTGTGATCGACGGCCCGATCGAGGCCGCCGCCGCCGTCCGCGAGCGCTACAAGGAAGGCGCCGACACGATCAAGATCACCGCGACCGGCGGCGTGCTGTCGATAGCGAAGAACGGGCTGAACCCGCAGTTCACCGAAGAGGAGATCCGCGCGGTGGTCGACACCGCCCGCGACTACGGCTTCAAGGTCGCGGCGCACGCGCACGGCGCCGAGGGTGCGAAGCGCGCGGTGCGCGCCGGAGTGCACTCGATCGAGCACGGCACGTTCCTCGACGACGAGGCCATGAAGCTGATGCGCGAGCGCGGCACCTACCTCGTCGCGACCATCTCCGCCGGCCGCTGGGTCGGCGACCGCGCGAAGGAAGCGGGCTTCTTGCCGACGATCGTCGTGCCGAAGGCGGCAGCGGTCGGCCCGCAGATCCAGAAGACCTTCGGCCAGGCTTACCGGGCCGGCGTCCCCATCATGTTCGGCACCGACACCGGCGTCTCCGCGCACGGGCGGAACGCGCAGGAGTTCGTCTACATGATCGAGGCCGGCATGCCGGCCATGAAGGCGATCCAGTCCGCCACGAGCGTGCCCGCGCGCTTCATGGAAGTCGCGGACCGCCTCGGCTCGGTCGAGCCCGGCAAGCTCGCGGACCTCGTCGCGGTGCCCGGCGATCCGCTGGCCGACATCACCGCGATGACGCGCGTGAAGTTCGTGATGAAGGACGGCCGAGTCCATCGTCACGACCGATGACCGCGGCCTTCCGTCCCCCGGCGCCGGAGCGCCTCGCGATCCCGGGCCCCGTCGGCGCGCTCGAGGCCCTCGTCGAGACGCCGGAAGGGTTCGACGGCACGCGCGCCGCGGTCGTCTGCCACCCGCACCCGCTGTACGGCGGCACGATGGACAACAAGGTCGTGCACACCACGGCGCGCGCCCTGCAGGAGTCCGGGTACGCGACGGTGCGCTTCAACTTCCGCGGCGTCGGCGCGAGCCCGGGCGTGTTCGACGAGGGCCGCGGCGAAGCCGACGATGCGACCGCCGTCGCGGACTGGGTCGCCGACCGCTGGCCCGGCGCGACGCTGACGCTCGCGGGCTTCTCGTTCGGCTCGTTCGTCGCCTTCCAGGTGGCGGCGCGGCGCGCCACGCGGCAGCTGTTCACGATCGCGCCGCCGGTGCGGCGCTTCGACTTCACGAAGTACCCGGTGCCGTCGGCGCCGTGGGTCGTGATCCAGGGCGACCAGGACGAACTCGTGGACTACCGCGACGTCGTCGCCTGGGGCGAGCGGGTGACGCCGGCGCCGACGATCGTCGTGATGGCGGGCGCCGAGCACTTCTTCCACGGCCGGCTGAACGGCCTGCGCGAAGCGATCCGGGAGCGCCTGCGATGAGCCTGCTCGCGAAGATCCGGGCCCAGTTCGAGAAGGACGGCGCGGGTGCCGCGGCGCCGACGCGTGCCGGCGCCGTCCGGCTCGCCACCGCCGCCCTGCTCGTCGAGACGATGCGCGCGGACTTCGACGCCACCGCGGTCGAGCGCGGCGTGCTCGTGGACCTGCTCGAACGGCATTTCGGCCTGACGGGCGCCGAGGCGGACGACCTGGTCGCGGAGGCCGAGCGCGCGGCCGAAAAGTCGGTGTCGCTCTACGAATTCACCCGCGTGCTGAACGACGGGCTCGCGCCCGGCGAGAAGCTCGACGTGGTCGAGCTGCTGTGGCGCACGTGCCTCGCGGACGGGCGCCTCGACCACTACGAGGACCACCTCGTCGGCAAGGTGGCCGAATTGCTGCACGTGTCCCGCAGCGACGTGATCCGGCTGCGCAACCTCGTGCGCGGCGGCTGAGCGAACCGGCCGCACCGCCGCGCGGCGGTTTCTCCGGGGACCGGCGCAGTCGCGCGGTGCGGCCGCGCCGCGCGGCGACCGCTCAGTCGGCGGCGTGCAGTTCGCGCGTGAACTCCGCCTCGAGCGGCGCGGCCGAGTCCGGCAGGCGCGCGGACACCGAGAACACCAGCGTTTCGCGGCCGCCCGACTCGAGTTCGCCGAGCCACGACACCGCGCCCCCGCGCTCGACCCGCTTCACGCGGACCGGCCGGTCCTGGCCCAGCAGCGTGCGCGCTCGCATCGTCACGTCCGCGCCGCCGGGTGCGGCGGGATCCCCGGCGCGCACCAGCGATACGCTGATGACGACGCCGCGCGGACGCACCGCGACCCCGTAGGCCTCGGCCATCGAAGGCTCGAGTTCGGTGGCGCGCAGCGCGTTGTAGTAGAGCGTCCAGTTCCCGAGCGTGGCCTCGCCGGGGTCGCTCCATGTCCTGGCCGGCGCGGCCTGTTCCGCGCCGCCGCCGCAGCCCGCGAGCGCGGCGAGGAGCAGCAGGCCCAGCGCCGCGGCCGTGCGGCGTAGGGCGAGGGTGCGGACGACGCAGGGCGACACGGCGTGCCTCAGAGCCCGAGCAGCAGCGGGGCGATCCGGCCGTTCAGCACCATCCGGACCACGGAGATCAGCAGGATCGCCACCAGCGGCGAGAGGTCGAGTCCGCCGAGCGACGGCAGGGCGCGACGGAGCGGCGCGAGCACCGGCTCCACGAGGTCGCCCAGCAGGCGCGCCACGGGCGAGTAGCCGCCCGGCGCGACCCAGCCCAGGATCACGTAGACGAAGATCGCCACCAGCAGGATCAGCAGCGCGAGGTCGAGCACCTCGACGAGCGACAGCAGCAGCAGCGGCGCGATGCCGGGCAGCGGCGCACCCGACAGAGCCACGACCGCGGCGGTGCGCAGCATCTGGGCGAGCAGCAGGGCCACGACCGAGGCGGTGTCGAGCCGGCCGATCGGCGGCAGCACCTTGCGCAGCGGCACCACCAGCGGATTCGTCACGCGGACCACCGCCTGCGCGACGGGATTGCGGAAGTCCGCGCGGACCAGCTGGAACAGCAGCCGCAGCAGGAAGGCGCCCACGACGAGCGCGAACAGCGAATCGACGACGAAGATCAGCTCACGCATCGGGCGCGGGGCTCCTGGTGGGCGCGGGCCGCATCAGCCGCGACCGGCGGCTTCGGCCAGCTCGCGCGAGCGCGCGGCGCCGGCGGCGACGGCGCGCGAAACGATAGCACGGAGATCCGCGGACTCGAGGACCGCGAGGGCGGCGGCGGTGGTGCCGCCCTTCGAGGTCACCTGGGCGCGGAGCGTCGCCGGATCGTCCGCGGACTCCCGCGCGAGCTTCGCGCCGCCCCACGCCGTGTCGATCGCGAGCCGGCGCGCCACCACCGGCGGCAGGCCCTGCTCCACGGCGGCCGCCTCCAGCAGCTCGATCAGCAGGAAGAAGTAGGCGGGCCCGCTGCCCGACACGGCGGTGACCGCGTCGAGCTGCTCCTCCGCATCCACCCAGACCGTCGTGCCGACGGCGTCGAGCAGCCGGCCCGCGACCTCGCGCCGCGCGGCGGCGACGCCGGGCGGCGCATACAGCGCGGTGACGCCGGCGCCGACGAGCGCGGGACGATTCGGCATCGTGCGGACGACCTCGGCGCGTGGGCCCAGCCAGCGCGCGAGATCCGCGGCGCGGACGCCGGCGGCGACCGAGATCGCGAGCGGTGCGGCGGCCGAGGCCTGCGGCGCGAGCTCGCGCGCGACCTCGGGCAGCTGCTGAGGCTTGACGGCCAGCACCCAGACGTCGGCCGAGGTCGCCGCGGCGGCGTTCTCCGCATGGATGCGCAGGCCCGGGAAGTCGCGCAGGAGGCCCTCGCGCTGCGCGGCAGAAGGGTCGGATACGTGCACGTCGGCGGGCGCCAGCCCGCGCGCGAGCCAGCCGCCGATCAGCGCACGCGCCATGTGGCCGCCGCCGATCACGGCGACGGGGGGAAGTCGGACGTCCACGTTCGCTCCTGTCATGTCATGCCTGCCGTGCGCCGAAGATCGCGGTGCCGACCCGCACGTGCGTGGCGCCCTCGAGGATCGCCGCCTCGAAGTCGGCGCTCATGCCCATCGACAGCACGTCGAGCGCGTGGCCGGCGGCGTTCAGCGAATCCTCGAGTTCGCGGAGTCGCGCGAACGCGCGACGCTGCTCGCCCTCGTCCTCGCGCGGTGCGGGGATGCACATCAGGCCGCGGAGGCGCAGGCGGGGCAGTGCGGCGACCTGCGCCGCGAGCGCCGGCAGCTCGGCCGGCGCGACACCGCCCTTCCGCGGCTCCGCGTCGAGATCCACCTGCAGGCAGACCTGCAGTTCGGGGCCGTGATGCGGACGCTGCGCGGACAGCCGCTCCGCGAGTTTCGCGCGGTCCACGGTGTGCACCCAGTCGAAGTGCTCCGCGACCGGTCGCGTCTTGTTCGACTGCAGCTGGCCGATGAAGTGCCAGGTCACGCCGTCGCGCGGGAGCGCGGCGAGCTTCGCGACGCCTTCCTGGACGTAGTTCTCGCCGAAGTCGCGCAGCCCCGCGTCGAGGGCGCTGCGCACCGCTGCGGCCGGGTGCGTCTTCGAAACCCCGACGAGCGTCACGGATGCCGTGTCGCGTCCCGCGCGGGCACAGGCCCGCGCGATCCGGTCGCGGACGACGGCCAGCCGGGCGGCCGCATCCCCAGCCGAAAACTGCGGACCAATTAACATATGGCTGCCGGATACCCGCGGCTATACTGCGGCCGATCTCGCCCTGCGGCAGGGGACTCCATGGCCGTCGACATCGCCCAGCTGCTCGCGTTCGCCGTCAAGAACAACGCCTCGGACCTGCACCTGTCCGCCGGCATGCCGCCGCTCATCCGCGTCGACGGCGACGTCAAGCGGATCAACATGCCGTCCCTGTCGCACAAGCAAGTGCACAGCATGGTGTACGACATCATGAATGACAAGCAACGGAAGGCGTACGAGGAGTTCTTCGAGACCGACTTCTCCTTCGAGATCCCGAAGCTCGCGCGCTTCCGCGTCAACGCCTTCAACCAGAACCGCGGCGCGGGCGCGGTGTTCCGCACCATCCCTTCCGTGGTGATGTCGCTCGACGAGCTGAACGCGCCGAAGGTCTTCAAGGACCTCTGCATGCTGCCGCGCGGCCTGGTGCTCGTCACCGGCCCGACCGGTTCCGGCAAGAGCACGACACTCGCCGGCATGATCAACCACTGCAACGACAGCCGTCCGGACCACATCCTCACGATCGAGGACCCGATCGAGTTCGTGCACGAGAGCCGCCGCTGCCTGATCAACCAGCGCGAGGTGCACCGCGACACGCTCGGCTTTGCCGAGGCGCTGCGCTCCGCGCTCCGCGAGGACCCGGACATCGTCCTGGTCGGCGAGATGCGCGACCTCGAGACCATCCGCCTCGCGCTCACCGCCGCCGAGACCGGGCACCTGGTGTTCGGCACGCTGCACACCAGTTCGGCCGCCAAGACCATCGACCGCATCGTCGACGTGTTCCCGGCGGCCGAGAAGGAGATGGTGCGCTCGATGCTGTCGGAGTCGCTGCGCGCGGTGATCTCCCAGGCGCTGCTGAAGCGCATCGGCGGCGGCCGCGCCGCCGCGCACGAGATCATGATCGGCACCCCCGCGATCCGGAACCTGATCCGCGAGGGCAAGATCGCGCAGATGTACTCGTCGATCCAGACCGGCCAGGCGGTCGGCATGCAGACGCTGGACCAGTGCCTGCAGGAACTGGTCACGAAGGGGGTCGTCAGCAAGGAAGAGGCGCGCTACAAGGCGCAGAACAAGGACTCGATCTAGCCCCCGCGGGCCGGCTCGACGGTACGGGGAGAGGACGCAGCCGTGGAACGCGATCAAGCCATCAAGCTGATGCAGGACCTGCTGCGGCGCATGGTCGAGCGCAAGGCTTCCGACCTGTTCGTCACGGCCGGGTTCCCGCCCGCGATCAAGATCGACGGCGAGATCCGCCCGCAGACCGACCGGCCGCTGACGCCCGAGCAGAGCGCCACGCTCGTCCGTGCGATCATGAACGACAAGCAGACGCGCGACTTCGACTCGACCAAGGAGTGCAACTTCGCGATCGCGCCGCCGGGCATCGGTCGCTTCCGCGTCAGCGCGTTCGTGCAGCAGCACCACACCGGCTGCGTCATCCGCACGATCAACGCCAGGATCCCGACGATCGACGACCTCCAGCTGCCGCCGATCCTCCGCGACGTGGTTCTGACGAAGCGCGGGCTCGTGATCGTCGTCGGCGGCACCGGCTCCGGCAAGAGCACGACGCTCGCGGCCATGGTGGACTACCGCAACGAGAAGACCCGCGGCCACATCGTCACGATCGAGGATCCGGTCGAGTACGTGCACAACCACAAGGGCTGCGTGGTCACGCACCGCGAGGTCGGCGTCGACACCGACAGCTGGCACGCGGCGCTCAAGAACACGCTGCGCCAGGCGCCGGACGTGATCCTGATCGGCGAGATCCGGGACCGCGAGACGATGGAGTACGGCATCCAGTTCGCCGAAACGGGACACCTCGTGCTCGCCACGCTGCACGCGAACAGCGCCAACCAGGCGCTCGACCGCATCATCAACTTCTTCCCGGAGGAGAAGCGCGAGCAGCTCCTCATGGACCTGTCGCTGAACATCCAGGCGCTGATCTCGCAGCGGCTGATCCCGCGCGAGGCGGGCGGCGGCCGCATCGCCGCGATGGAGATCATGCTGCACAGCCCGCTGATCGCCGACCTGATCTTCAAGGGCGATGTCGCCCAGATCAAGGAAGTCATGGCGCGCTCGAACGGGCTCGGCATGAGGACCTTCGACCAGGCGCTGTACGAGCTCCACGAGTCGCACCTGATCTCGTACGAGGAAGCGCTGCGCAACGCGGATTCGAAGAACGAGCTGCGCCTGCGCGTGAAGCTCGAGAGCAAGCGCGAGGACAAGCTGTCGCACGAGCAGGCGAGCTCGCTGCGCATCGTGGAAGAGAGCCATGGCAAGGTCTTCTGAGGTGGCGCGTGCTCCCGAGCCGCCGGAGTCGGAAGGGCCCGATGCTGCCGATCTGGGATCGCCGCGGCTCAACACGAAGCCGCTGTTCAGGCTGATGGTCGAGAAGAAGGCCTCGGACCTTTTCTTTACGTCGTACGCGCCGGTGAAGATCAAGATCGAAGGGCAGATCTTCCCGGTCAATAAGCAGATCCTGACGCCCGACATGGTCAAGCAGGCCGCGTACGGCACGATGAACGCCGAGCAGATCGAGTACTTCGAGGAGGAGCTCGAGATCGACTTCGCGATCTCGGAGCCCGGGCTCGGCCGGTTCCGCGTCAACGTCTTCCACCAGCGCGGCTACCCCGCGATCGTGCTGCGCTACATCACCGCCGACATGCCGCGGCTCGAGCAGCTGGGGCTTCCCGAGATCCTAAAGGACCTCGCGATGCTGAAGCGCGGGCTGGTCCTGATGGTGGGCGCGACGGGCTCCGGCAAGAGCACGACGCTCGCCGCGATGATCAACCACCGCAACGAGACCGCGTCCGACCACATCCTCACGATCGAGGATCCGATCGAGTTCCTGCACACGAACAAGAAGTCGATCGTGAACCAACGCGAGGTCGGGCTCGACACCAAGAGCTTCCACCGCGCGCTGCGGAGCGCCATGCGCGCCGCGCCCGACGTGATCCTGATCGGCGAGATCCGCGACCGCGAGACGATGGAGGCGGCGATCGCGCTGGCCGGCACCGGGCATCTCTGCGTCGCGACGCTGCACGCCAACAACGCTGCCGAGGCGCTGGACCGCATCATCAACATGTTCCCGCGGGACCAGCACGACCAGATCTTCCTCGACCTGTCGCAGTACCTGAAGGCGATCCTTTCGCAGCGCCTGGTGCCCGGCAAGGACAAGAAGCGCGTCGCGGCGATGGAAGTGATGCTGAACACGCCGCACATGCAGGAACTGGTCAAGAAGGGCGACGTGATCGGCATGAAGGAAGCGCTGCGCACCACGACCGAGCGCGGCATGCAGGACTTCGACGCCGCCCTCTACGGCCTCGTGAAGGCCGGCCGCATCGAGCTCGAGGATGCGCTGAGCCACGCGGACTCGCGCCACAACCTCGAGGCGCGCATCAACTTCGGCTGAGTCCATGGAGGTGGCGATGGGCGTCGGCTGCCACGCGACGTACCCTTCGAGGACCGGAGTCCCGGCTGGCGCGGGCGCCGCGCACGCCGCCGTCCGCAGCGC
>Ga0315900_10010549_pt1 | contig 11548 bp, 7 predicted proteins | sample LakEriMetagenome_FD_203521 | JGI IMG/M metagenome (GOLD analysis project Ga0315900, IMG submission 203521) | Freshwater fungal communities from buoy surface, Lake Erie, Ohio, United States - Buoy 12 MA114 | ecosystem: Environmental > Aquatic > Freshwater > Lake > Lake biofilm | place: USA: Lake...
AATGAAGCGGAAGCGGCCGGATGGAAACAGTCGGTCGCGGCTTACGACGGCGATGGACACCAGTTCGCACAATACGTGCTCTACCAGAAAATGTCTGGTGCGTATCGGCAACTAATGGTCAACACGGCCGACAGTCCGCTGATGAAAATCTTCGAGGGCTTCAGCCCCCGCGAACGCTCCCGCACCCGGCTCAACCCGGGCGAAGTGGCTGGACAAAAGTAACCGGGCGCGGCACGCCCGGCCGCGAATGATTCCCCGAACATATCCCTTTTTCCCTGGAGAAACCGATGAATCGTTGGCAAATCAGCGGATTCCGTCCACTGCTCACCCTGGGACTGCTGGCCCTGACCGTGTGGCAGACCGTCGCGTGGACAGTCAACCGCATCTCGGTCCCCCCGGGCCAGAGCCTGCTGCTGCGGTACAAGGGGCCGTTGCTGTTGGGTCGCGGGCAGTCGCCCCGCCCCGGTTATCTCGCCCGTCGCGACCCGCTGGAAGTGGGGGTGATGGAGCAACTGCTGGGCCCAGGCCGGCATTTCTACTGCCCGCTCTGGTGGGAGCGGACCCTGGTCGATGACATTCTCGTCGAGCCGGGTGAACTGGCCGTGGTGACCAGCCTGGTCGGCGGCAAGGCCGCCGCCACGACGGGGACCGCGGCAAATGACCAGCAATACCTCGTCGAGGGAGAACTCGACGAAACGACCGTGAAGGGAACCCTGCGACGCGTCTACGGTCCAGGCCGTTACCGGATCAATCCCTACGCCTACGACGTCAAGAAGATCAAAGGGGTCGTGCAATCCCCGGGTCAGCCCGGAAAACTCGCGGGCTGGGTCAAGATCGACACCGGCCACGTCGGGGTGGTGACCAACCAGACCAGCAATCCTGCGACCGGCACATCCCAGGGAATTCAACCTCTGCCGCTTCCCCCAGGTCTGTATGCGGTCAATCCCCGTGAACAACTGCTCGACGTGATCCCGATCGGTTACCGCGAGAAAACGTTGCAGAGCGTCCCGCATCCGAAAGACAAGGGCGCATGGCCCCTGGACGAGAGTGGCGAGCCTGAGATGACCGACGCCTCCGGAGGAATTGTGTTTCCCTCCCGTGACGGCTTCACCATTCACATGGACTTCACCGCCATCTGGGGGATTCTGCCGGCCCAGGCCCCACGCGTTGTGGAGTTCAGCGGGAACATCGATGCCGTGGAACAGCGGGTCGTGGTGCCGCTGATCGAAAGCATCTGTCGCAACGAAGGTTCGAAACTCGGCGCGGTGGAATTGCTGGTGGGCGAGACCCGCGAACACTTCCAGGACGAGGCCACGCAGCAGTTCGAGAGCCGGCTGAAGGAAACCGGGGTGGACCTGCAATACGGACTGGTGCGCCATATCTACATTCCCAAGGAAGTCCGGCTTCCGATCCAACAGAAGTACCTGGCGGACGAATTGACCCTCACCCGCGAGCAGGAACAGCTCACCGCCAAAATTGAAGCCGATCTTCGTGAGCAGGAACGCACCGTCGAACTCGAAGCGGAACGGATCAAGGTGGAGACTGAGAAATTGGTCGCCGAGAAGCAGGCCGAGGGAAAAAAGAAGGCGGCCGAAACCCGGGCAGAGACGACCAAACAGGTGGCCGCCATCGACCGCCAGACGGCCGAGCTGGAACGGGAGGCCACCGTGCTGCGGGGAGCCGCCGAAGCCGATTCGCAACAGCAGATGGAAGTGGCCAAAGCCAGCCGGTTCGAATTGGCCGTCAAGGCCTTTGGAGATCCCGCGGCGTTCAACCAGTGGGTGTTCGCCTCGGGCCTTCCCGATGACCTGCAGTTGCAGTGGCTGTACGCCGGCGAGGGAACCTTCTGGACCGACCTTAAGGGACTGCCGGAGACCCTTCTGAGCCGCCAGGTTCGCGAACAGCAGACCACGCGGCAGCGTGGTCAGGAGACCCCGCGCCGAAGGGATGAGGGGACCGGAGACCCAGGGTCGAAGTAACGGGGGGCGAAGTAACCGGGCGCAACATCGCCCACCGCCAATGTCCGCGGCGGAAACCTCATTCTTCACCGCCGATCCCTTCGCCGGCAGTGGACTCCCCCGGGAGTGGGGTGTACCCCCTTGCGCCCCACGCTCACCCGGCAGGTTCCTCCTCCCCCGTCTCACTCTTGCGGCCCCGGATGCCGTTCCCCCAGGAGGGTTTGCCCCGTGGCGCCGGTTCGCTGCGGAGTGGTCCTGGGGGCGCTGGATTGGGATAGGTCCCTGGAACTGTCTCCACCACGGTTGCCCTGCAGCGACAGAGCCTCTTGCCAAGACGGATCTGCCTGGTGTTCCACCCCAAACGACAAACCCGGTACCTGACCACGGAGAAGATAGACCGCCCCCCCCTCGGCCGATAGAATCAAGATTCGGTGATGTGTTCTCTCTGCTGGCCGGATCACACGACGGGAGTGCGGTGAACAATGCGTGGTTTCCTGCCAAACTGGCTGAAGTTTCCACTGCTCGGAACGATGCTGTTGGGTGTTCCCGCTCAGGCCGAGGAGGTCGACTTCTCCCGTGATCTGCGCCCCCTCTTTGAACGCTACTGCTCGGAATGCCATGGTGCCGAGAAACAGCGGGGCGGATTGCGGCTCGACCAACCGTCGGGACTGGCCTCCGGGGGAGACAGTGGCAAACTGTTCTCCACTGGGCAACCTGCTGACAGTCTGCTGCTGAAGGTACTGACGGGTGCCGAGGGGGTGTCGCTAATGCCTCCCGAGGGAAAACCACGTCCCAACGAGGCCGAACGCCGGCTGATTGAAGACTGGATCGCACAGGGGGCGAAGCTGCCAGAGGGAACCGGCGGCGGCGGCACCACCAGCTCTGCCACACATTGGTCCTTTCAACCAGTCCGCCGGGTGGCTGCTCCGGCTGTGAAGGACGCGTCCCGGGTTCGCAATCCGGTCGATGCCTTCGTGGTGTCACGGCTTGAGTCCGAGGGATTGCTCCCCAGTCCCGAGGCCGACCGAGTCACTCTGATCCGCCGCCTGAGCCTGGACCTCCTGGGACTTCCCCCAACTCCCGCGGAAGTGCAGGACTTCGTACAGGACACCCGTCCGAACGCGTACGAACTGCTGGCCGATCGGCTGTTGCAGTCTCCGCATTTCGGAGAGCGCTGGGGACGGCATTGGCTCGACAACGCCCGCTATGCCGACTCGAATGGCTTCACCCGGGACACAGCCCGGTCCATCTGGATGTACCGCGAGTGGGTCATCGAGGCGCTCAATCGCGATTTGCCGTTTGATCAATTCACCGTGGAGCAAATCGCGGGGGACATGCTGCCCAATGCGAACAGAGCCCAAAAGGTGGCCACGGGGTTTCACCGCAATACATTGGTAAACGAAGAGGGGGGAACCGACCCCGAACAGTTCCGGGTGGAGTCGATTGTCGACCGGGTCAACACCACGGGTCTGGTGTTTCTGGGTCTGACGTTGGGGTGTGCCCAGTGTCACGAGCACAAGTACGACCCCCTCACCCAGCGCGAGTACTACCAGCTCTACGCGTTTCTGAACAACACTGATGAACCTCGCCTGGAAGCCCCCTCGGCCGAGCAGGTGGCCCGCGGCGACCTCGAAAAACGGGCCACTTTGCAGCGACAGATCGCTGAACTGGAAGTGAAGTTCGCTTCCAGAAAAGAGGAATTCGAGGGGGCAATCGATGCCTGGGAAAAGAGCTTCCCCGATGCCGAACGCCCCAAGCTGCCCATGGAGGTGCTGAACGCCCTCAACCTGTCTCCCGTGATGCGCAGCGAGCAGAACAAGAAGGATCTGTCGAATCACTACCGCAAGTTGCCCGAAGCCCAGCAGAAATTTCCGGAACTGGCCGAGATTGTGAATCTCTCGGGACAGATCCCCCAGTTCGTCACCACTCTCGTGATGCAGGAACGAGCCCAACCGCGCCCGACGCACATCCATATCCGCGGAGACTTTCTGCGGCATGGAGCCGAGGTGCGGCCCGGCATTCCGGCGGCCCTGCCCCCCCTCGCGCTGCAGACCGATCATCCCAACCGCCTCGACCTGGCCCGTTGGCTGGTCGACACCCGCAATCCGTTGACACCCCGGGTGACCATCAATCGGGTCTGGCAAAAACTGTTCGGCCGTGGAATTGTCGAGACGGAGAACGACTTTGGAACCCAGGGGACTTCCCCCACCCATCCCGAGCTTCTCGACTGGCTGGCGGCCGAGTTCATGCAGCCCACACAATCGACCGCATGCCCGGCCCCCGATGGATCCCCGGCCCCGGAAGTTCCCTGGAGCCTCAAGCGGATGCTGAAGCTGCTGGTCACCACCGCCACCTATCGACAATCGTCGCACTGGCGTCCGGAACTGGCCGAAGTCGACCCGGCCAACAAGCTCGTCGCCCGGCAAAATCGGTTGCGTCTGGAAGCCGAGACAATTCGGGACAGCGCTCTGGTCGCCAGTGGCCTGCTGTCCCGGAAGATTGGGGGCCCCAGTGTGAACCCCCCCCAGCCCGAGGGGGTGTTTGAGTTCACGCAAGACAAGAAGCCCTGGAACACAGCCACCGGTGCCGATCGGTACCGCCGGGGAATGTACACCTATCTATGGCGTTCGAGTCTGTATCCGGCGATGGCGGTGTTCGATTTTCCCGACGCCAATATCACCTGCACCCGGCGTAACCGCTCGAACACCCCGCTGCAGTCGCTGACACTGGCCAACGATCAGCAATTTGTCGAGTTCGCACAGGGGTTGGCCAAGCGGGTGTTGACCGCAGGTCCGACCGATGATTCCAGCCGTCTGCGGGAACTGTTTCGTGCTTGCCTGGTCCGCGAGCCGGGCCCGGTCGAGCTGCAACGGTTGAGTGACCTGTTGACCCAGCAACGGCAGGGCTTCGCAGGCCAACCTGATGAGGCCAAACAGTTGATCTCCCCCGAGTTCGCGACGGATGTCCCCGCGACTGAATTCGCCACCTGGACATCAATCGCCCGGGTGCTGATCAACCTGGATGAATTCATCACCCGGGAATAGGGTTGGCCTATTCACCGGTCCAAACCTGTCCCACTCTCGCGTCACCGAGTCTCTCAGTCCGCGGATCGCACCATGCCTGGTTTCTCCCATTCAAGTGAGCCTGTCCCGACAATCTGGAATGCGGGGGAGCAACTGGTTTTGCGAGAGCAGACCAGACGACATTTCTTCAGCGACTGCGGAGTGGGGGTTGGAGCAGCCGCCCTCGGGTCGCTGCTGCTTCAAGATCGGTTGCTGCACGCCGCCAGTCCGGACGATCGTCGCACCAACCCCTTCGCCCCGCGGGATGGTCACTTCCCCGCCAAGGCGAAGCGTGTCATTTTCCTGTTCATGGCGGGCGGCCCCAGCCAGCTCGAGTTGTTCGACCCCAAGCCCAAGCTTCAGGAATTGGATGGGCAGGTCATTCCCGAGTCGTACGTCAAGAACAAACGGTTCGCCTTCATCAAGCAGGACGCGAAACTGCTGGGGGGCCGCCGCAAGTTCGCGAGGCACGGGCAGTCGGGAGCCGAGCTCAGCGAGTTGCTGCCCCATCTGGCCACCGTGGCCGACGACCTCTGCATCGTGCGTGGGATGGCGACCGACGTCTTCAATCACGGACCGGCCAAGCTGTTCGTCAACACGGGATCGCCGCAGTTCATGGGCCGCCCCAGTATGGGGGCCTGGGTGACCTACGGCATCGGAAGTGAGTCCACCGACCTGCCCGGATTCGTCGTGTTGCAATCCGGTCCACGGGGCCCGCGCGGTGGGGCTCCGTTGTGGGCCAGCGGCTTCCTGCCCACCACCTACCAGGGCGTTCCGTTCCGGTCGGGTGCGGAGCCAATCCTGAATCTCGCGAACCCCAAGGGAATCGACCCGACCCGCCAGAAACAGTTCGTGGATGCGGTCAATGACCTCAACCGATCCCGTCTGGCTGAGACGGGAGATCCGGAAATTGCCACCCGCATTGCGGCGTACGAGATGGCCTACCGCATGCAGACCAGCGCTCCGGACCTGATGAACGTGCAGGGGGAGACCCAGGCCACGCTCGACATGTACGGAGTCCAACCCGGCAAAAGTTCCTTCGCGAACAACTGCCTGCTGGCCCGTCGCCTGGTGGAACGGGGCGTACGGTTCGTGCAGCTATACCACACCGACTGGGACCATCACGGCAACGTGGGGACCGAACTGGGGAAATCACTCGAAGAGCGTTGCCTGGAGGTCGACCAACCTTGCGCGGCCCTGATTCGGGACCTCAAGCAGCGGGGGCTGCTCGACGACACACTGGTCGTCTGGGGGGGGGAATTCGGGCGGACCCCCCAGGGCGAGCCCCGCGACATGCTGGGCCGGGACCATCACATCGACGGCTACACCATGTGGCTTGCTGGTGGAGGAGTCAAACCGGGAGTGACCGTGGGAGAGACCGACGAGATCGGTTACTACGTGGTGAAGGACAAGGTTCATGTGCACGATCTGCAGGCCACGATCCTGCATCTGCTGGGACTCGACCACCTCAAGCTGACCTTCCGCTTTCAGGGACGAGATTACCGCCTGACCGACGTGGCCGGGAAGGTGTGTCCGCAACTCCTGGCGTGAGTTGACCCGCGCCTCGACAAGTTGGGCCGTCCGGACGCCCCACCGCACCCTCCAGGATGTTGCAGATGCGAGATGCGGGGACCCTCGAAGAGCGTGTTCAACCTGTTTCAGCATCAGGTTTCCCACAGCCAGCAGGTGTTGGCCCGCAGGATTTTGGTCCCGGGAGATCCGCTTCGTTCGGATCCCGAAAAGTTGTCTCCCCATCGGTCGGCCCAGGATGAGACCGGGACGTGGGAATCCAGTCCGTGGTCCCGCTTCATGCCGGAGCTGCGCCGAGTCACTCGCACGGCTCGCCTCGGCCCCCTCTCTCGGTCCATTCCCTTCGAAGCTGCAACGATGACACAATACCGGGCTGGTGTTTCACGAATTCTTCTGCCGACCCTCCCAACAATCCGATCGCGCTCCTGTGAACCTGACCACGACCAACACGTCGACCGATCACCATCTCGTCCACGTCAATCTGGCCGACCGCAGCTATGACATCGTTGTCGCCAGTGGGGAATTGCCCCAAGCGGCCCGAATGATCGAGAGCTGGTCTCAGGTCAGGCAGCACAAGTCTGGCAGCCGGTCGGCACTGGTTGTGACCGACGTCAACGTGCTCGAGACTCACGCTGGTCAAGTGGTCCGTTCGCTAAGGGAGGCTGGCTGGCGCTGTGAGGTCGAAGCCCTGCCCGCCGGTGAGACCACCAAGTCGCTGGAGCAGGCCAATCGCCTGTATGACAGGCTGATCGACCTGCAGGCCGATCGGCACACCCTGGTGGTCGCCGTGGGGGGAGGAGTGATCGGCGATCTGGCCGGATTTGTCGCGGCCACCTACGCCCGGGGAATCCCGTTCGTTCAGATTCCCACGACGCTGCTCTCGCAGGTCGACAGCTCCGTCGGCGGCAAGGTGGGGGTCAATCATCCCCGGGCCAAGAATATGATCGGGGCCTTTTACCAACCCCTGGGAGTCCTGATCGACACCTCCCTGCTCGAAACGCTTCCCGATCGGGAATACCGGGCTGGACTCGCCGAGGTCGTCAAATACGGCGTTATTCTCGACGCGTCGTTCTTCGAGTACCTTGAAACGCACGTGGCTGAACTCAATCGCCGAATCCCCGAGGTGCTCAGGCACGTGGTGGCCCGCAGTTGTCGTCTGAAAGCCGATGTCGTCGAGCACGATGAATTCGAGCGGACTGGACTGCGAGCCGTGCTGAACTACGGTCACACCTTCGCCCATGCCTTTGAGGCCCTCTGCGGATATGGAGAACTGCTGCATGGCGAGGCGGTCGCGATCGGCATGGTCTATGCCAGCCGTCTCGCAGACCGGCTGGGACGCATTCCCGTTGAACTGACCACCCGCCAGGAACAACTGCTCAGACGGCTCTCGCTGCCGGTGCGGCTTCCACATCCCAAAGCGTTGCCAATCGACAGCCTTTTGGGTCGAATGCAGCTGGACAAGAAGACTGTAGGGGGACAACTGCGCTTCGTGCTCCCGAGCCGGCTGGGACATGTCGAGCTGGTCGATGGGGTTCCGCCGGCTGAGGTGACCACCGTCATCGCCGAATTTCAAGAACGGTCCTGATTCCACGAAGACTGTCCAAACACTGTACGCACCGACAGTTTTGTCATTCGGAGACGAATCGCGCACACTGGATCGGGGTCCTGATTTCCCCCCGGCTTCACCCCGTTCCGAGTCTGGCATGTCGTCACGACCTCCCTCGCTGCCTGCAACACCCGCTGCGGGCCCCGCCGCGCGGACCGGTTTGGCAGGGCGTCTGCGGGATACGCCGCAGGAGGCCGAAGAGTTGCCGCCAACGACACTCACCAGACGCCTGTCAGCCTGGGTTGGCTTGGCCTGGAAGTGGGCCCGACAGAATCCTGGCTGGGGCGTCTCGATCGCCCTGCACACGCTGCTACTGTTGACTGTTGGTGCCTGGGTGGTCCATCAGGAATTGGATACCCGCGGATTGGGTATCCAGGCGATGTTCGGCGATCACCAACAGGCAGCACCTTTCGAAACCATCGGCATTGAGGCCGAAGTCGAAGTCGCCTCTCCCGAGAACCCGGTTTCATCAATCTCGACCCTGACGAATTCGGGAGGAGATGGGGAGTTTGGCGGAGAGATCGACGACTTGTTGGGGGGGAGTGGCAAAGGAACGGGAGAAGGGTCGGGCGACGAATCGGGAGGCGTGGCGGACCCGGGACTGGGGGCGGCCTTCTTCGGCAGCCAGGGGGCCGGCAAGACCTTCGTGTACGTCGTCGACATGTCCGGCAGCATGTACGGGGCCCGGTTTGAGCGGGCGCGGAAAGAGTTGATTTCATCGATCGAAAAGCTGCAGGTCGATCAGTCGTTCCATGTCTTCTTCTTCAGCGACCAGACTTTCCCGCTCTTTTTTCCGAAGCCCGCCACGGCACTCATCAAGGCGAATTCCTCCAACAAGAAGAAGGCCGTCCGGTGGATTCGCGCCCGTGAACCGGGTGGGCTGACCAATCCCATCATGTCTCTGCGGTCTGCCCTGGAACTGAAACCGGACGTGATTTTTCTGCTGACCGACGGCGAGGTGGACGACCCCGATGCGGTCCGCAAGATCGTCCAGGACAACAATGTCCGGACCACGATCCATACCATCGCATTTGAAAACGAAGATGGGGCCACAACTCTTGAGCGGATCGCCAAAGAGAATCGGGGCTCATTCCGGTTCGTCCGCTGAGACGCTCGTTGCTGATATTCGGGAATTCGCCCCGCAGGTGGGCTATAACACGTTCAAATCGGACAGGCCGATCGGCTCGCGGCTCGCGTACGGTTCCCCGTAGTGCCGTCCGATGCTCCAACCCCAATATCGCGCCCGATCCCGGATATCGTCCAGGATCGTCGGCGGATCCGGATTGCGTCCCGTGATGAACTGGCTTTCATAACAGGCAATCGCGGCCATCTTCTGGGGCAGCTGCTGGCTGATGTCGAGCACGAACGCCGGCTGGGGATGGATCCGCAGGTGAATGCTGAAATAGTGCAGGATCCGGGGAGGGTGATAGGGCTGTCCGGGAATGTCGCTGCGACTGAGCTTGGACCAGAATCTCGCCGCCTCCACGAGGCTGATCGCCGCCAGATGATCAGGATGCGCGTCTTCCCAATACGGAGCCAGGATCAGCCGGGGCCGAAGTTGCCGAAAGACACCCGCCAGCAGCCGGCGGGCCTCCAGCGTGTGCTCCAGAGAGCGGTTGGGCAGATCGAGGCTGCCGCGCCAGTCGAGCTGCAGGATTTGAGTCGCGGCAGCCGTCTCCCGCGAGCGGATCTCCAGACTGCCATGAGGTGTCGGCTCGCCACTCGTCAGCTCGATCACGCCTGTACTTTGGCCCCGCGCCTTGGCCAACAGCAGGGCCCCCGCCGCCCCGATCTCGGCATCGTCAGGATGAGGGGCCACCACCAGCAGATCGAGAGGTCTGGGAGCAGGCAACGTGGCAGGCATGGATCACACCGCGAGAGAAAGGAAGAAGACAACTGAAGCAAACTCAATCGACCACCCCACCGGGTGGTCCCACCGACACTCAGCCGCACTTCGAAACGGCTTTACTCCAACCACCACGAATACAACTCCGCTTCTCGCAGCGTTAACCGCAGACGAACCTGTGTTCCCACCGGAATCTCTGCGATCCCGTCCAGAGGTCCCACCCGTTCCCGCAGCCGATCTCCGGCCGGGGCGGTCCCCCGGGTGATTGCATCCCCTGCATCATTCTGGATCTCCGCGATGACCGCTGCGTGGGGACTGGAGTAGTTCAGATGCAATTGCCCCCCTGGCCAGGGGAATGGCCTGGTCACGAGGAAGCCCAACTGTTTCCCGGCGTCGAGAGAGATGAAGCCATCTCGCCGCAAAGTGACCAAGCCCACCGCGCCGGGAAATCGTCGTTCGACCTGTGGAAACTTCGCGCTGCGATGGGGGCCATTCACCATCGAGTAATGCAGATAGATGGTGTCGCCGACCAGGTTGATTCCCCGCCCCACCCGCGACATGCCGTCGTCCCACGCCCCTTCCGGACCATTTTCCAGAAAGGTCTGGCGATCGGCGACACGGCGCCAGCGACGACCATCGCGGCTGACGGCCAATTGGGTGTCGATTCTGGCATCGGTCCCTTCCCGGTACATCCAGAACATTCCCAGAAAGAGCTGCTCATACCGGTCCACCGGCATGCCATAGATCTGACCCTGTGGACCGTCGTCTTGATCGCAGGCAAGCACCCGACGAGGGGGCGACCAATGGAGCGAGTCGGCACTTTCCGTCAGAGCCACCGTCCGACCGAAGCCCATCCGGCCATAGCCGAGGTAAACCTGCCGACCGGGGTCGAACAGAATGGTGTGCGTTGTGTCACTGGCCTGGGGCAAGACGGGACCGACTGTCTGCCATTTCATTCCATCGGGGGAAAACGCCACCCACATGCCGCCAGATCTCTGCGCCTCCGACAGTTCCACAGGATCGACGGGGGTCTGTTTCAAGGCGGGCGGGACACCCGTGTCATCCTCTGGAGGCGGCAGGCGACGATCCCAAAAGAACGCCTTGTAGCGTCGCTGCGGATCGGGGTCCCCGGGGTCGTGAAAAATCCCCACCCCCTCGGGGTTGTCGATCCCAATGTCAATCAGATTGTTTTCCTTCGACCCTTCGAAGCTCACCTGATTGAGCACGGGCTTGGTCCAGTGGATGGCATCGGGCGACTCGGCATAGGCCAGCAGCGTGCAGTGCGGAACCCGCCGATAGCCCCCGACTTCCAGCCACTTCCTCCCCCCGGACGGTGGAGCCGGTGTGCAGAGATACCAGAGGCGAAACCTATGCTTTTCGCGGTCGTACAACAGGGTGCCATAGACCGAGGCCGTGGCTTCCCAGGGAAGTTCTCCCCGCAGCACCGGATTCCCCGGATGCCGACGCGGCTGGTGCACGGTCGCCTTCAACCCCTCGATCGACTCGATTCCCACCCGGTCCAGAAACAGTTGCCGCACTCCCCGCC
>Ga0315900_10010551_pt1 | contig 11546 bp, 9 predicted proteins | sample LakEriMetagenome_FD_203521 | JGI IMG/M metagenome (GOLD analysis project Ga0315900, IMG submission 203521) | Freshwater fungal communities from buoy surface, Lake Erie, Ohio, United States - Buoy 12 MA114 | ecosystem: Environmental > Aquatic > Freshwater > Lake > Lake biofilm | place: USA: Lake...
AACAAGCTCTGCTCGCCCACCATAATTCACACACATATTTAGCGTCAAAACTTTATTCTTTTTTGTCAGCTCTTCAGCTTCCTGCAATTCATTTATCACACTCCCCCACAATCTCTGTGGTCGACCAACCCATCTAATCCGAACGCCTAAATCATTCATCTCATCGCGTCGCCTCCGCAGAACATCGCGATTAAAACCCATCAAGAATTTAACTTCTTCGGGCGACCTGCGCCAGTTCTCGGTTGAAAATGCATATGCACTTAGCTCTTTAACTCCGATTTGAATTGCGCCTTGCACAACATCAAAGAGCGCGGCTTCGCCTGCCTCATGTCCGGCAGTTCTTGGTAACCCACGTTTCTTCGCCCAACGACCATTTCCATCCATTACGACAGCGACATGGTTTGGAATTTGTTCGGGCTTTAACTTTGGGATTGCCATAGTTAAATTCTCTCAACAAGGGGCAGACTTCGTAAACCCCTTTCAATGTGCCACTGCAAATATGCAGCAATCAGACCCGAAGCTTCGCGGCGCGAACGAAGATCACTTTCGACCGCGTTGTTCCAATCCCCAGTCATTAGGTTGGACATTAGTTCTAGAGTTTCTGCAGATGGCGTCGCTGCGGCTGATGGCTTACAGGTTGCACAAACACTGCCACCACCGACAAGCGAAAAATACTTGTGTGGGCCAGGTTCATCACATTTAGAACATGTAGTCATTGAAGGCGCAAAACCAGCGACGCCAAGTGAGCGAAGCAAGTAGGCATCCAAGATAAGTGAAGAATCATATGTTCCGTGTGCAAGGGCGCGAAGTGCGCCAACAACTAAGTTGAATTGTTGAAGTGCAGGTTCGTGCTCGTTCTCGGTAAAGCGTTCTGCTGCTTCAAGAATTGAATTCGCAGTAGTCCAGTTCTTGTAATCCATCGCAAGGGCATCACCAAAGTTTTCGATGCCTTCGGCCTGTGTAACAATGTCGAAGGTCTTGCCCGAGTAAAGCTGAAGGTCGACGTATGAAGTTGGTTCTAGCCGAGCACCAAATTTAGATTTTGTGCGACGAACACCTTTTGCAACGGCGCGAAGTCGGCCGCGTTCTTTTGTAAAGAGCGTGATTATGCGATCTGCTTCGCCAAGTTTCTGGGTGCGCAGCACAATTGCTTGATCACGATAGACGGCCACGGTGGTTACCGTAGCGATAATTACGAGCGAAAGCCCCGATTTACAGCAGACACGACGGCCTTAAGTGAAGCCGTTGTTGTGCTTGGGTCAATTCCCACGCCCCAGTAAATTTGGCCACCAACTTCACATTCAAGGTAAGCCGCTGCCTTTGCGTCACCGCCAGCTGAAAGTGCATGCTCGTAATAATCTAGAACCCGAACATTTGCTTCGGGCAGATAAGCATTCATAATATTTACAAAGGCGGCAATTGGACCATTGCCAGAACCACTGAAATCTTTTAAAACACCCTCTTCAAGTAACTGAACAGTCAGCTGCGCATCTTCATCAAGGTTAGATGACTGTGAAAGCGCCTTCAATTTAAAACGGCCCCACTTGTTCTGCTCGGCAGGTAAGTATTCATCTTCAAAGATTCGCCATAAATCAGCGGCACTGAATTCGCCACCTTGCTCGTCGGTATGGTTCTGAACTACTTGGCTAAATTCGATTTGTAGGCGACGTGGCAAATCTAGGTGGTAATCGTTCTTCATCAAGTAAGAAATTCCACCCTTGCCGGATTGGGAATTAACTCGGATAACAGCTTCGTATGAGCGGCCAATATCTTTTGGATCAATTGGTAGATAAGGAACTGCCCAAGTAATTTCATGAACATGCTTGCCAGCGCTCTTTGCATCCTTCTCTAAATGCTCGAAGCCTTTTTTAATTGCATCCTGGTGTGAGCCAGAAAATGCCGTGAATACTAAGTCGCCGCCATATGGATGGCGTTCTGGCACACGTAATTGATTGCAATATTCAACGGTGCGGCGAACTTCATCAAGATCAGAGAAATCAATATGTGGATCGATGCCATAACTAAATAGATTTAAACCAAGGGTTACTAGACAAACATTTCCGGTGCGCTCACCATTTCCAAATAAAGTTCCTTCGATGCGATCTGCGCCAGCCATGTATCCAAGTTCGGCGGCAGCAACACCGGTCCCACGATCGTTATGTGGGTGAAGTGAAAGCACGATGGAATCGCGATACTTCAAATTGCGATGCATCCATTCGATTGAATCGGCATAAACATTTGGGGTTGCCATTTCGACAGTTGCTGGCAAATTTATAATCGTCTTATGTTGTGGGGTCGGCTTCCAAACATCATTGACGGCATCACAAACTTCAACTGCAAATTCAAGTTCGGTTCCGGTGTATGACTCTGGTGAATATTCGTATGAAACGATGGTTCCAGGAACAGTTTTCTCATATTCCTTACAAAGCTTTGCGCCTTCAACTGCGATCTGCTTGATGCCTTCTTTATCTAAACCAAAGACAACCCGGCGTTGAAGCGTGGAGGTTGAATTGTAAAGATGAACTACCGCTTGCTTAGCGCCCTTAATTGATTCGAAGGTGCGGGCAATAAGTTGTTCACGGGCCTGAGTAAGAACTTGAATAATTACATCATCTGGGATCAAGCCATCTTCGATAATTTTACGAACGAAATCAAAGTCAGTCTGTGACGCACTTGGGAATCCAACTTCGATCTCCTTGTAACCCATTTCAACAAGCAACTTAAACATCGCAAGTTTGCGAGTGGAATCCATTGGATCGATAAGCGCTTGGTTGCCATCGCGAAGGTCTACTGAACACCACTTTGGTGCAACATCAATTCGCTTGGTTGGCCAGGTCCGGTCAGTTAAATCGACAGGGATAAATGGCGCATACCGATGGATCGGCATTGTCGATGGCGTTTGCTTTGGGAAGTTCATAACTCCCCAAGATTACCGCAAGTTATAGGACTGGCAGATACCGGTTTAATTCGTAGGCGCTTACTTGGCGGCAATAATCGGCCCACTCGGCCCGCTTGTTGCGCAGCACATATTCAAATACATCCGCACCCAGAGCTTCACGAACCAGCGAACTTGTCTCCATCGCGATGATCGCTTCCTCCAGGTTTGTTGGAAGTAATTCCGGATTCGATGTTGATTTAAGTTCGTATTTCTCTTCAATTCCTTTTAGACCAGCAGCCAAGATAACTGCGAATGCTAAATATGGATTGCATGCCGAATCTGGTGAACGAACTTCAACTCTGGTGCTGTTCTCCTTCTTCGGTTTGTAAGCCGGAATTCGAACTAGTGCACTTCGGTTGTTGTGGCCCCAATCAACAAGTGCTGGTGCTTCACCGCCGCCACTTAAACGCTTATAAGAATTGACCCACTGGTTTGTGATCGCAGTAAATTCGCGTGCATGCTTCAAGATTCCTGCAATAAATGATCGACCTTCTGCCGAAAGTTGTAGATCTGCACCCTCTTCATGAAAGGCATTCTCTTCACCTTTAAATAGTGAGAAGTGAGTGTGCATTCCAGAACCCGCATGGTTAGTAAATGGCTTTGGCATAAACGATGCATGGAAGCCTTGATCAAGTGCAATCTCTTTAATTACATGGCGAAATGTCATGATGTTGTCGGCAGTAGTAAGTGCATCAGCATCGCGCAGATCAATTTCTTGTTGCCCAGGTGCACCTTCGTGATGCGAGAACTCAACCGAGACGCCCATAGCTTCTAGCATTGTGATTGCTTGGCGACGGAAATCATGTCCAACCGCAGAAGGTGTTTGGTCGAAGTAGCCAGCTGAATCAACTGGGATTGGCGCTACGTTATCTTCTGGTGCATTCTTAAATAAGAAGAATTCCATCTCTGGATGTGTGTAACAGGTGTAACCCATATCTGCGGCTTTGCGCAGAACTCGCTTCAAAACATTTCTTGGATCCGCTGCCGACGCACTTCCATCTGGCATTGCAATATCGCAGAACATTTTGGCGGCGCCAGGATTTGCAGTGCGCCATGGAAGAACTGTGAAACTTGCGGCATCTGGTTTTGCCAACATATCTGATTCAGTTATACGGGCGAAGCCTTCGATTGATGAACCATCGAAACCGATTCCCTCTTGAAAAGCGTTCTCTAATTCAGCTGGTGCAATCGCAACTGATTTTAAGAAGCCGAGAACATCGGTAAACCAGAGTCGGACAAATCGAATATTGCGCTCCTCGAGGGTGCGCATTACAAATTCTTCTTGCTTGCTTATTTCATCACTGTGGGAAGTCATGCCACAGATACTGCCAAAGCCGTGTTACGGGATTGTTACAGATCGTGCGCGGTAGCCACTGCCTCATACATAATTTTGCCTTCATGCACGTTCAATCCCTTGGCAAGGCCAGCATCATCAGCGCAAGCTTTCTCCCAACCCTTATTTGCAAGGGCTAGTGCATATTTGATTGTGGCATTGGCCAATGCAGCAGTAGAAGTTGCTGGCACGGCGCCTGGCATATTTGCAACGCAGTAATAAAGTGAATTGTGAACCTTAAATGTTGGGTCAGAGTGAGTTGTCGCCTTTGAACCTTCAAAGCAACCACCTTGATCGATTGCAACATCGACAAGAACTGATCCCGGCTTCATCTTCGCAACAAGGGCATCGCTTACTAATTTTGGAGCTTTCGCGCCATGAACTAGAACGGCGCCGATTACTAAATCTGCAGCCAGGCATTGCTCTTCAATTGCAAAAGCAGATGAGGCGATTGTTCGAACTTGACCATTGAATAAATCATCTAGATAGCGCAGACGATTTAAATCTAAATCTAAGATTGTTACATCGGCACGCATGCCATGTGCAATTGTCGCTGCTGAAACTCCAACGACTCCGCCGCCAAGAACTACAACCTTCGCAGGTGCAACTCCAGGAACGCCGCCGAGTAGAACGCCACGGCCACCTTCTGGCTTCTGTAGCGCAGTAGCACCGACTTGTATCGACATCCGGCCAGCAACTTCTGACATCGGAGCAAGAAGTGGGAGCTGACCATTTACTTCAACAGTTTCGAAGGCGATTGCAGTTGTGCCAGATTTAATAAGTGCATCAGTGCATTCGCGTGAAGCCGCTAGGTGTAGATAAGTGAAAAGTATCTGGCCCTTACGCATCTTTGGATACTCAGGGGCAATTGGCTCTTTTACCTTAAGAATTAAATCAGCTTTAGCCCAAACTTCATCTGATGTAGAAATAATTGTTGCACCAGCGGCAACATAATCAGCATCAGTAATTGCTGAACCAAGACCGGCAGATGTTTCAACTAAAACACTGTGTCCCGCTTTCACAAGTGCGTGGACTCCAGATGGAGTAGCAGAAACTCTAAATTCGTTGTTTTTAATCTCTTTAGGAACGCCAATAATCATGGAAATAGGTTACTCGCTAAAGAGGGCGGCACAAACCTTTGGATGTAAATCTTTTCGCATTGTGGCAAAACTCTCAGGCGGCCAATTTGCCGCATAAACCCGAGTTAAAAGTAAGGCCAACGGATAACTCTTCTGATCTTGAAGGGCCTTCGCTAACGAGGCTAATGCGAGTTCGCCTTTACCCTGTTCGTAACTTATTGCAGAGTGCAGCGCAGCAACCGGTGCGATTTGTCCGCTTGGCGCAATTTCTAGCAGCCATCGCCACATTGAACTAACGGTTTCAATATTTTCGGAAGTTGTAAATCCCATTGCATAATCCCTAACTTGTAAGTCCGCCAAGCGCACAAAAACTAGCGCTAGCAAAGCTTTGTTCTTACAAGTCCCAGTTCGCGTGAACTCTTCTACTAAATCATTAAAGGCTAAGGCCCCGGCTCTTTGAAGTAGTTGAAAACCATCGCTCTCATAATCAATTTCAGAAACCAGTGAGACCAATTCATTTAATTCAACATCCATTAGCTCGTTCATTTTTCTTCTCTCTTTTCAATAGATTTAATTTGAATATTTTGAGGGCGCGCTTACGACATTAACTTCGGTATACAAGGTCTGAACTATTGCGCCGCCGCTAACTTCACTAGTTGTGCCAGATGCTTTCCAAGTGCCGCCCCAGGTTATTTGTAGCGAAGCTGCATATTTTCCGGATCGGGTATAGGTGTGCGTAATACTCTGATTTGGGAAGGGCGCTCCCCTAGTTGTAGAAGAAAGTTCTGTTCCATCACCGAAATTCCAGAGATAGGTTGGTGATAAGTAAACGGTTATCGGAACACCAAGCATTACCACTGAAGTTTTGAAATTGGGTGGAGTTGTTGTCCAGAAATTAACCGGGACTTGAACTAAGGCGCTTGTTGCAGGTTGATGATGAATCTCTTTCATCGGTATTAGCTGAGCCAATTGATCTGATAGCGAGAGTTTTACAACAGGCTTTGGTGTGTATTTTTTTGGAACGATTGCTGTTGCTACTGGCCGAGGCGTAAATGGTCTGGGCGTATATGGTCTGGGCGTATATGGCCGTGGCGTCCAAGTTCTAGTTGGAACTGGTTTTGGTGAGGCGCTGCTGCCATTTTGTTTGGCGGTGATGATTAATTTGCCAGTTTTTGGATCGGTATAAACCTTTACGCAGACTTTGGTCTTGCAATTTGGTGCAGCGCTGGCCGGAGTTACGGATATTAAAAACAGTAGGGCTATGAGTATTTTAAGTAAAGGCACCTGCGCAAGATAGAACTCCTGAGAATTAAGCAAGGGATAGGTATTTCTAAATTGTGGAAAGTGCGCAGGTGTGTAAATCTAGAGCCGTGGCACATAGAGACGGTGATGGTTGGGTCGAATGTGTCTGTGGCAACCGCCATTGGGGTTTAAATGGTGCCGCCGGTTTATTGCTAGTTCGCGATCGTACGATTTTGATGCAGCATCGCGCACCCTGGGTTCATAACGGTGACACGTGGGGTATTCCTGGTGGCGCACGTGATTCGCATGAAACACCCACTGAAGCCGCGCTCCGCGAAGCCCATGAAGAGATTGGAATTTCTACAAAGTTAGTGGATCCAATTGAAATCTACAGTGACAAGCACGATAGCTGGTCGTATGACACTGTCATCTCAAAAGCCCATAAAGATTTAGTTGCTCACGAACAGAACGATGAATCACTTCAAGTCGAATGGGTTGCTTTCGAAGATGTAGTTAGTAAAAACTTACATCCCAGCTTTGCAAAAACTTGGCCAATTTTACTGGCCCGCCTCGAGGTAATCTTTATTTAATCGCTTCAAAGAATCGCGGATTACTGTGCCATCACTTGTGCGCCAAAATGGTGGCATCGAATTTAACAATACCGAGCCATATCGTTTTGTAACAATACGTGAATCTAAAATTGCAACGACTCCGCGATCATCAATTGATCGAATCAATCGACCGGTTCCTTGCGCTAACAAGAGCGCAGCGCGTGGCAATGAGACTTGCATGAAACCACTTCCGCCAGCGGCATCTGCTTCAGCAGCGCGCGCACTCATGACTGGTTCGTCAGGTCTTGGAAATGGAATTCGATCGATTGCTACAAGTGTGCAGGATGGACCTGGAACATCGATTCCTTGCCAGAGCGAAATTGTGCCGAGCAGGATTGATTTTGGATCCTTTGCAAATCTTTCAACCAAAGTTCCGACGCTATCTCCACGCTTCTGAGTGATGATTGGAATTTCTAGTTCAGCCAATACTTTTCGCAAGTATTCATCGGCCATCTCGACACCGCGCCAAGAAGAGAAGAGAGCAAGAGTGCGGCCACCAGCTGCATCAATTAGCTCTGCAAGTTCGGTGAGTGCCTCTTTGCTTGGACCATCTCGACCTGGTTCTGGAATATGTTTTGGCAGATACAACGCGCCTTGCTTTGCAAAATCGAATGGCGAACCAACATCCAACATCTGCACATTAGCGGGGTCGATTTCGCCCGCTTCAAATTCATCTTCCGAATCCTCGTTGTCAGATCCACCGACAACAAAGCCAATTGATTTAGCAATTGCATCGAATGATTTACCGACCGACAGCGTTGCACTTGTTGCGATGACCGGAGTATCAGTTAATAAGTTGGCACGTAACACTTGTGATACCGAGAGCGGTGCTAGATAGAGCGTGGAAAAAGTTGGCTCAAACCACATAACTTGATGGCCACTTGGCTTCAACATCTTGGTTGCAGTTTGTTGCACCTCATTTGTTGCGCCCTTTACTCGGGCTCGCTCGGCCATCGAATCTGGATCAATCACATCAGAATCAGCATTTATAAGTGCGACCACCGCAGCGGATGCCTCTTTAACTTTACGAATAGGTGCTTCTAATTGCGCAGGTAGTTCTGGCAACCGACCAGCTTTTGTCGGATCATTTCGGACATCGGCAGCAAAATCATTTAACGCTTCGGCAAAATTGTCCGCTGCCTTAGCAAATGCATCCGATGCTTTGCCTGGTAAATGTTTCTTCGCCATCTTGGCTGCGCGTTCGACCCTTGCGACTGTAAGTTCTTCAGTGACTGCTTGCGTAGTGCGATCCATAAATTCGTGAGCTTCATCGAGAATCACCGCATCGCGTTCGGGCAAAATTGGATGTGAATCCACAATTTCAATTGCAAGTAGCGTGTGATTTGTTACCACTACATCGGCGGTCTGGGCTTTTGCTTTTGCATTTACCGCAAAACATTGAGATCCATAAGCACAATCATCTTTACCAATACATTCGCGCCCTGAAACTGAATTTGCATACCAAACTCGTCGATCAACATCTGGTGCATCATCGCGATCCCCAGAAACGCCAGGAGTTTCAGCCCAGGCCCGTAATCGTTTGGCATCTTTCTCAAGAGTCCCGATTTCAAGCAAGACTTCACCATCTGGATCTGCTTCTGCGCTATTCATTTTCTGTAGACACAAATAGTTTCCGACGCCCTTATAAACTGCAAAAGTTAATTCGCGTCCAAGTTCTTTCTCTAGGGCGCCCTTTATTCTTGGTAAATCTCGTTCGACCAATTGCCGTTGCAGCGCAAGTGTTGCTGTTGCTACCAATACTTTCTTCCCATGAACTAGTGCTGGGACTAAATAGGCAAGTGATTTTCCGGTGCCGGTGCCGGCTTGAACCAATAAGTGATGTCGATCAGATAGCGCATTTGCAACTGCTTCGGCCATTGCAATCTGGCCTTCGCGAGGTTGGCCACCAATTGCCTCGACCGCATCATCCAAGGCTTTGCGCATCTTTTCAAGCATTTGAAATCACTAGCGAACCATATCGGCAAGCGCTGACGTTATTTGAGATGGTGCTCGGTTTCCACAAAACGTATGGTGCGAGATTTTCCACGCATCACAAGTGATTGGCTGACCGCACCAAATTGTGAATATTTCACGCCCTTAAGCAATTCGCCATCGGTAATTCCAGTTGCGGCCATGAATACATCTTCCGAATTAACCAGATCTTTAGTCATATAAACCTGATCTAAATTATATCCAGCAGCAATTGCGCTCTGCTTTTCGGCATCATCTTTCGGGCGCAATAAGCCTTGGATTACTCCCCCTAAACAGATCATTGCCGCGGCTGTGATTACACCTTCTGGTGTGCCGCCAATTCCCATCAATAAATCAACCGAGGTATTTGGTCGAGCCGCTTCGATTGCAGCAGCAACATCGCCATCTTGAATGAATTTAACTCGGGCACCCGCATCGCGAATGTCTTTTACTAATTGATCGTGTCGAGGCCGATTCAAAACTACAACTGTTAAATCACTAACGCTGCGATTCTTAGCCTTCGCAACTGCCTGCAAATTAGCTTTTACTGGCGCAGTGATATCAATTTTATCTGCGGCCTCTGGGCCAGTAACAATCTTGTTCATGTAGAAAACACCTGATGGATCGAACATGGCTCCCCGAGGCGCAATTGCAATAACGCTGATTGCGCCATTAGAACCATTTGCAGTTAGTGAAGTTCCATCAATTGGATCTACTGCAACATCGCACTTTGGACCAAGGCCATTTCCGACTTCTTCGCCATCATGCAACATGGGGGCGTTATCTTTTTCGCCCTCACCGATTACAACTACACCAGCCATATCAACAGTGTTTATCAGAGAGCGCATTGCCTTTACTGCTGCGCCATCAGCGCCATCTTTGTCACCGCGACCAATCCAAGGTGCCGCGGCAAGCGCAGCGGTTTCAGTAACGCGAATTAGCTCTAACGCTAAGTTGCGATCTGGAACCTGAGTCACTGAGTTGAACTCTCCTTGGCTGATTTAGCATTCGCCTTCATCGCTACTGCTCTTCCAGATTCCAATCTAGCAACTGGAACTCTAAATGGTGAGCAAGAAACATAATCCAGGCCGATTCGGTCGAAGAAGTGGATACTTGTTGGGTCGCCGCCATGTTCACCGCAGACCCCAAGTTTGAAATCCTTGCGGATTGATCGCGCTTGATCAGTCGCAGTCTTAACCAAGATTCCTACACCTGCTTGATCAAGGGATTCGAATGGATTGAATGGAACAAGTTCGAGATCCAAATATCTTGGCAAGAATGAAGATTCAACATCGTCGCGGCTAAAGGCCCAAGTAAGTTGAGTTAAATCATTTGTTCCAAAGGAGAAGAAGTCGGCATACACCCCAAGACGTTCTGCAGTAATTGCTGCGCGCGGAGTTTCAATCATTGTGCCAATTGGAATATTTTCACTCTGGCCAGTTCCCTTGAAGGTTCGCTTAATTTCTTCTTCCAAAGTTTCGCGCAAGTAGAGAAGTTCGCGCTGGGTTGCGACAAGTGGAATCATTACTTCTGGTTTTGGATCATGGCCAAGTTTTTTAACTTCCAGAAGTGCATGCACAAGTGCACGAACCTGCATCTTATAAAGTTCAGGAATCAAAATACCGAGTCGAACTCCGCGAAGACCGAGCATTGGATTTGATTCGTGCATCCGCTTTACTGCAGCAAAGACTGCAATATCGCGTGCCGGAATCTCCTCATTTAAAGCTTCAGCTCGTGCCATGTGTGCCATAAGTTCGGCAAGTGGTGGCAAGAATTCGTGCAGCGGTGGATCGAGCAAACGAACCGTCACAGGCAAGCCGGACATCGCCATCATGATTCCGACGAAATCTGCGCGTTGCAAAATTTCCATCTCGCCAATAACGCCGCGCTGAACATCCTCGTTTTCAGCCAAGACCAGACGTTCGACGTAAGAGCGACGTGGTCCCAAGAACATATGCTCGGTGCGACATAGGCCAACACCTTCGCCACCCAAGATACGCGCCTTAATTGCATCTTCTGGCGTATCAGCATTTGCGCGAACATTTAATCGACGAATCGAATCAGCATGAGTCAACAATCTATCGACAGCCTTAACAACTGGAGAGGCTTCATCACTCTTTGAATCGAGCAGGCCTTCTAGATAAGTTGTTACTGGAGATGCAACAACTGGAAGTTCACCTAAATAAACTGCGCCACTTGAACCATCGATTGAAATAACTTCACCGGCATAAACGCTCTTGCCGCCAACAGTAAAGAAGCCACCAGCTTCATCAACAGTAATACTTTCAGTTCCGCAGACTGCAGTCTTTCCCATTCCGCGCGCAACAACTGCAGCATGTGAAGTCTTGCCACCGCGGCTAGTCAATATTCCT
>Ga0315900_10010553_pt1 | contig 11543 bp, 10 predicted proteins | sample LakEriMetagenome_FD_203521 | JGI IMG/M metagenome (GOLD analysis project Ga0315900, IMG submission 203521) | Freshwater fungal communities from buoy surface, Lake Erie, Ohio, United States - Buoy 12 MA114 | ecosystem: Environmental > Aquatic > Freshwater > Lake > Lake biofilm | place: USA: Lake...
AAGAACGGGATGATCAATTACGTTCCCGCTGCCGGTCGCACGGCAGGGAAGAAAGTGATCGGTGCAGAAGCCTTCACCGGCGCGCCGAAACTGAGCCAGTATACAGAAGACCCTGCCTTCCTGAAACCTACAGCCACCTGGGCTTTTTCCGCCGGAATCAATCGTCTGATCCTGCATACCTGGGTTCACCAGCCATTTGACGATCAGTTTCAACCCGGCATGAGCATGGGCTGGTGGGGCTCCCATTTTGGAAGGCACCAGACCTGGGCAGAACCCGGCAAAGCCTTCTTCCAATATTTGGGCAGAACGCAGGCCCTGCTCCAATACGGAGAACAACCTGCCAACTATCTCTGCCTCGACAAACCCGATGCCGCTTCCTCCGATATCATCTCCACTGGTGATTTCCTCAACCAGGAGATCAGCGTGCAGGGCGGAAAGATCGTACTGCCTTCCGGAAGGTCTTACCCTTTCATCCTGCTGCCGAAGAGCGATAAAATACTTCCTGAAGTGTTGACCAAGCTCAGGAAACTGGTGAACGATGGTGCGGCTATCGTAGGCAATAAACCCACTCAATCCTACAGCCTGAAAAACTACCCCGCCTGCGATCAGGAGATCGCGAGGATGGCAGCTGCCCTCTGGGGCAATGGCAGTAAAACAACATATGGAAAGGGCATGGTATTCACGGACCTGAACGAAGCGCTCAAAGCATTCGCCATAAAGCCGGATATGATCGTGGAAGCAGCAGATTCCGCCCACCTTGTATACAGCATACACAGAACCGGCGATCAGGGCGATGTATACTTTGTAGCCAACCAGCACACCCAACCCCAATGGATAACCGCTTCTTTTACATCAACCGGCAGGCAACCTGAGATCTGGAATGCAGAAACCGGTACCATGGGCGATGCGCCCATTTGGAAAGAAGAAAATGGCAGGACCCATGTACAGCTGAAACTGAACGATCATCAATCCATGTTCGTGGTATTCAGGAAACCATCGGCTGGCAGCCAGCACCTGGTTTCGCTATCTGCTACCGATAAAAGAGCTGTTGATGTAATCAATGGTTCTTACATCACATCGGACGTACCCGTATCCGTGATCGCCGGCTACGCAAACGGCGACAAGAAGAATATCGTCATCCCCGCCCCTGCACTGGCTCCGGTAACAGGTACCTGGTCGGTTGACTTCAAACCTAAGCTGGAAGAACCCTTCAGCCTGCAGTTACCAGAACTGGTGGATTTCAGCAACCACAGCGATAATCGGGTGAAATACTTTGCAGGAACAGCAGTGTATAAGAATTCCATCACCATGGATGCCGTTGCAGCAGACAAACAATATCTGCTTGACCTCGGAACGGTGAACGATATCGTTTCCGTTAAAGTCAACGGAAAAGACCTCGGCGTTTGCTGGTATCCCCCTTACCAGATTGATATCAGCTCCGCATTGAAATCCGGCAACAACAGCATGGAGATCAGCGTGACCACCAACTGGGCCAACAGACTGATCGGGGACGAGAAAGAGCCCGCCGATTTCGAGTGGGGCGCCGACCGTGGTGAATTGGGCCGTGCTATGAAAGCTTTCCCCGATTGGTTTGTACAAAATAAGCCCCGGCCATCGCAGGGCAGAAAAACATTCCTGTTGTGGTATTATTATCGAAACGATAGTACATTGAAACCTGCAGGTCTTGCCGGTCCGGTGATGCTCCGCACCCGGGAGTTGAAAAAGATCTGAGACCTGACCCAACTAAAACAACCCAGATGGTCACCAGCCGCCGGAAAAATTCAACCCTCTCCATGGCCCTTACCGGGCTACTCCTGCTGAACGTCCAGGCCTTCGCACAGCTCCCGCCAGTGGAAACACTTCCTGCGCTGGGAAAAGACCTGAAGCCCGCGTTCGCAACACAAACGAGGATCGCCGGTGTGGAATCAAAAACCAAAGTGACCATCACGCCTATTGTCTCGGGGCTGGAATCACCCTGGGGGCTTGATTTTTTCGCAGATGGCAATATGATCGTATCAGAAAGGCCGGGGCGCATTCGCATCATTCGGAGAGATATACCCGGAGACCCCATTGAGGGGGTTCCTCCAGTATTACTGAAAGGCGATGCCGGTATGTATGATGTAAAACTGGACCCCAATTTCAAAAAGACGCGGTGGGTGTTCTGGACTTTTGTAGAGCCTGTTGAAGGCGGCAGTGTCAGTTCCGTAGCGCGAGCCAGGCTTTCCGACGATGAAAAAAAATTCGAGGACCTGAAGATCATATACCGCACAACACCGGTTTATGCGGGACCCAATCACAACGGTTCGCGGATGATATTTGACAAGAAAGGAAACCTGTTTGTGAGCTTTGGTGAAAAATCGGACGACGAGATCAGGAAGAAGGCACAGGACCTCAGCTCCTCCCTGGGAAAGATCGTCAGGATCACAAAAGATGGCCAGCGGGTAAAAGGCAACCCTTTTGAAAAAACCCCGGGCGCGCTTCCGGAGATCTGGACCTATGGCCACAGGAACCCACAGGGTTTTGCATTCCATCCTGAAACCGGAGAACTCTGGGCAACCGACCACGGACCAAATGCTGGTGATGAACTCAACATCATCAACCCCGGTCTGAATTATGGCTGGCCTGTCATCTCCTATGGCATAGAATACAGCGGCAAGCCCGTCAACAATGGCCTGACTAAAAATGATGGCATGGAGCAACCGATTTATTTCTGGGATCCCGCCGTTGCTCCCAGCGGCATGCTCTTCTACACAGGCCGGGGCATCCCGGAATGGAAGGGAAGTTTGTTCATCGCTGCACTACGGGGTTCCCATATCATTCGACTGGTCATCAGGGACAATAAAGTAGTTGGCGAGGAAAGACTTTTTGCAGACTTGCATAAACGCTTTCGGCACATTGTACAAGGCCCCGACCAGGATATTTTTGCCATCATCGACGACAAGGATGGCAAGATCTTCAGGATCTCCAAATAACATCCCCGCCCAACATGCTCTCCACTTGAGAAAAAGCAGCCCGCTGCAAAATCGTTTAACCATGACTGTAACCGAACGGCGTCACACAGTTATGACCAAACTCATGTTTTACGGCGAAATTCTTCTTAACTTATAAGGAGTCTTTCTCACCCAAAAACATTCCGCATGAAACTTAACCTGAAACAGTATCATCCCGTATCACGCGTTGCGATATACACGCTTGCCGTTGTTTTGATCTCCCTCGGAATATTCCATCTGATAAGGCCCTACGATCTGCTGGTTTATGTACCCATGAATCTTTTCGGAGGCGTCACCTGGGTCTACATCGTAGGGATCTGCTTCATTGCAGTGGGCGTCTCTTTCATGATCAACCAGTACGTGAAGATCACCAGTTATCTGCTGGCGGCACTTCTAATTGTCATCATCCTGTTTATCCATGTACCCAACGCCTTAAACGCGGGAATGGAAGAAATGCGAACCTTTGCCATCATCAATATCATGAAGGATACAGCCATCGCTGGCTTCGCCCTGCACATAGCAGCCAGTGCGCATCACCAGCACCTGCATTTTGAGGAAGATGATTGAGACAAACAGCTTCAGTATACTGGGCTTATGTCAACAGTCCACTGTTGTCTTTCAGCTGAACACCGCTGAGCTGGAGTCGAAATGATTCTGTGATCAGGTACAGGATCTTATCAGAGGCTGGTTGATAAAGCAATCCATTGGGGCCGATGTTTGAAATGCAATTACGCTTTTCGTCGGCGTTCCCAACCTCCGGCCCATAGGTCAGGTAAGTTCCCATACTGTCGGGTGAACTCAGCCCCGGGCGCTCTCCGATCAGGATCAGCGACAATTTTGCTCCCAAAACCTTGCCGACTTCGTCGCTGATGGCTACACGGCCCTGCTCCACCATACACAAAGGTGACAAACGATATCCTGCATCTTTCAATATTGGAATGAGGATCCCGAGCAAGGGCAAGGCATGTGTATTGATCGCCGTAGCCGACAATCCATCAGCTACGTTGATACATACATCATAAACACCGGAAAATGCCGCGAGCTTTTCACATGATGCTTCATCCAGCCTCCTGCCCAGATCGGGTCTTTGCAAATACTGGTGGCGGTCCACAGCTTTCGAGTGCAGTAATAAAGGAGGATGCAGTTGCTCCATCGCTTCACCCAACGAGTCTACGTCCATTCCCGCGAATACGGCATCGCGCGCAAAAGCATGCGCCAGTTTGAACTGCAGATTTTCACTTGTGGGTATTGACACTCCCGTTCTGCCCAATGCGATGCGTGCATTAGTGAACTTTTTTAAACCCAACCATGGATCCTGCGTCGGTAACCTGATCTCTATCATACCGGGAATTTTAATAACGGGTGCTGGAGACTGGCCGGTAACTGCCGGCCATCTTCCCCAAAAATTCCCTGCTTCACCAGCCACGCCCATCAGCAAGAGCAGGTTATCCATATCATCCTGATCTGTTTCAGCATGCCGGAAATCAACGGATTTCCTCTTTTTCACAACAACAAGGCCCACATGAGTCGCCCCTATGGCATATCTGCAATAAAAAATCTTCCAAATCTTCCTTATTTTGAAAACACCTCCGAAACAAATGCTCATGCTACGACACCTGCTGCTCAGCACACTGCTTATCTTTTCATTATCATCATGTAAAGTCATCTGGGTTCCGGATTACAACGCCAAACTGGAAGACCAGATCGCGAAAACCGCAAAGGCAAATGATAAACTATACATCGATATGCTCGATGCCGCTCCAAACAAACGGGACTACGATCAGTACAAAGAAAAATATAACGATATCGAAGCCGACATCAACGCCATCCAACTGGCCAATGAAGCCCGCAACAACAACGCCAGCTTCCTGGTGATCAATAAGAACCTGAAAGAAGCTTTCCAGGAAGCAAAAAAATACCACAAAGAGAAACAAGTGCTGTCCGATGGAGAAATTAAATCATACCAGGCATCACTGGCAGGATTCTGGAAACCGCTGTTCCTCGCGGAGCGGGGACTCAAAATCAATTCAAAATAATGGCTATGAAATTTGATATCGACGAAACCCTGTCCCAGATGCTGGAGGCCATGAAAGGCGTGGCCAAAGAAAACTGGAAAACGATCAGAGGGAACGCCAACGGATTCCTGCAACAACGTAAGGGCCGGCTGGAGCTGCTTACCAGCCTGCGCATGGCCAACGAGATCGAAGAGCAATTCTTTGTAAAACGATTGAAAGACGAAAAAAAGATGCTGGAGTCCGAACTGCATTCCATCGCCATCGTCTCAAAATCCATCGCCCAAAAAGCAGCAAATGCCGCCATCGAAGTACTTCAGCAGGCCGTTTCTAAAATGATCACCCTCTGATCACTCGTTCTGCTGCGGCTTCCCCGCCGTGCTGCGGCCCTGGGACTTATACTTGTTCAACAGATCCTGGAGTTCCTTCACCTTCTTGGGGTAGCGTTGTTGCAGGTTCTCCTTCTCCGCGGGATCGGCCTCCATATCATAAAGTTGCACAGCGGGAAGACCCTGAATTTCTTTCTCTGTACCCGGATAACTCCAGCCACCGGAGCCCGGCGTTAAAAGCAGTTTCCACTTTCCCTGCCTGATCGCAAAATCGCCAAAATAAGAATGGTGTACCGAGGCCTCACGAATACGCTTTTTATAGTCTGGATTGAACAGCAAAGGCGACAGGTCATAACTGTCTTCCGCTTCGTCGTCTTTCAACCGATACCCGGTAATGGCAGCAAAACTGGCCATGAAATCATTCAGCAACACGGTTTGCCTGACCGTTCCCCCTCCCTTAATCCGGGCCGGCCATTGCAACAACAGGGGCACACGATGGCCGCCTTCAAACAGATCCGCTTTACGACCCCGAAAGCCCGCACTGGGATCATGCCCCTTACCCGCAAGCAATGCGAAATTGGCCTCGGGGGAACAGCCGTTGTCTGACGTGAACACCAGGATCGTGTTCTCTGAAATGCCGTTCCTTTCCAAAGCATCCTGTATGGCACCAACAAACCCGTCCACCTCCATCACAAAATCGGCGTAGACGTTCAAGCCCGACTTCCCCCTGAACTGATCAGCGGGCGCAATGGGCGTATGCGGGGCCGTGATGGGAAGATAGAGGAAGAAAGGCTGCTGCTGTTTGGAACTCCGGCTGATATAATCCACCGATCGTTGTTGAAGTTCCCCCATGATGGTTTTAAGATCCCAACCCTTTATGCCCCGACCCGGCCGGCAGTCGTTATATGGCAGTGTCGTATAGAATGTATCAGGCATCCCCAACGTATTCCTGTTCTCGATATACACATAGGGTGGCAAATTGGGCGCGTCCATGCCAAAGAAATAATCAAACCCGATGTCGAGGGGTCCGCCACCAAGCGGCCTGGAAAAATCAAGATTGAATGCATCAGCCCGGTCAACAGGCTTCAGGCCATCTGTGGTCAGCCAGTTCCAACCCAGGTGCCATTTGCCCATCACAGCAGTCTGATAACCCTGCTTCCTGAGCATACCAGCCATGGTAGTACGGGTAGATGGAATGATGGGTCGACTGTAATCAAACAGCACTCCTTTCTTCAGCGTGGATCTCCAACTATACCTTCCCGTTAGTAATCCATATCTCGTGGGCGTACAAACGGCGGATCCGGAATGCGCATCGGTAAAACGAAGTCCTGCCTTTGCCATACGGTCTATATTCGGCGTAGCTATCTTCCCCTGCGGATTGAAAGATGATACATCGCCATAGCCGAGGTCATCGGCCAGGATAAAAATGATATTTGGACGCTCCTGTTGTGAATGCGCACGCAAAAAAATGAAGCAGAATATTGAAATAATGATCGTTCTCATCGTAAACATGTTTTAGCCCCTGGCCATAGTCCAAAAGATGAACGCCAAGTTATGGGGTAACTTTAATATGGATGACCCTCAATATGCGCTTCCCCTGAAAATCAAAAGCTATATTTACGATTATGAGAAAGCTCTGCCTGCTGGTCACCCTTTTAGCGTTCATGTCCGGATCCAGCCATGCACAAATCCAGGCTGTTCCCCCGGAGGTGGACAATGGCGTACTCACTCTCAAGCTGGACCTCACGCGTGGCGGCGCCATCGCTTATCTCTCTCTTTCAGGTTCCAGCAGGAACATCGTCAACATCGCCGATGAAGGTCGTTATATCCAGCAATCTTACTATGCCGGGAAATCTGTGGACCGAAAATCAGATGGCCAGTCACCCAGCTGGTCCCCCTGGAGCTGGAATCCCATTCAAGTGGGCGATGCTTACCGGAACCGCGCGAAGATCCTGACCTTCCAAAAAGAATCAAACCAGCTTTATGTCAAATGCATCCCCATGCTCTGGGATATGAACAACAGGTACGCCGAAGCCGAGATGGAACAATGGACCACGCTGGATGGCCATGTTCTGAAAGTGCGGAACAGGCTGACCTGCCACCGGACCGATACCATTTATGGCGACGGAGTGCTGAACGACCAGGAACTGCCTGCTGTGTATCCCGTTTCCGCGCTTAGCGAATTATATACTTACGTGGGCGACAAACCCTTTACCATGGCACCACCTGATCAGCTGAAAGTGATCAACCTCTCGAGCGGCTTCTGGGGCAGGTATGACCGGGTCTCGGAACACTGGATGGCTTTTGTGGATAGTTCCTCCTGGGGCATGGGCATCTATAATCCGCGCTGCACGGAATTCCTGGCGGGCATGGCCGGTTCCCCGGGCAAGGAAGACCATGACGGATCAACGTCTTATATCGCTCCTGTTAAAAAAGAAATGCTGTCTAAGGACGCTATCTACGAATACGAGTATTACGTGATCATCGGACCACTGCAGACGATCCGAAATACCGTGTACAAACTCAATGATCTGCGCAAAGACGCGAAATAGCTTAACTTCTTTTGCAGCGGCCGAACCAGGCCGTCATTCGATTGTTGATTAACATATGAAACAGTTTCTGATCTTACTGCTCACCGCCTTCGTTTGCAGCCCAGCGTTTACGCAGGACCGTTATGAATACAGGGATGGCGACCCCAATGGCATCAGCAAATGGTACATGGGCCGGCAGATCGCGCACGTGATGAGCCATTTCGGGATCGACTGGCTGGAGCGGGAAGAACGGGAGCAGGAAGAAAATACCAGCCAGCTCATCAAAAACATGGACCTGAAGCCAGGTATGACAGTGGCCGATATTGGTGCTGGCAGCGGCTACCATACGGCCATCATCTCAAAACTGATCGGAAACGGAAAGATCTATGCAGTAGACGTTGAGCCTGAGATGATCAACTTCCTGAACAACAGGATCAGCAAGGAAAAATTGAATAATGCAGTGGCCGTATTGGGTGATGAAAAGAAAGTACCCCTCAAAGCCAATAGCATTGACCTGATGTTCCTGGTGGATGTTTACCATGAAGTCGCTTACCCCTACGAAATGGCGCGCTCCATGCTGGACGCCCTGAAGCCCGGCGGGAAACTCTACCTCATTGAGTTTCGCGCAGAAGACCAGCAGGTGCCGATCAAAACGATACACAAGATGAGTGAGAAGCAGGCCGTAAAGGAACTGAAAGCTGCGGGTTTCAGCTTCGAGCGAAACATCAGCAACCTGCCCTGGCAACACTGCCTGGTGTTTACGAAAAAATAAAAGGGCCATTATTCCTAACCCCTTTACTCAGTTCATTCTCAAATCGATTATCGTATCAGTGCGGCAGTATCCACGGCCTGAAAAAAATGCGTCACCTTGCCGTCTTTCAGCGTCCAGATATGGGTGGCATTCGCATGAAAAGGGTTTCCGGTAGCCTTGTTGGTGCCATTATAATAGCCTTGCATGGCCACCTTATCGCCTCCACCAAAAACATCGGTCACTTCTACATTGAATCCGTCAAAGTAGACACCAAGCTGCATAAACACATTCCCCACTACGGCATCGGCGCCTTTGTATTTGCCATCATCCTTCACAAAGGGCATCCCAACACACTCATCCCACTCTATCTCCTGGTGAAAAGCTCCTAAAACACCACCGATATTACCGGTGGAAAAATCAGCGTACATCTGTTTGATCAATTCAACGTTATTCATGGCGCAGTCGTTTTATTCGGGATAAGATAGAGAAAATTCCTCCAATTACCGGTCGTTGGACGAAAACACCAACTCGTCGCCTACTTTCAACACCCCACTGCCTTTGTGAAGGATGTTCTGGCCAAAGTTCACTTTGTTCCCCACCGTTCTGTACTTAGCAAGGGTACTTAAAGGTTCTTTCCCGGCAGTTGCCGTTTGCTGGTCTATGGTAGTGACAACGCAACGGCCGCAAGGTTTCACACCATAGAAATCCATCCCCGAGATCTGAAAATGTTTCATCCCATCTTCCTGGTATGGTTCGCCGCCGGTGAAAACGATATTCGGACGAAACCTGTTCATGGGCACAGGCGACGGGAGCCTGCTGTTCAGGTCATCTAATGAGGATTGGCCAATCATGAGGATTGGATAACCGTCTGAAAAACTGGTGATCTCACCATTCGGGGCGTAATCCGTATCCACTTCTCGCCTGGACTCATCCGGCATGTAGACCAACTTCACCCTTCGTTTCAGTTGGGAAGAGAACCATTCATCGGCATTATTGCTGACGTGGAGGGCATCACAAACATCGTCCCAAACCTCCACTTTCAAACGGGCTACTCCGGAAGGCTTCAGGTCCAGCACCAGCGGATCTGCCTGCGCAGCCGCATTCTTTATGATCAACTTCCCATCTGCAATGGATGTATGCAGCAGTGCCATGGCCGGGAAATTCCGCTGGGTCAGGAACATGCCCTGCTCATCCACCAGCATCCAGCGACGATCATGCTCAAAGCCACGATCGGTCAATGACACCGAAGTCAACTCGATGCCGCCCAGTGATTTTACAGGATAAATATAAAGATGGCTGATCCGGAGCATGGGAACAATTGAGTATAAATGTAATTCATTCTGATCACCCTACTCTGTAGGGATCTCAGGCATCTTGTTTTCTTCTTTCCGCCTGATCCCAAAATTGTACCGCAGGTTCAACCCCACCCTGCGCGTATCTGCCTTCCGGAAACCATCCGCCTCAATACTGCCCTGGCGCAGAAAAAATGTATTCCAATTGGTATAGAACATGTCCGTTATGCTCGCGGTTACGGTCAGTTTCTTCTTCAAAAACTGCTGTGATACGTTGAGATTCAAGCTGCCAAAACTGCCTAACTCATAGAATTGAAGCTGGCCATTCAACCTCATAAAACCGTTAAGGGACAACTGGGTATTCGGACGGATCCTGTAGCTGTGATAGGTGAAGAAAGACCATGAACCCCGCTTGAAAGTCAGCGGCTCGTTCTCATACTGACCATTGTAGAAATTGTGATTGTATTGCGCACCAGCCACAAAAAAATACTTCTTCCCCGGAGGTATGGCTCCCACCGCCCTGAAATAAGTCTCCTTGTTCCGGCCCAGGTTATCATAGGTTCTGTACGCTACATTCTTGTTGCTGTCCACCTGGTAAACCACCTGGTTGAATACATCTTTCGTATCATTATATCCAATGGCCAGAAGAGGCTGTTCGTTCACCGAAATATTGGCCTCATAGTTCTGGGTGAACTGCGGCCTCAATGAAGGATTGCCGGTTTCAAAAAGATAGGGATCGATGATGCGGATGGCAGGGTTCAAAAAACTGTACGATGGCCTGCTGATGGACCTTCGATAAACCAGGTAGGCCCTGAGCTCATAGCCTGCGATCTTCATCAACTTACGGCTCAGGTAAATATAGGGGAACGCATCGGTGCGCTGAATAGAGAAAGTAGTGTCCGTTGGAATGGTTTGCCGGCCATTCATATTCGTATTCTCCAACCGCACACCGCCTTTCACAATAAAGCTTCCAAAGGCTTTACTCCCCTGTGCATAAGCAGCATGGATATTCTCGGTGTAGTTGTAAGCATTCGTTCGCTGATCATCAGGCAGGGTTGTGCCATTGTCGGTCCTGAAATAGGCCGTATTGTTATTGAACCAGACATTGGACGTTTTCAATCCTGCTTCAACAGTGATCTTCTTCTCAAACTTCTTGATCAGATTGGTCTCCACCGTTAAAAAATGAGACCTGTTCTCGATATCACCGTAACCCATCCCCGTGAAGGATTGCGGATAGATATAGGTATTCAGGATGTCCTGGTGATTCACAGAAGGACCATAAGTATAGGAAAGGTCATTGTTCCACTCACTACCCAGACTGTCTATCTTGTAGCGAGCCGAAAAGCCCTGGGCTATATTTGAATTGCGGCCATCGTTGTCAATATCAGATTTATTCGATACGAGAAGTTCATTGGTACTGATCTTTCTGATGAGGGAGGGATTGGTATTGGAATTCTCGGCCCAGTTCAGGTTGATCCTGGAATCGTAACCGAAATTCCATTTATCATTCGGGCTGTAATTCACCCCGAATCCGAGATAGCCGCTTTTGCCCGGATAAATGGTGTTTGAATTCTGTGACAGCAGGGAATCCGGCGCGAACAACCGATCCGTTCGTATCTGCTCAAAAGAATTGCGCAT
>Ga0315900_10010555_pt1 | contig 11543 bp, 10 predicted proteins | sample LakEriMetagenome_FD_203521 | JGI IMG/M metagenome (GOLD analysis project Ga0315900, IMG submission 203521) | Freshwater fungal communities from buoy surface, Lake Erie, Ohio, United States - Buoy 12 MA114 | ecosystem: Environmental > Aquatic > Freshwater > Lake > Lake biofilm | place: USA: Lake...
CGCCAGTCCCAGTGCAGGTGGTAGTCGATCAGGCCGCCGTCCCAGTAGGACCCCGGCGGGGCGCCGGCGATGTCGCGTACCGGCTGCGCCACCCGCGGAATGCTGCCGGAGGCGAGCAGCGCATCCTCGAGATTGCCGGCTGCCAGCGCGACACGACGGGTGCCGAAGGCGTCGGCGGGCGTGCCGGCGCAGGTCGGCGCGGGTGCGCTGTCGAAGATCACGCGCTCGAGCCATCCGGCCAGGCGATCGCGCGCGAGCAGGTTGGCGAGCGCGGCCCCGGCGAAGAAGGCATCCTCGCGCGCCGGTGCCCGGCGGGCCCTGGCCGTGACGATCAGCAGTCGCATGCCGGGGGCGAGATCGGCGAGCGCTGCCTGCGGATCGTCGCCGATCAGCTCGCGCACCATCGCGCGACACACCGCCGAGACCTGCGTCGGCGATGGCCGTTCGGGATAGCGCTGGCCCTCGAGGTAGGCCTGCTCGAGCCTTGCGAGGGCCGCCAGGGGATCGCGCCGCGCCGCCGCTGCCATCCGCCACGCGCCCACCGAGGCGCCGACCAGCACCCGGCTGCGCGGTGCGCGGGGCAGCCAGTGGGCGAACAGGAAACGATCGAGAGGCAGCAGCGCCAGACCCTTGGGGCCGCCGGCTGCCGCGGGCACCGCGGCGACGTCCTCGGCGCGCAGGCCGCGTTCGGCGATCAGCCGCGCCGCCACCGGACCGGCGATCAGCCGCAGCGAGGGTTCGCGCCGTCGTCGCGGCGCCGGTCCGCGGTGCGGCGACGATGCCGTCATCGGTGGAACAGGTGTCGCGGCCCGGCGGGGCGACTCATGACGCGCGGCTGCCGGCCGGGCGTGGCCTGCTGTGCAGCCGGAGCATGGCCGCCTCGAGGCGGCCGGCCAGGCAATCGGGCACGATCTCGAGGCTGCGCTCGAGCTCGGCGTCGATCGCGGCACGCTCGTCGCGCCGCGGCGGGTGCAGCACGAAATCGGCGACCTGCTGCTGCAGGCCGAGGGTGCGCGGATGGCCGATGCCCAGCCGCAGGCGCCAGAAGCCGGGTTCACCGAGCGCGGCCGCGATGTCCTTGAGTCCGTTGTGGCCGGCGCTGCCCCCACCGAGCTTCAGGCGACAGTCGCCCGGCAGCAGATCGAGTTCGTCGTGGACCACGAGAATCTCGGCCGGCGCGATCCGGTAGAAGGCCGCGAGGGCCGATACCGCGCGGCCGGATCGGTTCATGAAGGTGCCCGGCTTGAGCAGCCAGACCGACGCGCCGTGCAGGCTGGCGCGTGCCGCCTCGCCGTGAAACTTCGCTTCGCGCGTGAAGCGCGTGCCCGCGCGTCGCGCGAGCTCGTCGACCCACCAGAAACCCGCGTTGTGGCGGGTGTCCTCGTACTCGGGGCCGATGTTGCCGAGCCCGGCGATCAGGCGGATGGCCGACATGATGGCGAAGGGGCCCGCCCGCGAGCGGGCCCGCTCGCGGCAGCCTTACTTCTTGCCTTTCTTGGCGGGCGCGGCGGCTGCCGGGGTCTCTTCGGGGGCCGGCGGCACCGTGACGGTAATGACCGCGGGATTCTCGCGGCCACCGAGCACCGCCTTGACGCCCTCGGGCAGCGGGATGTCGCGCACGTGCACGGTCTGGCCGACCTGCAGGTTGGCGAGATCGACCGACACGAACTCGGGCAGGTCGGCCGGCAGGCACGACACCGTGATCTCGGTGATCACGTGGCTGATGATCGCCGCCGACAGCTTGACGGCCGGCGAGTTCTCCTGGTTGGCGAAGTGCAACGGCACCTTAAGCACGATCTTCTGGTCGGCGGCCACGCGCTGGAAGTCGATGTGCTGGACCACCGGCTTGTAGGGATGCCATTGCACGGCGCGCAGCAGCACCCGCTCGGGCTTGCCGTCGAGTTCCATGTCGAGGATCGAAGCGTGGAAGGCCTCGACCCGCAGTGCATGGTAGAGCGGGTTGTGATCGAGCTCGATCATCGTGGGCGTGGCGTTGCCGCCATAAAGGATGCCCGGGACCTTGGCGGCACGACGCAGGCGGCGGCTCGCACCGGAACCCTGCAGCTGACGCGTCTGAGCGATGACTTTCATCGCGTTCTCCTGAAAAAGCCCCGAGGTCCGCGACCAGAACGTCCGGGGCGTTGCGAAAGCCGGTGCCGCGAGGCAGCCGGCCGGTAAGGTTGATCGGGGATGCGCCCGCCCGGCGGCAGGCGCGCCCGGTCGGTCAGTCGACGAACAGCGACGACACGGAGTCGGCGCGATTGATGCGCAGGATCGTCTCGGCCAGCAGCTGCGCGCAGCTGAGCACGCGGATCTTGCTGGACGCGCGCGCATCCTTGGGCAGCGGGATGGTGTCGGTGACCACCAGCTCGTCGAGCGGCGAGCTTGCGATGCGATCGACCGCGCCGCCCGACAGCACCGGGTGGGTGCAGTAAGCGAGCACGCGCTGGGCGCCCTGCTGCTTGAGGGCCGCCGCCGCCTTCACCAGCGTGTTGGCGGTATCGACCATGTCGTCCATGATGACGCAGGTGCGGCCGCTGACATCGCCGATGATGTTCATGACCTCGGCGACATTGGCCTTGGGCCGGCGCTTGTCGATGATCGCGAGATCGCAGTCGAGGCGCTTGGCGAGCGCGCGCGCCCGCACCACGCCGCCGACGTCCGGCGAGACCACCATCACATTGTCGAACTGCTGCTTGTGCACGTCGGCGAGCAGCAGCGGCGCGGCGTAGATGTTGTCGACAGGGATGTCGAAGAAGCCCTGGATCTGGTCGGCATGCAGGTCCATCGTCAGCACCCGCTCGACGCCGGCGATCTGAAGCATGTTCGCCACCACCTTGGCGCTGATGGCCACGCGCATCGAGCGAACGCGGCGATCCTGGCGGGCATAGCCGAAATAGGGTAGCGCCGCCGTGATGCGCCCGGCCGACGCGCGCTTGAGCGCATCGACCATGATCATGACCTCCATCAGGTGGTCATTGGTGGGCGCGCAGGTGGACTGCAGCACGAAGACATCCTTGCCGCGGACGTTCTCGAGGATCTCGACCATGACCTCGCCGTCGGAGAAACGCCCGACGGTTGCCTTGCCCAGTGGCAGGTGCAGGTGCGAGGCGACCTCGCTGGCGAGTTTCGGATTGGCGTTGCCCGTGAAGACCATCAGCCCTTCGGGCGACAAGCCTTCGGCGTTGTGGCGCGCAGCCAGCAGCATGGTCGGATCCGGTGAGCGATGAGATGGGACGAAGATGCTTGGCTGGGGAGGAAGGATTCGAACCCTCGAATGCCGGAATCAAAATCCGGTGCCTTAACCAACTTGGCGACTCCCCAGCGGTTCTTGGCGACTGCCGGGGTCGGCGTTCGACCCCTTCAGCCGGCGCGGGAACCGGCCGCGCTGTCCTGACTGCCTGCTGCCTGCGATGGCCGGGAAACCCGGCCGGACGCCCAATCGCGAAGCGGGTGCTTCTGCAGCGACCGCAGCACTCGGACCACCAGGCCCTGCGCGTTGCGACGCCGGGGAATTCGCTCCACGAGAGCGACGCCCCGGGCGTGGTCGGGAACCGGCACGAAGAGGCACGAACCCGATCCGGTCATGCGCGCCAGCGAGGGGTCAAGGCCCACCTCGCCCGCTGCCTGCCTGAGGAGCCCTAGCGCCTGTGCCACCCGCGGGTAGCGCGCCTCGACCACCAACTGCAGATCGTTGCGGCCCGATTCAGCCGACAACGCTCGCGAAAGACCGTCGATTGTAAGGGGAGGGGTATTCCGAGTCAATTCGGGGGCACCGAAGACCGCGGCCGTGGGCACGTGCTGCGCCGGGATCGCGAGCACGAACCAGCGCGGCGGCAGCGTCACCGGGACGAGCCGTTCGCCGACGCCGGTCGCCCAGGCGTTGTCGCCACGCACGAAGACCGGCACGTCGGCGCCGAGCGCGAGCCCGAGTTCGGCAAGGCGTTCGAGGGGCCAGTCGAGCGCCCACAGCCGGTTAAGGCCGAGCAGGACGGTGGCGGCGTCGGAGCTGCCGCCGCCGAGACCGCCACCCATCGGGACCCGCTTGCGCAGTGCGATGCGCACGCCGAAGCGGGTGCCGCTGGCGCGTGCCAGGAGGCTGGCCGCGCGCACCGTGAGATCGGTCTCGGCGGGTACGCCGGGGATCGGGGTGGCGAGTTCGATGCGCCCGTCGTCACGGCGGGCGAGGTCGATCGAATCGGCCAGGTCGATGAACTGGAACAGGGTCTCGAGCAGGTGATAGCCATCGGCCCGCCGCCCGGTCACGTGCAGCAGGAGGTTGAGCTTGGCGGGCGCCGGCAGGTGGCGCAGCTCGAGCAGCGACGGATGACGGGACATAGACCGGCGCGCGGGGCTTGCGCTCAGGGGCGGGGGGCCTCGGCGAGCGCCTCGTCGACCAGCAGCCGAAGCTCGACCTCGCGTACCGCGGCCGTGGCAGGCTGTGCGCCAGCCGCCGGCCAGCGCAGCACCAGACGGCGTGGCAACCCGTCCTGCCAGGTCTCGATCGCGACCTGCCAGCCGGAATCCTCGAACGCGAGCGGCTGCGGCCGGCCGGCGGGAGCCGCCAGCCAGCGCGGCAGTTCAGCCAGCGGCGCGGGCCATCCGAAGGCGCGCCGGGTTAGGACTTCGGGGTGATCGGCGCGGATCTGCCGGCCATCGGCGGTGGTGAGCAACGCCTCGCCGGGGGCGACCGTCGCCACGGCCAGCGTCTGACCCAGCGGCGAGGAGACCTCGAGTTCGCTTCGCTGCGCCCCGACCCGCAGCACGAAGCGCCCGATCGCGCGCTGACCGGCCTCGTCGTCGGCGGACTCGCGCCAGGTCACCGAGAATCGGCCTGCGTAGTGCAGCCCGGCAGCTTGCGCCGGGGCCGCGGCAGCGGCAGCCGGCGGGGAGGCCGACTCTTGCGTCGTTGCGCTGGCGGATTCCGGGGCCGCGGCCGCCTGCGCGGTGCCGCTTGGCGCAGCCGCTGCCGCGGCCGGTGGCGACAGGTCGCCCTGCGTCGCGCAGCCGCCAAGGGCCAGCAGCAGGGTCAGGAAGGCGAGCCGCGTCGCCCCGCTAGAGCGCCACATTGAGGCGGGCCAGGGTGTCCCGGAGTGTCCGGTTGTCGGGCTCGCGGGCTCGCGCCTCGGCCCACAACCGTCGCGCCTCGTCGAGGCGGCCGATCGTCCAGAGCACTTCGCCGAGGTGGGCGGCGATCTCGGCGTCCGGGCTCAGCGCGTAGGCCCGGCGAAGGAAGTCGACCGCCCGCTCGGGCTGGCCGCGCCGGTAGAGCACCCAGCCCATGCTGTCGAGGATATGGGGGTCCTCGGGCGCGAGCTGCAGCGCCCGCTCGATCAGGGCCTGGGCCTCCTCGAGGCGCAGGCCGCGATCGGCCAGGCTGTAGCCGAGCGCGTTGTGCGCATGCGCGTGATCGGGGCGGGCACGGATCAGCCGCCGCAGGCTCGCCTCCATGGCCTCGAGGCGATCGAGGCGCTCGGCGGCCATCGCGTGGTCGTAGAGCAGGTCGAGGTTGTCGGGCTGGCTGGCGAGGGTGCGGTCGAGCAGCTCGAAGGCCTGCACGGGTTGTCCGGCCTCGCGCAGCACCTGCGCTTCGGTGGCGACGAGCTGGGCCTGCTCGCGCGGCGAACCCGCGTTGACACCGCGCAGCAGCGCGCGCGCCGCGTCGGCCGCGCCGTTGCGGGCCATCAGCACCGCGCGACGCATCAGCGCCTGCAGCGCCTGTTCGCCCTCGTCGATGCGTTCGAGCCAGGCGATCGCCTGCCCGAGGTCGCGCCGGTCCTCGGCGATCTGAGCGAGCAGCAGGTAGGCCGCCGCGTTGTCGCGCGTCACGGTAGCGGGCAGCGCGAGGATACGCTGCAGGTAGCCGGTGGCCGCGTCGGGCTGCCGGTTCTGCCAGGCGATCTGCGCGAGCGTGAAGAGCACCGTGGGGTTGTCGGGCTGCTCGACCAGCGCGGCCTCGAGCGCGCGCCGGGCGTCGTCGGGCCGGCCGGCGCCCGCCAGCAGCCGGGCGTACTGGTAGCGCGCCTCGAGCGCACGCGGATACGCGCCGATGAAGGCCTCGAGTACCCTCAACGCCCCGGCGGTACCCGCGGCCGTGGCCTGCACGAGCTGCGCCGTGAGCATCGCGATACGCTCGTCGTCGGGTTTGAGGGCGAGGGCGCGCCCGGCCTCGAGTGCCGCACGGTCGGCTAGGCCCGCGGCCTGTGCCTGGCCCGCGAGCGCCAGGCGGGCGGCCGCCGACGCGGTGTCGGGGGCCGCGAGCTCGTCGAGGAAGGCGAAGGCCGCGCTGCGGTCGGGGCTGCGCGCGAGTGCGCGCTGCAGCAGGGCATAGGCCTCGTCGAGCGTGCCTGCGCTGCGGGCTGCGGCAAGCCGCCGCTGCGCGATCGGGCGCGCTTCGTCGAGACGCCCTGAGCCGATCAGCAGGCTCTCGAGGGTCTGGGCTGCGCTCGGGGTGTCCGGGGCGAGCTCGTGCCAAAGCCGCGCGGCCTGCAGCGCCCGTTCGATCGAGCGCTCGCTCAGGGCGAGTTCCGTGGCGCGCCGGGCGAGTCGCGGGTCGCGGATCTTGCGGGCGAGCCCCAGGTAGGTGGCGGTGGCGCTCGCGGTCTGCCCGCGCTGCGCGGCGATCTCGGAAGCCAGCAGCTGGAAGACGATCTCGGGCGTGAGATCGGCGCCCGGTACTGGGCCGCTGTCGCTGGGTTGCAGCGTGCGCTGCGCTGCCGGGCGCCCCGGCCGGGCGGCTGGCCGCGCGGGCTGCGCCGGTTGCGACGCGGCGGGTGCGCTCTGCGCGCCATCCTGGGCGAGCGCGATGCCGATCGGGGAAAGCGCACGCAGGAGCCGGCCTGGCAGGCGCGGGTCGGATGAGCCCGGCGAGCAGCTGGCGGGGGCTTGCCAGGGGCCGGCAAGTGCCAGCCCAAGCAGCAGCGCGCCCGCGACGAGCCCCGGCCGCGGCCGACGCGAACCGGTAGCACCTCGGACGGCGCGCGTCGGGCAGGACGGAATCATGCGGGGATCTTAGGTTCAATTACACTCGGCGGCAACCAGCCCATGCCTGAACTCCCCGAAGTCGAAGTGGTTGCCCGCGGCCTGCGCGCGCGGGTGCTCGGTCGCAGCGTGCGCGGCGCGCAGCTGCGCACGCCGAGCCTGCGCTGGCCCGTGCCGCCGGCGCTGCCCGCGCTGCTCGCGGGGCGCCGCATCGATCGCATCGATCGGCGCGGCAAGTATCTGCTGCTGCACATGGGGGGTGGCGCGCTCATCGTGCACCTCGGCATGTCGGGCAACCTGCGCTACCTCGAGCACTGGGAACCCCCGCAGCGCCACGATCATCTCGACATCGAGCTCGCTCCGGGCTGGCTGCGGCTGCACGACCCGCGTCGCTTCGGCGCCGTGCTCTGGCACGACACGGCGCACGGTCCGCTGCGGGAGCATCCGCTGCTCGCCCGGCTCGGCGTCGAGCCGCTGGAGCCGGGTTTCGATGGCGCGCTGCTGCATCGTGGCACCCGCGGGCGGCGGGTCGCGATCAAGCAGCTGCTGCTCGCCGGCCAGGTGGTGGTAGGGGTGGGCAACATCTATGCCTCCGAGAGCCTTTTTCGCGCCGGCATCCGCCCCACGACCCGGGCGGCGCGCCTGTCGCGCGAGCGCTGCGAGCGGCTGGCCACAGCCATCCGCGCCACGCTGTCCGAGGCGATCGCGCGCGGCGGCAGCACGCTGCGCGACTTCGCCGACGCCGACGGCGGCAGCGGCTATTTCCAGCTCGACTGCGCGGTGTACGGACGTCAGGGCCAGCCCTGCCGACGCTGCGCGACGCCGGTGCGCATGGCGCAGCAGCAGCAGCGCGCCACCTACTGGTGCCCGCGCTGCCAGACATGAGCCCCGCCGGGGGTTCGGCGCCGGACTTCGCCACGCGCCTGATCGCCTGGCAGCGCGAGCACGGCCGGCACGACCTTCCGTGGCAGGGGACGCGCGATGCCTACCGGATCTGGCTGTCGGAGATCATGCTGCAGCAGACCCAGGTCGCGACGGTCATTCCCTTCTACCGGCGCTTCACGCAGGCGTTCCCCGATGTCGCCGGTCTTGCCGATGCACCGCTCGAGCGCGTGCTCGAGCTCTGGAGCGGTCTCGGCTACTACCGCCGCGCGCGCCACCTGCATGCCGCGGCCCGTGCCGTGATGACCATGCACGGCGGGGTCTTCCCCACCGATGCCGCCACGCTGCAGACCCTGCCCGGCGTCGGGCGCTCCACCGCGGCGGCGGTCGCGGTGTTTTCGTCCGGCGAGCGCGCGGCGATCCTCGATGGCAACGTGAAGCGGGTGCTCAGCCGCCATCAGGCGATCGCGGGCGATCCCGGTAGTGTCGCGGTGCTGGCGCGCCTCTGGGCGCTGGCCGAGGAGCTCCTGCCCGACGCCGGCATCGAGGCCTATACCCAGGGGCTGATGGACCTTGGCGCCACGATCTGCACGCGCAGCCGGCCGGCATGCGGCCGCTGCCCGCTCGCCGGAACCTGCGCGGCGAGCGCGGCCGGCCAGACGGCCGCCTACCCCGGGCGGCGGGCCCGTCGCGTCGTGCCGCAGCGGCTGCTCGCGCCGCTGCTGATCGTCGATGGCGACGGCCGGGTGCTGTTGCAGCGACGACCCGACACCGGCATCTGGGCCGGCTTGTGGGGCCTGCCGGAGTGCGCCCGCGCACCCGCGACCGCCGAGGACGTCCTGGCGCATGCGCGCGAGCTGCTCGGCGGATCGGCGAACTTCGCGACGCGACCGCGCGCCTTGCCGGCCTTCGAGCACGCCCTGACCCATTTCCGTCTGTCGATCGAGGCCTGGCGCATCGACCTCGCCACGCCCGTGGTGCCTGCGCTCGTGGCCGAGCCGGTGCCGGTCGACGGCTCGCTGGCGGCATCCGCACCGGCACCTGTACCCGCACCAGCACCCGCACCCGTCGGCGGGTCCTGGCGGTGGCTGGCGACCGGCGAGGCGGCCACCGCTGCGCTCCCGCAGCCGGTTCGGGCGCTGCTGCTGGCGGTCGCCGCTGCCGTGAACCCCTGAATCCTGGCGCGACGAGCGGGCGTGCGCGGCTCGCTCAGGCCTGCCCGGGCTCGCGCCGGGCGAGCAGGTCGGCGACGATGCGAAGGCGCGCCAGCGGGTCGGTCAGCATCATCAGCCGCTGTCTGAAGGGCATCGGCCACGGCAGGATCTCGCCGAGTCGATTGGACACCCAGACCGCGCTGTCGAGGCGAAAAGGTTCGGCGATGCGCCGATCGAGCGCCTCGGGCTGCCGCGCGACCAGCTCGTCGGCGATCCGGCCGGCGAGCTCGCCCAGCGGGGCGAAGGCCTCGGGCAGCGGCAGTTCCGGGTCGGGAGCGATCGGTCGTACCCGGGCGACGATCAGGCCGTCGCGCTGCACCCGCCGCTCGAGGACCTCGAAGCGCCCCTCGCCTCGCACCCGCACCCGCAGCAGGCCGAGCTGCGTCATGTCGACTTCCTCGATCCGCGCGGCGCAGCCGGTGCTTTCATGTTCGGCAGGGGCGCCGACTTCGCCGCCATCGGTGATCAGGCAGATCCCGAAGGGCTCGCCGTCGCGCAGGCAGGCGCGTGCCATGTCCATGTAGCGCGCCTCGAAGATGCGCAGCGGCAGCGCGCCTTCGGGAAACAGCACCGTCCCCAGCGGGAAGATCGGCAGTTCTCGCGTGGTGTCCGAGCCGGCGGGGTCGTCGGCACCCGGCTGCGCGGATGCGCTCGAGGCGTCGTCGGTGCGCGAAGGCTGGTTCACCGGGTACCTTCAGAGGCCGCGACTGCGCAGCGCCAGCCCGCGGTGGCGGACCAGCACGTGCTCGGTGCGCCGAAAGCGCGTGGCGAGTTCCTGCGCGCACCACACCGAGCGGTGCTGGCCACCGGTGCAGCCGATCGCCACCGTCAGGTAGCTGCGGTGCTCCTGGATGTAGAAGGGCAGCCAGGTGTGCAGGAAGCCCGCGATGTGATCGACGAAGCGCACCACCGACGGGATCTGCCGCAGGTAGGCGTCGACCGGTGCATCGAGCCCGGTGAGCGGACGCAGGTCGGGCGAGTAGTGGGGGTTGGGCAGGCAGCGCGCATCGAAGGCGAGGTCGGCGTCGAGCGGGACCCCTTCCTTGAAGGCGAAGGACTCGAACAGCAGCGTCAGCGGGGCGCGTTCGGCGCCGACCACGTCGCGCACCCACTGGCGCAGCACGTTCGGATGCAGGTCGCTGGTGTCCAGGCTCAGACCAAGATCCTGCAGCACCGACATCACCTCGCGCTCGCGCGCGATCGCCTCGATCAGCGTGGCGCGCTCGTCGTCGCCGGGCGAGGGCAGCGACATCGGGTGGCGACGCCGGGTCTCGGCGTAGCGCTGGACCAGCGCGGTGGTGCTCGCGTTCAGGAAGATCGTCTTGACGTCGTGCCCCGCCGAGGCGAGCCGCCCGACCTGGTGACGCAGCTCATGCACCGATTCGCCGCTGCGCGCGTCGATCGCGACCGCGACGCGTTCGTGACCCGAGTCGCGCAGCGAGCCGATCAGGTCGGGCAGGAAGCGCACCGGCAGGTTATCGACGCAGTAGAACCCGTCGTCCTCGAGCACGTTCAGGGCGATCGACTTGCCCGAGCCCGAGATGCCGGTGATCAGGACGACCCGCACGACCTGCCTCCGGCGGCATCCTGCTGCCCGATGAGCTGGTGCTGCCGCTCGACGAATTCGCGCGTGGTGTCGATGCCGCGCAGCGACAGCACGGTGCTGCGAACCGCCGCCTCGGTGAGCACCGCCATGTTGCGGCCGGCGGCCACCGGGATCACCACCTTGCGCACCGGCAGCCCGAGCACGTCCTGGGTGAGGGCCTCGAGCGGCAGCCGCTCGTACTCGTTCTCGAGCGTGCTGCGCCGCACCAGGTGCACGATGAGCTTGAGCCGCATCTTGCGACGGATCGAGGTCTCGCCGAAGATCGTGCGGATGTCGAGCAGGCCCAGGCCGCGCACCTCGAGCATGTTGCGCAGCAGCGGTGGGCAGCTGCCCTCGACCGCGTTGTGGGCGATTCGCCGGAAATCGACCACATCGTCGGCGATCAGGCCGTGCCCGCGGCTGATCAGCTCGAGCGCGAGTTCGCTCTTGCCCAGCCCCGACTCCCCGGAGATCAGCACGCCCAGGCCGAGCACATCCATGAACACCCCGTGCATCGAGGTGGTGTCGCCGGTCGCCTTGCCGAGCCAGCTGCGCAGGGTATCGATGATGCGCGCGCCGGGCAGCGGCGTGCCCAGCAGCGGCAGCCTGGCGGCCTCGCAGCGGGACACGAGTTCGGGCGCGGGCTGCTGGTCTTCGGCGACGATCAGCGCCGGCGGCCGCCCGCTGACGATGTCGTCGAGGATCGCCAGCCTGCGCGCGGGCTCCAGGTGCAGGTAGTAGGCGATCTCGGCCGCGCCGAAGACATGCATCCGCGAGGGATGGATCAGGTTCAGGTAGCCGAGAAGATCGGCCGGCGCCCCGTGGATCGGGGCGAGATCGCGGTCGGCGCCGGTGGCGCCAGCCAGCCAGCGCAGCGCCAG
>Ga0315900_10010556_pt1 | contig 11542 bp, 8 predicted proteins | sample LakEriMetagenome_FD_203521 | JGI IMG/M metagenome (GOLD analysis project Ga0315900, IMG submission 203521) | Freshwater fungal communities from buoy surface, Lake Erie, Ohio, United States - Buoy 12 MA114 | ecosystem: Environmental > Aquatic > Freshwater > Lake > Lake biofilm | place: USA: Lake...
CTTCCGTGGACCGAAACCGCGGGTCGTCGAGGTCCTCGTCGTTGGTGCCGATGAAGATCCGGCCTCCGGCGACGACCGGGGCGGAGTAGTTCTCGCTGCCCAGCCGGACGATGAACCGCACGTTCTTAGCCGTGGCGGGATCGAATCCCAGCCGGTCGCGCTTCTTCTTGCCGGGAAAGAAGGTCTCAGGGATGCCGGTCTCGGCCGCCGCCATGTTGCGGCTCGTCGTGCCGCCCCACTGCGGCCAGTCGGCCGCGGGGGCGGACTCCGCCCCGACCCATGCTCCCACGCTCCAGCAGAGCAACGCCGCCCACCCCGCCCGCGAACACCGCATCTCGATTCCTCCCGGGTATCTGGCGGATTGTTGATCACTTTTGCATCCGGGTCCAGACTCGGGGCATCCCCGTTCCGGCCCTGCCACCGCCATGCCCCCGTCACTACCCGCACCGGCCGCACAGTCCGCCCCCCTGCCCGAGGCCGCCGACATCGTCGTGGTCGGGGCGGGCGCCGCCGGCCTGTTCGCCGCCACCTGGGCGGGCCGCACCGCGACGGCGGCCGGACGCCCCCTGGCCGTCGTGGCCGTGGACGGCGCCCGCAAGCTGGGGGCGAAGATCCTGGTCGCCGGCGGGGGCCGCTGCAACGTGACCCATGACGCGGTCCACGAAGGCGACTATGCCGGCAGCACGCCGCCGGCGATCCGTAAGGTGCTCCGCCGCTTCGGCGTGGCGGACACGGTGCAGTTCTTCGCCGCCGCGGGCGTCGCCCTGAAGCGCGAGGAGACGGGCAAACTCTTTCCCGTCACCGACTCCGCCCGCACCATTCTCGAGGCACTGGTCGCGGCCGCCCGCGCGGCCGGGGTGACGATCGTCCATCCGGCCCGCGTGACCGAGATCATGCCCACGGCCGGGGAGTTCGTCACGGTCACGGCCTCAGGCACGATCCGCAGTCGGGCCGTCATCCTTTGCACCGGCGGCAAGTCGCTGCCGAAATCGGGCTCCGACGGCGGCGGCCTGCTGCTGGCCACGGCGCTGGGCCACACCCTCACCAGCCCCGTCGTGCCGGCGCTCGTGCCGCTGGTGCTGCCGGCGGAGCACTGGATCACGGCGCTCTCCGGACTCACGCTGCCGACGGAAATCGTGCTCGGCTCCGCCACCGGGCGACGGCTCTGGGCGACGACGGGCAGCACGCTGTGCACGCATGTCGGCCTGTCGGGACCGGCGGTCCTCGACATCAGCCGCCACTGGCTCGTGGCCCGGGCGGCCGAGCCCGACGTCCGCCTGTCCCTCAACTGGCTCCCGGGCACGACGGCCGAAGCCGCCGATCGCTGGCTGGTCGCGGAGCAGGGCCGGGGTGTGCTGGCGACGCTCCGCGATCGGCTGCCCGACCGCCTTGCCCGGTCGCTCTGCGAACACGCGACGGCTCCCCCGACCGGCGACCTGCCGCGGGACGCCCGCCGCCGCCTCGTGGCGCTCGCCACCGCCACGCCCTTGCCGATCGTCGGCGACCGCGGCTTCGCCGTGGCCGAAGCGACCGCCGGCGGCGTGCCACTGACCGAGGTGCGGCTGGAGACGATGGAAAGCCGGATCTTCCCAGGGCTGTCTTTCGCCGGCGAGGTGCTCGACGTGGACGGCCGGATCGGGGGCTTCAATTTTCAGTGGGCGTGGGCCAGCGGCTTCGTGGCCGGCACCGCCGCCGCCGAGCGGCTCACGACCGCGTAGTTGAACGCGCCCTCGCGCAGGTCGATCGTGCGCATCACCGGGGGCGGATCGGCCCGGCGGGCCCGACGGGTCGGGAGGAGGCCGGCGACACACCCCATCACGTCGGCCACCGCGATGTCGTCCATCGACGCCCGGCCCAGGGTCCAGCGCAGGTGCCGCTCGCCGTGCGGACGGAGCCAGGAGCGGAGCCGTGCCAGCGGTCCGCGGACCACCCGCGTCGAACGCACCACCGCGCTGTGCGTCATCCACGGCGACCATTGGTTCGGATCGGTCGGCCCCACGAGCACCGCCACCGGCACGCCGAAGGAAGCGGCCAGATGCACGAGCCCCGTGTCGACGCCGATGCACAGGTCCATGCGGGCCACCAGACCGCCCGCCTCACGCAGGGGCACCACCCGGGAGAAGTCGTGGACGTGCGCGGCGACGGCCGGGCTGACCGCGGCCGCCAGCCGGCGGTGGGCGGCGGCATCGAGCGGCGCGCCGCAGAGCACGATCTCGCAGCCGCGTTCGTGGACGAGCCACTCGACCAGGCGGGCCCACCGGTCGAACCGCCAAAACCGCAGCGCGTCGGTGCCGCGCACAGCGAGCAGCACCCGCGGCCTGTCGGCGGGGAGGGCCGCCAGCAAGGCGGCGCTGCGGGCGGCGACCGGCGCCGGCACCCAGTTTTCGTTGCGGCCGTCATCGACGGCGACGCCCTCGGCCCGCAACTGGTCGAGATAGGCCTGCACCTGATGCCTGCCGCGCGGCACGGGCACCGCCTTGGTAAGCAACACGCGGCCGACCTCGCTCGCGAAGCCGACCCGCCGCGGAATGCCCGCCAGCCAGGCCAGCAGCGCCACCGAGGTCGATCGCTTGAGGAGATAGGCCCGTGAGTAGCCGCGACCGCGGAGCCAGGCGGCCGTCGTCCACAGTCCGGCCAGCGACGCGAACCACCCGCGGCGCGACCGCTCCCAGGGGACGAGCTCGTCGTGATAGGGACAGGCGGCGAGCACCTCGCGGGCGGCCCGCTCGGCGAACACGTCGATCACGGCGTCGGGATGGGCGCGGCGCAGGTTCCGCAGGAAGGGGATCGCGAGCACCGTGTCGCCCACGTAGCGGGTGCAGACCACGAGAATCCGCTCCCGCGTCCTGCCGGCGCCATCCTGGCGATCCCGCTCATCCATGCCCGACATCATAGGCCGACGGGCAACCCCTCCGCAGCGCGAGTTCAGGCCGGGAAACGCCGTGTTTCACGCCACCGCATCCCTCCGGGCCTGCGGCGGCTTACGCGAGGCTCGCCCGGAAGGCGAGCCATCGCCCGGCTGGTCGCACCGTGCTGCGACCACGCCGGGCCAAGCCTGCGGGGGGCTGTGTTTCACGCCACCGCATCCCTCCGGGCCTGCGGCGGCTTACGCGAGGCTCGCCCGGAAGGCGAGCCATCGCCCGGCTGGCATGCTACCGCGCGAAGCCCACGAAGAAGCTGAAGATCTGCCTGTTGTCGTACGGGGCATAGACGACGGGGAAGGCGAAGTCCAACGCGATCGGCGCCGGCCCCATTGCCGGGAGCGTGATCCGGAAACCGAAGCCGGGCGCCACCCGGAAGTTGTCGATCGAGACGTTCGACTCCACGGTGCCGAAGTCGGTGAACAAGACACCGCGGAGCGTGTCGTCGGCAGTGATCGGATACATGTACTCGACGGTGTTGAGCCACTGAAAGGGACCGCCGACGATCGCCAACTGGCCGTTGGAGCCGGCCTCCCGCGGGCTCGCCCCGCGGAACGTGAAGCCGCGGATCGTGTTGTAGCCGCCGGCGAAGAAGTTGTCGTAGGCGGGCGTGTTCGGACCGGAGATGCCGAGCACCGAGCCGATGGAGAGCACGTGGCGGCCCGAGCCGTCGGGCCGCTCGTTGAGGAGGAAGTATTGCCGCGCCTCGGCGATGCCGCGCGGATAGATGAAGGTGCCGATCACCTGCTCGAACTCGAAGGTCGCCAGATGGCCCTGCGTGGGCAGGAAGGGGCTGTCCCGGGTGTCGTGGATGATGCCGGCCGAAAAGCCGTACAGGCCGTTGGTGCCGAGCATGTTGTCGATGGCAGATACGCCCGGAATCCGCGGATTGAACACGTCCACGCTCTCTCCCCGGAAGCCGGCGTTCACCGAGAGGTCGGGAGCGAAGGCAAACTGGTAGCCGAGGCCGATCCGGCCGCCGGTACGGGCCTCAGCCCAGTCGTAGAAGAACCGGGTGTAGTACGACGCCGACAGTGACAGGCCGACCCGCGTGTCGAAGAGATAGGGCTCCTGGAAGGTGGCCATGTACCGCTGCAGCTGCGTGCCGGGGGCGGCCTCGAGCCGGAACCGCTGGCCGGCGCCGCGGAAGGCCGTGCCGTTCTTGATGTCGTCCCAACTCCGCGGCAGCCGGAGGATGTCGAAGTTCTGCTCGTCGACGACGATGTTGCCCACCAGGCCGGCGTTGGAGTTGACGCCGGCACCGATCATGAGGCGGCCGGTCTGCGTCTCCTCGGCGTCCACGTCCACGATCACGTAGGGCTCGTTGCCCGGAAAGACAGGCAACGCTCCGCCGCCTCCGAAATCGGGCAGTGCGGAGGGCTGAAAGCCGGGTGGCTGGTTGGGGTCGAACTGGCCGACGGGCTGGGCGGCGAACGGACCACCCCCCGCCACCGCCGGCTGCATCATCCCCGGCTGCATCATGCCGGGCTGGCCGACCGCGGGACTCATCCCCGGCGCGACCTGCTGCTGCACGGTGTAGACCGGCGCGGGGCCACCGGCGGCCACCGATGGTGCGCCGCCCCAGCCGGCGGGCGGCTGCTGCATGGCCGGCTGCGGCGCGAACGGCTGAGCAGCCGGCTGCGGGGGATAGAACTGCGGCACCGGCTGCGGCGCCGGCTGCGGCACGCCCGGCTGCTGGACGAACACGGGGGCCAGCGGCTGCGGGCTCTGGCCACGCCACACCGGCTGATCGGCGATCTGGGCCGGCCGCGGTGCGGCGGGCGCGGTGCCCGCCGGTGCCGCCGTCGGCTGCGGCGGGGCGGCGTCATTCCACGTGCCATCGACGACGAGATCGATCACCGCGTCGCCCTCGGCCCCGTCGGGGCTCTGGCCACGGAAGCCCGGCCGGTCGGGATCGTTCGCCATTCGCTTGCCGTCGTCCTCGGACTTCGAGAACACGATCTTCGGCCCCGCGCCCTTGGCGGCGTCGGCGAGGAACAGGCTGCTCGACTTCAGCCGCCGCTCGTCGTCGCGGAGCTTGCGGATGTCGAGGATGTCGCCCGGCCGCAGCGAGAGCCGGTTGAGCACCGTGCTGTGACGGGTGTGCGGGTTCTCGCCCCGGATCCGGACGTTGATCTTGCCGACGCGGTACCGCTGCCCCTCCGCGACGCTGTAGACGAGGTCGAGTTCGCCGGGCTGCTCGAGGAACCGCGGGTCGGCCTTGATGTCGGCGAACACGAAGCCCCGGCCGCCGTAGATGTCGCGGATCATGTTCAAATCCCCGTCCATCTTGGCCTGGTTGAAGTGCTCGCCGCTCCTGAGCTTGAGGTCGCGCTCGAGGAACTCCGTCTTGAACTTGCTGTTGCCGATGAACGAGACGTTGCGGACCTTGTACCGCGGGCCCTCGTTGATCACGAAGGTGAGGTACGTCCAGTCCTTGCGGCCCTCGTGGACGACCTGCACCTCACGGCCCACCTTGGCCTGGAAGAATCCGAGGCTGCGGTAGTAGGCCGTGAGCTTCTCGACGTCGTCGTCGACCACGGAGCGATCGACGTCGCCGCCGAACACCCAGAGGATGCCCGGCTTCGACTTGATCTGCGTGAGGAGGCGGGCGTCGCTGGCGATCGTGTTGCCCACGAATCCCGTCCAGGCGACCTTGCGGCTGCGGCCCTCGTCGATGAGGAACACGGCCCCCTTGTCGCCCGGCTTGCTGCCCTCGACGGTCGTCACCCGGGCCGCGTCGTAGCCCTTCTCGTGGTAGTACGACTCGATCCGCCGCCGGGCCTCCTCGACGACGTACGGATCCATCGAGTCGCCGACGTCGATCTCGCTCTTCTTGCGGAGCGTGCGGGTGGTGACGTGCTTGTTGCCGACGTACTTCACGTAGCGGAGCATGGGCCGCTCCACCACCTGAAAGATGACGACGACGCCCTCCTGGACGCGGACGTACTTGGGGTGCACGTCGACGAACTTCCGCGTCCGGTGCAGCGTCCGCACGTCCTGCTCCACCGCCTGGGGATCGAAGATCTGCCCGGCCCGCGTGACGAGCTGCGGGAGCTTCGAGACCTCGGTGGCGTGATTGCCCTCGATCCGCACCTCCACGATCCGGTTCGCCTCGTCGGCGGCGGCGGGAGCCACTGGCGGCAGCGCGGAGACGGGCGGCGGCAGCGGCTCCTGCGCGGCCGCCAGCACCGCGGCGCAGGCGAGGACCACGGCGAGCGGCCACGGTCGGGCCGAGGTTCGGGGGAGCACTGCGCGCGAGGCCATCAAGGGTGCCGATGCGGGGGAGGCGGCTGCGGAAGCGGGGAGGGAATAGCGGCAGACCCGCCGGCGTCACAAGCCGAAAAGTGTCCGCCGGCGGAACAGGCCTGCCGGAGCGGGAAACAGGGGCTTGCCCAGTCGACGATCCTTGACTGGACCCCGCAAATCGCGGTACTTTTGCGGGTACGATCCGCGTGCCAGCCGTGCAAACTCCAGTTCCGGATCGGCTCCCCCGGTCCACGGCCGCGCGTTGCCGCCGGCTCATCCCATGCCGACGACGGTGATCGATCTCCGCCGCACCGAAGACGCCCGCGACGTCGTGCACCGGGCCGTGCAGGCGCTGGCCGAAGGCCGGCTCGTGGCCTTTCCGACCGAGACTGACTACGTGGTCGCGGCGAGTGCCCGCGAGCCGCAGGCGGTGGCGGGGCTGCGCGAGCTTTCCCCGCAGCGGGCCGCGGAGCCCCGCCTCACGCTGGCGCTGAAGAGCGCCGACGAGGCCCTCGACTGGGCGCCGCGGATGACACCGATCGGCCGGCGGATCGCGCGGCGGTGCTGGCCCGGCCCGGTGGCGATGCTCGTGCCCGACGACCATCCGGAGAGCCTCGTGCATCGCCTGCCCGAGACGTCCCGGACGGCGCTGGTGGGAGACGGGAGGCTGCGGCTGCGCGTGCCGGGACATCCGATGCTTGCCGACTGCATGCGGATGCTTGCCGGGCCGGTGGCCCTCGCCGAACCTGGTGCGGAGGCTCCCGCGGTCACCGCGGCGGACCTGCTCGACCGCGTCGGGCAGGCCGTGGCGATGGCGATCGACGACGGGCGGGCGCGGTACGCGCAGCCGGTCTCGACGATCGAGCTCGCCCCGGGCTCGTTTCGGATCGTGCGGCCGGGGATCGTGTCGGAGGAGACGCTCCGGCGGCTCTCCAGCCTGATGGTGCTCTTCGTGTGCACCGGCAACACCTGCCGCAGTCCGATGGCGGAGGCGCTGTTTCGGCGGCTGGCAGCCGAGCGGCTCGGATGCCGCCCCGAAGAGATCGAACGGCACGGTGTGGTGGTCGCCAGTGCCGGCATCTCCGCCTGGGCCGGCACCCGTGCCAGCGCCGGCGCCATCGACGTGATGGCGGAGATGGGAGGCGATCTGGGGGGCCACGAGAGCCAGCCGCTCACCGAGGACCTGGTGCGACAGGCGGACGTGATCCTGACGATGACGGCCGCGCATCGGGCCGCAATCCTTGCCCAGTTTCCCGAGGCCGGCGGCCGCGTGACGATGCTGTCGCCCGACCGGCAGGACGTCCTGGACCCGATCGGGGGCAGCCTGGACATCTACCGCCGCTGTGCCAGACAGATCCACGGGCATCTGGCCGCCCGGTTGGATACACTCGGGATCGACCCGGTGGGCGGCTGACCCGCCGGCAGGCCATCGTTTCAGGAGCGTGCGGATTCATGCGGATTGCCATCGGCAGCGATCATCGGGGCCTGGCGGCGCGGAAGCGCGTCATCGGCCTGCTGGAACGGCTGGGTCACGAGGCGATCGACTGCGGCTCGCACGGCGAGGAAGCGGTCGATTATCCCGACATCGCCGCCGACGTGGCCCGCCGCGTGAGCGACGGTTCCGTGGATCGCGGCATCCTCCTGTGCTGCACCGGCGTGGGCATGGCGATCGCCGCCAACAAGCTGCCGGGCGTCCGGGCCGCCACCTGCCACGACGAGGTGACGGCCGAGATGAGCCGGCGGCACAACGATCTCAACGTGCTCTGCCTGTCGGCGGAAATGATCGGGGCCGAGGTGCAGGACAAGATCATCCGCACGTGGCTGACGTCGCCCTTCGAAGGGGGGCGGCACGCCCGCCGGGTTGCCAAGATCACGGCGCTCGAGCCGAAATGCTGAACCCGGGCAAACCGGGGCGGCGCGGCGGGCCGCGGGGAGTCGTCGCGTCGTAGCGGTCGTATCGCCGGGGCCCCGCTCAGGCCCGGAAAAACCGCGGCCGAAATCGTTGAATCGCCCGGACGCGTTGCTATCGTCGGTCGTGGACAGACGGAGGTGCGGCGGTCCGACGCGGGTCGGCACGGCACACCTCCAGCCGCCTGGAACCCGCCGGCATGCCCCTCGCCCGCCACCCCGATCCGGAAGAAGTCGAGTGCCTGATTCGCAACGGCGAGTTGCGAACCGCCATCGAGCCCTACCTGGACGAGTCGATCTGGGAGATCGACTTCCGCGGACTGCCCACGCCCGTCGAGAACCGGTTTCTCGAGTCGATGCTGGCCTGGGAGCTGGCGCCGCTGGTGCCGATCGCCCGCTGGTTCGACCCGCCGCTGGCGCTGCAGCCCGCCTGCACGCTCGACGACGAGCAGCTCCGTGAGCGGCTGTGGGGGATCATCGAGCAGCTGTATGCGAAGCGGATCGTGCTCGACTTCACCGACCATCTGTCCGATCGGGAGCTGTATGCGGTCATTCGTCGCGACATCCTCCCGGCGACCGTGAAGCACGTCGATCTGCCCGACAACTACTTCCACTGGGACTGCAGCGCGACCGCCGGCGACGACCCGACCATCTGGCTGACGTTCTACGCCAGCGACGAGGAGCGGGAGGCCTGGCGGCTCGAGGAAGGCCGTGATCCGCCCCCCCGCGAGGTGCCGCCGTATCCCCGGGCCCTGCCGACCGCACCGGTGTGACTCCCCAGGCGCGAGTGGTCGGGCGGCATGGACGCCGGGATGGTTCGCTACCCGGTGTCCCCGGGTTTCCACCCGGGGCTTCTTGCGTGCGTGAAGCCTGTGGCCCAAAAATCCCCGGCGGGAGCCGGGGGGACTCTGGGCGCGAAAACCAACCCGCATGCCATGCAGCTTCGGGCCGGGGAAGGTTTTGCCGGGCGCGGGGAATCTTTCCCACCGTCGGCCGGATCACTTTGTGCGGCGGCTTCGACCGGCATACTCTTGCATCACGTCCCGCCACCGTAACTCCCAGAGGTGCCCCGTGAATCGACTTGCCCTGCCGCTGGTTCTCGCCCTCGCCTCCGCCTGCCTGCCGACGGCCGCCCGCGCGGCCGATGCCGCCGCCATCCGTGCCGCGATCACCAAGGCGACGGCGTTCCTCGAGAAGCACCAGGCCGCGGACGGCAGTTTCTCCGCCGAGGTCGGCCCGGCCGTCACGGCCCTGGCGGTCAACGCCCTGGCCCGTTCGGGCGCGCCCGTCGACGCGCCGGTCGTGAAGAAGGGCCTGGCTCATTTGCTCACGTTCAAGCGTTCCGACGGCGGCATCTACGCGCCCGAGTCGCCGGTCAGCAACTACGAATCGGCGCTCGCGATGGTGGCGCTGGCCGCCTGCAACGCCGACGGCCGCTATGACAAGGAGATCAAGGGCTGCGAGGCCTACATCAAAGGGCTGCAGTGGGATGACGGCGAGGGCAAGGGCAAGGCCGATCCGGCCTACGGCGGCGCCGGCTACGGCCGGAAGGGCCGACCCGACCTCTCCAACACGCAGTTCATGATCGAGGCGCTGCGGACGATCGGCGCCAGCGAGAACGATCCGGCGATCCAGAAGGCGCTGGTCTTCGTGTCGCGCACCCAGAACCTCGTCGGCCCGGAGAACACGACCCCGTTCGCGGAGAAGAACACGAACTCGGCCGACGAGGGTGGCTTCTACTACACGCCCGCGGCCGGTGGTGAGAGTCAGGCCGGAGGCTCGCCCGAGGGCGGGCTGCGGAGCTACGGCTCGATGACCTACGCGGGCCTGAAGAGCATGATCTTCGCCGGGCTCACGAAGGACGACTACCGCGTCAAGGCGGCGCTCAAGTGGCTCGGCCGCCACTACACCTTCAAGGAGAACCCCGGCATGGGCCAGGCGGGGATCTACTACTACTTCCACACCGCGGCCAAGTCGCTGGACGTGCTCGGCGCGGAAACCTTCACCGACGCCGCCGGCAAGGAGCACTCCTGGCGGGCCGAGCTGTCCGACGAGATCCTCGCCCGCCAGAAGCCCGACGGCTCGTGGGTCAACGCCACCAACCGCTGGATGGAGGACAACCCGAACCTCGTCACCAGCTACGCGCTGCTGGCCCTGACCTACTGCCTGCCGAAGTGAGGCCGCGACCGCGGCGGGTTCGTACGGCTCGAGACCGATCCTCGCGCACGATGGCTCTTGGCAACACCGGTTAAGGAGGGGTTGCCCATGCCCCAGGAGTCGGCGTGGCTGACCAGCGCAGCCAAGGATGGCGGAGCGCAGGCAGCCTCGAGAGAGCGAAGGCCTGGAAGGCCGCAGCGAACGTCCGGCGATGGGGCGTGGGCAGCCCCGACTCATGAACGGGCAACTTCCCATGCCTCCGAAAACTGCAAACGTTGAAGTTAGTCGGCCGGCACGGCCGCCGGTCCGTCGGCAAGGGCGGTCCGGCCCGCGAAGATCTCGATGTCGGTCTGGAACGGGCGGCTCGAGACGGTCAGTTCACCCGAGAACGGGTAGCCGAACAGCGCGACCAGATACAGGTTGAGCCCCATCACGACGGCCGCCAACGCCGTCAGGAACCGCTGCAGGCTCACGCTCTCCGCGCGAAACAACCCCGCGAACAGCACCGTCACCGCGCCGCCGACGAGGAGCACGAACCACTCGACGGCCGGGATGCCGAACTCCGCGGTGCCGATCCGCTCGCGGCGATAGTCCCACAGCTCCCGGATCTGCTCGAGGAGCATGGGGAACACCGCCTTCTGGCTCTCGGTGACGGGCTCGTAGCCGTCGAGACTCCGGGCCAGCGCGAAGGCCGTCTGCCGCGCTTCCGGGCTGGCACGGCCCCGGGCCATCGCCGGCCACTCGTCCTCGACCACCTGCCGGGCGTAGGTGCGACAGGCTTCCTGGATCCGCTCCTGCTGGGCCGCGGGGAGCCGTTCGGCCAGGAGAAAGATGTCGGCCAGGGAGTTCGACTCCTGCTGGACGACGTCGATCGCCTGCTCGAAGCGGACCAGGGCATCGACCACGACGAGGCCGAGCAGCACGGCATACAGCGTGCCCACCACCGACAGCAGGTTGCCGGTGATGTCGTGCGCCTGCCGGAGGATGTCTTTGGCGAACATCTTCCGCACCGCGGCCACGAGGCCGATGGCCGCGACGATGCCGCCGAGGATGATCGCCAGCCCGGTCGTGAACCCGTGAAACTCCATGCGTTCTCCTGGCCTGCGGCTGGCAGATCACGCCGCTGCTCACTCCTGCAAATCAGTCCTTCAAATCAAAGAGCCGCCGCAGGGCGTCGAGCAGGCCGTGCGGCGGGCCCGCGCGGCTTTCGTCGCGGAGCGACGCCAGCGGCGGATGGAGCAGCTTGGCCGCATACCGCTCGAAAGCCTGGCGGATCTCCGCCCGCTCCGTGTCACCGAGGCCCGGCA
>Ga0315900_10010560_pt1 | contig 11539 bp, 9 predicted proteins | sample LakEriMetagenome_FD_203521 | JGI IMG/M metagenome (GOLD analysis project Ga0315900, IMG submission 203521) | Freshwater fungal communities from buoy surface, Lake Erie, Ohio, United States - Buoy 12 MA114 | ecosystem: Environmental > Aquatic > Freshwater > Lake > Lake biofilm | place: USA: Lake...
TCGGCATGCGGTCGCTCGAGAAGCGGCTGGCGTACGGATTCGGGGAGGCCGCGACCATCCATGTGGACGACCGCGACGGCTGGGTGCGGGTCGTCGTGCGGCTCCCCGCGAAAGCGAACCGTCACGATCTCCGGCCGCGGCTGGAGGAAGCGACCACGTGATCACGGCCCTGCTCGTCGATGACGAACCGGCGGCGGTTCGCCGCCTCGGCCGCATGCTGGCCGAATTTCCCGACGTCGCGGTGATCGGCACGGCGCGGAACGTGCCCGATGCGGAGCAGTTCCTCCGCGGCCGGGTGCCGGACCTGATCTTCCTCGACGTGACGATGCCGGGCCGCCTGGGCACGGAACTGATCGCGAGCGTCCCGAAGACGACCAGCGTGATCTTCGTGACCGCCAACCCGAACTACGCCGTGGAGGCGTTCGAGCGCGGCGCGGTCGATTTCCTGCTCAAGCCGTTCGAGCGCGACCGGCTCGCCCTGGCGCTCGACCGGCTGCGGGCTCGCCTGCCGGCCAGTCCGGCCGTCGCCGCCGATGCTCCGCCTGCCGACGACGGTGCGGCCGGGAAGAAGCTGGCCCGGGATGCCAAGATCACGCTCGCCATGGAGCGCGGCCGATCGAGCGAGCGGGTGAGCGTGGCCGACATCGCCTGGGTCGTGGCGAAGGAAAACTACACGCAGGTCCAGATTCGCGGCCGCCAGCCGGTGCTGCTCAAACGGATGCTCTCCGAGTGGGAAGCGATGCTGCCCGAGCCGCCCTTCCACCGGCTCGACCGGTCGTTGATCGTCCAGGTCGATCGCGTGGTTCGCACCCAGCGGCAGTCGCGGGACCTGACGCTGCTGTTCCTGGAGGGCGTCCGCGACCCGCTGCCGGTCGGCCGGGCGGCGACGGCCCGGCTGCGGCAGCTGATCCACGCCTGAGACCGTGAAGGTGCGTCGCCGGCGGGCCGCTCACACGAAGGCCTCGGCCGTCTCCGCCGAGGCCGGGCCGTACTTGAGCGGGGCCATCGTGAAGCTCGCCCGCCCCTGGCTCACGCTCCGCACCGCCGCGGAGTAGCCGAACATGCTCGCCAGCGGCGCCTCGGCCGTGAGCACGTTGACGCCGCCGCGGAGCTCGGTGTTCGTGATCATCGCCCGCCGCTGCTGCAGGTCGTTGATCACGTCGCCGAGGTGCTCCTCCGGCACGCTCACCTCCACCCGCATCACCGGCTCGAGGAGCACCGTGCCGGCCGCCTCCAGCATCCGGTCCACGGCCTCGGCGGCGGCCATCCGCACCGCCACGTCGCCCGGCGGCGGCTCGGGGATCGGGCTCTCCAGGACCACGATCCGCGTCGCCCACAGCGGGCAGCCCTTGAGCCCCCCGCGCTCCGCGCTCTCCCGCACCGACTGGGTCATGAGGGCCGCCATCTCCGCCAGCGACTCCGCCTCGGGGAACCAGCCCTGCTCCACCGTCACGCCCCCCTGCTCCGCGACCGGCTCCGCCCGCAGGGTGACCGTGGCCGCGAGCGTCTGCCCCGCGACCTGGCGGTTGACGCTCCCCGCCACCTCGACCGGGCGGCCGAGCGTCTCCTTGTAGGAGACCCGCGGCTTGTGGACGCGGCACTTGAGGTTGAAGTCCCGCTCCAGGCGATGGCGGATCACCTCCAGGTGCAGCTCGCCCATGCCGGAGATCAGCGTCTGGCCCGTCTCCTCGCTCTCCACGGCCCGGAAGGTCGGGTCCTGCCGCTTCATCATCTCCAGCGTCTCGGCGAGCTTCTTGCGGTCGAGGCTCGTCTCCGGCTCGATGGCCATCGAGATCACCGTCTCCGGAAACTGGATCGCCTCCAGGAGGATCGGGTGGGCCGCGTCGCAGAGGGTGTCGCCGGTGACGCTGGCCCGCGGCCCGATCACCCCCACGATGTCGCCGGCGAAGGCCTCGGGGATCTGCTCGCGGCGATCGGCCTGCACGTGCCACAGCTGGGCGACGTTCTCCTTCTTCTGCCGGGCCGGGTTCCAGGCCCGGCTGCCCGCCTTGAGCGTGCCGGAATAGACGCGGACGAAGTACAGGTCGCCGTGCTTCTCCGCGACGATCTTGAACACCAGCCCGCAGAACGGCTCCGCAGGGTCGGCCTTCCGCGCGATCGTGGTCGGCACCTTCTTCGCGGGATCGAGGCCCTCGACGGGCGGCACGTCGGCGGGGCTCGGCAGGTACCAGGCGACGGCGTCGAGCACCGGCTGGATGCCGATGCAGTCGAGGGCCGAGCCGGCGAGCACCGGGACCACCCGCCGGGAGATCGTGGCCTCGCGGATCGCCTTCCGCATCAGTTCCGGCGGGATCGGGGCCTCCTGCATGGCCAGTTCCGCGATCTCGTCGGAGAAGTCGAAGAGCGTGGAGACGAGCTGCTCGCGGTACAACGCCGCCTCGTCGGCCAGGTCGTCCGGGATCGGGGCCGCGGTCACCCGCGCCAGCGCCTCGCCGCCGGCCAGCGCCTCGTCCTTGGGCGGAAACGTGAGCAGCCGCATCTCCACGAGGTCCACGATCCCGCGGAAGGGATCCTTGACGTGCGGCGGCCCGAGGCCCTGCGGCAGATGCAGCACCAGGGGCTTGGCCGCCAGCCGCTCCTCGATCTGCTTCACGGTGCCGTGGAAGTCGGCACCCTCGCGGTCGAGCTTGTTGACCAGCGCGATCCGCGGCACGCCGTACTTGTCTGCCTGCCGCCACACCGTCTCGCTCTGGGCCTCGACCCCCTCGCGGGCGCTGAACACGACCACCGCCCCGTCGAGCACCCGCAGGCTCCGCTCCACCTCCGCCGTGAAGTCCACGTGGCCCGGCGTGTCGATCAGGTTCACCGTCACGTCCCGCCACTGGAACGACACGGCCGCCGAGTAGATGGTGATCCCCCGCTCCTGCTCCTCGGGGTCGAAGTCGGTGATCGTGGTGCCGCGATCGACCTCGCCCAGCCGATGGCTGGTCTTCGTGAAGAACAGCATCCGCTCGGTGAGCGTCGTCTTGCCGGCGTCGATGTGGGCGACGATGCCGATGTTGCGGATCGCGGCGAGGTGGCGGGGCATGGGCGGGTCTGACGGGCGGATCGGGCGCGGACGAGCCGCCAGATCATTCACCAGCCCCGGCATGCTTGTCCACCCGGAGGCCGCCGCTCAGCCGAGCCGCCGGCGCACCGCCTCGAAGGCGGCCACCGCCCGCTCCAGATCCGCCCGCGAATGGGCCGCCGAGACCTGCGTGCGGATCCGGGCCTTGCCCTCCGGCACCACCGGATGGGAGAAGCCGACCACGTAGACGCCCTCGTCGAGCATCGCCTCGGCCATCGACGCCGCCCGGGCCGCGTCGCCGACCATCACGGGCACGATCGGGTGCGTGCCCGGGAGGATCGCGAACCCCCGGCCGGCCATCTCGGCCCGGAAGAACCGGGTGTTCGCCTCCAGGGTGTCGCGGAGCGCCGGCGATGCCTCGAGCAGCTCCAGCGCCTTCACCGCCCCGGCGGCCACCGGCGGGGCCACGGTGTTGGAGAACAGGTAGGTCCGCGACCGCTGCCGGAGCCAGTCCACCAGCACGCGGCGGCCCGCGGTGTAGCCGCCGCTGGCGCCGCCGAGGGCCTTGCCGAGCGTGCCGGTGAGGATGTCGATCCGCTCCATGACGCCGCAGTGCTCGTGGGTGCCGCGGCCCCGCGGCCCCACGAAGCCGACGGCGTGCGAATCGTCCACCATCACCAGGGCGTCGTGGTCGTCGGCCAGCTGGCAGATCGCCGGCAGGTCGGCGAGGAAGCCGTCCATCGAGAACACGCCGTCGGTGGCGATCAGCCGGAACCGGGCGTCGCGGGCCTCCTCCAGCCGGGCCCGCAGGTCGGCCATGTCGTTGTTGCGATACCGCAGCCGCCGCGCCTTGCACAGCCGGATGCCGTCGATGATGCTCGCGTGGTTGAGCTCGTCGGAGATGATCGCGTCTTCGGGCCCGAGGATCGTCTCGAACAGCCCGCCGTTGGCGTCCCAGCAGGAGTTGTAGAGGATCGTGTCCTCCATGCCGACGAACCGGCTGATCCGCTCCTCCAGATCGCGGTGCAGCCGCTGCGTGCCGCAGATGAACCGCACGCTCGCCAGGCCGTAGCCCCAGGTGTCGAGCGCCGCGTGGGCGGCCGCCACGACCTCGGGATGGGAGGCGAGGCCGAGGTAGTTGTTGGCGCACATGTTGAGCACGCTGCGGCCGCCGGCGACCCGCACGTGGGGGCCCTGGGGCGACTCCAGCACCCGCTCCCGCTTGTAGGTGCCCGCGGCCCGCATGCCCTCGGCCTGCGCGGCCAGGGCGTCGTAGAGCGCCTCGCGGCTCATGCGGCCCCCCAGCGGAGGATCACCTTGCCGCTCTGCCCGGATTGCATCGCCGCGAACCCCTGCTCGAACTCGGTGTAATGGAAGCGGTGGGTGATCACGGGCGTGATGTCGAGCCCGGTCTCGATCATCACGGTCATCTTGTACCAGGTCTCGTACATCTCCCGGCCGTAGATGCCCTTGATCGTCAGCATGTTGAACACGACCGTGTTCCAGTCGATGGCGATCGGCTCCGCCGGGATCCCCAGCATGGCGATCTTGCCTCCGTGGCACATCGCATCCAGCATCTGCCGGAGGGCGGCCGGCGAGCCCGACATCTCCAGCCCCACGTCGAATCCCTCCTTCATGCCCAGCTCGCGGGCCGCGTCGGCGAGCCGCTCCGTCCGCACGTCGAGGGCCAGCGTCGCTCCCATCCGCCGGGCCAGGTCGAGCCGGTGGGGATTGACGTCGGTGACGACCACGTGCCGCGCGCCGGCGTGCCGCACCACGGCCACCGCCATCAGGCCGATCGGCCCGGCGCCCGTCACGAGCACGTCCTCCCCGAGCACGTCGAACGACAGCGCGGTGTGCACCGCGTTGCCCAGGGGATCGAAGATCGAGGCCACGTCGCGGTCGATCGCCGGGTCGTGGTGCCAGACGTTGCTCATCGGCAGCGACACGTATTCGGCGAAGGCTCCCGGCCGGTTCACGCCCACGCCGAGCGTGTCCTTGCAGAGGTGCCGCCGGCCGGCGAGGCAGTTGCGGCAGCGGCCGCAGACGACGTGCCCCTCGCCCGACACCACCTCCCCGGGGAAGAAGTCGTGGACGTTCGCGCCCACGGCCACGATCTCGCCCACGAACTCGTGCCCCACGACCATCGGCACCGGGATCGTCTTCCGGGCCCAGGCGTCCCAGTTGTAGATGTGCAGGTCGGTGCCGCAGATGCCGGTCCGATCGACGCGGACGAGGACGTCGTTGATGCCGATCGTCGGCACCGGCACCCGCTCCAGCCACAGGCCGGGGGCCGACTCGCGCTTTACCAGCGCGTGCATCGTTTCCATGAAAGCAACCCTTGGGGGAGATGGGCGGGAACCGGTCACATCTTCTCCACCGCCTCGATGCCCAGCAACTCCAGCCCCTGCCGCAGCACGCGGCATGTGAGGTCGCACAATGCCAGCCGACTGGCCCGCTCGCGGCCCTCGGCCTTGAGCACGGGAAGCGTGTCATAGACCGTCGAATAGCAGCCCGCCAGGTCGTAGAGCCAGGCGGTGAGCAGGTTCGGCCGGTAGTCGGCCTCCACGTCCTCGAGCGCCTCGCCGAACCGCAGCAGCTCCAGGGCCAGGGCCCGCTCCTGCGGCGTCGCCAGGGCGACGGCGGCGTCCTGCCGCAGGCGGTCGCGATCGATGCCCCCCTTGGCGAAGATGCCTTCCGCCCGGGCCACCGCATACTGCATGTAGGCGGCGGTGTTGCCCGTGAGCTGCAGCATCTTGTCGAAGCTGAACACGTAGTCGGTGGTGCGGTTCTGCGTGAGGTCGGCGTACTTGATGGCCCCGATGCCCACCGCCTCGGCCACGCGGCGGCGGTCCGCCGCGGTCAGGCCGGCCCGGCCCTCGTCGCCCGCATCCACGATCCGCGCCGCCCGCTCCACGCCCTCGTCGAGCAGGGCCTCCAGGCCGACGGTGTCGCCGGCCCGGGTCTTGAAGGGCCGGCCGTCCTCGCCGAGCACGGTGCCGAAGCCGACGTGCACGAGGTCCAGGCCCGCGATCCCGTCGAGCCCCCAGCGGCGGGCCGTGGCGAACACCTGCTCGAAGTGGCCGCTCTGCCGGTGATCGACGACGTACAGGATGCGGTCGGGCCGCCAGTGCTCCAGCCGCCAGCGGATCGTGGCCAGGTCGGTGGTCGCGTAGAGGAAGGCGCCGTCGGCCTTGCGGACGAGCAGCGGCGGCGCGTCGTCGCCGCCCAAGAACACGCCGATCGCCCCGCGGCTCTCCCGGGCGATCCCCTGGGCCACGAGGTCGGCGACGGTCAACGCCAGCAGCGGCTGGTAGAAGCTCTCGCCCAGGGCGTGGTCGAAGCGGACGTGCAGCCGGGAGTAGATGCGGTCGATCTCGGCGCGGCAGGCCGGCATGAACCGCTCCCACAGCGCCCGGTTCTCGGGGTCGCCCTCGTGGAGCTTCGCGGTTTCGGCGAGCACCTCGCGGCCGGCGTCGGGGAACCGCGTGGCCAGGGCCGCCGCCTCGGGATCGGCCGCCAGTTCCTCGGGCTTGGCGTCGGCCACCTTGCGGACCAGCCGGTAGAGCCGGCCCAGTTCGGCCGTCGGGTCGGCCGCGAAGGCCGCGTCGTCGCGGCAATGCTTCCACCCCCAGAGGATCATGCCGAACTGCGTGCCCCAGTCGCCGAGGTGGTTGTCGGTGATGACGCGGTGGCCGCGGAACCGCAGGATCCGGGCCAGGGCGTCGCCGATCACGGTGGAGCGGATGTGGCCCACGTGCATCGGCTTGGCGACGTTGGGCGAGCTGAAATCGACGACGATCGTCTCGGGCCGGGCGACCGGTGCCACGCCCAGCCGGTCGTCCGCCACCGCCGCGGCGACGGCCGCGGCCAGGGCGTCGTCGCGGACGCGGACGTTGATGAACCCCGGGCCCACGGGATCGCCGGGCGGCGCGAACACCGCGGCGTAGCCCGGGGCCTCCGCCAGCCGGGCCGCGATCGCCGCGGCCACGTCCCGCGGCTTGCGGCCGGACCGCTTCGCCAGGGCCATCGCCATGGTGCCCGAGTAGTCGCCGAACTTCGCGTCGGCCGTCTCCCGGACCTGGTCGAGCAGCGCCGGCAGCTCGGCGGCGTCGAGCGTCACCACGCCGTCCGCGACGATCCCCTCGAGCGCCGCGCGGAACGCCTCCCGCAGCGCGGCGCGGAGGTTCACCCGGCCTGGCACCGCCGCGCCGCTCATCGGGTCGCCCCGGCGGGCAGCGGCACCGCCTTGGCGCCGCTCCACAGGTGCTCGATGTCCCAATACTCGCGGGCCTCGGCGTCGAAGAGATGCACCAGCACGTCGCCGTAGTCGAGCACGATCCAGCGGCCCTCCTCGTAGCCCTCGCCGCCGCGCTTGCGGTCGTGGAGTTCGGCCTTCACCACCTTCTCGATCTCGTCGGCGATGGCGTGCAGCTGCCGGCGGCTTCCGCCGGTGGCCACGACGAAGTAGTCGAACATGTCGGTGAGGCCGCGGAGGTCGAGCACCCGCACGTCGCGGCCGCGGGTCTCGTCGGCCACCCGGGCCGCCGTCATGGCCAGCCGGCGCGCGCGGTCTTGGCGGTCGGCGGGGTTGTCGCTGGTCTGGCGGGAGTTCGTCACTGCGGTCGCGGATTCCTCACGGCGGGCCACCGCGGCGGAGTCTAACAGACTTCCCGCGGCGGCTCACCGGCCGCCGGCGGGCTCGGCCGCCAGCGCGATCCCGGCGAGGACGAGATCGGGCAGTTCGACGGCGCCGGGCAGGCAGTCGCGGACCATCCCGGCCGAGCCGCCGGTAAGGATCACCTGGGCCGCGCCGGCGTAGGGCCTCTGGGCCTCGGCCACGATCCGCTCGACGGCGCCCCGCATCCCCCAGCCGATGCCCGCGGCGATCGCCGACCGCGTGGACCGCGCCGGCAACGGCGGCGGGGCGTCGGCCAGCGCGGCCACTTCCGGCAGCCGGCTCGTCCCGTCCGCCAGCGCCCGCGCCATCAGGGCCGGCCCCGGCAGGATGGCCCCTCCCAGAAAGGCCCCCGCGGCCGAGACGATGTTGACGGTGGTCGCCGTGCCGCAGTCCACGACGATCGCCGGCCGTCCCGGCTCCTTGACGAGCACGGCCGCGGCCGCGGCGGCGAGCCGGTCGATGCCCACGCGGTGCGGCTCGTCGACGGCCACCTCCAGCGGCAGGTCGGCGTGACCGACGCGGCGCTGGCGGACGGCCCGGTGGCGGGTGGCGGAAACCTCCGCGACCGCAGCCTCGAGCCGCACGGCGGCGGCCTCGTGCACGCTGGCGACCAGCAGCGTCGCCGGGCCGGGGGCGACGCCCGCCAGCCAGTTCTCCAGGTTCGCGGGGCGGAAGTCGCGGCTGAGCAGGTCCTGGCGGCGGCCGACCCGCGGCAGCCGTCTTCCGCCCGCGACGCCACCATGCTCCTCGACCAGCGCCAGCTTGATCCGCGTGTTGCCGACGTCGGCGACGAGCACGGTGCCGGCGGGGCGGACGGGCGGATGGTCGGGAGCGGTCATGCCGGCACGCCCCCGCGGTCGAGCTCCGCGACCACGGCCCGCAGCAGGGCATCGAGGCCCGCGCCGGTCACCGCGCTGATGCCGATCACGGGGCGGGCGATGGCGGCGGCCAACGCGGCCCGCGCGTCCTCCGCCCCCGGCAGCTCGCTCTTGCTCATGACCACGATCTCCGGCCGGTCCCCGAGCGCGGGATCGTAGCGGACGAGCTCCTCGCGGATCGCGCGGTAGTTGGCCAGCGGCTCGGTGCCGTCGGCGGGAACGGGCTCGACCACGTGCACGAGAATCCCCGCCCGCTCCACGTGCCGAAGGAACTCGTGGCCCAGCCCGACGCCCGCGTGCGCGCCCTCGATCAGGCCGGGCAGGTCGGCGAGCACGAAGCTCCGGTCGCGGGTCACCGCCACGATCCCCAGGATCGGCGCCTTGGTGGTGAAGGCATAGTCGGCGATCTCGGGCCGGGCCCGGGACAGCCGCGACAGCAGCGTGCTCTTGCCGGCGTTCGGCTTGCCCACGAGCCCCACGTCGGCGATCACCTTGAGTTCGAGCAGCAGCCGCCGGACTTCGCCCGGCTCCCCGGGCGTGGTCTGCCGCGGAGCCCGATTGGTGGACGACTTGAAGTGCACGTTGCCGCGGCCGCCGGCGCCTCCCTTCGCGGCCACGATCGTCGCGCCGGCCACGGCCAGATCCTTGAGCACGAGCCCTGTCGCCTCGTCGAGCACGATCGTGCCCGGCGGCACGAGGAGCGTGAGATCGGCGGCATCCCGGCCCTGGCAGTTGGCCGGCCCGCCCGCCGACCCGTTCTCGGCCCGCCACTGACGGCGATGGGCCAGGGGCGCCAGCGAGTCCACGCCGGCCCGCGCCTCGAGGATCACGCTGCCGCCGTGGCCACCGTCACCGCCGTCGGGGCCACCCTTGGGCACGTACTTCTCCCGGCGGAAGCTGCAGATGCCACGGCCGCCGTTGCCGGCGGTGACCTCGATCTGGACGCGATCCACGAACACGCCGGCACCTCGCGGGCTCCTCGTCCGTGGCAGGGAGCGGCTTCGACGGGCACCGGATGCGAAGGCGGCGGCCCCGCTTCCCGGATCACCCGCCGTGCACCGGCGTCAGGCCGCGGGGCCGGTGACGACGTTCACCCGCCGCCCCTCACGGTCGAACATCACGACGCCGTCGGACAGAGCGAAGAGCGTGTAGTCGGTGCCCATGCCCACGTTGTGGCCCGGATGGAACTTCGTGCCCACCTGCCGCACGAGGATGTTGCCGGCCCGCACCTGCTCGCCGGCGAACTTCTTCACCCCACGCCGCTGGGCGTTGGAATCGCGACCGTTGCGGCTCGAACCCTGACCCTTCTTGTGCGCCATCGCCTTCTCCCGGACGAAAACCGTGCTGCTACGATCCCATGGCGAACGCCGCGAATCAAGGCCCGCCGACATCGCGTTCGTAGCGGAAAACCCACTCGTGGTCAATTCCCTCGTGCACGGCCGCGGCCGCCGCGTAGAGCTGCGGGCCGCGCGGGCCCAGCAGGCCCTGGAGCAGCCGGTTCCGCTGATCCTGCTGGGGATGCGTTTCCAAGAGCTTCTGCAGCGTGGTGAACGCCGCCAGCGCGTCCGCGCGGCCCAACTGGCCGGGCCGGGCATCCAACTCTTCGAGCACCGCCGCGGCGCGGGCCGCGGACAGGCCCTTCGCGAGCTGGTCGATGCGGCGGCCCTCGCCGCCGAAGAACGCCTCCGCCATCCGCACCCGCTCCTCGTACGTGGGCGCCGACTCGAGCGCCCGCACGATGGCGGCCAGCGACTCCAGCGGCTGCGCGGCGACCTGGTCGGGCTTCAGTCCCAGGCGGTCGAGAGCCGCGCGGCGGGCGGCGTCGGCCGGCCCGGCGACCGCCCGTGACAGGCCCTCGATCGCCGGGATGCCGAGGTCGCCGAACAGGTCCTGGACCGCGGCGGCGCGGGCGGCGGGGTCGGGCAGCGCGGCGAGCTTGCGGAGCGCGGCCTCGAGCGGCAGCAGGCTCGGCATGCCCCCACCCGCATCCGGCTCCAGCAGGTCCGACCAGCCGAGGCCCAGCGCCTCCAGGCCGACGTCCGGCCGCGAGTTCACGAGCCCGGGCCGGCCGGCGATCTCCAGCAGCCGCGATCCGATCGTCATCCGCTCGAACATGCCGCGAAACCCGACCTGCATCCCTCGCGCGGCCGCGTCGCCCTCGTCTCCCGCCCGCCAGAAGTCGAGTCGCAGGGATTCCAGCGCGTGCTCCATGTGGAGGCCCGGCGGGTCGTCGGGGCCGATCTTGGAGCCGGGAATCTGCCGCCAGCGCATGGCGTTGGTGAGGCCGCGGACGTAGATCGAGAAGAAGTCGATCCGCGGATCGATGTCCTCCCAGACGGCGACGCCCCACCGCTCCTCGCCGGCGGCGATGTCGGTCGTCGTCATCGAGGCACTGTCGTACAACCGGCCCGGGACGCGTTCCCGGGCCTGGATCGGCGCCATGGCGGAGGGCACGACGCGGTCGAGATAGGCCCGGTAGGCCATCAGCCCCTCGGCGTCGGTGAGCGGCTCGAGGCTCTCCAGGACGAAGTGCGGCACGAAGCGAACCGGCGCGTCCTGCGACGCCTCCGTGACCCGCTTGGTCGAATCCTGCGGATCGACCGCCGTCTGCCGCCCGCCCACGTTCTTCACGCGGTACACGAGATACCAGACCCGCTTCCGCCGCATCTTCCCGTCGGCCACGGGCACGTCCACGTCGATCGTCCGCGGCGGCTTGAAGGCGAACTCCAGGCACCACACGGCCCCGGTGAACTCGCGGTTCTTCGCCCGCTCGACGAACGTGGTGTTCGCCGGCGACTGCTTCGGCTTCCAGCCGAGGTCGGCCTGGCCGGCGGTGACTTCCAGCAGATCGGCCCGCTGGACCAGGTCGTCGGCCGAGCGATCGGCAGGGATGACCGTCAGCGTGCCGGGGGCCAGAGCACGAAACCCCTCGGCCGGGCCGGCCGCGGCCGC
>Ga0315900_10010561_pt1 | contig 11539 bp, 8 predicted proteins | sample LakEriMetagenome_FD_203521 | JGI IMG/M metagenome (GOLD analysis project Ga0315900, IMG submission 203521) | Freshwater fungal communities from buoy surface, Lake Erie, Ohio, United States - Buoy 12 MA114 | ecosystem: Environmental > Aquatic > Freshwater > Lake > Lake biofilm | place: USA: Lake...
GCGCGCCGCCGCCAGCACCTCGGCCGAGCCGAACATCCGCCGCGCGATCTCGGAGCGCAGGAGCACCCGGTGCTGGGGCGAGACGGTCAGGTCGCGCTCGGGCAGGCCGGGGCCAAGCGCGCCCGCAGCGATGCGGATCGGCCGCAGTTGCGGATGCGCCGCAAGCTCGGCCCCCGTCAGCACGCGCGACCCCGCCCAGCGCAGCGGCTGCACCCCGCGGTCGAGCGTCACCACCCCGTCGCCCGCCCGCAACCCCTCGACCGGCCGCGCCCCGCGGTCGGTGAGGATGAGGGTGCCGGCGGCAAAGCAGATGACGCCCTGCGCGTTGAAATAGATGATGTTGTCGGGCTGGTGCGTCTGCCCCGGTGCCAAGGCGCGGTTGTCCGAGGCCACGTCCATCTTCGCGAGATGGCGGCCGAGGACGAGGTAGCTCTGACTTATATTGGTATTCCCGGTCCCGACCATGAAGTCATCGAGCCCGTCGCCGTCGATATCGCCCGCGGCAAAGGCGGAATGTCCGATGTTATGGTTTAACCGGTCGCCCCGGAACTCGTAGGAGCCGCGCCCGACGGCAGCGACATTCGCCAGCGTGATCCAACCGTCGGTCACGTTGTCGGCGGCATCGATCGCGGCCAGATCGGCCGCGAGGATGAGGTAGAGCTTGCCGTTGTCCACAAAGCCTTGTGGGGTTTGCCCGAACGAGTTGACCGAGTCTGCGGCGCGGTCGCCGATGAGGATATCGCTCAGGCCGTCGCCATCCACATCGCCTGCGGTTGTGACCATGAGCGGGACGATACTATCGTTTGTATCGGCGAGGAAGCGATACGAGTTCGGTGCAGTCGCAAGATTCAGCCCGCCCACATGGGCAAGGCGCACCTCGTTGTCGTTGGCGCCGAGTTGGTCGAGCGCCTCGAAATCGCTCGACGCGATCAGATAGACCGCGCCGCGCTTCTCAAAATCTCGTGCGCTGATCAGAATGTCGGCCCTGCCGTCGCCGTCGACGTCGCCCGCCGTCCCGACCGTGTTGCCGGCATAATCGTCTTTAATGTTGCCGCTGAAGATGTAGGATTTGCCGCCGGCGAGGCCCTTGAGGTTCAGCACGTCGATCCGCAGGTCGCGCCCGTTCACGGTGTCGGCGGCGACGAGGTCGTCCTTGTGCAGAAGGAAGGCCCGGCCCGAATACTGGCTGTCTCCCCACGCCCCTTCGGCGCCGATCAGAAGCTCGGTGAAGCCATCGCCGTCGGTATCCCCCGCCGAGGCGATCGAGACGCCGAGGCGAGCATCCTGATTGGCAGCCCCGCCCCCGATGGTGAGTTCGTAGGAATTGGGCGCGACGCCCCCGGGATTGAGGTGCTGGGCACCGCCGACGGTCGCAAGCTGGATGACGCCGTCGGTGCCGCCCGCCGCGTCGAGCGCGGCAAGATCGCTCTGCGCGACCAGATAGACATGACCACGCCCCCCGAAGATCGGGCCGCCGATGCCGATGTAGCGCGTCGCGTCATGCGCGCCCGACCCCGTGCCGACACGTTCGGTGATCGACCCCAAGGCGGTGTTCAAAAGGCCCCCATCGACTCGGCCGCCAAGATTCTCACCCCCCTGGCCATCGAAGCGATAGGAGTTTCCGCGGTTGAGGTAGTTGACGATCCGCGCGATCCCGTCGAGGCCGTCGGCGAGATCGGATGCGGCGAAGTCCTCGTAGCTGATCAGATAGACCGAGTTCTCGCCGCCCTTGACCAGATAGTCCGCCGCCCCGTCGCCCGAGGCATCGCCAATCACGGCTCCAACCCGTCCGAGAGGCTGAACTGTAAGTCCCCGCAGCCGCAGAACGTATTGGCTGACGTTCGCGTGGTGCATGTTGATGGTGCGGTCGAGCGTGCCGTCCGCCAGATCGGCGTCGCGCAGATCCTTGCCGCTGATGAAGAAGATCTCGCCCGTGTTCCAGGCCACGTTCGGGTCGGTCAGGTTGGGTTGGCCAATGAGCAGATCGGTGATGCCGTCGCCGTCGAAATCGGCGGCGAGCACGACCTGACCGACATTTCCGTTGTCTTGGCCGACAAACCGGTACGACATCGCGCGCCCCATGCCCCCGCACGGGGGATCAATACCCAGATGCCGCCACGGTTCTGCCCCGGAACGGCCGAAATCGAGCCCGATTTACGCTTCTTTTACTGCTTTTGCCAGATTTTCCGGGAAATCCTCGGCGTTTTGCTACCAGGAGTTGCGCCGTGCGGCCCCGCTACCGCCGCAAGGGGTCAGGGCCGCGCGGGATCGGGCTTTGCCGCCGGGGCCGCGCGAGTTCCGGGCAACAGCGCGATCGCCCCGAGCCCGGCCATCGAGATCGCCGCCGCCAGCACGAGCGCGCCGCCATAGCCTCCGGTCAGTTCGACCGACAGTCCCCCGGCATAGACGCCGCCTGCCCCCCCGACCTGATTGAGGACATAGGCGACGCCGAGGATCGCGCCGAGCGACTTCTGCCCGAAGATCTCCGCCACGAGCCCCCCCACCACCACGAGAGCCCCATACCCCAGCAGGCCAAAGACGATCACGAATGCCGCGAGAGAGCCGATCCCCGGAACGAGCAAGACGCCGAGGATCGCGCAGATCCGGGCCGCGAAGACGAGCGCCAGAACCGACTTGCGCCGCACCCGGTCGGACAGGAACCCGATGATGAGATGCCCTCCAAGGCCGAAGGCGCCAAGCACCGACAGCCCCGCCGCCGCCGCCGTCGCCCCGTGCCCCGTGGCGATGATGAACGAGGGCAGGTGCAGGAAGACAAGGTTCATCACGAAGCCGTTCGCGCAAAGCGCCAGCGCGATGAGCCAGAACGCCCGCGTGCCGAGCGCGCCGCGCAGGCTGGCCGTCGGGCCGCGGTTGCTGGTGGCGGCGGCACGTGCCGCGGCATCGGCTGCGCTCGCGCCGTCAGGGTGCAGGCCCATCTCGGCCGGGTCGGACCGCACGAGCAGCACGACGCCGGGAAGCAGCGCGAGGGTCGCGCAGCCGATGGCGAGAACGGTCGGCTGCCAGCCTGCCGTCGCAATGCCAACAGAAATCGCGGGCACGAGGGTTAGCATCGCGACCTTCGTCCCAGATGTCGCGAAGCCGAGCGCGCGCCCCCGCTGGCGGTCGAACCAGCGCACCATGAAGGCGGTCGCGAGCACCGGGCTGACCGAAGCGAAGGCAAAGCCCCCCAGCACGAACATCAGCGCGCCGAGCTGCCAGACCGAGCCCGCAAGCGGCATGGCGAGGAACAGCCCCCCGCCGCAGCCCAACCCCGCCAGCAGGACGGTCCGCGGTCCGAAGCGGTCCGACAGGTAACCCACGCCCGGCTGCATGACCCCCGCCCCGAGCATCGACATCGCGATGGCCGCCGATACGTCGGCGGGCGAGGCCGCCAATGCCTCGGGCAGGAAGGGCATGAACAGACCGAGCGAAAAGCGCGACCCGAACACCAGCAGAAGCGCCGCGAACACCACCGAAGCCACGATCCAGCCGTGAAACGGCAGGTGGAACCGACGCGGGGCGCCATCCACAGAGGTCACTGCGCGCTCTCCGCGCGGGGGCGCAGGCGCGCCGCCTCGGCCGGGTCGATGAGGCGCATCGCCCGGTGACCCACGAGCAGGAAGAGCCGCGCGGTTTCCTCGAGTTCCTCGATCGCGAACTGGGCCGTGCGCAGGTCGCGCCCCGACACGACCGGGCCGTGATTGGCAAGCAGCACGGCATGGTGGCGGCCCGCCAGCGCCTGCACTGCCCTCGCGAGCGCGGCATCCCCCGGCGCGTGATAGGGCACGAGCGGCAGACGCCCGACACGCATGAGGTAATAGGCCGTCATCGGCGGCAGGACATCGGCCGGATCGACACCCTCGAGGATGCTGACCCCGACCGCATGCGTCGAATGGAGATGCACGACAGCCCCGTCGCCTGCCCGCTCGCAATACATGCAGCGGTGCAGGAATGCCTCCTTGGTGGGCGCATCGCCCGACCGTGGGGTGCCGTCGGGATCGAGATGCGACAGCCGGCCCGGGTCGAGATCGCCGAGCGAGGCATTGGTCGGCGTCATCAGGAAGGAGCCATCCGACAGGCGCACGCTGATGTTGCCGGTGGAGCCCGGCGTCAGACCGCGATCAAAAAGCGACTTGCCCACCGCGACGATCAGGTCACGCAACCGTGTCACCTCGGACAGCTTGGCCGTCACACTCGCCCCCTCATCGCAGATGGTCCCACGCGCGCAGGAAGATGTCGGGTGCGCCGAAGTTGCCCGACTTGAGCAAGAGCGCGAGCCCCTCCTGACGACCGCGGGCGCGCATCCATGGCACACCCGGCGCGACCTTGGCGCCGACATCGAGCCTGCGCACGCCGAGCCCCCCGATCACCGCCCCCGACGTCTCGCCGCCAGCGACGAGAAAGCGGCTGAAACCAGCGGCCGCCAGCGCGGCGGCAACCTCGGCAAAGAAAGTCTCGATCATCTCGCCCGCCTGCGGCCCCGCCGCGGCGCGCGCCTGTTCGACCCCGGCCGGATCGGCCGAGGAATAGACCAGCGGCGGCGCCTCGCCAGCGGTCCCGAGCGCAAAGGCCACCGCATCCGCAGCGCGCAACCGGCCTGCCGCGATGTCCGCCGGATCGATGCGCAGCGCCGGCACCCCGGCGGCGAGCGCTGCGGCCACCTGCCCCCGCGTCGCCCCCGAACAGGAGCCCGCGAGAATGACGGACCGCCCGTGGCGGATATCGCGCGCCCCCCATGCCCTGCCGCCCGGCCGAGCGCCGGCATCGAAGTTGGCCGCGAGTCCGATCGCGACGCCAGACCCGCCGGTGACGAGGGCGCGATCGCCGACCGCCGCCCCGATCGCGCGCAGGTCTGCCTCGGACAGCGCATCGACGATGGCGATCCCCTCCATCCCGCCCAATGCCGCCGCAATCACGGCCGCGCCCTGCGCCACCACGGGATGGGGGATGAGATGCACCCGGCGCCGCGTCTGCCGCCCGAGCACCCGCACGAGGTCGGGGTCGCGCATGGGCGTCAGAGGATGGTCGCGCATCCCGCTTTCGGACAAGAGCCGGTCGCCGACGAAGAGATGTCCCAGATAGACCGTGCGCCCGTTGGCCGGAAAGGCAGGGCAGGCGATCGTGCGCGTCTCGCCCAAGAGGTCCATCAGCGCCTCGGCGACAGGCCCGATGTTACCCGCATCGGTCGAATCGAAGGTCGAGCAGTATTTGAAGAAGATCTGCCGCGCACCGCCCCCAAGCAAGGCGCGCGCCGCCGCGACCGACTGCGCGACGGCTTCTGGCGCGGGTATCGTGCGGGACTTCAGCGCGACCACGGCCGCAGTTGCCGATCCGAAGCCTTCACCCGGCTCGGGAACCCCGACCACGACGCTGACGGCCATCCCCTCGTCGGCGAGGATCAGCGCGAGGTCCGTGGCGCCGGTCAGATCATCGGCAACGGCGCCAAGCCGCAGTGCGTCCGCCATCGGGACCATCCTTCAGTCAACGGGAGAAATGAGGGGGTGTCCCTCGAAATGCGCGATCAGGTTGTCGACGACGATCTGCTCCATCGCGCGCCGCGTTTCGTGGGTATGGCTGCCGCGGTGCGACGACAACACCACATTGGGCAACGCCAGGAGCGCCGGCGCGACGTTGGGTTCGTTCTCGAAGACATCGAGGGCCGCGCCCGCGACCCCCCCCGAGGCAAGCATCTCGATCAGCGCGCCCTCATCGACGAGCGATCCGCGCGCGACATTGACAAGCCGCCCCCCGGGACCGAGCGCCTGAAGGACAGAGCGGCTGACGATGCCGCGCGTCTCGGGCGTGGCGGGGGCTATGACCACGAGCCAGTCTGCCGCACGGGCCAGATCGTGCAGATCGGCGACATACTCCCACGCAACCCCTGCCTTCGGGCTGCGCGCGTGATAGGCGATGTGCATTCCGAAGGCCGCGGCGCGCGCGGCAATCTCGGTGCCGATGCGCCCCAGCCCGAGTATGCCGAGCGTCTTGCCCGAAAGCTCGCTGCAATTGGGAAACACGCCAGCGGCCCAGCGGCCCGAGCGGACAAAGGCGTCGCCTTCTGGAATGCGCCGCGCGAGCGCGAGCATGAGCCCGAGCGTGAGTTCGGCCACCGCGACGTTCAACACGCCGGGCGTGTTCGTCACGCGGATGCCGCGCGAACGGGCGGTCGCCATGTCGATCGTGTCCACGCCGACCCCCGAATTGGCGATGATCTCGAGGGCCGGCAACCGCGCCATCATCGCCGCAGAGACCTTACCGCCCGCGATCCCACGGATGCGCCCGCCCACGTCGGCCAGCAACCGGTCGGGATCGGGCGCAGCCGGCAGATCGTGCAGCACGAAGCGCGCGGCAAGTGCCGCGCGGCATTCCGAGCCCACAGGTTTCGAGATCAGCACTTCCGGGCGCATCGGCACACTCCACTCCACCCGACCGAACCCTAAGGTCAGACACCCGCACCGGTCCAATATGAAAGCGCCGGGCAGTCATTTGCCAGCCCGCAAGATCGCACCGGCCCCCGGCCGGCGCGCAGGCCCCTTATCCGCCATCGTGAATGAATCTCGGCCGGATTGATATTGGACGCACACAGTCCGCCCGGCTATCCCCCCAAAAGACAACGAGGGACGCCCGACATGGCAACAGCAGCCGCCTATGAATATCGCGACGAGGTCGCCGAGATCCTCGCCCGCTTCACGGTCGGGACGGATGCGCGGCTCGATGCCGCGATCACCCACTCCGCCAAGAGGGCGCTGAGCGACTCGGTTGCCGTGGCGCTTGGCGCGCTCGATCATCCGGCATCACACATCGCGCGCCGCTTCGTAGCGCCGCTCGCGTCGGGGTCAGGCAGCGTGATCTGGGGCACGTCGATGCGCGCCAATCCGGACCTAGCAACGCTCGTCAACGGCTCGCTCCTGCGCTGCTTCGACTACAACGACTTCTACGTCGGCGCGCGCAACAGCGGCCACCCGAGCGACATGACATCGGGCGTCGTGGCGGTGGCGGAATGGGTCAATGCATCCGGGACAGAGCTGCTGTCGGCGCTGGCCGTGGGATATGACGTGGTGGGGGCGGTGTTCGATGCCTTTTCTACCGCGCCCGGGGGCTGGGACTACACGAACCTGACGGGGATCGGGGCCGTTGCAGCGGTGGCCCGCCTTCTGGGGCTGAACGAGGACGAGGCGCGCGAAGCCTTCGGCATCGCCGTCGTGCCTCATTTCGCGAGCGACGAGGTCGAGTCATGCGAGCTCAACCGGCGCGGCGATCTGACGATGTGGAAGCGCTTCAACGGCAGCGACGCCGTGCGCAACGCGGTCATGGCCGGACTTCTGGCCAAGGCGGGTGTCGAAGGGGCGATCCGGCCCTTCGTGGGCAACAACGGCTTCATCGCCAAGCTTGCCAACACGACCGACCCGTTGCCCGTGCTGCGCGAACGGCTCGATCCCTCGGTGCGCCCCAAGCGCATCGCCGAAACCTACATGAAGCTCTGGCCCGTCGGCTCGGTCGGCCAGAGTGCGATCCGTGCCGCTCTCGAGGCGCGCGCGCAGGTGGCCGATCTCGGCCGCATCCGCGAGGTGCGCGTCTATTCCGAGGAAGGGGCGTTCGACCATCTGGTGGCGATCCGCCAGGATCCCTATCGCCCGATCTCGCGCGAGACGGCGGACCATTCGATGCCCTACATCGTGGGCGCGGCCGTTCTCGACGGGTTCATCCACGTCGAGAGCTTCGACCTTGAGCGCGTGCTCGATCCCGCCCGGCAGGATTTCGTGGCCAACCGCGTCAAGGTCTTTCCCGACCCCTCGCTCGGCACGATCAAGAGCGGCAAGCTTGCCCGTGCGAAGGCCGGCTATCTGTCGCGGGTTGAGATCGAACTGGACGACGGCCGCGTGGTGCATGGCGCCGCAAAGCCCTTCCCGGGCCACCCTGCCGCGCCCTTCAGCGATGCCGACCTGATGGAAAAGCTCACCGTCAACGCCGAGCGTTTCGCGGGTGCCGAGGCGGTCGCCGACATCGGGGCGGCGCTGCGCGGCTTCGAGACGGTCGGCAACGTGCGCGACTTCACGCGGCTTCTTGCCTTCGACTGGGCTGGGACCAGATAAGCGGCGGGGCGCGACACCGCGCCCGTACCGCAACCACCGGAACGATCGACACATGTCCGCGCCCGCCGATCTTGTCTTGCTCTGCTCGATCCAGGATGTCTCCGAGGACGAACCCCTTCGGGTAGAGGTCGGAGGCACGGCCTATGCCGTGTTCCAGTCCGGCGCCGACTTTCACGTGACCGAGGATCTCTGCTCGCACGGGCCGGGGTCGCTCTCCGAGGGGTTCCTCGTGGGATGCGAGGTCGTCTGCCCCTTTCATCAGGGCCGCTTCGACATCCGCACGGGCCGCCCCACGCACCCCCCCTGCGAAGTGCCGATCCGGGTGTGGGAGGCTATCGTGCGCGATGGCGAGATCTTCATTGCGGCGGGGTCGCCGAAAGACGCCTGACCTTGGGCCGCGCCGGTGCCGCCGATGCGAGCGCCTCGGCCCCTTGCGGAAAGACCGAGATGAAACGGTCGCGCAGGCGGCTTTCGCGCGCCGTACCGTTGTAGATCATGAGGACGCGCGAGCGCGTGTCGCAGCCCGAGAGGTCGCGCCAGACCGCATCGCGCACGCGGATGCTCTGAAGCGCGCGCGGCGCAATCGTGATCCCCATCCCCGAGGCGACCAGGCCAAGTGTCGTCGCCGCCTCGACCGCCTCTTGAACGATCGTCGGCACGAAGCCCGCATCGGTGCACATGTTGAAGACCTGCTCGTAGAACCCCGTGCCGCTTCCGCGCGGTCGCAGCACGAACTTCTCGTCGCGCAGCGCGCCGATCGGGATCGGGCCCTCGGTTCGGTTCAGCGGATGATCGGCCGGCAGAACCACCATCAGGTTGTCCTCGAAGACCGGCACGGCGCGGATCGACGCCGGAGGCACCCACTGGATCGCGGGCCGGGTGAAGCCCACGTCGATGGTGTTGAGGAGCGCCTCGTCCATGATCGCTTCGGACGAGCGGCACTTGAGTTCGAGGTGGACATCCGGATTGGCCAGTCGAAAGGCACGGATCGCGCCTGTGAAGGCATCGACCAGCGGGGCCGAGGTGATGAAGCTGAGCCGCAGCGTCCCGATCTCGCCCTTCGCGGCGCGCACGACGGTATCGACCGCCCGCGACGCCTGCAGCAGCGCCAGCCGCGCCTCGGTCAGAAACAGCTCTCCCGCCGAGGTGAGTTCGACCTTGCGACGCGTTCGCTTGAGGAGCGTGACGCCGAGTTCGCGCTCGATCGCCTTGATCTGGAGCGACAGCGGCGGCTGCCCGATGTTGAGGCGCTGCGCCGCGCGGGTAAAGTGCAGCTCTTCGGCTACGGCTACGAAGTAGCGGAAGTGGCGGAGTTCCATTTATTCACCGGACAGACTTTTGACATTGGCAATTAATATTTGAACAAGAATATGTTTCCCGTCAACTTCCGTTGTCGACGGCAAGTGCCTGTACGCGCTGCCCGACTTTGGGGACGAAGGAGGATCGCGGATGATCACGGCAGAACAGAACGACTATCTTTGCCGGACGGGGCCAGGCACCCCGATGGGCAACCTCCTGCGCCGCTACTGGATCCCGGCCCTGCTGGCGTCCGAACTGCCCGCGCCTGACTGCCCGCCAGTGCGGGTGCAGCTTCTGTCCGAGCGCCTGATCGCCATCCGCGACACACAGGGGCGGATCGGCCTCATGGACGAATACTGCGCGCACCGCGGCGTGTCGCTCTGGTTCGGCCGGAACGAGGAGGGGGGGCTGCGCTGCCCCTATCACGGCTGGAAATACGACGTGACCGGCCAGTGCACCGAGGTTCCGTCCGAGCCCGCCTCGAGCGGGTTCTGCCAGAAGATCCGCCTCAAGGCCTATCCCTGCGTCGAACTCGGCGGGGTCATCTGGACCTACATGGGCCCGCCCGAGGAAAAGCCCCCGCTGCCCGCCTATGAATGGACGCAGGTGCCCACCGACCACCGCTATCTCTCGAAGCGCTGGCAGCAGTCGAACTATCTGCAAGCGATGGAGGGCGGGATCGATTCGAGCCACGTCTCCTTCCTGCACAGCGGCGACATCAGCCGCGACCCGCTCCACCGCGGGACGGCGGGGGCGAAATACGCCCGCAGCACCAACACGACCTTCGACATCCACGAATCCGACGCGGGCCTTCTGATCGGCGCGCGCCGGCCGGCCGAGCCAGGCTTTCACTACTGGCGCGTCACGCAGTGGATGATGCCTTGGTACACGCTGATCCCGCCCTACAAGGGCAACGCGCTGAACGGCCACGCGTGGGTCCCGATGGACGACGAGAACTGCATGGCCTGGACCATGACCTTCCACCCGACCCGGCCGTTGAGCGATGCCGAACTCGAGGCGATGGAGAACGGCCACGGCGTCCATACCGAGCTGATCCCCGGCACCTTCCGGCCCGTCGCCAACATGGACAACGACTATCTGATGGACCGCGAGGCGCAGCGGCAGAAGATCTATTACAGCGGCATCAAGGGCATCGCGATGCAGGACGCCTCGCTGCAGGAAAGCATGGGCGCCATCGCCGACCGCACGCGCGAGAACCTCGTCTCGACCGACAACGCCATCATCATGGCGCGGATGCGGCTGCGCAAGGCGGCGCAGGCGCTCGAAAAGGGCAAGGGCGTGCCGACGGGGCTCGATCCCGCGTCGCACAAGGTGCGCTCGGCCTCGTTCGTGCTGCCCGAGGACGGGCCGTTCAAGCAGGTCGCGCTCGATGCCTCGGTCGTGAAGCTCGGCGAACCCTTCGTCGCGGTCTGAGGGGCGCCGCCATGGCCGCGACCCGCGATCCGGTCGTCATCATCGGTGCCGGGCAAGCGGGCGCGTGGGTCGCGGCGACATTGCGCGCCGAGGCGCCGGATGCCCGCATCGTGATGATCGGGGCCGAGGCGCACGCGCCCTATGAACGCCCGCCGCTGTCGAAGGCGATCCTTGCCGGCACGGCAGAGCCTGCGAGCGCCGCGCTCCGCCCGCCCGGGTTCTGGGAGGGGGCGGGCATCCGCTTCGTCCCCGGCCGGCGCGCCGTCGCGATCGACCGCAGGGCGGGCCACGTCCTGCTCGATGACGGCACCTCGGAGCCCTATGGCGCGCTCGTGCTCGCGACCGGGGCCGAGGCGCGCGCCCTGCCCGCGCCGACCGATGCGGGGGCGCCCGTCCATTTGCTCCGCACGCTTGACGACGCGCTGGCGCTGCGGCCCCGGCTGGTGCCCGGGGCGCGGATCGTGGCGATCGGCGCGGGCTTCGTGGGGCTCGAGGTCGCGGCGACGGCGCGCGAGGCGGGCTGTTCGGTCGGCGTGCTCGAGGCCGCGCCGTCGGCGCTCGGGCGCGTCCTCGATCCGGCCGTGGCTGAGGCGATCGTGGACCTGCACCGTCGCAACGGTGTGGAGGTCGCCTTTGGCGTTCAGGTCAGCGCGATCGGGGCGGCTCCCGGGGGCGGGGCGCGGGTGGATCTGGCCGATGGCCGGTCGCTCGGT
>Ga0315900_10010562_pt1 | contig 11538 bp, 8 predicted proteins | sample LakEriMetagenome_FD_203521 | JGI IMG/M metagenome (GOLD analysis project Ga0315900, IMG submission 203521) | Freshwater fungal communities from buoy surface, Lake Erie, Ohio, United States - Buoy 12 MA114 | ecosystem: Environmental > Aquatic > Freshwater > Lake > Lake biofilm | place: USA: Lake...
TCACACATTTCTAGCGCACCTCTTGCGCTTTGCTACGAAAGCCCTAACGTTCCCGGGGCACATTGCCGCTCGTCGCTTCGGCCGACGATTGCTCCATCACTTCGAGCACGGCAGGAAGCAAACAGACCAGGGACCTTTCACCATGACCGCCTCCATCGTTCGATCGCTTGCGCCCCTTACGTCCAGTTTCTTCATTCAAGTCGTGATCTCGACGGTGGGCGTGCTGCTCCTCGTCGCGACCCGCCCGTGAAAAGTTCGCGTCTCTCAAACGACTAGCTCCGACCATTCCGCTCTCGACCACTGACCCGATCAATCCATACCAACCGATCCAAAGCTGAAAGGATCCGCTCATGAACCGGACACTTCGTACGTTTCTCCGCAAGGCCACGGCGATCGTGTGCCTCTTCGGCTACCTCGCAGCGACCGTGAATCCCATCTACGCCGTCACGATCACCAATGGTGACATCGCCATCACGGGCATGAAGACGAACGGCTCGCCCGATGCGTTCACGTTCGTGACGTTCGTCGAGCTCGACGCCGGCACGCGGATCTTCTTCACCGACAACGGCTGGACGGGGTCGGCCTTCCGCGGCGCGACCTCGACCGACTATGACGGCAGCGAAGGCATCCTGGTCTTCGAGGTCAAAAGCGGCCAGACGATCGCCGCGGGCACGGTGATCAACTCGACTCTCGGCACTGGGTTCACGGGCTACAACTTCCAGGCGATCACGGGTGCCGGGGCACTGAACACGACAACCAACGTCGCTTTTTCGACCTCTGGTGATCAGGTCTACGCCTTCTCCTCGTCCACCTCGATGCCGACCACAGGCAACCCGCTCAACAACACTGGGGCCATGACGCACCTCGCCGCCATGGCGACGACCGCGAGCTGGACGAATGCATCGGATTCCGCCACCGGCAGCGAACCGATTTCGTACACCGCCGGCACGTCGTACCGCAGCAACTCGGTCCAAAACGGCTCCACCTATTTCAACGTGACGACCGCCCTTGGTGCCAACGCGTCGCTGACGAAAGCCCAGTGGCTGACGGCCCTCGGCAACTCGAGCAACTGGTCGACATCGACCGACACGGCATTCACGCTGCCCACCACCGCTTTCACGATTGCGGCGGGCGGTGGTAACGACTCCGACTTGAGCCTTTCAGCGGCCTCGATCGACTTCGGCCGCGTGATGTTCGGCGGGTCGAGCGTCGAACGGACGATCACGCTCAACGAAGCCGCCGGCGGGTCCTCGACCGATACCGGGTGGTCGGGCGTCGTCAGCGGCGCCGGTGTGGCGATCTCCCTCAGCCCCAGTTCCGGCACGATCGCCGCCAACGGGGGCAGCCAGTTGCTGACGCTCACGCTGGGCACGGGCACGGCGGGCACCGCGTCGTCGTCGCTCGCCGTCACCAACGGCTCCAACGCCAACGACGCCCTCGCGTCGGCAGCGATCACGGGGGCCGTGCTGAACCAGCGGGCTGTGTCCGCGACCGCCGTCGACTTCGGCCGCGTGATGGTCGATCAGTCGAACGCCTTGACGACCAATTTCTCCTCCGTCGGGGCTGACACGAGCTTCACGAGGATCCAGGTCGGCACGAGCGAGACCTCGGCCGGCGGAGTGACCGTGGCCGCATCGAGCCAGACGTTCGACTCGACGGAGAACAACCTCCGCACGGTCACCTCGTCGTTCTCGACCTCGGGTGCGAAGAGTGGGTCGGTAAACCTGGCCGTCACGGGCGAGGGCCTGACCGGGGAGGGGGCGTATTCCGATGTGAGCCTCAACTACACGGCCACGGCTCTCCAGAATCGCGATCTCACCGGGCAAACCGTGAACGTCGGCAAGGTGCTCGTGGGTGCGGCCGTCAGCGGCTCAGCCACGATCTCGACCTCTGGAGCCGACTCGGCCTTCACGCGGTTGATCCTCGGGAGCGGGTCGACGGCCAGCGGCGGACTGACCGTGACGAACGCCGGCGCGACCACGTTCAACGCGGCCGACGTCACCAAGGCCGTCAGCTTCACGTCGTCGGGCTTCGCCACGAGCGGCGCGGGTGCGACGCAGTCGGTGAACCTGGCGTCGCTCGTCTCGAGCGGCGAATACAAGGCCTTCGGAGCGGCCGGCGACCTCGTGGTCGTGGGCTACCAGGACAATGCCAGCCCCGACAGCTTCTCGTTCGCGAACCTGCGGCTGATCAAGAGTGGTCAGACGATCTATTTCGCCGACTCGCCCGTCTCGGCCGACGGCCAGTCGTTCCAGGGAGGAGAAACGCTCGTCAGTTTCACCGCCACGCAGGACATCCTCCCCGGCACGATCGTGGGCAGCACGAGCGCGACCTACGGCACGTGGAGCGGCAATGTCGCCCCGTTTTCCTCATCACTGAGCTTCGCGCAGACGGGCGACGAGATCTATGCCTTCCTGGCAAACCCGGGCGTGGGCGTCGACCCGCGCACGGTGGTCTCCTCGAATCTCTATTACCTCGACACCGGCGCGGCGACCGACAGCCCGCTGCCGACCGGCCTTTCCAGCGGCACGACCGCCGCCTTCGCCAACCAGGTCGCGGGGGCCGTCGGCTTCAACACGGCGGCCTTGGCCGCCGGATCGAAGGCGCAGTGGCTCTCGGCAGCGGCCAATACGACCAACTGGTCGAAGACTGCCCAGCCCACGGGGTCGATCAGCGTCACCGACGCGACCGGTCTCGTCGGCGAGACGCTCGATGCGTCGGTGAGCGTCACGATCGAGGCCGACGTCTATCAGGCTGCCAGCCTGAGCAAGGGTGCGGGCCAGTCAGGTACGATCAATAATGGGGGCACGGTCAGCATCACTAACGCCGCCGTCAGCGATGGCGGCCAGCGGGCCGCGGCGGCGATCGCCTCGAAGACGCTGACGGGCGACTCCGGCTGGAGCGTGGCGGGGCTGACCGTCGGCACGCAGATCGTGGCCGGCGCCACCGCCACCACGGCCGCGTCGTTCAACTCGACGGGCCGGCTCAACGGCACCTACCTCGCCGACCTGGTCGTGGGCCTCGAGCACGCCGATCAGACGATCGTCGGCACGGCGGCCAACGACCTCGGCTCGCTGTCGTGGGAATTGAGCCACCATGTCACCGGCAAAAGCGGCGGCGGCTCGGCGGGGGTGAAGAACGGGCAGTCGTATGCGTCGTTCAACACTAATCGCGGATCGGGCAAGAACTCGTCGGTGTCGTTCGCGGCGGGCTCGGCCAGTAGCAACAAGAACGTTTCGATCGCCTTCAGCGACGCCCCCGCCACCGGCGGCACGTTCGTGAGCGACGTATTGCAACTCGAGGGCACGGGAAGCGATCCGATCGTGCTCGAGATTGGGTACGACTCGACGGGCCTTTCGCTCGGCACGGAGCAACTCCTCACGCTCAACTGGCTCGACACCCGCGAGGGATCGCTGACCAACGGCGACTGGATCCTGTCGGTCCTTGGCAACGACTATTCGGGAGGTGGCAGCACGGCCGGTTCGTCGTTCCTCGGCTCGTGGACGAGTTACGTCTCGGCCAATCCGGGTGCCACGGCCGCGAACTCCTTGGGACGTTACGGTATCGACACAAGTTCCAACACCGTGTGGGCCGTCATCAACCACAACTCCGAGTTTGTGGTAGTCGTCCCCGAGCCCTCGTCGCTCGCCCTCGCGGGCGCCGGAGCCTTGCTCTGCGGACTGCTGGCCTGGCGTCGCCGGCGGCCGGTGGCCGCTGGCTGACCCCCGGTACGTTTCGCGGCGAGTCGATCCCCTCGTCGCGTTCGCAGCCCCGGCCCGGCGGTCTCCGCCAGGCCGGGGTTTTTGGGGCCGGTAACAAGCGTGCGGCACGCGGCGGGACGGCGAACCCGCCCCGCCAACGCCCTTGCGATTTCACATCAAATGCTCGCAATTGCCTCACATTGCAAACGTACAACTTCTTCACCAATCTGGTGAAAGTCCCTCGAGTTTTCGCACTGCGAGCGCTCAATCGCCAGCCCGGAGAAACCACGACATGAACGTCGATACCCCCGCGGCCCCGCCCGTACGTGCCGCGACCTCCCGGTTCCTGCGCCGCCACCTGCAATGGCAGCGACTGGTCGGCGTCTCCCCGGTCGCCCGCCGGCTGGAAACGCTCGTTCAGCGTGCCGCCCTTGCCGAATCAACGGTTCTTATCTCTGGTGAGACCGGCACAGGCAAGGAGGAAGTGGCCCGCGCGATTCATGCTTGTGGATCCCGCAGCGACAAACCCTTCTTGGCGATCAACTGTGGCGCCATGGCGGCCACGCTCATCGAGAGCCAGTTGTTCGGCCACGAAAAGGGCGCCTTCACCGGCGCCGTCGGCCCTTCGCTCGGTGCCTTTCGTGCCGCCGCCGGCGGCGTCGTGTTCCTCGACGAGATCGGCGAGATGCCGCTGGAGTTGCAGCCACGGCTGCTGCGGGTGCTCCAGCAGCGCGAGGTGACGCCGCTGGGCTCGTCGCAGACGATTCCCGTCGATGTGCAGGTGATCGCGGCCACGAACCGTGACCTCGCGGTCGAGGTCTCGAGGGGAACCTTCCGGGAGGATCTCTTTTATCGGCTCAACACGATCGAACTCGCCGTGCCACCGCTTCGCGAACGGCCCGAGGACATCCCGCTGTTCATCGACCACTTCGCCGAGTTCTACGCCGCCCGCATGGCCATGCCACGGTGGACGCCCGATGCATCCACGATCGCGAAGTTCATGTGCTACCCGTGGCCAGGCAACGTCCGTCAACTTGCGCAGTCGATCGAGCGGATCTACGTGCTCGGCAGTGTACCCGACCTGCCTGATGCCCCGGCCCCCGAGATACCGGCTCTCCGAATCGCTTCCGCCCCGACTGACGACTTTCAGCTCCCGCCCGAACTGCTGAACCTCGAGACCCTGCGCCGGTTCGCGGTCCGTCAGGCCCTGGCCTTGACCGACGGCCACAAGGGCCGGGCCGCCGAACTCCTCGGCGTGCACATCAACACCATGACCCGGCTGGTCGAGGAGGCGGTGCCCACGGTCAGTCAGCGTCGCATCGGCCGGCCGCGGAAAGCCCGTTGAACCGTCGTTTCGCGGATCACGTCGCCCGCTACTTCACCCAGCCGGGCCGAACCGCAAAAACATCGCATGGTGCGGCCCTTGGCACGGGCTGCACGGAAAAATCGTCTGCCGCTCACATGTTTCTCACACGCGGCCGTTAATGTACACGCGTCGCGAGATGCGATGGAGTTGATGACGGTCTCCGCCGCCAACTGCATTCCCACGCGATCCCCGCCTCGATTCCCGACCGACTGCTGCATCGATCCGGCCCCAAAACCGGAAAGCGTCGGCCAACTACATAACGGAGCAGAACGGCCGAAGGCCCTCCCGGGCCGAGGTTCGATCTTCGTGCATGGACACTCCCCTGCGTCTTACCAGTCGCGGCCGCGCCGCGTTCAGTCTCGTCGAGCTGCTCGTCGTGATCGCGATCATCGCCATCCTCGTCGGCCTTTTGCTGCCCTCCGTGCAAGCTGCCCGTGAGTCGGCACGACGACTTTCGTGCCTCAACAACGCCCGGCAGATCGGCCTCGCCATGCTCGGCTTCGAGGTCACGAACGGCTTCTATGCCCCGGCGAACTCCAAGGGTGCGGATGCCATCTGGCCACCGAACAATCCCAAGGAGCACGGCATGTTCGCCCTGCTCCTCCCGCACCTGGAGCAGGGCGCGATGTTCGCGTCGCTCGGGTACGACTACGGGCAGAACTGGGATGCCTCGATCAACCGCCCAGCCGCACAGACGATCATTCCCACGCTGGCGTGCAGCAGCGCGCCCGACGGCCCCCGAAAGATCACCGCCGACAAGTATCCGACGAACACGTATCGGTCGTGGGAGCCGGCCTGTAACGATTTCAGCACGATCGTCGAAGTGGAAACGGTGTTCTACACGGCCGTGGGCTTGTCGTTCCCTGCCTTGAAACAGCGGGTCGGCATGCTGCCGACGAACAGCCGCACCGTGACCGCCCACATCCGGGACGGGTTGAGCAACACGCTGGCGATCGTGGAATGTGGCAACCGGCCGGCTCGATTTTTCAACGGCCGGCGGATGGGCGTGCGGAGCAGCAGCGCGGCATCGCCGTGCAACGTCAACAACGACACGGTATCTGCCGCCTGGGCAGACAACGACGCCACGTTCACCTTGCACGGCGCCGACGCCGGAACCGGTGTGCCCAACAGCTCGTGCTACCACACCGATGCCACGGGCCGCGTGCCGTCGTCCGGCGTGACCTCTGGTGGGCGGTGCGTGATGAATTGCACCAACTGGGACGAGCCGTATTCGTTCCATCCGGGCGGAATCAACGTGGTGTTCGGCGATGGCAGCGCCCGGTTCCTCGCCGATGATCTCGATCCGATCACCATGATCGGCCTGACCACCCGCGCCGGCGGCGAGGTGGTGGGCGCGAATTAGTCGCCGCCCCGAGCGGGCAGCACAAGTGGTTGAGGGCGGTTCAAGGCTGCCTGACAGGCGGCTGCTCCGCGACGTCCGCCCCGCACTCCTGCAGGTGCTGAAGCAAAATCCGCTCCACTTCGGCGATCGTCCGCGGGTGGTGATGCACCCGCGTGTGGCTCGCGGGCACTTCGATCTCGCTCACCGCCCCGGGCGTGTGGGCGCTTGATACCGGCACGACGCAATCGTCGCCGCCGGCGAGCGACTCGTGGGCCCGGCCCACCACGGCGTGGGTCGTGACCCAGCAGGGCGTCCGCAGCCGATCCACCGCCTGGAGGATCGACGAGTTCGGCCGCAGCAGATCGACCGACGTCGGCAGCCGCCGCTCGTAGTCGGGATGAAACGCACCGGGGTTGAGCCGCACGGCCTCGTCGTGAATCGCCTCCATCTCCGGCGGCTGGCGGACCGTCAGCGACGCCAGCCGTCCCACGCCGAGCGCCGCGAGGATCGAACCGCGATGCGGCGTGGCGATGAACACGATCCGCTTCACGAACGGGAGCGGCTGAAAGAAATACCCCGGCGCCACCTGCCGGCGTGTCTCGGGACGGAGGCGGATCTCGTCGAACGGCACGTCGGCGATCGCATCCCAGAGAGCCGTGCCCGGCTCCACGACCTGCAGCTTCGCATGCAGCCCGCCCATGCTGTGCCCCACGAGCACGAGGTTGCGCAGGGCCGGATCAATCCCCTGCGGATCGGCCGCGCGGACGGCCGCCTGCAACTCCCGGCGGAGCACGGCCGACACCTGCAGAAACGACGCCCCGGTCGGGTAGTGGAACACCCAGGGCTCGAACCGGCGGTGAAACGTCGGCCAGGCTCGCAGTTCGTTGAGCATGTCGAACCAGGTGCCCTCGTCGCTGGCCAGCCCGTGGATGAAGACGACCGGAATCCGGCCGGGCCGATGGGGTTCGAGGATCTCGAGCCTAGGCTGCGTGTCGCCACGGCCGAAGGGCTGGATGAAGCCCTGGAGACCGTCGGTCTTGGGCATGCCCGCGAGCATGTCGAGCAGCGGTGCCGTGAGGTCGGCGGCGAGGTGCGGCTTGGCCGGGCCGATGTGCACGGCCGCGATCTCCACCGGGTTGGCCAGATCGAGCACGGCCGCGGCGTGGTCGCGATACACCGGACCCGCGAACGTCTGCAGGAAGTTCTCGTCGCCCGGCATCCGGAAGCGGAGCACCGCCGTCGCCGCCAGTGACTGGCGGTCGGGAGCGAAGCGGCGCAGGGCGTCTCCTTCACGGGCCGTCGCCACCCGCACGACCACCGGCAGGCCGAAGCCCGGCCGCACGTGCCGCCGCGTGATTCGCTTGTCGTCGGCCTGCCCCTCCGGCTCGATCGACGCGATCGCCCCGGGCGGGATCGGCAACGCCTTCAGCTGCCATGGCACGAGCACGGGCTTCGTCGCCGTGCCGATCCACAGGCCCTCCGGCGTCAGCCTTCCGTGGCACCGGGCGGCCTCGAGCAGTCCAGCCAGCGAATCGGCGTAAACCTCCGCGGCCTGGCAGAGCACGTCGGGCGACTCGGGGCACGTCCAGACGGCATTCCACGCCTCCTCGCAGGAAACGTAATAGCCGTCCACGGCCTGCCGGCGGTGCTCGCGGAGCATCGCGCACGAGGCAGCGCCATAGTCCCGCGCCCGCCGCAGATGCCCCTCGGCGACCTGCTGCCGAGTCACCGGCGGTGCTACCTCCGCGTCAGCCCACGCCAGGCCGCCCCCGCACGCGATGAGGACCAACGCTGCCCGCAGATGCCACATCGGAATCCCCCGCAGGCTGATCGGCAGCCCGGGGCGGCGCGCCCGGAAATTCCGGCATCAACGGCAGCCTCTGCCCTCTTTTCCCGGTCTTCCACGCCCGTCCTCACGAAATCCTCACGGTTCTCACCTTTAATTTCGTTCGAAAGAACCCCGGGTCGGGTCTCGGGTGGGTGGTCGTATCCGTTCGGAATGCAGTTCTCACCATGGTCAAACGCCGTGCCAGGTTGCCTGCGGGATTCACGATGGTGGAACTCCTCGTCACCATCGCGATCATCGGGCTGCTGCTCGCGATTCTGATGCCCGGGGTGCAGTCGGCCCGCGAGACCGCCCGGCGGATGAAGTGCGCCAGCAACCTGCGGCAGGTGGGCCTAGCGGCCCTCTATCACCACGAAGCGAAGAAAACGCTGCCCCCCGGCTACACCCAAGACCGGATCAACGCGGCGGGGCAGGTGTGGAAAGCCGGCTCGACATCCGGCTATTCGTTTCAAGGGCATTCGGTCTTCTATTTCCTGCTCCCCTTCATGGAGGAGAAGGGCCTGTTCGACAAGATGGACGCGCGGGTTCCCCTCAATAACCGCTCCGCCGTTTCCAATGCGAAAGCCGCCGCGGCCCTGCCAGTCATGATTTGCCCCACCGACGTCTTTCCCGAAGGAAACCCGCACCAGTACAGCAGCACGGAGTGGTACGGTGTGACGAGTTACCGAGCCAACGGCGGCAGCCGGCCGTTCTTCGCGACCTCCTCGACCAACGATGGCCTGTTCATGGCCACGGGCTCGCAAGCCCGCAAGGCAGCGACCGCCCCATCGGGCGCGACAGTCCGCCTCAAGAACGTGATCGACGGCTCCAGCAAGACGCTGCTCTTCGCGGAGTCTGCCCACGTGGACGAGAACTTCGACACGTTCACGACCGCCGGCTGGAACAGCGGCAGCACGATCAGCACGTGGGCACGTTGGTATCCCGCCGGCGGCGACAACGGCCTCGGCAACCTGCTCTGCGGCGGCTTCGCGCCCGTCAATTACACCACCCCCTTCCGCCATGGCGGTCCGGGCGCGCCCACCTCGCAAAGCCAATGGTTCGTCTACCAGGATCAGCGCCTCAACGCCATCGGCAGCCTGCACCGCAACGGGGCGAACGGTGTGTTTGCCGATGGCAGCGTGCGGTTCATCCCTGACTCCATGCCGCAAGCCATGCTTTCCTTGCTGTGCACGCGAGCGGATGGCCAGCAGATTCAGGATTTGCCATGACGAGCACCTCCGCGCCACGCCGGCCCGCGATCCGCGCATGGATGATGATCATGGCCATGGCAGTCCTCGCCACGGCCTGTCGGCCGAAGGAGCCAAAACTGTTTCCGGCCGCGGGTGAGGTGCGAATCGGCGGGAAGCCGGCTGCCAACATCGCCGTCCAGTTTCTGCCCGACGAGGTCGTCGGAGAACCACGCCCCACGTCGTTTGCCACGACCGACGCCGACGGACGGTTTCAACTCCGGGCGCCGGGCGGCAAGGATGGTGCGGTGCTGGGCGGGCACTCGATCATCCTCGCCGATTGCGACGAGGACCGGCCGGCCCAGGGGGAAGCGTCCAGCAGGCCACCGCGGCTGCACGGCAAGTACACGACGCTCGCCGGAAAACTGCGAGCCACCGTGGTCGAGAACGGCCCGCCGCTGACGATCGAAGTGCCCGCCTACGGCGGCCAGTGACCGCCGCTCACCCGCGGTCGGCCGCGTGCTCTTCGGCGACCAGTTCCAGGTCCGTCGCCAGATACTTCACCGTTGCCGAAGGCGCCAGGTTGAAGAACACCCGCCCCTCGGTCATCCAGCGGGTGCCGTCGTGGAGGAACTCGGCCGTCGCGGCCCGGACGTTCGACACGGCCTCGACCTCTTCCATGCCACCCCCTTCGATGGCCTCGAAGCTGACCTCGATCGCCACCAACGCCTTGAGCCGGCGGGTGCGGCGATCGCGGGCGTAGATCACGTCGTCGTCGAAATCGACGTCGGTCCACCGCAGGCCGCGGGGCTTGCCCGTGGCCGCGGCCCGCTCGATGAACCGGGCCTCGAGCAGCTCCCGCTGCCGGTGGAAGTCGCGCTGCGCGCGGGCGAGTTTCTCGGCCATGCGGGCGGCCCGCAAGGGGCGTGTGGCCATGGCGATCGCCACCCCGGCGACGACGGCGATCGAGAACGTGGCGATGAGCTGGACGAGGTCGACCACGTGAAGACTCCGCGTTGAAACTGCTCCAAGTGTACGGCCCGGCCGCGAACCGGCAAAAGGTGGCGACCGCCGCCGCTACACTGCGGCCTGTTTTTCCCGGAGGACAGCATGAAAAAACCGCGTCGGATCCCGGCCGGAACGCCCGTGGGCGCCCACCAATCGATCGCCGGTGGATTCCCCAAGGCCGTGGAGCGGGCCGTGGAGACGGGCTGCGAATGCCTGCAGATCTTCACCCGCAACATCAATCAGTGGCAGACGTCGCCCATCGACCCCGCGGCGGCGGCCGCCTTCCGCGCCGCCGTGCGCGAGGCCGGCCTGGCCTGCGTCGTCGCCCACGACTCGTATCTCATCAATCCCGCCGCCGCCGACAAGCCGCTCCGCGACAAGTCGATCGCGGGCCTCGTGACGGAGCTCGAGCGGGCCGAGCAGCTCGGCATCCGCTGGGTCGTCGCCCATCCGGGCGCCGCGGGTGAGCAGCCGCTCGACCGCGCCCTGGAACGCGCGGCCGATGGCATCGCCGCGGCGCTCGACCGGACGTCGAGCCTCGCCGCGGGCATCCTCGTCGAGACCACGGCCGGCCAGGGGTCGTGCCTCGGGGCGACGTTCGAGGAGATCGCCGCGATCCTCGACCGGATCGACACCCGCCCCGCGCGCCGGAAGCGCGTCGGCGTGTGCCTCGACACCTGCCACGTGTTCGCCGCCGGCTACCCGCTCTTCCCGCCGGCCGCCCTCGACGAAACGCTCGCCCAGTTCGACCGCCTCATCGGTCTGCGGCGATTGAAGCTGATCCATGCCAACGACTCGAAGCGCGAACGCGGCTCGCGGGTGGACCGCCACGAGGAAATCGGCAAGGGCAAGATCGGCAAGGCGGCCTTCGCCGCGATCATGACCCACCCGCGACTCGCCGGCATCCCGATCGTGCTCGAAACCCCGAAGGAAGGGCCGGACGGCAAGGCGACGCCCGCCAACGACCGCCGCAACCTCGCCCTCCTCCGCCGCCTCGCGGCGTCGTGAAACGTTTACCCTGTAGCGGCGGTCTCCGACCGCCGATGCCCCTCCTGTAGCGGCGGTCTCTGACCGTCGATGACCCTCCCAACACGTCGGCCGTTCGGCGG
>Ga0315900_10010563_pt1 | contig 11536 bp, 10 predicted proteins | sample LakEriMetagenome_FD_203521 | JGI IMG/M metagenome (GOLD analysis project Ga0315900, IMG submission 203521) | Freshwater fungal communities from buoy surface, Lake Erie, Ohio, United States - Buoy 12 MA114 | ecosystem: Environmental > Aquatic > Freshwater > Lake > Lake biofilm | place: USA: Lake...
GTGGAATCCGCCTTCAACCCTTTCGCCCAAGGCAGCGGGGGCGCCAAGGGCCTGATGCAGGTGGTGGCGCACGCCCATCTGGAGAAGTTCGAGCCCCTGGGCGGCCTGCGCGCCGCCTTCGACCCCGTGAGCAACCTGCGGGTGGGCGCCCTGGTGCTGAGGGAAAGCATTGCCGAAGCCGGCAGCGTGGAAGGCGGCCTGCTCGCCTACATGGGGGCCTACAGCACGTCGCAACAGGCCAGCTACCCGCAGCGCGTGCTGGGTGAGCAGAGCCAGCTGCAGCAGGTGGCCCAGAAAGCCCAGACGGCCCAGACGCCTCAGCCCACCCCAAAACCCCAGAAGATTGCCCAGACCAAAGCCCCAGAAGGCGCACAGACCCTGGCGCAGGCGCCCAAAGTCGCTCCGATACACTGAAAACCTGCGCGACTGGCGATAAGCCGGCGCTGTTGAGCCCTGCTCTTCAGCGCCCGCCGAGGTGGTGAACCACCAGGGAGCGCAGGCCAGCGGGGTGCCGATGGACCCCGTCTGGTGCCCGCCGTTCGCCTGGGCAGCCCTCGACCGTCACACGTCCGCCCTCCGCGGGCCGCTGCGCCGGCTTCCGAAGGCCCTTCCATCCGAAGAGGACTGCCATCCATCATGTTCAGCCGCCAACAGCACACCATCGCCCACGTCGACCCCGAGATCTGGGCCGCCATCCAGGCCGAGAACCAGCGCCAGGAGGCGCACATCGAGCTCATCGCCTCGGAGAACTACACCTCCCCGGCCGTGATGGCCGCCCAAGGCAGCCAGCTCACCAACAAGTACGCCGAGGGCTACCCCGGCAAGCGCTACTACGGCGGCTGCGAGCACGTGGACGTGGTGGAGCAGTTGGCTATTGACCGCCTCAAGCAGCTCTACGGCGCCAACTTCGCCAACGTGCAGCCCAACTCCGGCTCCCAGGCCAACCAGGGTGTGTTCTTTGGCCTGCTGCAGCCTGGTGACACCATCATGGGCATGAGCCTGGCCGAAGGCGGCCACCTCACCCACGGCATGCCGTTGAACATGAGCGGCAAGTGGTTCAAGGTGGTGAGCTACGGTCTGGACGCCGACGAGGTGATCGACTACGACGCCATGGAGCGCCTCGCCCACGAGCACCGGCCCAAGCTCATCATCGCCGGCGCCTCGGCCTACAGCCTGCGCATCGACTTCGAGCGCTTCTCGCGCGTGGCCAAGGCCATTGGTGCGATCTTCATGGTGGACATGGCGCACTACGCCGGGCTGATCGCCGCGGGCGTGTACCCCAACCCCGTGCCGCACGCTGACGTGGTGACCTCCACCACCCACAAGAGCCTGCGCGGCCCGCGCGGCGGCATCATCCTCATGAACGACGAGGCGATCGCCAAGAAGGTCAACAGCGCCATCTTCCCTGGCATCCAGGGCGGCCCGCTGATGCACGTGATTGCTGGCAAGGCGGTGGCCTTCCATGAAGCTTTGCAGCCCGGCTTCAAGGCCTACCAGCAGCAGGTGCTGGACAACGCCCGCGTGCTGGCTGAAACGCTGATCGAGCGCGGCCTGCGCATCGTCTCCGGCCGCACCGAGAGCCACGTGATGCTGGTGGACCTGCGCCCCAAGGGCCTGACGGGCAAGGAGGCCGAAGCGCTGCTGGGCCAGGCCCACATGACCTGCAACAAGAACGGCATTCCCAACGACCCGCAAAAGCCCATGGTCACCAGCGGCATCCGCCTGGGCAGCCCCGCCATGACCACCCGCGGCTTCAAGGAAGCACAGGCCCGCCAGACCGGCCACCTGATTGCTGACGTGCTGGACAACCCGCACGACGAGGCCAACATCGCCGCCGTACGGCAGAAGGTGGCCGCGCTGACCAGCGCCTTCCCGGTCTACGGCTGACGCGCATCAGCGCCAGCAGCGGCCCCATGACAGACCCCTGGTCTCTCACCCAAGAGCGCTGGCTCCTCCCAGCGCTCAACGGTCATTGAGGCTAGCCACCCATGCGCTGCCCCTACTGCAGCCACGAGGAGACCCAGGTCGTCGAGACCCGGGACTCTGACGAAGGCTTCACCCGCCGCCGCCGGCGCTGCCTGAGGTGCGACCGCCGCTTCACCACCTACGAGCGCCCCGAGGTGGCCATGCCCACCGTGGTCAAGCGCGACGGCGGCCGCGTGGACTTCGACCCCGCCAAGCTGCGCAGCTCCATGATGCTGGCCCTGCGCAAGCGCCCGGTGAGCATCGAGCAGGTGGACGCAGCACTCGAGCGCATCCAGGAAAAGCTCCTCGCCGGCACCCTGCGCGAGGTGCCCACCACGCGCCTGGGCGAGTTGGTGATGCGGGAGTTGAAGCGCATCGACAAGGTGGCCTACGTGCGCTTTGCCAGCGTCTACCGCAGCTTTGAGGATGTGGACGAGTTCAGGCAGTTGATACGGGATATCTGAGAGTCAGGCCAGGCCTTTGGGCATGTTGCGAAGCGCAGTGAAACACGGCGGACCGAACGCGCGAGCGGGCTGCAGCTCGGGAATCCAGTGAACAAGTCGCCAGGAACCGATCCACGTTTCCGTTACCTTGCGCCGACATGACGCTGATTCACACGGCTCTGGCCTTTGTGCTGGTACTCGTCAACCTGGCGGGATTGACCGCAGCAGTTGGCCACTGGTTACCCGGGTATGCGTTGGCGCGAGCGGCAGGTATCGTGATCCTTGCCCTTTCGGCCTTCTTTGTTGAGCACTTTGTCGGGCTGGGCAGACTTGGCTGGGCGTGGCCGCTGTTCACTGCTGCTGCGTTGTACGTGCTCTACCGTGAGCGTGACGTGCTGCGCATCAACGGCTTCTGGCGGGCCGAAGGGGTTTTCCTCGCCGGGTTCTGTTACGCGCTCTTTTGGCGGATCAGTTTTCCAAGCATCCATCCCTCGTCAGAGCGAATCACCAATCTGTACTTCGTCCAGAACTACATGGGTGGAGGGCAACTGCCGCCACTTGACCTGTGGCTTCCGCCGATGCGCTTCGATTTCTACTACGCGCTGCAGCACTACGCTGCAGCGCTTCTAGGGCGGATATTCGACCTGTCGGCGGGTCTGAGCCTCAACCTGGCAGCCTGTGTGCTGATGGCTCTGCCCATCTCACTCGCCTGGGACTTCACTTCCCGGTTCCTCAAGAAACGCGTCGCACGACTCTTGATCGTTGCGACGCTTGCCATTGGTGGTACTGGGGCAACGCCCTTCGTGCATCTCGTACACGAGCGTCCTGTCGACACACCTCCCAGTGTCGACATCAACGATCGCACCTGGGGGAGCGCTCGCTTCATTGGTGGCTTTGACCAAAAGGCCAACACGCTGTTCGGGCAGACGCTGTTCGCCCAAGCCCCTTCGGAGTCAGACCCGGGCTTCAAGGCACGCGAACTGCCTAGCGAGAACTACGGCTATCAATTTGCCTTGGGTGACTTTCATCCTCCGGCCGGTGGCTTCTTTGTACTGTTGTTGGCGCTGGGGCTGATGGGCAGACTGGAGGCTCCCAACAGGCCGTTGGCAACCACCCAAGACAGGCGAGAAGTGAAGCTGATGACGGCGCTTCTGGGCCTCACGGTTCCGCTGCAGATTGCCACCAACGCCTGGGTGTTCCCCCTTCAGGGGCTTCTGATCCTGGCCTGGATACTGTGGCGGCACGGGTGCGGGCGCAGACCCGACTGGGTGGCGCTGATAGGGGGGGGACTGTTAGGTGGTCTTTTCCTGTACCCGTTCCTGACCGGCCTCTCAAAGCAACCAAGTGCGTCGGCGATCAGTTTCGTAACAGCGGCAGATCACACGCCATGGCCGCAATTCCTGGCAGTGCTGTGGCCGGTGTTGCTGTTCATCGCGCTCGGCTTGTTGCGTCGTGAGTGGCGACATCCGACCACGGCGCTGGCCATAGCGGCCCTTGCCATCCTGCTGATGTCCGAACTGGTATTTGTGGATGACCCGACGGGCGACCAGTACCAGCGCACCAACACCACGATGAAATGGTGGGGGTACCTGAATACGATGAACATAGTCGGCCTGGGTGCGCTGCTGCTGGCCTCTCAATCGAGGCTCGCTCGTGCTGCAGTGATCGGCACGTGCCTGACGCTCAACCTCTATGCATTTGACTTGTTGCGTTACTGGTCAACAACCCCCAAGACAGAGTTCGGCCAACTGAACGGCGACGGCGTCTACACCCGCGATCCAGCCACGCGCGAGATGCTGCGGTACCTTGCAAATGCGCCCACAGGCGTCGTCATGGAAAGCATGGGCTGCGGCGCCTTCTGCGACTCCGGGATTCATGCGTTGTTTTCGGGCAAGCCATTGCTGCTCGGTTGGCCCATGCATATCCAAACCTGGCGCGTCAATTCTGCAAGCATGTGGATCCGTAAAGACGACATCGACCGCTTCTATCGCGGCGAACTTCAGCAACCTGCGCAGTGGCTCATCGCCAATGAAGTTCATTACGTGGTGTGGTCACACAGAGATACTCGTAACGCCAAAGCTTGGCAGGCGGTCAATTCGGCGCTTGCCGGTCACTATGGCTGGAAAGAGTTTGGTCGTGGTAACGGCGAACCCCTCGGCATCTGGGTGAAGTCCGGCGCTCCTTGAAGCTCCCAGACGCCGATGCGCGAGTTGCCGCGGATTTCGAACGCGCGGAACCGGTACCTCGATCCGATGAGTTCGTCAATCCGATGCGAGCCTCCCGGGTTCTTCGCTTCATCCCAACGCGTCCACAACACATACCGCAGGTTGCGCTGACGCAGCCAGCCCAGCGCATCGGGCAAATTTCCGGCATAGAACCGCTGGATTTGATCGTTCAGAGGCCAGATACCCGAAACCTCACGGCGCCAGAGTGCTTGGTGAGAGGGCCATCCCAGCAGCATCGCCTTTCCCGCAAACAATGAAAGTGCGCTGGTAGGGTTGTATGCGCCGCCTTGCATGCCTTCAAGCACAAGGCCGCTGGGCGCGTTGCGCAGCCACTCCAACAGTTCCCCATGGGCCTGATCGGCCCGTAACCAGCCATCGCCAGCCAGTCGTCCCAGGGTCGGTGAATCGGCATGCAGCAGATACCTCCCGACGTTTGCGAGATTGGTCAACAACGCGAATGCAACCAGGACAACCACCGCTCGCGCCGCCTGACCGCCAAGCGCAAATACCGGCCCTGCCAGACCGACAAGCACAAGCGGGAGCATCCAGGACCACCACTTGATCGTCGTGTTGAAGCGCAGGAACGCACCACCGCTGCCATCATCCAGGTAGAGCTTCTCGCTGAATGCAAGAAGGGCAAAGGTCAACCCTGCGAGCCACCACAACCAAGGCATTTTTCGCCCTTGGACAAGTGCCAGTGTGGCCAGTACGAGTGCTGGCCAATGCAGACCTATCCAGACCGAAAGACGTGTAGCCGCCTGCTCTGGAACAGGTCTGACCGTAGGCGCAAAGGACTGAAGTGAGAAGCTGCCCAGGAAGGGGTAGATCAGCATCAAGGAGACCAACCCGCCTGTGGCGAAAGCTCGCCACGACATGAGCGGCAAATCCTGAGACCGTTCATGCAACAGACACGCACAGACGAAGCACAGCACCAAGAAAGCCTGCAGGGGCAAGGTCCAGACGTTGGTCACGATGCACAACACGGGCGTGGCAGCGATCACGGCCGAGGCCACCTCGCGAGATCGCGGCGACGGGGCTTCACAGGCCCCCATGATCAACCAAGCCATCAGGGCCAGCGCCAAGACGAGCAATGCAAATCCACCGAGCGGCGGGTGGTAGTCACCCAGCAAGCTGTAGAAGGAGATGGTCTCGTAAGGCAGATCCATCTTCAGCAGGTTGCGATCATTGATCGGGGCCTGTTCGAAGAAGTAAATGCCCTCTCGCGTGTTCACCCGCTCTTCGTAAGCGCCTGAAAAACGTGTCGCGGCCCAGAATTGGGTCACGGCGGTCTCGGCATGCTGCACGGGCGTGTGCGCCGGGGGATTGATGAAGAAGTGCAACATCGGCGTCAGCCCGTTGCCGCCTGCGATCAACGCGGCCACGAGCAAGAACCGCGGCCACCGTGGTTTGACGAACTGGGCCAATGCAAAGGCCGCCAAGCTGCCGATGAAGGCGATCACAAGCGGCTGTGCAAGATTCATGGCCAGACCGGGTGACAGCGCAAGAAAGCGCCCCATCAGGGCCGCGACGTAATGTTGAAACCCGTGATAGAAGTCGAACTTGTAGGGCCCGGCGAGCCACAGATCTGGAGGAGGCAGCCGATCTCCCGGCAGGTAATTGGCAATGAAGTACAGGTTGGCCAAACGCTCCGTGGACGCGTCGATGTTGGGCAGGAAGAACCGCCAGAGCAAGGCATAGGCGAAGATGCCAATGAAGATGGCCTCTGCAGTCCGGAAATCCCTTTGCAACACCCGTGCTCGGCTGCGCCACAGCACAACCGAGGAAGCAGCAGTAAACACCGGCCAACAACCATTGAGGGATCCCAGACCAATCTGATGCTCCAACGCGAAAAGAGGCAGCGTCAACGCCAGCAAGCCACCTGCCTTGGCCACGCCTGGGGGCAGCCAGCGTGCGGCCAGCAGCGTGACCGCGGCCAGATTGATCAGGATCACCAAGACCGACAACGCGAGGTGAATCAGCGTCATGCGGCCCCCAGCAGCCGGCGGGCGATCGAGCGCCCGTTCCGGATCGCGTAATTGGTGCCGCGGTCCTGCGGATAGATCTGCGCCATGGAGCAAACGTGAAAGCCTGGCCGCGGGCCATCTTCGTCCGGGATAAGCGCACCGTAGCGCCTTTGTACGACCGGTTGCGACCATCGGGCTCGCCATAGGTGGTGCGCCAAGACCATCTCCGAGCACAGTTCAGGGAACATCCGCTTCAAGTACGGCAAGGCGTACGCAAGTAACCCATCGGCATCCAGCGAATACAGCGGATCCGTGTGGGGCAGGTACTTGGAGAGATAGACGACATGCCGTCCGCCATAGAACCTCGCAGGCTCGAGGTTGGTGTGCTCGACGACCCCCACGAAAGGGAAACTGGGGTCATTCACGTTCAGCCAATAAGTCGATGAGAGAGGACGTTTCAGCTCCAGCACCAGACAGATGTTCGCGAGGTAGTTGATGCCCTCTAGCTTGGCCAGATACTCGGCATGCGCCCATTCCCGCACCATATCGGCAATCAGGGGCAGCGCCGGGGTCGCGATGACACGTGTGGCTTGAATGGCCCCCAGAGAACTGTTCACCCTCCAGGAGGCCGACGGATCTCCCCCTTCGTTCGGAACAACGCTCGCCACCCGGGCGTTGGTTTGAATCCTCCCCCCTAGCGATTCGATTCGCTCGGCCAAGGCCTCTGCAAGCCTGACGAAACCACCTCGAAAGTAGGCCAGGCGCTCCTCTCCGCTACGTCCGCGGCTGCCGCCGCGTAACTTCAGCTTGTTCCAGAACCACACCGCAGAGATGCTGTCGGCATAGGGCCCGAACTTGCCCTTGAGCAGGGGCTCCCAGACCACCCGGTACACGTTGGCGCCACCCAACTCCCGCAGCCACTGTTCCGCCGTCTTATCTTCCAGTTCAAGCCAGTCCGTCACACGCCGAGCTCGCAAGGCGAGCATGCCCAGACGAATCCTGTCCAAGAGACCCAGCGGAGAAAAATTCAACAGGTCCCAAGGTGTTGACAGGCGAAAGAAGCTGTTCGCGAAGTACACCCCGGTGCTGCTGGGATGGACCTCGACTTGGGAACTCAGGCCCAGTTCCTGAACGAGGTCCATCACGTCAAGATCACTGGTGAACCAATGGTGATAGAACCGCTCGAGCCGCTCACCACCCACCTCGAATGCAGAAGCCAGCCCACCGATCTCAGGTTCCGCCTCGAGGATCGTCACGGGAACGCCGGCCTTGGCAAGCTCGTAGCCCGCTGCGAGCCCTGTGAAGCCGCCGCCAACGATGACCACCTGCCTCACTCCCGGCGCATCCACAGCCATAGACCCCCCGCAGCCGTAACGGGCAGCCACAACAAAACATGAACCAGCAGTGCAAAAGCAGCCGATGCGAGCACCGAGTTGCCACCCGCGGCAATGGCTTCGGCAGCAAAGTAGTCGAAGGTCCCCACATGACCCGGCAGTCCAGGCAATAGGGTGCCCAGTGTCGCCGCGGGCAAGGCCAGCCAAGCAAAAATTGGCGCCTCGAGCGCCAACAAGGAATGGGCAGCAAAGGAAAAAACCACGCCCTCAGCGGCCCAGACTGCCAACGACCATCCCGCCAACGAAAGCATGGTCCGTCGGCTGCGTGCGGCCTCAAGCAGTTCACTCGCACGTGCGCATTCGCTCCTGAATCGTTTGCCCAGCCGTGAGGACAAACGATCGATGACCCAAAGCAAACCGCGCAATGCGGGGCCGAAGAGCTGAGGCAACAGCAGTACCGCCGCCATCAGCACTGCAACCCCCATGGCGCCAAGGCCAAAGAGTCGCAAGCCATCGAACCCAAAGGCTACCGAGACTATCGCGAGAATCAGCAGCAAGGTGATCAGATCCAGCAAACGCTCAACAACCAACGTCACCCCTGCGCCTCCAGCCGAGACCCTCAGCAGACCGCAGAAGCCCACGCATCGCAGCATGTCACCGGCCCTGAAAGGCAGCACATTGTTCACGGCAAAGCCGGCAAGCAGGGGGCCAGCGCACTGTCGCCAAGTCAAGGCTGGATTTTCATGGCGCAGCAAGATTTGCCATCGGCGGATTCGTGCGGCGTAACTGCCAAAGAGCGCCATCAGAGCCGCCAATAAACCTGGCCAGTAGACCCCCGACAGCAATGCGACAAGCTTCGCGACTTCCACGCCCCGCAGCAACAGCCAGAGCAGTCCCGCGGAAAAGGCCAGCCCAATGGCAAGGCGCCATAACTTCTCGGCTGTCATGGATCCACGTTGGGGTCCACACCAATACGCTCGCGCACTACATACAGAGGACGCCGCTTGATCTCGTTGTAGATGCGGCCCACGTACGCACCAAGAATGCCCACGCTGATCAGTTGCACGCCACCGATGAACAGCACCGCAATCATCAACGCGGTCCAACCCTCTACCCAGATGCTCGTGAAGATGCGCAGAAACAGGGCGTAGAAGATACCGGCAAGCGCGAGTGCCGCTGACAACAGCCCCAGCCCGACCGACAACTGCAGGGGTACGCTCGAGAACGACAGGATTCCGTCGGTGGAAAAGCGAAACATCTTGCCAAGCGGATACTTGCTCTGGCCCGCAAAACGGCGCGCCCTGCTGTAAGGCAGCGCGAATTGACGAAAGCCCACCCAGCTGACCATGCCTCGCAAGAATCGGTCGCGTTCGGGCATCGCCCGCAGGGCACCGGCCACGCGACCACTGATCAGGCGGAAATCTCCCGCATCAAGCGGAATTGGCACACTGGACAAGCGGTTGAGCACCCGATAGAACACGCTAGCCGTCCACAACTTGAACCAAGACTCGCCCGGCCGATCCAGCCTCTTGCCGTAAACGACGTCATAGCCTTCCCGCCACTTGGCAATCATGTCGGGGATGAGTTCAGGGGGGTCTTGAAGGTCGGCGTCGATGATCACCAATGCGTCACCCACGGCGGCATCGATGCCGGCAGTGACTGCCACCTGATGCCCGAAGTTCCTGGCCAATCCAATCACCTTCATGGCCGGATCACCCGTCGCAAGCACGCGCAAGACCTCGAACGTGTTGTCGTGACTGCCATCATCGACGAACACGAATTCGATCCAAAAGCCCTCGATGGCTCTTCGTAAATCGCAAAGACGTCGGTACGTCTCGCCAACGACCGCCTCTTCGTTGAAGCAGGGCACGACGATTGAAAGGGTTGGCATGCCGTCACTTGCCATCAAAGCGGTCTGATGATGAGGTTGTCGTACCGAAGTTCGCTCTGCCAGCCGCTGAAAGCAAAGAACTGGTGTCGGGGGCCCTCAAGAGGCTTGGGATCTTCCATGCGCGCCATCAGTCGGTCATCGACGTAGATGATCATGCTGCCGGTTGGTAAAACGCGAACGTGCCTGCGTAGCGTACATGAGCATGGCGGCGCGCACCCGTGAGCCTGGGTCTGCAATCCTTCGAAGGATCATCGGCAGAGTCCTGTCGTGAACAACAGAAAACGCGTCAGGCGCGCTCAGCACGAGGACACGCTGACGGTCTCTGTTCTGGGCCGTCCCATGCTGTTGATCACGATGCGCACGGCGGCGGTGGGCTGAGAGGACACCTTGCACAGGGTGAGCGTACCCGCCTGGAACCCGCCTGAAGGGCTGCGCGTGTTCCCCAGCGACTGGTACGCCACATGGTTGGCCACGGGCCCGTTGCCAGACATGCGCCAACCTGGCGGGAACCCTTCTCGCCGCAGCACCACCTCCTCGCCTGAGTCAAGCTGGGCGTTGCCGTTCACGTCATGAAAGGCCAGCCATCCTTGGGCCCAGTCCCCTGCAGAGCTGCAGGTGTCAACGCGGCTGGACTTGCAAAGCACGACCTGATGATTGCGCTTGATCGCCTCGCTGCGGACAAAGCGCAAGGCTGAGAGCGCCTCGCCGCCCATCGTATCGCGCAGCGTTCTTTCAAACAGGCCCAAGAAGGAGGGGCCGGCGGCAGACGACAGCAACGCGATGACCACCAGGGTGATCATGATGTCAACCAAGGTCCATCCACGCTGGGGTTCGCGAGTCTTCATGTGTGCTCTCCTGAGGTGTCAGCAGCGTGCGGACGGGCCGGAGAAGCTGTCCAACATCGCGACATTCACTGTAGGAGGGCACCGTCCGGCGGACCATCCCTCCTTGGGGTGCTGGAGGGTCGAGATCCATCCCCCAGAGGGGGGGGAGCGTCCAATACGGTCACAGCGCTGGAAGTTCTTGAGATAGGAAGCCTGTTGCCGATATCATCGGGTATCGTCATGAAATTGTTCACACTAGGATCCGCCCCCGGAACCAGCAGGCACGCAGGCCTACTACCTGCGCGTTCCAAGCTGGTGTGGGCACGGCCAAGGGGCGTGACGCTGATTGAACTGATGGTCGTGCTGGTGGTGCTGGGCATCCTCGCCTCCATTGCCTTGCCGTCATACAACACTTACGTGCAGCGCGGTCGCCGGGCAGATGCGCAGATGGCGCTGCTGGAATTGGCCCAATCGCTAGAGCGTTACTTCACGCTGAACAACAACTACACCTCTGCAACCCTGGATTCGGGTGTGACCTCCCGCGTCTCGACCTACTACACGATCTCGTTTGCTGCATCGAGCCCTACTGCCACGGCCTACAGCCTGCAGGCTGTTCCTACTTCCGTACAGTCGGCTGACGCCTGCGGCACGCTGACCCTGACGAGCACGGGCAGCCGGTCAGCCACCAACTCCGGAGCCAGCGTCAGCGGTTGCTGGAACTGAGATGACGGCCCATCGCCAACGCATCTCCCATGGGTGCCTGGGGCTGACGCTCATCGAATTGATGGTGACGATTGCGGTCGTCGCCATCCTGGCCGCGATGGCGGCGCCCTCCTTCACCAGCCTCCTGGGCTCCTACCGCGTGGACGCGGCGGCCCAGGAGTTGAAGA
>Ga0315900_10010569_pt1 | contig 11532 bp, 13 predicted proteins | sample LakEriMetagenome_FD_203521 | JGI IMG/M metagenome (GOLD analysis project Ga0315900, IMG submission 203521) | Freshwater fungal communities from buoy surface, Lake Erie, Ohio, United States - Buoy 12 MA114 | ecosystem: Environmental > Aquatic > Freshwater > Lake > Lake biofilm | place: USA: Lake...
TCGTCGCCCAGTCGGCGAAGGCGCGGATGTCGTCGGTCGAGACCGAGAAGCCGCCGTCTTCGAAGCGCAGGAGGTTTTCGAGCACGACCTTGAGCGCGGCTGGCAGCCGGGAGAAGTCGCCAAGCCCCGCCTCGGTTGCGGCAGGGATGGAGAAATAGGCGAGGCTCTGGCCGCCGGCGGTGAGGGTGCGGCGGGTTCCTGCGCTGTCCTGTCCGGTGGTGATGGGCATCTTTCTGTCCCTTTCCTGCTGTTTGGCCATCAGGCCCGGCGGCCGCACGAGAGCGCGAGTCGGCGGGCCAGTCGTGGGTTGTATACCATTGTGCACAATTCTTGCCAAGGTCGTGGATCTGCGGCGGAGTGTCTCTCCGGTCACGCCCGGGCGGGGTGAAGGAGTGACTCGCAAAGGCTTGATTGGCCATCCGGGCGCCGGTGGACTACGTCGGCGGGAGCGGAGATGCGCGGAGGGGTCATGAACGGCAGGACGGGGTCCCTTGTCGGTGCGATCTGGATGGCGACCGCCGGGATAGCCGGGATAGCGGTGGCAGAGCAGCGGTCGGTGGTGGTCGAGCTTTATACGTCGCAGGGCTGTTCGACCTGTCCGCCTGCGGATGCGATGCTGGGCGAGCTGGCCGGAATGCCAGGGGTGATCGCCCTAGGTCTGCATGTCGATTACTGGGACTATATCGGTTGGGAGGATACGTTCGGGCGTGAAGCCTTCACCGCCCGCCAGGAAAAATATGCCAGCGTTGCCGACGGGCGCGGAATCTATACGCCCCAGTTCATCGTGGGTGGTGTGGATTCCGTGGTCGGAGCGAATGCGATGGAGATCATGGCGCTGGTGAGCCGTCATGCGTCGCACGGCACCGGAGTGACGCTGGACGTCAGCCGCGACGGTGACAGGCTCAGGATCGAGGGGCGGACCGAGGCTCCTCCACTGCGGCCGATGTCGGTCGAGATCGTGCGATACCGTCCATCCGAGACGGTGGAGATCGGTGGCGGAGAGAATGCCGGCAGCCGCATAGCCTATTCCAACATCGTGACCGATTGGGAAAAGGTTGCCGACTGGCCGGGTACCACGCCCCTGACGCTCGAACTCGATGCGCCGGGGGAGGGGCCGGTCGTCGTGCTGCTGCAGGAGCCGGGGCCCGGGCGGATCGTCGCGGCCGCCGTCGTCGACTAGGGCGCTGCGATCAGTCGACCGGAGCGGACGCCGGAGCGGGCACCGGCACGCGGTCAGCGTCTGCCTGCCGTCCGGACTTGCGCGGTTTCCAGCGGCGGTGAACCCAGAACCACTGGTCCATATGTGCCCGCACAACCGATTCGAGATTGTCGTTGACGGCCTGCATCATGGTTTCCGGGTCGCTGTGGGGAATCGGCGCGTCGCAGCGCACGACGAAGTCGAGCCCCGAAGGCTGGCGGATGGCATGCACGGGGATGAGGTCGCAGTTTTCGCGCAGTGCCAGCACGGCCGGAGAGAGCGTTGTCCAGGCGGTGCGGCCGAAGAAGGTGAGCGGGGCCCCGGAACCAAAGTGCTGGTCGGTCCCGAGGGCGAGCACGCCGCCGCCCCGCAGGAAACGCAGCATGGCAACCGTGCCGGCGCGGTCGCGCGGGAAGAGCGGTTCGGCTATGGCGCGGATGGCCGCGGTATAGCGGGCGTTGAAGGTCGGGTCGTCCATCGGGCGAAAGACCGCACCGACCGTGATGCCGCGCGCCACCAGCGCGGCGCGCATCGCGTCGTAATTGCCGAAATGCGCGACAGCGAGGATAACCGGCCGGCCCTGCGCGACGGCGGCCAGCAGCGGCGCGAGGCCTGGACCGGTCAGCGGATCGGTGCGGGCGATGCGGGCGGTGAAGGCGGGTCCCGACCAGATTTCGGCAATGCTGCGCCCGGCATTGTCGGCCACACCGGCGGCAATGCGCCGGCGCAGGGCTGCGGGCAGTTCGGGACAGGTGGCCGCAAGATTGTCGAGCGTCCGCCGTCGGTAACCTGCGACCGGAGCCACGAGGCGGCGAAAGACGACGCCCATGAAGGGGATGCGCCGTTCGTAGGGCAGCCGCAGGGCGAATTCCAGCAGGACCATGAGCAGTCGCCCGGCGATCCGGTCGGCGAGGCGACCGGGTGGGGCGTCGTCTGGGGCAGGGGATCGGTCGGGCATGGGACGTCGCGGCTTGGGCACCGTCGGGAAATAGGCGGTTCACCCGTGCTTGCCAAGCGGGCCGGGCGGCACCGGCCGCGGCGGCCTGCGGCGGCTGTGCCGCTGTCGCCCGCGGGACAGGAGAGGCATGGACCGGAGAGGTGGTGAGGGTGCGGTCTTGCCGGCCGGGCCGGGTCAGCCGTGGTTGTCCTCTTCCTCGTCGTCGAGCGGGATGAGGCTGATTTCGCCGGATTGTTCCGTGGCGCGGATTGCGGTGACGACGGCGGACATCGCCTCCTCTCCGTCCTGACGCTTGATGCGGCCGCGTTCGCCCATTTCCTCGCGCAGGGTTTCGGCAAGTCGCTGGGAGATGTTGGCGAGGATGAAGGTGGCGGCGGCTGCATCTTCGCCGCCGGCCGCGGTGGCGGCGGCAAGCGCGGTGACAAGCCGGGCCTGGTCGAGGCCGCGCAGAACGCGGGGAATATCGACCGGACGGATGCGCTGCGGAATGTGCCGGAACGTGAAGATGGCCCGGCGGACACCATCGGCAAAGCCGGGGTCGATGCTGCCCAGCCCTTCGAGCAGTTCGTCGCGGGTGGCCTGCTGGGCTTCGTTCAGGATGGCGCCGAGCCGTTCGACCGGGGGATGGGCGAAGGCGGGCACCGGCACGCCGCAGTAATCGGCGGCAAGGGCGCGGCCGATCCTGGCCACGGTTTCGGGCAGCACCTTGTCGGTGCGCGATACGGCATGGGCGATGCGGCGCGCGACGTCGCCCGGCAGCAGGCCGAGCGTGGCGGCCGCCTTTGGCACCGGCAGCTTGGACAGCAGGACGGCCGCGACCTCGACCGATTCGGCGCGCAGGATCGGCGCGATCGCAGAGGGTTCGAGCGCGAGCACCGCGGCCCAGGGGTCAAGCCCGCGGTTGCGAGCAGCCTCGGTCCGCAGGCGGGCAAGGGCTGCGGGGCTGAGATGGCTGCCGACGGCAGCCAGCGCGGCGTCGAGCCCGGTCGGCGGTGCGAGACCCACACCTTCAAGGTCGTTGGCGAATTCCTCGGCCACGCTGAGAAGGGTCTGGCGGTCGACGAGTGAGAGATGCCCCAGTTCGCGCGTCAATTCGATCTGCAGGTCTTCGGGCAGGAGGTCCACCGGGGGCTTGACCCCTTCGGCCAGGCACATCTGCACGATGATCGCGGCCTTGCGGCGGCCGGGAAGCAGGGACAGGTCTGCGATGGTGCGTGGCGGCTTCACGATAAAGGTGTTCCGGAGACGTTCCGTAAACCCGTTAACAGCGCGAAGTGAAGGAAGAGTTGAAGCCGTCCTGGCCCGGCTGCGGGTCAATCGTGCGTCCGGGTGATCCCTGCATCGGACGCCGCATGACGGACAGGCTTATTCCCGGGGCACAGGCTCGCCACACGCAAGATGGCTAAAGAACGGGGTGCGGCAGGGTCATCGCCTGCCGTCCTTGTCGTCCGGTCTGTTCGGCGTCGCGCCCCGGACTATCGGGGGCAGAGGCGCATCAGCTGTTGATCACCGGAAGGCAGGTTGCCGTTTCGGCATCCCATTGCGTTCCGTCGGCGCAGGTCATCGCCTGCTGGTCGGCATGGGATTCACCGGTGCAGGCGGCCTGGGACAGGGCCGGAACCAGGGCCAGAACGGCCGCGGCGAAGACGGTCTTGATGGTCATGGCATGCAATCTCCTGAAAGCGATGTCGGTGAGAGTAGCACCGGACCGGCAATCGTCAATCTCCGGTTTTCCGGTCATGGTGAACGGGCCGGGGTGGCGGGGACGGGGCGGCGCGGCATTGCCGCCGCGGGCCTCAGGCGTGCGTGAAGCGGACCGACATGCCGCGCAATTCGTCCCGCGTTCCCTGGGGCAGGCTGTCGCCGCCGGCCGTCAGGTCATGCAATTCATCGGCGATGTCGGCGATCGCGGCGATTTCGGCGTCGGTAAAGTCGCGGTCCCCGCGCGAAAAGCTGGACAGGCTGCGGCTGCCGCCGCGATCCTGCGACAGCGTGAAACCATAGGTGAGGCCGTGCCGTGCGGCCGCGGCCAGCACGTCTGCCGTGTCTGCGCCGGCAAGTTCACGCCAGCGGATGATGCCCACATGTTCAAAGGCCCAGGCCACGGTGGGGTCCTGCATGACGAGCCCCGCGTTGGAATAGTGGTCGCTCCATGCCTCGGGATAGGTCTGGAAGAGATAGGTGGGTGTGGTAAATCGCACATGAAGTGCGATGGCATAGCCCGTCTGTGCGCGAAACTGAAGGTCGCCCAGCAGATGGGCTATTCTGGACGGCTCATCCAATCGGACAGCTCCTGTTATTCACGTTCTTTGACACATCCGGGTTGCCCGGACACCGCCAGTCGCCCTATCATGTTGGCACATGACAGGAGCCTAGTGTAGTTGCAGCTGTCTCTGCCTGACAAGACCTCCGCCAACCATGAACTTGAAGATGACGGCGTGATGGAGGAAGAGGAGGTCCGGGAACTCGCGCTTGTGGCGCCGGGTGGCTATTATCTTGGCCTTCGGGTCGGGTTTGCCTTTCCGCTCGAGGAACTCAACCGGCTGCCGCAGCCCTGGGTTGATCACTACACGCGGGCGCGCTTCATGGTCGCCGATCCGGTGATCCGCTGGTGTTACGCCCATACCGGGGTGATTCGGTGGTCTGACATCACCATCGACGATCCGCGCCAGGTGCTGGCGCAGGCAAAGGCCTTCGGTCTGCGTTTCGGCGTGGCGGTGTCGATTTTCGACAGCCAGCGCGGCGGACCGCGGTCATTCGGGATGTTCGTGCGCGGCGACCGGGATTTTTCCGAGACGGAGCTCGATTTTCTCGAACGCGAAGTGCAGCGGCTTCACGTTTCCAAGGCACCCCCGACCAATCTCACAGCGGCTGAAATCATGGCCTTGCAGCTTGTACGTGACGGAAAGCGGCTCAAGCAGATTGCCTGGGAACTTGGCGTGACCGAAGGGGCGGTCAAGCAGCGGCTCAAGAATGCCAGGCTCAAACTGGGCGCCAAGACCGGCGCGGAAGCCATCTCGCGGGCGACCGGCTTCGGACTTTTGTAAGTCAGTCGTGACACAATTGCGCGCCTTTGCGCGTTAAGGTTGCATTATCCCGATTAACAACCTTAACGGGAAGTTGCACAATGGACTCTCCATTTAGGAGAGGTACCATGGAAAACATCACGTTCTCGCTGGCAACACTGCACCGGCACGGCTCGGCCTTCTACGATTTTCTGGCACTCAGAAAGCGGTTCTTTGTCGATACGCTCGGCTGGGACATTCCCCATGACGATACGGTCGAGATGGACCAGTATGACAACCCTCTCGCCCATTACAGCCTGGTGCTGCGCGACGGCGAGGTTGTCGGCGGGGCGCGGGTGATGTCGACCACGGCGGCATGGGGCCGGCATACCTACATGCTGCGCGATGCCGTTGCGGGCAAGCTGATCCACATCCCGCCAGAGATCATGCCGCGCGAAGTGACCGACCCCTGTGTGTGGGAATGCACGCGCCTGGTCATTTCGGACGATGTCAAGACCCAGGTGGACCGTTCCGAATGTCTGGGGCTGATCGTGGACGGGCTCGTGAGGGTCGCCGCAAATTGCGGGGCAGAGCAACTGATATCACTGTCGCCGCTGCCGCTGATGCGGGCGCTGCGCCAGCTTGGCTTTTCGGCCGACCGGATCGGAGAGCCCTACCGCAACGATCACGACGGCCGCCAGTATGCCGTCCTGGCCATGCCCGCCCGTCAGGCCGAGCGTGTCCGCATCCCTGTTCCGCAGGCCACGCACCGGCCGCAGAACATGGCCGTCCACGCTCCGGCCTGATCCGGGCATCCCGTCATGACGGATCGCCCACGCGGCGCCCCGCCGGGGGGTGGGGGCAGCTGCGGGACAGCGGTCGGCTCTGCGGTCAGCCGGCACCGGGTCCGAAGACCCGGGCGAAGATCGCATCCACGTGGCGCAAGTGATAGCCGAGGTCGAAGAGCGCCCCGACCTCCTGCGGCGAGAGTGCCGCCGCGACAGTCGGATCGGCGAGAAGCTCGGTCCGGAAATCGGCCCCCCCGTCCCAGACCTTCATTGCGGCGCGCTGGACGGCGGCATAGGCGGCCTCGCGGCTCAGCCCTTTCTGGGTGAGCGCGAGCAGCACGCGCTGGGAATGGACAAGGCCGCGCGTCCGGTCGAGATTGGCCTGCATGGCGGCGGGATAGATCACCAGCTTCTCGATCACGCCGGCCAGGCGATGGAGCGCAAAGTCGAGCGTGATCGTGGTATCGGGTGCGATCACCCGTTCGACCGACGAATGGCTGATGTCGCGTTCATGCCAGAGCGTTACATCCTCGAGAGCAGGCGTCACCGCCATCCGGACGAGCCGGGCAAGGCCGGTGAGATTCTCGCTCAGCACTGGATTGCGCTTGTGCGGCATGGCCGAGGAGCCTTTCTGCCCCGGGGAGAAATACTCTTCCGCCTCGGCCACTTCGCTGCGCTGCATGTGGCGGATTTCGGTCGCGATGTTTTCGACCGAGGCGGCAATCACGCCGAGGGTCGCGAAATACATGGCATGGCGGTCGCGCGGGATGATCTGGGTCGAGATCGGTTCGGGCACGAGGCCCATTTGCGCGCAGACATGCGCCTCGACCGCGGGGTCGATATTGGCGAATGTGCCGACGGCACCGGAAATCGCACCCGTCGCGATCTCCGCCCGCGCCCGCACCAGCCGGTCGCGGGCGCGGCGCATCTCGGCATAGAAACGCGCGAAGGTCAGGCCCATCGTGAGCGGTTCGGCGTGAATCCCGTGCGACCGGCCGATGCGGGGGGTGAACTTGTGTTCCATCGCGCGCGCCGTCAGCGCGGCGCAGAGCCGGTCGAGCCCGGAGAGCAGAAGGTCCGTCGCGCGGACAAGCTGCACGGCAAAGGCGGTGTCGAGCACGTCCGACGAGGTCATGCCCTGATGGACGAAGCGCGCCTCCTCGGCCCCCACGATTTCGGCCAGATGGGTGAGAAAGGCGATGACGTCATGCCGGGTCACCGCCTCGATCGCGTCGATCCGGGCTATGTCGAAGGTCGCGCCCTGCGCCTTCCAGACGGCTTCGGCATTCGCCTTCGGGATCACGCCAAGGGCGGCCTGCGCGTCGCAGGCATGGGCCTCGATCTCGAACCAGATGCGGAACCGCGTCTCGGGCGACCAGATCGCGACCATCTCGGGGCGGGAATAGCGGGGGATCATGGCATCTCCTGCGGTTCTGGCAGAGGATGGGAACGGCCCTCTGGCCCGGCCCCGTGTTTCGAGGGGCGGCGGGGGCGTCATAGGCTTTGGTGCGGCATGGCTCAAGGGCGGAGGGAGAGGCGGGTGAAGGGGCCGGCGGAGTTCGAGGGCGACTGGAAGATCGCGCGAGAGATCGAGGACCGCGCCGGCGGGCCGCCGGGGTGGTTCGCGGGGACGGCGTGTTTCACCCCCGCCCCGGGCGGGCTTGCCTATGCCGAGACGGGGGACCTGACGCTCGGCTCTGCGGTGATGCGGGCGACGCGGGCCTATCGCTGGGTCTTTGGCCCCGCCGGTGTCGAGGTGTTCTTCGACGACGGCCGCCCCTTCCACGCCTTCCGATGGGATTCGGCGGCAGCCGTTCATCCCTGCGGCGCCGACCTTTACCGCGTGTGCTATGACTTTGGCGCCTGGCCGGTCTGGTCGGCGGTGTGGGAGGTCACGGGCCCGCGCAAGGATTATACCCTGCGCACGGAATGGCGCCGCGGCTGAGGCCCGCGCGGCGCTTGTGCGCGGAGGCGGCTTGGCGGTAAGAGAAGGCGCGGGCGCATCATGGGAGGCGGGCGATGGCGATCACGGCGACGGACAACAGGGTTCTGGCGGATATCCTTGCCCCCGCGGGCGGTACGGCGCGGCTGGCCAGGCAGGCCCTGCTCGTGGCGCTTGGCATCGCAGTGCTTGGGGTTGCGGCCAAGATCAGCGTGCCGATGTGGCCCTCGCCCGTGCCGGTCACGCTTGGCACCTTTGCGGTGCTGACGATCGGTGCTGCCTACGGGCCGCGGCTCGGGCTGGTCACGATCCTCGGCTACATGCTGATCGGCGCGCTGGGCTTTGACGTCTTCGCCGGGTCCTCGGCCGAAAAGAACGGGATCGCTTACATGATGGGTGGCACGGGGGGCTATCTGGCCGGCTATGTGCTGGCGACGCTGTTCCTTGGCTGGGCGGCGCGGCGCGGCTGGGACCGGTCGGTCCTGTGGATGGCGCTGGCGCTGCTGATCGGCAATCTCATCATCTATGTCCCGGGCGTGGCCTGGCTTTATCAGATCGTCGCGGGCGGCGCCTTCGACCCGGCGACCCATGCCTCGGCCTGGGACCAGACGATGGCCTGGGGGCTGACGCCCTATCTGATCGGCGATGCGCTGAAGCTCGCGCTGGCCGCGCTGGTCCTGCCCGGTCTCTGGCGGCTGGTGGGCGACGCGCGCGGCTGAGCCGCGCGATCAGCGCAAGGACAGGCCCGCGCGGTCAGCGCAAGGAGAGGATCGCCTCGATTTCCACGGTGATCCGGCCGGGCAGCGAACCCACACCGATGGCCGAGCGGGCATGGGCGCCCGCCGGCCCGAGGACATCGTGGAAAAGCTCCGAACAGCCGTCGATCACGAAGGGATGACGGTCGAAATCTTCGGTCGCGTTGACGAAACCCAGCACCTTGACCACCCCGGACACACGGTCGAGCCCGCCGAGGACCTGACGCGCCGCGGCCAGCAGCACGAGCCCCGCGCGCATCGCGTGCATCCTTGCGTCTTCGGGCGTCACGTCGCGTCCGACCTTGCCGGTGGCAAGCCGCCCGTCCTCGAGCAGCGGGCCCTGGCCTGACAGGAACAGGAGCCCGCCTTCGGCCTTGCCATGGCGGAACCGGCCGATCGGCACAGGCACCTCGGGCAGGGCGAGGCCCATCGCGGCCAGCCGCGCCTCGGGGCCGGTCAGGGTGCGGGTTTCAGCCATCGCCGTCCACCATGCGCCGGAGCGCGGCGAGATACCCCGCGTCCACCACGAAGTCATGCGCGATGCCATAGGGCAGGCCCTGCGCGCGGACGAACCGCGACAGATCGGACAGGCTCGCCTCCACATCCTCCCAGCCGATGCCCATCGCGGCAGGGCGGATGTCGACGCCGATGTCTGCCACGGCGGCGCGCAATTCGGCGGCGCGCCGGCCATGCATCATCGCGCCCGCGATCAGGCCCAGGCAGACGGCCTGCCCATGCAGGAACTTGACCCCCGTCCGCGCCTCGAGCGCGTAGAAGATGAAATGTTCGACCCCTTCGATATGGCGGGGGCACCAGCCCGCGCCGTGGTAGGAGGCGCCCCCCCACTGAAAGGCCGCGACGATCAGCCCGATTCCTTCGGGGGTCAGGTCGCGGATGGCCTTGCGCCCCGCCAGCGCCGCCTCGGCCAGCGACAGCGAATGCGCGGCCAGCCCTTCGTCATAGGGCCAGCGCGGCTCGCACCGGCCGGTGCGCTGCGCATAGTCCCAGTCCCAGACGCCGGTGAAGAAGCAGAAGACATCGCCGATGCCCGCGCGGTTGATATGGGGCGGCGCGGCGGCCAGGATGTCATAGTCGAAATAGACGCAGTCCGGGATCGCCCAGCCGACATAGCGCACGATCTGGTTGTCGCGCACGCCCGCGCGCTGGCCATACATCGCATCGACCGACAGCGAGGTCGGGAACTGGTGCAGCCTGCGGCCATGGCGCCAGGCGAAATACTTGGCCGCATCGATCGCCTGCCCGCCGCCGAGCCCGATGAACGAGGCATAGCCCGCCGTCGCGGGCAGCGCCGCCTCGAGTGCGGCCCGTTCCATCGAGCGGACGAAATGCACCTCCGTCCCGGCGGGCAGCTTGTGAGACAGCCGCGGCCAGAGGTCCTCCATCGTCACGACGAGGTAGGGTGGGGCCACGAAATGCGGCACCTCGGCCAGCAGGTCATGGCCAAAGGCGGTCGGGAAGGGGCGGATATCCTCGGGGCGGACGGGCATGTCAGAGACGCTTTCCGGTATCGGGGTCGAAAAGATGCAGCCGCGCGGCATCGGCCAGAAGCGTCACGCGCGTGCCGGGCGGCGGGCTGAGCCCCGGGGCACAGCGGGCGGTGACGCGGCTTCCCGCCAGATCGCCGATCAGATGCGTATCCGACCCCAACGTCTCGGGCACCAGATAGTCCATCGTCAGCGGCACGGGCTGCGCCATGATCGGCCGGCGGCTTTCGTCGCAAAGGTCCTCGGGGCGCAGCCCCGCCACGATCTTGCGCGGCGCAGCAAAGGCGGGGGCCTCTGCGGGCAGGGTCAGGCGCTGCCCGTCGGCGAGGCGCAGCACGCGCCCCTCGGCCTCGGCCGGCAGAAGGTTGATCTGCGGCGCGCCGATGAAGGAGGCGACAAACAGCGTCTCGGGCCGCACATAAAGATCCTCGGGCGTGCCGACCTGCGCGATCCGGCCGGCATCAAGGCAGACGATCCGGTCGGCCAGGGTCATCGCCTCGGTCTGGTCATGGGTGACAAAGATCGTGGTCATGCCCAACTGGCGGTGCAGAAGCTTGATCTGCGTGCGCACCTCCATCCGCAGCTTGGCATCGAGGTTCGACAGCGGCTCGTCAAACAGGAATACCTCGGCCGGCCGCGCCAGCGCGCGCCCCATCGCGACCCGCTGCCGCTGCCCGCCCGAGAGCGCGCGCGGCTTGCGGTCGAGATAGGGGGTGAGCTGGAGCATGTCGGCCACTTCGCGCACGCGGGCGTCGCGTTCGGGCGGGGGCATGCCGCGCATCCGCAGGCCGAAGCCGATATTGGCGGCCACCGTCATGTGCGGGTAGAGTGCATAATCCTGGAACACCATCGCAAGGTTGCGCTCGCGCGCGTCAAGATCGTTGACCACGCGCCCGCCGATGGCGACGGTCCCGCCCGAGATCTCCTCGAGCCCCGCGATCATCCGCAGGATGGTCGACTTGCCGCAGCCCGAGGGGCCGACGAGCACAACGAATTCGCCCGCGCCCACGGTCAGGTCGATGCCATGCACGACCGCATGGCCGCCATAGGACTTGCGCAGGGTCGTGAGCCGCACCTCGGCCATGGTCGGGGTCCCTTCGGCCGATTGGCCAACCATTGCAGCGCAGAGTGGCCGCTCCCCCCGGGTCTGTCAACGGCGGCGCACGTTTTCAGGGGCCGGCGGTCAGGCACGGGCAAGAAATTGGTTGACAACCCGGCCGCCGCGCCGACCAATGATGCGTGGTGCCGGACCGGCGCAATCGCGGCCGGGCAGGCGGCGCCCAATGTCCAACCCGGAGGTCCGACCATGCCACGTTCGACCCGCCTGATCAGCGCCGCCCTTCTGGCCGCCGCGCTGGGGGGGCCGCTTTCCGCCGAGGAG
>Ga0315900_10010573_pt1 | contig 11528 bp, 15 predicted proteins | sample LakEriMetagenome_FD_203521 | JGI IMG/M metagenome (GOLD analysis project Ga0315900, IMG submission 203521) | Freshwater fungal communities from buoy surface, Lake Erie, Ohio, United States - Buoy 12 MA114 | ecosystem: Environmental > Aquatic > Freshwater > Lake > Lake biofilm | place: USA: Lake...
TTATTGTCACACCGGGATTTTTTAAAAACCAATCAGTGAGATATTCAACTATGTCGGGTATGTGTTCACCACCAAATCGTTTAAATTTTGTTTTTAATTCCATTACAATATCTCTACAATTAATATTGACTTTTTCAATATTTCAGGTGGAACAACCATAAAACCATTAGGTAAAAACATCTCATAGGGTCCACTATAAAAACCTCTTGATACTTCTAATAATTCTTGATATTGTGTTTCGGAAAGCTCAATAGTTTCCGAAACAAATTCACCCAACTCACTTTTCAACTTCAATACTATATTCATAATTACTTATTCTTGTCATCAACAATACCTCTAATGTTTTTGAGAACAGTTTTAAAGTTTTGCATCAATTTTATAACTTTTGGGTCAGCTTCAGAAGAACCATTGTTACCTATCACCAAATTATCAAGGATATAAAGAAGATATGCAGTTAATTCATCATCACTCACTCTTTTCAAAAACTTAACTACATTATCGATCTGTTTATCTGTCAAAGTTTTAATATCAACTTCTTTCAAAGACTGAATCAATTCAGAGTTTTTATCTCTATTGTATTTATCTAATTCTTTTTCTACTTTGTCATATCTATCAATAATATCTTTGATTGTGATATTGACCATCTCCTGTATATATTGTATGAAACGCTGCGCACCTACCCCAACATAACTATAAGCAATTTCCTGTAAGAAAGGTAAAAACTCACCAGGTGTCGCATTCATACCAAAGTTTTTAGTGATAAAGTCACTCAAAAATACCCAAGAACGTGGTGTAGCGTAAGCCTTTGAGTTCTCTGTTGGATTTTGATATAGTTTCTCTGGATAAGATTTGATGTAAGATACTATTGATGGGTGACAGTTAGCCTTAGCAAAGTTCTCAATCCATTCGTCAGCACCTAATGTATGATTAACGTGAATCAATCTGTTGTTAAGCGCATTGTCAAACTCTTCAACGTCAGTTCCATCTTCATCTCCCAGATTTCCCGACGCCATCATAAGAACCGTATTATTGAACTTGAAATCACCGATTTGACGCTCTAACAAAATTTGAAGTGCTGCATTTCTAACAAAGAGTGGAGCTCTATTTAATTCTTCAAAGTGAATGATTGTTGGTTTTTTGTTAGCATTGAATGCCCATTCTGGAACCGCTGTTCCTGATACTTTAAGAACATCACCATTATAATTTACATCACGAATGAAAGGAAATTTGAAGTCAGTTTCGTCATTCATCGAGAGGCGAATATCGAGGTATTCAAACCCCATTACTTCTGCAATATGGCGACTCATTGCAGATTTAGCAATACCGGGTTTAGATGTGATATAAAGAACACCGGACTTAGGCCACATCATCATAAAGTATTTACGTTCACGTGGAGTTAATAGAGATAGACGTTCACGAATTTCTTTTGGCATTGCTGAATTCTGATTGTCGTTGAGATTTACAAAGTTTGTTACCATGATTTTTACTATTTATTATTTTTTTAAATGTGATATAATATTAAAACTGATTTTTTCTTAGTAAAGTTTCAAAAGTTAAATAAATTTATTTAATTTTTTTCTAAGTCGCTAAGAAAAACTTTTGTGAATAAGAATCCTAAAGCCCCGATCACTCCGCCTTCAAACCCAAAAAAGTAAAAAAGACTTAATAAAGTGAAAGTTCCCAAAATGATTGCAAGTAAATAATTTAAAATTTTTTTTATATTTTGATTCATAACTTATTTTTTACCCTTTAATAATTTCAACATTTTTAAGTTGACAAACTGGTTTAACTTCTTCCATAATTTGTGCAACTTCACCAAAGTTTCTCATTCTATCAATTGTGCCTTTAGCAACAGAATAAGTAGTCACCGCTTTGATAATTTTGTCTTTGTCAGATTCTGCAATCTGATTACAATTTTCAATCAACATAGAAATTACTTCACCATATTTTTCTACCATAAGTGGATCAAATGAGAAAGTTGTTTTTTCTTCAACAATATTTTCACCATACTTATCTACTAACTCATTTGCTCTTGCTGGGGTGATAGAAATGTATTTGTCTGTAGGTATGAACATTACACTTGCTGTATCATCACCATCTTGAGCCTCAACTAAAACTGAACCAGGATTTGAACCTTTGGCTTCATAGAATTTTACCCACTCATCTTTAGAAATTTCTTTGATCTCATCAGATAACATGTCAGCTTTAGCCTTGTCACGTTTCAAATTCTCATTCAATGTCTCTAACATCTGAACTTTAGTGAAAAATGATGGATCATTAACTAAGATTGAAGCTTTTTTGTCAGTAGATTTAGTAGTTGTAGTTGTTGCTGTTTTTTTAGCTTTTGAAAAGAGACTCATAGTTGTTATATTTTTTTGGTTATTTTAATCACTTACTCTTATATAAACTCGATTTCTGTTCTGGAAGTTCCAACTTTTAATTTTTTTTTCTTTTTATCTTTTACTTTCTTTTCATTATCGTTGTCAAAAATATAAACTGATTTTTATAAGAGAAAGTTCAAAAAATTTAAAAAAAACTAATCACAAATTAAATTTTTTTTATATAATAAGAAAAACTCAATAATATGGAACAGAATCAATTTATAGAAACCATAGAATCTAATATTACTGTTGAAAATCAAGGAGCAATTTTAGAAGCTTATGAAATTAAAGGAGAAATCACAAGAGATTGGATTTTCTCTCTACTTGCAGAAGGATGGAATACTTATGATATCATCAAAAATTACAATATTCCGGAAAATGTAATTCTCGAAAATGTAGATCTACTCGAAAAAGATGTAATCAGAGGAATCGATCTTTCAGAAAACTTCATCGAAGAAGCATTAAAAATAAACTTTTTCGAACCAGAAGACATAGGACATCTAACTATGGTCACTTATTCAAGATTATCAGAAAAATTTCTTGGTAATTGGGAAAAAGTAATAAATTGGGATAAAATGATCATTTATATCTCCACACAAGAAGACACTTTCGAAAAGTGGATCGAAATCATCGACCAGAAAAATCTGTGGAAAAGTATAAGTGCTAATGACCTAAATATAGATTTCATAAGAGAATGGAAAGACAAATTAGATTGGTCACTATTATCACTAGTCAAGGAATTTACAACCGAAGAAAAAGAAGAATTTAAATCCTATATCATATCCTTTGATGAAGAAATAATTCAAACCGAACAAAAAGAATTTTCAATAGACGACATAGCAAATCTGATGGATGATATATATGGTGTAAATATGTAAAAAAAAAGTTATTTTTTTAATATATAGAAATAAAAATTACTTAAAATGAAGTATATTAAAAAATTCGAAAACCACAATATAAATGAGTCTGTTGCCGCTGTTTCAGCTGCTGTTCTTATAGGCAGTGGTTTAGTATGGCTTGGAGGTGAAATTTATAAAAGTGCAAAAAAGTTTTGGTCAAAACATGTAATAGCTGAAAAATATAAACCAACTGGAAAAACAGAAACAATTATTACAAAACTACCACAAGACATCTCTTATTCGATACCAATCTCAAAAAAAGAAAGGGAATCCGGTATTGTAGAAACTCTATTAACACAGTATAAAGATAGCTTTGGTAATATCTATTGGGGATATGATCACTTACACACCGAGAATGAATATGCAGATATCAATGAATATATGGCAGATCTTGATATGTACACAGCTATGTTTAGAGAAGAGAACTACAAGGAACTTAAATCTTTCCTTCAAAATGGAGAGAGATATTCGAAAAAAATATCTTCTAAATTACCAACTCCGGTAGATATGATTTTCAGAGAAGATTATAATATTCAATAAACTAAATTAAAAAAGTCTATCTCGGTGATAGACTTTTTTTTGTTTTTTGAAAATTTTCAGAACAAAGCTACTTAGTAATAAATATAAAAATTCAGTCTAAAAATCATTGAAGATATCATCCTCAGAATCATCATCTTCAAAATCATCCGAATCATCTTCAATATCATAAACTTCGAGAATATCATTATCATCCAAATATCTGATGAGTTCTTTCATTTCTTTGGGAGTCAATGAAACATCAATTATTTTGATAACATCTTCATCAACACTCTCAAAATAAATTTTTCCCTCTTCTTCCAACGACTCTAAATAGTCTGATACTTTTTCTCTGTCTGGACATTCATCCAATGAATAAAACTTTCCTGGCATAATCTAATTAATTTTTTTCTTTTAGTTTTCTCGCAACTAATGTTCTAGCTATAATAGGTTTACGACTATCATCTTGCCACTGAGCCACAACTCTTAATGAATTTTCAACTAGTGCAATTGTAAAATAGTTATTCAAACCATTCCTGAAAGTAGCATTTGTCTTATCAATTTTTATCGGCTCAACTTCAACTTCTGTTTCTCCTTCAAAATTACTCAAATCTTTTAAAAAATCAAATGACTCATCATTTTTGAAATACAAATCCGAAAGAAGGTCAATAAAATTACTAGTATCTTTTATAATTTCATTTTTTCTAACACCAAAAACATCTTTATGTTTGAAACCGAGAGTAATATGAAAATCATGATCAGGTAACTCATATTTTGACCTCACTGCTTTTAACTTCTCAGATCTAATTACAACAAAGTAAGCAGTGTTACCAGCCTTCTCAGCTTTCCCAACACCCATCATTTTAACATCATCAACTTCAAAATCAAAAACTAACTCTAATGAATTAATAAATTTATCTATTCCAATTTCTTGACTCACTCTATTATATTCCATTACATTGATAACTGTAATGTGATATTTTCCTAAATCACGATTTTTCTGATTTTGAACATAAGTTTCATATTGATCACCCAAGATAGCTTTCATTTTTTCTAAATATGGCTCAACCTCAATTGGATTTATACTAATTCCAAGATAATTATTACCTAATGTATCCTTTAAATATTCAATTCTTCTCGTCATATTTTTTTAAGTTATATATTTATTGTAAAAAGTAAATTTTGATCTACATATTTAATATATAGTATAAAGATATTTCTCTTTTAGTAAAAATTAATGTTTATACATTGAAATATTTAAAATTTTGGGAAAGTTTCGACGAAGGTAGAGTAAGTAAAGAGTTAATACTAAAATGTATTAAATCTGGTGGAACAATTTATGCCTATCCAGTTCCCAATTTAAAAGAAAATAATCAAGAAAATCCACAAGAACTCAGACCAACCGACTTTGATGATAAAACCGGAAAAATAACAGTCGAATTCGATAACGAAGAATATGAAGTTGATTTATCTAAGGTTAAAAAAGTAAATTTACCAACATGAAATATCTTAAAAAATTCGAAACATTTAAATTTTTAGAAGAAACATTCGAAGATAATTTTCCTGAAAAAATACACATCTATACTAGCGGTGGTTCTTATAAACTCGTCAAATCAGATTTCACAAGGGAAGTAGATATAATTAGATGCAGTTATTGGCATGATTCTGCTGCAGATGGAAATGTCACAAAAGACGGTGAACCAAACTTGTTAATATTTGATATACATTTATTAAATAATGAAAACGGTCTAAAAACACATGTTGACATCACCTATGGAGACAAAATGGTTACAGAATTTTCTATAGAACCACTGGAAAGACCAAATAAAATAAAAATTCATTTATATAACGGATTCAATTCTAAATTTGATAGTGATTCACAGTTTGGATTCCAAAATAAATCCATTTTAGATTTAATTGAACTTTTCAATAAATTTGACACAGAATACAAATTAGAAAAAGAAGACTTTACTTTTTTAGACAAATACCCAGATTCATATAAAGAAGAACAACCTAAAGTTTCAGATTCAGATAGAAAATATTTCAAAGAAAAGAAACCTTTTAGATTTCCAATATCAAGTCAAAAAGGAAATGAATACGCTCTGTCACAAGGTAAAAAAGTACTAGTGGTGAATAATTCAGAAGCACCGGAAAATAGATACCTAGCAAATGTTCTTAGGTATCTTCAAGTAAGAGGAATAAATCATGTAGTTGCTTCTACACCAGAAGAATTAAAAGAAATTCTAAAAAATAATAAAATTTCTTCAGTTATATCAACGGGTTCCGAAAGAAGAGTTTCTGATGACTGGACAAATAAAATGAACTGGATAGTTCTAAAAAAGTTAAAATGCCCTTTTCTTGGTATTTGCTTTGGATTTCAATCACTTTGTCGACTTTATGGTTCTGAATTAGAAAGCGGATCATTTACACACGACTATGTAAAACTACATGGATTGAAACCAAATTTGATATTCAAAAATGTAGATTTTGATAGTCATCAATTCAGTGTATCATTTAACGATTTTCCAAAAAATTGTCCAAAGAATTTTAATGTAATTTGTAAGATAAAAGGAAAAATTGCTGGCGTCGCAAATGAATTCGAAAAGAAATATGGTCTTCTTTTTCATCCTGAAGATGTTGAACAAACTTGGAAAATCTTGGATAATTTTATTTCTCTTTCAGATACAGAATCAGTTGAACAAGATGCTCTCAAAAAAGGTAACTTCAATAGATTTAATATAGGAGGATAAAAAAAAGATTTAGTTTTTTGACTAAATCTTTTATCTACTTTGGAGAAGATTATCAATTTATTTAGGATTATCAATACAAATTTGTTTGACTCTACCATTTGATTTCGCAATTGGACAAGGAACACCAACCGATATAATCAAAACATTCTTTTTTATTCTCGAAAAGTCCAAATTGTCAGTATAGCCATCCGTAAGTAGTACCGTTGGATATTCGTTATAATTATCAGCGATGTGATCAATCATTGGATTCAAGCAAGTTCCACCAAGACCCTTGATAGGAATACTCTGTAATTGTTTTTTACTTTTTATGTTCTGAACCCATTTAACCTCAGTATCAGATTCCATAAAATTCATCTCAATATCATTCTGATAAACATAACTTAAAACTCTCTCAAACGTGCTCGCAGGACCCATGCTACCACTGGTGTCCAATCCCACGTTTATCTTAGTCTTAACTTTTCTCACACCTTTAACACCTTCAATACCTCTTCTATTCGGCCTCTCAATACTCTTAGATTTTTTAGTTCCAAAAATCAAATTAGAAACGGCTCTCTTAATCTCTCTCAAATAATCCTTTCTTTGTTTTCTCAATTTATTTAAAGTAGTCTCGATGTTGCCAGATGATAAACCTCTACCTTGTAATCTATCCATAGATTCTCTGATGATTGACTCTCTCATTTCTTCTGAGATTTCATCATCTAAGTGAACATCCATATAGTTACCATTATTAGAATCAAGATTATCAAGTATTTGATCTAAAGACCAAGTGTCGATTGTGCTCTTCTCATTTTTAGGATTTTTGCCGTAAGGTCCGTATTTACCATCACCAGAACAATCTGGACAATCATCAGAACCAGAGCCAGACCCATCACCATTTTGGTCTTGTTGGTCATCACTTTTACCTTTCCCTTTACCCTTTCCTTTACCTTTGGATTTCTCTGGTTTTGATTCACCATCACCGGATTGACTTTGATCTTTTTTACCTGTTCCGGAACAAGATTGACAAGAACTCTTGGACTTTTCACGTTTCTCTTTTTGATCACGCAACCACTCATATAATTCCTCAAAGATTAGTTTGCCTTCATATTCTTTAGGAACGAATAGAGCCATATTTCTACCATCTTTATCTTTTGGTATCTCAACAAAAGTATGAGGTATATCTTCCCAGATGATATGATTGATAATCATATCTTGTGCTATGTTAGAAAGTTTGTGATCGTATTGACCAGTAATAGTTCTCTTTGGGTGATTCCAAAGTAAGTGAAAATCTTCGTGAAGTGTGATGAAGTTTACTTCTTTTTGTGAAAGTCGGTTAAGAAATTCAGAATTGTAGTAAAAGTTCATACCAGCAGCGGTCATATTAACAGCACAAGTGTCAATATCTTTTCTTTCTTTGAAGTTGATGAAGAGGTTGAAATTTCCATAATAAGGAAGATTCACTCTTGTGTCAATCAACATTCGTTGGATTGCTTCAATTAGTTTTTCATGTTCGTTTCTTTGTAACATAGATTTATTGATTTTATAAGTTTATTTCAAAAATTGAATTAGTTTGATAAAAAAACAACATTCAGTAATCCGAATGTTGTTAATATAACGTTAGTTTTGATTGTAAAGTTCCAATTTATTTAGCTTTTGATAATTCAATATAACAATTATGTAAGATCATTTCAACAGAAGCTTTATCAGTTTTAGAAATCGAAAGTTGATTAATAAAATGCAAATACTTATCAATTGGTTCCATAGCAGAAACTTCTTGAGATTTAGCTAAAAGTTTTTTCGTGTCTCCTGTATGACCACCTCCAATATTTGTCATTCCACCAGATTTCATGTAAGGATTTTCCTCAAATTCATATAATCTATTTTTGGAATTTTTCTTGTTAGATCGTCTCTCTCCTATCATTTTAGGCTCTTGTGCCATTTGAGAACCTTGTGCTTTGGCAGGTGTTACAACAGGTTTTTGACCTGGTGTTTCTTTAGGCATCGGTGGAGCCATTGGCTTAGTTGGAGTTTGAGGTTTAACTTTAGTGTCCGCAACTAATTTATCAATAAATATTTTGGCTTTATCAGCGTCAGTTGTTTTGGTATCAATGGCATCTTCACTGTCTCCCTTGAATACCACAAAATGACCATTTTCTGAAATCTGTTCGATTCTAAAATCTTCAACATAAAAAGCATTTGAACCATCGTGTTCGATATCAAACTTTGTAGCCAATATTTCTAAATTATCAACTTTCGGCTCAGACATACTTGATAACTGAGCTCGACGAGATGGCTGAGCTTGAACCGATCTTTGAGCCTGAGATTTTGTCATTTGAGATTGTGGCTGACCAACATCAACTGTTACATCTTCGACCGGTTCCATTATTGTATTTTCATAAAGGCTTCTATTTTTATGAAACTTGTTAAATTTTGATATTTTCATTTTAATAAAAATTATTTTTATTTCTATATATTAAATCTATAAGTCTGTTTTTTCATCATTTATAGTTAAAACTACATAATCCAAAAAAAGATCTAACTCATATTCCAATCCATCACAAAAATCAAGTATATCATATCCATCCTTTTCAAAGATAGGTATATTTGTTCCATTCAATGACCATATATGACCATTTAAAATACCTTTAATTATTTTTCCATTTTCTGATTTGAAATCCGGAACTAACAATTCACCATGATAAAGGATATCATCACCACTACATCTTTCTATATTAATTAGTGTGAAGGCAAATTTAAAATCCGAAGAGTGAAATTTTCTAGAAACTTGTTCAGTCTGTATTTTACTCATCTTATCACTATCTTGTTTACTGTAAGCATCTAAAAATTCCTTTTCAGCTTTAGTCAAAAAACTAAAACCAAATTTAGAAATTTTATCTAATATTTCATTCAAATAATTATCAGCTTCTTTACTCATTTGTATCCATATTTTTTCTCAAAATTACTCAAAATATTCGAAATAATTTTTTCTTCGTCTTCACTATTCAACTTACTCAAATATCTGTTACTATCAAACCATTTTCTAACCAAACTATCTAAAGTAACAACACTTCCTCTCTTTCTCTCCAAGTCATACAATCTTTTAAATCCAGCAATTTGAGCAGGTATTTCAACAGGCAACATATAATATTCCAAATTAGAACTATAATCACTAGTTTCATCTTGAAATTCACCATGATAGTGTTGTAATAAATGTTCTAATTCATGTGCAACATCAACATTCAATTCAGCACTCATCTCATTCCAATAAGGTTTCATATCAACATTGGGGTTGTAAGTAATAGTAACATCGATATCAAAAAGACCAGCCGAGGCATCGATTCTAAATCTTTTTATTCTTCGATTTTGAACTAATTTTACTTTCACAAAGAAATATATTGGAAAATCCGGAAAATCATACTTCACACTTATTTCTTGATCCTCATCGTCATATTCATCATCATATTCATCTTCATCTGATTCGTTTTCTTCATCTGCACCTGTGAAATATTTATACTCACCAAAATTAGTATTCCGATCCTGTGGTAAATAAAAAATTCCTGTCAAACCAGATTTAAATAAATTAATAATGTCTCTCACAACAGTCCTGACTGCTATATCACTTCCTCGCTCTTCAAGTAAGAGGATAAATCTAGAGAATTTTTTAATTTTATTCATCATTTTATTTATTTTTTTAATAGATGTTTAAACATCAAATTTTAACTTTGTGTTATATTCTAAAATCTCAGAAATCATGTTTCTTCTCCTTAAATCCAAATATAATGAATTCATTTCATTACTGAAATGTGGATCATTTTCAAGTCTCATCTCAAATTCTTCAAAAAGACTATATGAAATCTGAGCTAGTCTCAACTGCCCAAAATTAAATTTTTTTGTTTCTAAATAAGCCAAATATAATTCATACAATTTATGTTGTTTAATACTCATTTACATAATAATTATTTTTTAATATATACAATAAATTATATATTAAATTTATGAAATATATCCTCGAATATAATAATTTTAATGATGACAAACCTAAAATTAAAATAACAATTCCAGATAAAGACGGCGTCATTATTGATACACCTATATTAGAACTAGTCGCAGATATTACCGGAGCTTCCACCGCCTTTGTTAAAAATCAAGGTAATTTTATAGAAAGAGGTCTATCTAAATTTGACGGATCTAAACTTACAGCTACGATAAATTTAGTAGAAGGATTAAATAAAATTTTTGTTGGTGGAAAATCATCGAAAGGTATAACTGGATGGGCATATAGAGAAGTATATTACAAAATTCCAGGTCCTAAAATAACAATTACTAATCCCACAAAAGAAACTACGGAAACTTATGATTCAATGATATCTTTAGAAGCAGATATCGAAGACGCAAAAACAGTATCAGTAGAACACAATGGTAAAATCTTCAATAAAAACTGGTTTAGTTTTGATAATAATAAATTATTTGTTGAAAAAATTTACTTGGTAAAAGGCTCTAATATAATCAAAATAAAAGCAGAAGATGAAGCTGGTAGGAAAAAAGAAGAAGTTAAGCAAATTTCACTTCTGTATGTTCCAGATATAAACTTTGAAGGCCCGGAAGGTCGAAAAGTTGCAGATGAAATAAAAAGATTAGTACTTAAATATTGGACAGATGACATTTACAAACAACCTTATATAAGAAAAAATAACATTCTTATTGAAACCGAACTTTTAACAAAATGGTTCAATAACAAAAAGTTCAGATCATTTTTTGTGCACAAATTTGAAATTCCAGTGGACGCAAATGAATTTATTAAAACACTAAGATTGAATGAATTCGATATTTTTGATGCAAATGGAAAATATTTCCAATATTTCTATAATGTTTTAATAAAGACTTCAACCGTGGGTGAAAAAAATGAAAAACTTGGTATGATGTATTTCGATGCCTACCAAACTAAAATAGGTAACACTCCAACTTATAAAAAAGCATCAAAAGCACAAGATGCCTTTGAAAGC
>Ga0315900_10010574_pt1 | contig 11527 bp, 30 predicted proteins | sample LakEriMetagenome_FD_203521 | JGI IMG/M metagenome (GOLD analysis project Ga0315900, IMG submission 203521) | Freshwater fungal communities from buoy surface, Lake Erie, Ohio, United States - Buoy 12 MA114 | ecosystem: Environmental > Aquatic > Freshwater > Lake > Lake biofilm | place: USA: Lake...
GATGCTACGCTTTCTGCGTTATCCGTTACATATCAGTGTGAGGTATTGCTGATTCACCTCATGCACAAGCGCTGAAACATCCTCCATGATTTCCGCATATGCAGCGGGCATATCAGCCGCCCGGTCCAGTATTAGCTCCCAAGCACGGATCACGGCATCATCCTTGCCGGAGAACAGCTTCTCCGCGCCGAGAAATGTCCAAGCATTTTGCTCTGCCTGGATGAGAAATGCTGCGTCCATTGTAGTGGCAGCGAGCTGTTCTGCAGCGTAGTCTAAACGGTCGATGGTCATGATATTGTCTCCTTGAGTAGGTCGTGGATTAAACGTAGAGTGGGTAGCCTTCTGCATCCTGCTCGGCGCGGTACGCGGCTGCTTCGTTTGCTTCGTGCTGATAGGCATCCTCCATGATGTTCAGCATTTCCACATCATCCACGGGGCAGGTACATGTGGACTCCTCACCGCGATAGGCGCTGATATCGCCGTCCGCGTAGTGCTTGAGGAAGATAATCAGCTCGCCGTGGCATGCATCGCAGGTAAATCCCATGAAAACGTCTCCTTGAGTAGATAGTGGGTTATCGCGCATAATCGGCGGGCATTTCGCCGAAGAAAACGCGCAGACGCTGTTCCTTGAGCGCTGCTGCCAGCTCCGTCTGGAAGTCCGTGTACAGAGGCGAGTCGGAGGGGATTTCGCGCAGCTCCATCTGAAGGATGCTGATGATTTCAACGAGGCGACGGTTGGAACATGAGGTGAACATTAGGCGACGACCCAGGACATGAGGAGAGTGGCAAAGCCCACGAGGGGCAGGTGAGCGAAGCGGAGTTGGTTAGTATTCATCATACCAGAAAGCTAACGACATTTCACCAATATGTCAAGCCCGGGCTAAGTGCTTATAGCACAACGACTTACGACACCTGGGGCTAAGTGCTTATAGCACAACGACTTACGACACCTAGGGCTAAGTGCTTATAGCACAACGACTTGCGTGCTCTCTAGAGGAGACCCATCTCCTGCATATGGAGCTTGGCGAGTCTTTCGGCTTTATACTTCGCCTTGGTTGCCACGCGCGAGCGCTTGCCTTCCTTCAGCCACGCCTCGTATTCCGCCTTGGCTTCCTTCATCGCCTGCTGATATTCCCGTTCCGTCATTTATTAGCCCTCCACCAGGTCAGGGTAAAAATCCGCAATCTCCGCAACCAACGCCTCGTCCGTGTAGTGGTCCAGGTCACGCATAAGCGAGTCCATGGCCAACTGCACCAGATCCTGCAAGTCCATGCCATCCACCACACGCTGTGCATACGCCTCAATCAGGTCGGCGCGATGCTGTTCGCTCAGAATCTCCATGCTAGTGTCTCCTTGAGTAGGTTTGGTGTAGATTAGACGCGCGTGAGCAGCACGCGGCCCATGTTTTCCCAATCGGTGGGATGCGTCTTGGCAAGCGCGCAGAGCTTCATGACAGTGCGAAGCGAGAGCTCGCGCAGGTCGTCTCGGTGCTTTTTCACGAACGCAAGGATCGCCTTGCCCACCTCGTCCTTCACACCCTCACGGGCGAACAGCTTGCCCGCCGTGGCGATATGCTCAACCCAGAGCGACACGGCCTGACGGTCATGCAGTCGAAGGTCGAGGTACAAGCTGCGAGACATGAGCGCCTCAAAATGCGTGACGTATTTATTGCTGCCCATGTCCACATACTTCTGGAAGTCCAGGTTGCTGATGAAAATGAAGCTGCCGTGGAACTCATAGGTCTGCGGGACATCATCCTGCCGCAGAGTCGCCGAGTCCTTGAGCCACGACACGCGGCGGACAGGCGAGCTATCGCACAACGCCTTGAGGATGTTGAGCGCGTCCTCGTCGGTGAAAATGCTGTCGGCATCATCGAGGACGATAACGCTGCCTGGCTTGCGCATACGGTAGCCGAGCTTGTAGAGCTCCACGGCGCTGATGGCACCCGAGACAGCCTCAAACTTGGCGCCTGGGGCGTTCTCAAGGATGTTGGTCACGGTGTAGGTCTTGCCCACGCCTGGGGCGCCCGTGACAACCATGCTACGGATGTTCGCCTTGAGACTGCCCTGCGTGAGCTTGCCCAGCATGCTGAAACGATCCTTGAGGTCGGTCAGCACCTCAATGTCACTGCGGGCCTTCGTGGTTGCTTTCACGGCACGCTCGGCGAGCATAGCCTTAGAGGGACGACCGCGGCGCTTGATTTGGAGAGACATAGGTCCTTGAGTTGGTGTATGGTTGCTGCGTGGATTAGACGAGGACGAACGGTTCGACATGGAACCCGAGGAGATAATCATCCCCGTGCAACGCGAGGTCGTTAGCGATGCCGAAGTCTGCGAGAGTGTGCGAGTCCAGGAGCTCATTCAGCAGGTCAGCCGTGAGGAGCGCGTGCAGCTCACAGGTGAACACCTGGTTGTGCGTGTATACGTGCGAAGTGTAGGGGTTATGGCGGTCGTGATGGTCGGCGTAGCGACCCATGAGCTGATACACGGTCATGCTTGAGTCCTTGAGTAGGTTAGCGTGAGACTGGAATGGCGTTGGAGAGAAGGATCTCCGTGAGTGGCTTGAGGTCCGCGGGGCAAATGTCCCCGTCCTCGAGCGCTTGCATTTCCTGCTCCGTGATAATGCAGAGGCTAGCGCCTTGTATCGTGGACCACGTAGAGCCGTCGCTAAGGACGAGGATGGCATGCGTTTTCATGTTGTCTCCTTGAGTGTATGCCTGAAGCCTAAAAGCGTGAAGTCGGAAATGCTAGTGGTCGATTGTAACGGATTTGTAACGGATTTGTAACGGACTGGATGCTAGAGTCGCTCGCCACAGTGCGGACACCGCGGGACATTGGTGAAGTCCCGAGCCAGACGATCCTCGGCCTCTTGCCGAGTCCGGAACCGCCGGGTCATGCGTGTGCCATTTTCGTGGTATACCGAAAAATAGGCGCGAGTGCGAATGTCGTGGTCTTGTGCTACGAAAAACATGCTGTCTCCTTGACGATTAGAACCAGGTGCGATGCACTTCCGCGATATGCTCGGAGCCATCGTACTCCTCAACCTGCCAACGCACGTCCGCGGGAATCTCCACCACCTTGAGCTGAGTACCACGGCCCATGTTCCCACCGAAGGCCTCGACCACAGCGACGAGGTCATAATCGTCGCGCGGAATCTCCCAGTGCATCACATCCACAGACGGAATGCCCTTCCGGTCGGCGTAGGCCTCGAGCGCCTCACCCGAGAGGTTGAAGCCCCCGAAGCAGGTATTGATAACTATCTTGCGAGTCTGCGACATATTGTCTCCTTGAGTGTATGCGTAAATCCTAACTCCGAAACGCTGCGAAGTCTAGTGGCGGATTGTAACGGTTTTGTAACAGAAACCGGTGTCACGACGGTGTCACGACGGTGTCGGCATCCTCTTCCCGTAGAGTGTACGCCGCCTTGAGACGCGCGCCCGACACGAGGTGCAGTCGCCCGTCGAGGTCCTTGAACCAATAGGTCACATCCGTGCCGCCGTAGTCCGTGAAGCGATCCATCTTGCCCGTGCGCCACACGCCTGCGCTGTCCTCGAAACGCCACAACATATTAGACCGCCTCCATCATATAGGCCACCTCGTAGTTTAGACCGAGCTGCCGGATTTCTGCATCATCCAGACGCAGAGCGAGCGACTCAGCATGCGCAACACCTTCGCACGTGCTTGAGCAGAAATACTCCGAGCCACCGCGGAGCGATCCCACTTCACGCTCGAAGCAGACGGGGCAGATAGGAACGTGGGTCATGTTGTCTCCTTTATCGGGGAATGAGGCGCCGGCTGGGCGGCTGGATCGCCTTGTAAAGCTGCGCGAGCACCTCGATGCCTTTGCTCGTGGTACCGTCAGCGAGCTGCAACTTCAGGATTTCGTGCTCGATACGCGTGCGTTCCTTACGCACTGCGATTGCGATTTCCACTTCCACCTGCTGTTTGGTCATGCGTTCTCCTCTGGGGTTGCAATGGGCTCTTCCACGATATACTCTGGCAGCTGGTCGTGCTTCTCAGCATCCATCATGGCGTTAGCGGCGATGCTCCATGCCTCTTCCTGCGTGTCGGCCTGAATGTTGAACCAGACGGGGACTTGGTAGGTTGTCATTAGACGAACTCCACCACATAGTCGGCCACCATGTGCTCGGCAATCTCCTGCCAATCCACTCGCGCGAGGAAGCTCTGGGCGAGGTCAAGCGCGAAGCCCTTGGCATCCATTTCGACAATCTCGCACACGTGCACCTCAAGCGCATCGGCCAGCCGCTCGGTGAAGGAGTCACGACGATCCTCGTCGAGGAACTCGCGGCGGCGAAAGCCGAAATCCTCGGGCGTCATCCCGTCGAGCATTTCGAGGTTCACGCGCCACGTTTCATAGTTGGTCCAACCGTTATACTGGGTCATGCTGTCTCCTTGAGTAGGTTTGGTGTAGATTAGGGCTCACACTTGGGCGAAACATACACCTCATGCGTGATGCCCAGCAGATTGTCCAGCTCCCACCACATTTCGGAAAGGATCAGGACTCCCTTTTCGTACGCCTTCGTACCGAAGCCGAGCTCGGTTTCCATCACGTGCTTGTAGCGCGCGATCCGCTGCTCCAACTCCTGGACGCGTTTTGCTTTGTTGTTTTTCGTCATGCTTGGATCCTAACTCCGAAACGCCGTGAAGTCTAGTGGTTGATTGTAACGGAAATGTAACGGAAATGTAACGGCGAAATGCGAAAAGCCGAAACCTCAGTGCTAAAATAAATGTGGAAATGTTGAAAACTCGCAGCGTCTCGCTGCTCCCCCTCTCCCGCCCCAGGCGTGTCCTAGTATTAGCGAGGGGCTGCGACTCAAGCAGCGAGACGCTGCGACGAAGCAGCGAGGGATCGGGGACGATAGTGTCCCCCTGAGGATCGCGCTGGGGATCGCGCTGGGGATCGCGCTGGGGATCGTGTAAGTGCTTATAGCACAACGACTTAGCGGCGGGATCGTGTAAGTTGTTGTGCTGCAAGCACTTAGCGAAATGCCTTAGCGGTGAGATGTTTAGCGGTGAGGTAAATGTGGAAAACTCGATTTGTGATGTGGAAAACTCGCTTTTTAAAATTTTTGTGATTTTTAAGAATTTTTAGAAAAGTTAAAAAATTTAAGCAGCTTTTAAAAATTTTTAGGAAAGTTAAAAAATTTAAGCAGCTTTTAAAAATTTTTAGGAAAGTTAAAAAATTTAAGCAAAAATGCGCACACGCATGCGCATGCAAAGCAAAACCCCACAGCTGGCGCTGTGGGGTCTTTAATATTTTAGAAATCTCGGCGTTTCATTTCTCGAAACAAAACATCAGCTTCAACATCCTTCACATCCCAATCCTTTTCTGCTGAGCGATCCACAAAATGCTTTTTCTTTTTCTTTTTTGTTTCTTCTGAATCATCAGAATCATCTGTCGGACGCTTTGGCACCGCCTTTTGAATCCTCTTCATGAGTGCTGCCATTTCCTTTTGCTCACGGCTCAACCGCTGGGACATGCTGTTCTCCTGTTATATGGGTATGTGAAGTGTGTGCTATGTAATATATGTGTGTTATAATGGAAACACAAGAGCAAATGGTAAACCCGCATTTTTCTGTCACGATGACCCGCGTTTTCACCCGCATTTTTACCCGCATTTTTACCCGCACTTTCTCCCGCAATATTCATAAATAGAATACTTGTGTTTTCACCCGCACTTTTGTATATTACTTTATTACTCCATGGAGGACGAATGCACCAAGCCGACTTGCGATTTTGTATGGATGTGGCCCGTTTATTAGGACGGAGAAGCCGCGCCACGCGCGCACAAGTGGGCTGTGTCATTTGGAATCCTAAGAAACGTACCATTGTCAGCATAGGATATAATGGTACACCCGCAGGTTCATCCAACGTTATGGAAGAGAATAACAAGACATTGGAGACGGTGATTCATGCCGAAGATAATGCACTACGCAAATTATGGTTCTGGCAAAGTTGGAATTGTGTTGCCATTGTTACACATTCACCATGTAGTAACTGTGCTGATTTATTAATTAAGCGTAAAATTACTACTGTGTACTATTTGGATAACTATGGTAGTAGTGTCGGCTTAACCAAGTTGCGGGAAGCTGGCATTCATGTGATGAGAGTGATGACAGCATGATATTTGTCTATTTGGTATATGAACCCATCCAACATTATCGAGTTACATATAAAACATGGAAACAAATGCGTATGGATGGTATTCAGTGTGAGATATTGCGTCAATTTAAAACCATCCAAGATGCTCGAGCATGGATACGCTCTCAACCACCGAAAAATGTGGAAGATGAAATAAAAGAAACATATACAGGATTAACACCTGAAGGGCGTGAACGTATCCGTGAAGCCAAGCTGGGAGAAAAGAATCCCAATTACGGTGGTATTAGTGCAGAGCACAAACAAAAGATTGCTCGTGCTATGAAAGTGCGCCGCGGCGAGTTTCATCATTTCTATAATCACCGGCATAAGCCATCAAGTAAAATGAAGACCAGTTGGTCGATGCGTCGGTTACCGAAAAGAAAGTGGGCGTTAGATCCTAATGGCAACGAACATTTTCTATTTGCGCATACACAGCTGCCCCCAGGTTGGACCTGGGGGCGTAAGAGAGGAACATCTCGTTATTAACCTACGAGATTGTATCCATTCTGTTTAGCGAATCGAATGGCTGCAATCAGCTCATTCATTGTAATATCATTTGATGGCGCCTCTGTTACATTGAACCGATTAGACAGAGCTGCGTTACTTGCAGTGAAGTTGCTAATGGAGCGCACAGACTGATAGTTATTTACAATATACTTGTAGTAAGCCTTCTGCGCAGCATGAAACGTAGTATTATACTTCTGTGCGAAACTGCGATTACGCTTAGAGATGCTCAGGTCAGAATACTTCTCATGATGATTGCGAAGCGAAGTCACGAGCTGCGAAGTCCACGAAGTGCGAGTATTGCGGCGTGCCATAGTATAATCTCCTGTATTAGTTATTGATAAGGTTCTTCATCTTTCGTTCCATCTCACGGAGACGCTTATGTGCGCCATTCCGATTAGGTGCCACCATACGAAGATTGTCAGTCAAACTCCCTTCTGGATCCATGTTCTTGCGAATCGGCTGAAATGACTCCAGATCCTCATATTCCTCGTCCAGATAATCCCACTTACTCATTAGAGTCCTCGTCGTCAGAAAGAAGTGCGTGAATGGCTACAACCAAACAACCAAATAGAAAAACTGCTGCGCCCCACCATTGTCCTTTATCTTTAAACATTAGAACCCCCACATGGTGACACGGTTCTTCAGCTCAACCTGCTTGGCAGTGTGTTGAACTGGCACCCAAGTGCCGCCCATCTCTGCCTGTACAATGTCGTGCGCGTAAACAGAACCCGTTTCAGTGACAAAGCCTTCCACAGTAGCGATGCGTGTATCACCCTTCCGATTATCCTGAATGGTAGCATACCATCCGTTTGAAAGCTGAATCCGTGCACCCTTCTTGAGGTCGTTCGTCTTTACCAGTGACATGTTATCTCCCTGAGGTTGTGTAAGTGTCGTCCCAACAATCGTGGCAGAGTTGCCCTGTTCCAGAAACATAATACATTCGGTATGAAATGTCAAGTCCTATTGGTATTCCAGTATCCACTTTACATATAACGCATCGCTCAGTTTCCTTATGTATTTGTTTTGAAATAAACACTCCATCCACTTTGGATTGAATCTTTCGCGCAAACTTATTCACGTTAAATACTCCGCGGAGTGCTTGCACTTTTTCCGAAATGTAAAGCCTGGACAATCGCATGTGACACGACCTGAATCATAAAGGGTGATGATATATTTTCCTACATGTTTCTTTTTATATGTGGTTTTCGGCATCGAAGGCCGAACCCATTGAAGCATATCTAGTGTGGTGCCCGCTGGTAGCTCAGTGTAACTCGGTACAGCGTAGAGCTTACCATTTAACTGTGTGATGGCAGGCGGGCACCAACCTGTGACAGATATTTTCATCGGTAGAGATAACTCCCGTAAGGATCAACGCGCGACTCCAACACACTCATGTCTTGGTCAAGATTGTAGCGAACACCTTTAGCTGCCTGACCCCAGCTTGCTGCCTTGTATACGTTGCCATCCTTGTCAACAAAGGAATGAACTGAGCGATGATGCTCATCCACCAGGATCACCTTGGTGTACTTCCGACCTTTCTCAGCTAGGAACTGTGGTGGGTTGTCGGTCCAGTTATAGTGCTTTGCTGCCATGGTGTTTAGAAGCGTGAGATATTCATCCAATCGGGCGTGCATCTTGTCTCCTGTGAGTTGTTTAACCATACTTAAATATAACACGGAGGGGGACTTTTGTCAAGTCCCCCTCTAAGTGCTTGAAAATCAACAACTTACGAGTTTTCGTCTCCAGGAGACTCGGTATCTACAGTGAAACGTTCACGCATTTTGGCTACGGGAGAGAACTTTTCCAATCCTGCAATACCAAATGATCCGATTGTGATCCAAACAAATGATTGATAGATATATTCTTTTATTTCAAGATTTTTACCTTGCAATCCTGTTACAACATCAATACCAGCAATAATCACCATGATAGTAAAAGAAAGAAACCCAATAATTGTTTTCTCATTCCAAGTGTTATCATCACGAAAAATAGTCAAAAACGATTGTACTAATTTTTGTGGATTCATGATTACTCCTAATCAGTGGAACGGCGTTTTAATTTAATCACACGAAACTTCTTAGCATGATAAATGGCAGCCCATGTGAATAGGCCGCCTAATCCTAAGTTTAATACAACTTCAGTAACAGGAGGTGTAGATAGCGTGATGAGATTTAGAAAAGCTCCTGCTGCTGTTAAGGCTAGACCAATTTTTACTAGCCAATGTGATGTGGCAGGAAAACTTTCCACTGCCTTGTGTCCCTTTCCAATATTAGAAAACAACATGATATAGAAGGTTCCGCCACCTAAAAATATTAAAACATTGGATATGAAATTTAATAATGTTAATAATGTGTACATGTTATTCTCCGGAAGATGCTCCTGGTGCAAATTTGTTAATGATGATTTCAACACCACGTAATCCCAAGATGCCGAGCAAGAACGCCACACCTGATTGTGCTTGCTGAGAAGGTTCTGTTCCAACAATTTCAAAGATTAAAGGTGTTAAAAAATATGCGCTTGATAACCCTGATCCAATAGCGACTAAATTCTCTCGCATTGATGCCCCTGAATTTTTACCCACAGCTAACAATGATCCAAATAATCCTGCAACTAGCAATGCAGTGCTACCTGTGATTTTCATAACTCTCCTTGGAAAAAAGAAACGCCCGCAACTCTAAACATCATGTAAGAGTCACGGGCGTTTCTGTGGTATTACTATTTATACCATTTAATTATTCACATATAACACTTCTTTCAATCTGTCAGCCGCAAATGATGCAGCAAAGGCTTCGGGCTTGATTTGTGGTGTCATTTGACAAACACCCTTGATATATCCGATGGCTTGCTGTACAACAGCGTTACTAGCATGGTCTTCATCAGGATTGATATCCAAATGAATTTCTACATGTCGATCCACCAATGCGTCTGCCAACCTCAGATATAATTCTGCCACCTTGTACACTTCAGTCATGAGACGGATCACAGGCTTGTCTTTCTTTTGGTCGTAATCCATTTCAGTTTGGATCTCACCGAAAATTTTACAGCCATGCCTCCCAGACTTATGGACCACAACGGCTAGTGTATAATCAGCCATCCATTTACCATTCTTTCGGTATCGTTCTGAATCAGCACCTAAATAAATTTTAGTCTCAGGCGGTTGTGCTTGGATGAACGCTACCACTTCTTCTACATTCAATTGCTTCTTCATAAACATATCCTCTACTAAGAGCGAAACAGGATTCGAACCTGCGATGGGATTTCTCCAAGGGTTTTGCAGACCCGTGCCTTCAACCACTCGGCCATTCGCTCGTGGTGAAGTCGGGAAAACAGGACTTGAACCTGCAACCTCACGCTCCCAAAGCGCGTGCTCTACCAATTGAGCTATTTCCCGATGACAATAATTTAACTACTATTACTTATAATGTCAATACCCTGAGAGAGATTCGAACTCCCAACCTTCTGATCCGTAGTCAGATGCTCCATCCAGTTGAGCTATCAGGGCACGTAATAAAACTTTGGTTTTATACTGGTACCAATAATATCAATTCTATTAGGTATTTCTTTTAATGAAATGCCTGTTGCATAATAATCTGCACCTAAGTTTTTCCATAATGTCTTATCAAGATTACAGCTGGTTATGTAAAATTTATAACCATGATTACCATCTAAATTGGTATCAACTCTATCCCAAGCGACCAAAATATTTAATCCAGACCGTTTAGAGTAACCTCCGCCCATCCATTTTGGATTGGTGTTTTCTCTACAACGGGTAGTTTTAATTTCAACTGCTATATCTAATTCTGAAAAATATAAGTCTGGATCCTTGTCTGTGCGTTCTACTCTACATGCTTGCCCGATGCTGTTAAAGTAACGTGCTGCTTCCATTGTTAAAACAGCAGATACATTACAAGATAAGTCTTTGGTTTTCATTTCTGGGTAATAATCTAAAAATGAAACCAATGGACTAGTAGTAACATTGTGTAAAATTTTATCCCAATGTGTTTCTTCTATCAAGGGTGACTGACGGGAATCGAACCCGCAACCCTCGGAACCACAATCCGATGCTCTAACCGATTGAGCTACAGCCACCATGGTCATATCGCCAACAGCTCATTGATATCCAAAATTCGATAGTTAGGACCAATAACGGAACGATGCATATGTCCAGAATAGATTTGTGGCAACTTCAATTCATCCCAAATATGTTGAATCACATCCATGTTATGGTCATGCCAATCCTTGCCTACACCAAACCAAAGTTTACCACTATCATCGAAATGTGCTTTACATACTGTGGTAGGAACATCATGTGTAATGAGTACATCAATCGTTTTTCCTTCAGCATTTTTAAATAACCGTAACACTTCGGCGGGATGAATGTTTTCAAACTCATCCCAATGCCAACCCTCACGCAAGCGTACATCTTTATCAATGCTTGCTGCGCCGCCCATGAATGCAAACCTACGACCATCCAATTTCATCACGGTGCCGCGTGGTATGTAAAATAAATTTCTGTCTTCCCAAATGCGCGTAACATCACGACATTGCACCCAACGTTGACAATCATCATGATTACCTTCAATAAAGTAAACAGGCATTGTTGCATTTTCAACAGCAAGCCGAAAACTATTTTCAGACTTTTTGAACATACCAAAATCGCCAACTTGAATGAGTGCAGATGCTTCTGCTTCATTGGCTTTATGTATTGCTTTACGCAATACGTTAGTATCTCCGTGAATGTCACCTAACAGTAATATCATATTTCCTCCGATAAACGGAAAGAGTGGGATTCGAACCCACGGTAAGTTTCCCTACGGCTGTTTAGTAGACAGCTGCCTTAAACCGCTCGGCCATCTTT
>Ga0315900_10010579_pt1 | contig 11525 bp, 11 predicted proteins | sample LakEriMetagenome_FD_203521 | JGI IMG/M metagenome (GOLD analysis project Ga0315900, IMG submission 203521) | Freshwater fungal communities from buoy surface, Lake Erie, Ohio, United States - Buoy 12 MA114 | ecosystem: Environmental > Aquatic > Freshwater > Lake > Lake biofilm | place: USA: Lake...
GGCCGAGGACGGGGGCCAGATCAAAACGAAAACCATCAACTCCCATGGTTTCTAACCAATAGGTGAGGGAATCAAGAACCAGATTACAGGTGACAATATGGGAAAAGTTTAATTGATTTCCGCAGCCGGTGGCCCCATCGACTAGATAATGTTCATCGGTGAGTTGATAGTATTCCACCACATCAAAACCACCAAAACTAACAAATCCGGTGACATCGTTGCTGCCCCAATTGCCCCCTTCTCCGGTGTGGTTATAGACCACATCGAGATAAACTTCCATACCTTGGTCGTGGAAAGCTTTGACCATGGCCTTAAATTCTCTGGTGGGTCCCCCGGGGGAGCGATCATAAGCATAACGGCGATCGGGGGCGAAATAACCAAAGGTCATGTAACCCCAATAGTTACCGCTGGGGCGATCGTCAGGGTTATTATCGTTAGCGGTTTCTTGGACTGGTAAGAGTTCGATCGTGGTAAATCCTAGCGCTTTTAGGTATTTGGCCATATAGCCGGCTCCCGCATAAGTTCCCCTGTACCGGTCGGGAACGTTGGCCACTTCCTCAAAACCCCTAATTCCCTTGAGAATATCTTCTAAACGACTAGCGGAGGGGTGATTGCTTAAACCGCGTACATGGGCCTCATAAATGATCGCTTTTTCGGCACCCAGACGGGGACGAATCCCGGTAGAAGTCCCATCCGGAGCGATCACAATGCCTTTGGGCGACCATTTGCCCGTATCGTATTGCCGCTGGATCACTCCTTTGTAGTCCCCCCCTCCTGTGGCATAGATTCCAACATTTTCTCCCGCCGCGACCATGGCCGGGGTTTCAATGTCGTGGGAAAGTTCTCGCGCGTAGGGATCGAAGAGGACTTTATTGGGGTTAAAACGATGGCCGAAATCGTCCACATCTGCCCGAAAACCGGCGTTACTGTGGCCTCTTTGCCATTTTTGATCAAATTGCCAATTGGGACCCCAACAGCGAAAAGCGTAGTAGCTGCCGTGGGCAATACTGGCGATTTTTGCCCGCCACGTATCATCATTTGGGTTTTTTGTCAACCAGTAATCATACTTAGCGTTTTCTCCCGTCGGGCGATCGTAGATTTCCAGAAGAATCTGACTGGCATTTTTAGAATAGACGGCAAAGGTGACACTATCGCCCCGATAATGCGCCCCGAGGGGATAGGTGGCATCGGCCCAGAGATGGCTATCTAGGGGGGCATAATTACCAGATTGGGGATGATTTTGACCGATCGCTGGTAACATAAATTGGCGGGATAATATCGCCTTTGATGATAGACATTTTTCGCTCAAAGAAATAAGAAAAAAATCTAAAGCTTGCTCCCCCAAAAAAACCAGCTATGCAATTCCTAGTAACTGCTATAGTAATTATCTTAGAGAATCCTCAAGAGAATTATATTCTTCGGAGCAGTAGTCAACCATTTGACGTAGAGATAAATTTTCGGCTTGTAAACAACCATTTTCTCGGTGCAAGTCCCATTCAAGATAAGCTAATCTTTCTTTAATGGCTCGATTTTCTGCCGTCAGTAAACTAATTTGGGTAACTAAATCACTGACTAATTTTTCTAGATGGTGTAGATTGCTATGGGAATTATACATAATTTTTCTCTCTAAAGCCAGAATTGACAATCATCTTCTAATAAACTAGGATAAATTCCTTGTAAGCGTCGATAAGCAATAATGTCCGCTCCATACAAAGGGATAGGTAAACGGGGGTCTTTGAGAGAACCATAGTGAAGTAAAGTTAATTTTAACGTAGTGTCAACTAACTGTTTTAAGTTTCTTTGTTCTCCTAATTCATGAACTTTTAAGCGCAAGGGACGAGGAACACCAATTTGTTCAGAAACTTGGGACGTTATCAGGATAACTTCCCGATTTGATAAAGCTAAAGCTAATCCTTTGGAGGGAGCATTTATCTGTTTTTGCTGAAGATTATAAAGTCTAGGAATGCCAGTCTTATAACATTCTACGAGAATAAATTTAGCATTAATTGCTCTAGCTCTTGCCAGTAAATTTTCAACCTCCTTTCCTTGAAATTTACCATCTCTGTAAATGAGAACTGTCTGATTTTTTAGTTCAGCTTGCGGTAAACAATTTTCCAGAATCCGTTGAGGAATTTCTTCTCCCTCGGTTAAACTATCTTCTACCCGACAGCGAACAAATTCTCCCTGTTTGCCATATAGTCGCACACTTGCACAAACATTGAGACTCCCCGGAAGATTTTTTTTAGGCATCCTTCCCACATCTAAACCAATAAAATAATCGGCAATTTCTAGAGGTTCAGCAAGGACATAGGGTAAATTTCCTAATTTGGCTAGGATCCCTGGGACAACTTGATGGAGAATATTATTATAGTTGCTCTTATTATTTAAAGTCTTTTCATAAATCATTTGAGTTATAACTCCACGATCCAGAAACTTTTTTTTAATCCAGGAATATAAACTCCCTTCTTCAGTATTATCCGCATTGCGATCCTCTTGAGGAAGAAATACTAAAGCAATATCTACAGGAATTTCTCCTCCAATTAATTGATCAACTGCTTCTTCCAGTCTAGCTCTTTTTTCAGATCCTACACCTTCGACAGAGAAATTTATTTGATTCTCTGGTGGCAAAATAGTCTCAAATTTATAAAGTTTTAATCGCTTTTCTAATTGTTCTCTAAAATCTCCCACTTTAAAACTATCTGGTTTGAGAATAGCTAAACGAATTTTACGAGCAGGATCGACATATTCTCGATGACGTTTATATACACCACCCTTTGATAATCCTTTGAGAGTTTCTCTTTTTTCTCCCCTTTCTCCCTTACCAAATAAGATGGGAGTTTGCTCAAGAGAAATGGGAGGAGTCCAAAAGAAGTCGGGATTTTCCCTGCTGTTAATACTTCTTTCTCTTAACTGAAAACCAAAGTTATTTAAAGTCTTTTGTGCTTCCTGTTTATACAACTTTAATAGTTTTTGTCGTTCAGCATAGAAGATTTTTGTTTTCTTTAATAAGTCTCCGTAATTGACTTGAAATAAACTCTCATCCTTATCTGTCATACAGGGTTTTAAAGCTGCCAATGGATAAATATACTCCTGGGGATTTTTGCCAAATTGTACCGCCACCACTGGTTGCGCCAGATGAGCTTCTTCTAATTTTCTTCGACTAATTGAACCTGTGGCTTTTGTTAATAGATACTCTCTTTTTTCCCCAATTGTACCCGCTATTTTAATAATTTTAGCTGTCCCATTAGTTTCTATAGTTTTAACCTTTAACCCTACTAATAATTTAACAGCATCTTGTCTATAGGGATGATTTTCATAAAACTGTTCTAAATCTCCACTATAGACAATACTACTTTCAATAGTTAAACAAATGGCCGGATCGGTGTCATTGATGATTTCTGCCCAAAAGTTAACTTCTCTCCTTACCTGTACTTGGTTTTCACTTATCTCACTATCTTTAGGAAAAACTATTGGATAGGAAAATTTACCAAATATTTTCAGAATTCTAACTGCTAATTGTGCTGTGACTAAAGCTGTTATCTGAAAGTCTTTTAGCCAATGAATAGAATAATAGTGATCGCCAATATCTTCTCGTAAAACCTCTTGAATATCTGATAAAGCTTCTTTCCACTGTTGTGGAGAGGGAAGAGATTTTTCATCTTTAGCTAATACCCAAAAACAATTATCTTCAAAAACAACCACCACATTGGGAAACTTCCGACTGAATTGCCAACCAAAACGATTACCTATTTCCCTAGTAAGTTGATAATTAAGCTTAAAACAATTTAAACAACTATTCTTGAGAGTTAAGGAACTAATTTCACTCAAAAAAAGCGGGGAATTGGCTGTGTTAGCTGCTGTGTAATTCATGATCTAAACCTCCTTATTTGCATAATCACAAATCGATGTAAAAGGACAATAACGACAGGCATAGCCACTTTGGGGCGGGAAAATATGATAAAAATCTTCGAGGTGATCTTTATATTTTTTTAGTTGTTGCTGATGTTTTCTCGACAGGAAAGCTAGTTCGATTTTAACTGCTTCTATTGCCTCGGAAGACAGGGAGATATTTTCTGAGCTTGTTTGGGTTTCTAAGTTGTAAAAAGAAGCGACAATTTTTTCCTGAGGATAAAGGTAACTAGCCGCCAGTAAATAAACATGAGCCTGACGACGATCAAAATTAGATTGACCAGTTTTCAAATCTAAAATATGTATAGTGTCATCAGCTTCTCTAAAAATACAATCAAAGGCAGCGGACAAATTAAACCGATAGTTACCCTGCTCGATAACAATAGGTTCTGGATAACCTTCATCGCCTCTAGATAAATTAATAATCTGTTTATTCAATAAAATTGGTTGTTGATAGTAATTGTTTAAAATTACTAAAACCCTGGCTTGAATTTCTGGCGATTCTTGATTTAATTGCAGGATTTCTGCCACTTGTTCCACCCCATCAGGCCCCGATAATCTCGCCGGCTCTTGATGAAACTCAAAAACTCCTCGTTGTGCCAACTTACCAATTTTTTGCGGTTGATTATCTTGCGATAGTAATCTTTGCACTTCTGGTTCTTTGTTTCGCGCTTTTTCAAACCCCCGTTTTGTCTGACAATGCCAATTCTCATGGCCCATCGCTGGTTTAAGCGATCGCCAAAGACTATAGCTCATCGGAGGATACCAAGGCTTTTTGGGTAACTGGCAGGACACAATTTTTCCCCTCGGTCAGGATAATGCTAGGATGACACGGCAGTGTTGGCTCTGGTGTTGACTAAAATAATCAACGCCAATGAACTAACTCTAGCCTATGTTGACTGAAATAGTCAACCCTTGATATAATTTTTTTGAGAGATTGAGAGAAAAGCAGTGTCAGAAACATTTGGACAGATTATCCGCAAAGCTCGTCGAGAGGAGGAATATAGTCAGAGAGAACTAGCTAAGCTGATTGGGGTGGACTACACCTATCTATCGAAGCTAGAAAATGATCATGCGGGTTATCCTCCTAGTCAGCAGGTGATTGAGTCCTTAGCGACTCATTTAAAATTAAATGCTCAAACCTTAGGGGAATTGGCGGGACGACTGAGTTCAGATGATCAAAAAGTCTTCAAAGAATTAGTTCAAAAATACCAACAAATGCCGATTTTATTGCGTCGCATGAAAGACAATCCCAATTTTGCCAAAAAAATTATTTCTGAGGCGACAAAATTAGATGAGCAGGAGTAAATATCTTGGATATTATTAAACCCTATAGTTTTATTCCCAAAACAGAGATTGAAGCTCAGGCAGACAATATTCTTAAGAAAGTAAAAGCTAATCGTCGTCGTCCCTTAAAAAATTGCGATATTGCGGAAGCGGCGGCCGATTATTTTGATTTAGCTATTGAATGGACGGATATAAAGCCAGATCAAGAGGGAGAAATCGCCGCAATGATTATTCCCACGGAAAAGAAAATTATTCTCAATGAAGATGTAAAATTCTTAAAAGATTACCAAAATTCATCCCTAGCAAAAGAAGGTTTTAAAAATTCGAGTTTAGCCCATGAAATTGGTCATTTTGTCCTTCATATTAATCAAACAGCTGTCTCTCACTTTTTGGCTCGAATCAATCAGGGAGATTCCCTAGAGACAATTCAACCTTTTCTGTGTCGGACAGTTGATTCTAGTCAAAGAATTGAATGGCAAGCACAATATTTTGCCAGTTGTTTACTAATGCCGATGAGTGAGTTAGAGAAAGCCATCAAGGGACGTGACTTGACTAAATGGGGACATCTGTATGCGATCGCCGACGAGTTGGGAGTAACTATTACTAATCTTAGAAGTCGTTTAGAGAGTCTCCATTGGATTAAAGTCGATAAAAAAGTAATTTATCGGGCCAGTAATTTTCCCAAGAGATAGCTTAAATGTTCGGAGGGAGATTTTGCCCATCTCGAGCGACTTATTTACTAATAATTTCGGCGGGTTGCGAGTTAGGAATCGGTTCAAAGTTGTGGTCGTCAGCCAGATATTCGGGATAGGTGGAGAATTGGGGTAGTATTTCTAGGGTAAAAGCTTCGGCCGCTTTCGAGCGATAGCGATTCGGGTTAATAATTACCGACAAAGTGCGTCGTACTTCCACATCTTTAATTCTAGTTGCGTGGATAACTCCCATTTGTAGTTCTTTTTCGATCGCTGTCACCGAGACAAAAGCCGCCCCTAACCCGGATTGTACGGCATTTTTAATCGCCTCGATCGAGTTAAGTTCCATCTCCACTTTTAAGCGTTTGGTATCGATCTCGCAACGGGTTAAAACCTTGTCGATGACTTTGCGAATCGTCGATTGGGAATCGAGGGTGATAAATTTTAGTCGATATAAATCCTCTTTTTGAATCATTTCTACCTTAGACAGAGGATGAAAAATCGGCAGGACTAAAGCCAGTTCATCTTCTGCGTAGGGGATAATCCGCAGGGTTTCTTGTAATTCGGCGGGAACTTCCCCCCCGATAATGGCTAAATCCACTTGACCGTTAGCAACGCTCCAAGAGGTGCGACGGGTGGAATGAACTTGTAGCTGTACGGATACTTCTGGGTATTTTTGCCGAAAAAGCCCGATCATGCGGGGAAGAAGATAGGTTCCCGTGGTTTGGGAAGCGCCGACGATCAGGGTTCCCCCTTGCAGATTTTGTAGATCTTCGATCGCCCGACAGGTTTCTTGACAGAGAGTGATAATTTTTTCGCCGTAGCTTAAGAGTAGGTATCCCGCTTCCGTTAATTGGGCTTTCCGACCGCCCCGGTCAAATAACGGCACATTTAGCTGTTTTTCGAGGTTTTGTACCTGAAGACTGACCGCCGGTTGAGATACATACAGGGTATCTGCTGCCCGTTTAAAGCTTCCTTCGGCGGCGATCGCTTTGAGAATTCTCAGTTGGTCTAGGGTGAAAGGAATGTCGGTCATAGAAAGCCTCAAAAACAGCGACGAGAGAAGGGGAGGACAATAGCGACAAATCTTAAGCCAGTGCCGATAAATACACTGAATTGACAGTACCACACCACGGGGATCAATGCTTCAGGTAGTTCCAGTTATCAGTGATCAGTTACCGGTTATCAGTTATCAGTTATCAGGAGTCTCCGAGTCTCCGAGTCAGGAGTCTCCGAGTCTCCGAGTCAGGAGTCTCCGAGTCTCCGAGTCAGGAGATAGGAGACTCCGAGTCAGGAGATTATTTCTATTTATTCTCCCTACACCCTACACCCTACACCCTACACCCTACGCCCTACACCCCACACCCCACACCCCACACTGAAAAAGGCTGCCCCAGCAATTATCGGGTTGACTTTTGTTTACCACTTAATCGTTCTTAACCAAGAATCTTAATGATATTTTAAGATTTTTTAAAAAACCGCCCCTAGCCGAGATGAACGTATATCCTAGAGGGGAGCGAGTATAGATTCCTATTCCCGTTCGATCGCCCCCTAATTCTCTGGAGATCAGCACCCATGCTTACTTTGCTCCGTTCCCTGCTATTTTCCACCCTATTAAGTTTTGTTGCCCCCGTCCTCTTGGTCGGTTCTATTTTAACGGCTTTATTGGCCACCAGTCACGTCCCCGGCTTTACTTGGGTTTCTCAGACCGGTTTTAGCCAAATCCTGCAATTTTTAACCATTTTCGGCGGCGGTTATCCCCTACAAGGCCTGTTAACCATCGCTGTCACCTTTGCTTTTGTTGGCAGTTTATTCGATTTATTTAACTTTTACGTCTATCAAACCAATCGCGGACAGTAACAGGTAAAGGGTGATAGGGACTGTCTAGAATGGGAATGAGGTTTTTATGGGATCGAATCGTCTATGCGCCCTATTTTCTGCCGTTTTTGGCTATTAACAATAATTTCTCTGCTGCTCACCCTGAGTATCGGGATTGTCAATCCCCAACCCAGTTTCGGGCGCTCGTGGATGGATTTACCTAAAATGTCGGATGAATGCCCCCGCTAAATTTTTCGACAAGACATCAACCTTTGCGGGGGATGAAATCCGACCAAGATATTAACTGAGAAGCCCGATTTTAATTCTACCATTTGTAGGTAAACTGTGTTATAATTAACTTAGCCAAAGGTCAAGGATTGTTAGATGCTAGTCGTAGAAGCAAAGCTAAAAAACGGAACACCAGAGCAATATCACCAGCTTGATGAAGCTATCAAAACTTCTCAGTTTGTGCGTAACTCTTGTGTTCGTTATTGGATGGACAATCAAGGGACAACCCGCAATGATCTCCAAAAACTTTGTGCGGTACTAGCTAACAATAAAGAGACACCTTATGTTAATAAATTAAACTCTCAAGCTCGTCAATCGGCTGCTGATAGAGCCTGGCAATCAATTAATCGGTTTTACCAGAATTGTCATGCTAAGATACTTGGGAAAAAGGGTTTTCCTCGTTTCAAAAAGCATAGCCGTTCGGTTGAGTATAAACTAACGGGCTACCAACTATCTGATAATCGACGTAAAATCAAGTTTACCGATGGTTTTAAAGCAGGAGAATTTGATTTATGGTGTAGTCAAAAAACCTTAGTTTATTATTCAGAACAACAGATTAAACGGGTAAGAGTTGTTAGACGTGCTGACGGTTATTATTGTCAGTTTTTAATTGACGTAGAACGGCAAGAATACCATAAACCAACGGGACAAATAACAGGAATTGACTTAGGTTTAAAAGAGTTTTATACTGACGCTCAAGGCAATACTGTAGAGAATCCACGTTATTTAAGCAAGTCAGAAAAACGACTTAAAAAAGCACAACGACGATTATCCAAAAAGTTTCGTCAAGGAAACAAACAGTCTAAAAACTATCACAAGCAACGGATAAAAGTAGCTAGGCTTCATCTTAAGGTGTCAAGACAACGTAAAGACAAAGCAATTAAAGACGCTTTGGCGTTAGTCCAGTCTAATGATCTGGTAGTCTATGAAGCTTTAAAGGTAAGAAACTTAGTCAAAAACCGTAAGCTTGCCAAGTCGATTAGTGATGCTTCTTGGTATCAATTCACTGAATGGTTTGAATTTTTTGCCAAGATTTATCGGATTGTCTGTGTTGCTGTTCCTCCCCATTTCACTTCTCAAGATTGTTCAGTTTGTGGGACGAGAGTTCAAAAAACATTAAGCACTAGAACTCATCAATGTCCTAATTGTCAAACAGTCTTAGATAGGGATCATAATGCAGCAATAAATATTCTTAAAAAAGGGTTGCAATATTTGGGAAATCATCTCAACGGTACTGTTGGGCAAACAGAAACCGACCCAAACGCCTTGGGAGAGTCCGGCCTCTGGATTCTTAATGGAGACATTGAGAATCTAAGCTGTCTCGTTGAACAAGGAATTTCCGATAGTGATAGGTCAAGAATCCCCCGTCACAGCGTAGCTTGACGGTGGGAGTATGTCAAGCAATACTGCCCTCGCCCAAGGACTTCTCAGCGCGGCGGGATTAGACACAAAAACTTGGGTACAATTGGCAGTCAATCTCGCCTATAATCTGCCCAATAGTCGCAAGGATGAATTAGAAGCGGACCGACTGGGTTTAAACAATCTAGCTGAGGCTGGTTATGCAGCCAAGGCGATGATCTCCTTGATGGGAAAATTACCACAACAGGGGGGTTCTACCCCGACAATTCTCAGCACCCATCCGGCTACAAGTGATCGCATTTTGGCACTACAAAAACAGCTTAATTCGGTTAATAACAAGCAGAATCAAGGTTTAGACGAGGATTATTACCAATTGCAGATTCGTTCTCTCCGCTAATCAGACAATTTCCTGAACAGATAAAAACTCGGCCACCGCTTGATTAAAACTTTCAGGTTCCCCTAAAAATGCCCAATGATTACCCGGTATCTTTTTAATCTCTAGAGAAGTTAAATACTTTTTATAAGATTGAATTTGCCAAGCAGTGCGATTTAATCCCTGTTGGGGAAGGATTAATAAACTGGGAATATCTAAAGTTTTAGTTAATCCGGCAAACCCCATGACATCCTCAAAAATTTCCCCGCGTGCCGATAAAGTGAATTTACCGCTCCAACTGCCATCAGCTTTTTGTTCGATGGCATTTTTAAACACCTCTTGCTGTAGATTTGACCAACCTTTATATTGTTTTAATTGACGAGCGATCGCTTCTATGCTCTGATAACTATCAAAGGAGCGAGTAATCTTTAAAAAGGGCAAAACTTGATAGAGAATTGGAAAAGTTATCCTAATCCAACTAGGCATTTTATCGATAAAAAAGGGATCGACTAAAATTAAACTCTTAAATACTTCCGGCTGTTGAGTTGCCCAAATTGCCGCTATTTTAGCACTCCAAGAATGACCTAAAATATGTGCTTGCGTCCAACCTAAATGATTAATTAAAGCCCTTAAATCGCCGATATAATCCTGAAAGTGATAACCGGTTGCCGGTTTACCGCTTTCCCCATGTCCCCGCAAATCTGGGGCAATAACTTGATAATTTGAGCTTAAATAATCGCCCAAACTTGACCAAACCAAAGCATGATCCGCCATGCCGTGCAATAATAATAGAGGCATACCTCGATCGCTCCATTGTAAATAGGAAATTTCCATCGAGTTATTGGTAAAAGTCTGGCGTTGTGGCATAAATTCTCGACTGATTTTTACTCTATAATTTACCTATCACTTAATAAAACTTCATACAATGGCACTACAATCTCCGATCACTGGGACTAGCTTAGAGCAATTGTCTTGGACATGGCAAGGTCACACCATCCCCTACACTGTGCGGGGAGAAGGACAACCCCTAGTATTAATTCACGGTTTTGGGGCATCTATCGGTCATTGGCGCAAAAATATCCCCGTTTTAGCGGAAAATGGCTATCAAGTCTATGCCCTAGATCTTTTGGGATTTGGGGGTGCGGATAAGCCCGCTTTAGATTATAGTCTCAACCTTTGGCAGCGGCAAATACAAGACTTTTGGCGAGAAAAAATGGCAAGACCGGCGGTATTTGTCGGTAATTCCATCGGGGGACTGATTACCTTAATGCTGATGGCAGAATCTCCCGAAATCACTGCCGGAGGAGTAATTATTAACTGTGCCGGAGGATTAAACCATCGTCCCGAAGAATTAAATTTGCCGCTGCGTTTAATCATGGCTGCCTTTACCGGTTTAGTTAGTTCTCCCGTGACAGGAAAGTTTATTTTTGAACAGGTAAGGCAGAAAAATCGCATCCGGAAGACCTTAAAACAGGTTTATCGGGATCATACCGCGATTACCGAGGAATTAGTCGAAATTCTCTATCAACCCTCCTGTGATGCGGGTGCGTGGGGAGTGTTTGCATCGGTGTTGACAGCACCCCCCGGACCATCGACCCAGGAATTATTACCGCAAATCGATCGCCCTTTATTGGTACTCTGGGGAGAGGATGACCCTTGGACACCGATCGCCGGTTCGGTAATTTACCAAGAAAGAGCTAAAATGGGAAATAATACCCAATTTTATCCGATTGCCAAAGCCGGTCACTGTCCCCACGATGAACATCCCGAAAAAGTTAATCAATTAATTTTGAGTTGGC
>Ga0315900_10010584_pt1 | contig 11522 bp, 8 predicted proteins | sample LakEriMetagenome_FD_203521 | JGI IMG/M metagenome (GOLD analysis project Ga0315900, IMG submission 203521) | Freshwater fungal communities from buoy surface, Lake Erie, Ohio, United States - Buoy 12 MA114 | ecosystem: Environmental > Aquatic > Freshwater > Lake > Lake biofilm | place: USA: Lake...
GTAAGCCGCTTTGTGATCTTGCGCCGAAGGCAAGGTAAGGATCGTCTTTCCGTCGGTAATCGCAAGCACGCTCGCTTCGGGGCCCTCGAGTCGCTCTTCGATAATCATTTGAGCGCCCGCACGTCCAAACTCGTTCTTGCGGCCGATTCGATCGATCGCTTCCAGTGCCTCATCGCGATACGAACAAACGATCACTCCTTTTCCGCTCGCTAGGCCGTCAGCCTTGAGAACGACGGGTGCTTTCTCCCGTTCGTTAGGATATCGCGTCTTGATGTAACGCATGGCGCTATCGGCATCCCGAAACGCTTGATAGTCGGCGGTCGGCACGTCCGCTTGTCGCAGCAACAGCTTGCAGAAGACTTTGCTTCCTTCGAGTTGTGCAGCCGCTTTGTTGGGTCCGAAGGCTCGAATCTTTTCATTCGCGAGCGCGTCTACCAATCCCAGCGTGAGTGGCACCTCAGGGCCAACGACGACCAAATCGACCGACTCTTTTTTTGCAAAGGCGACCAATCCGGCGATGTCGTCAGCCGCGATTGCCACGTTTTCCGCTTCGAGAGCCGTTCCTGCATTTCCTGGGGCAACCCACAGCCGCTTCAGACGTGGGCTTTGACTGATCTTCCACGCCAAGGCATGTTCTCTACCACCATTACCGACAACCAGCACTCGCATGAAAGACCTTATCGCCAACCTAATTCTTGGGGAGCGAAACCATCCAGATGCAGCTTCGCGCAGGGAGAGAGTTTATAACCAGACCCACGATTACACTAGGCTTTAATCATTTTTTCGTATCCACAGCCAACATTCGGTTCCATGATTGATGATGATGGAACATTTTCCGTCGACGTGAGTTTCACTCTTTGGGCTCAACCACCGTCTCGCCTACAACTAGGTTGTACACATACTCCCATGCAGACCATGGCATCGTGATGCAGTCGTAGCCGAACCCCCAGGCTCCGGAAAAACCATCGATCGCGAATGCAAAGACGAATCCTGCGATCGCTAAGTTGGCCGCGGGCAAAAACATCCAACAGAACTTGCTCCCCAATCGACGCAATTCGCTCGTCCCTGAACTCCACTGAAAACCCACGTAAGCCAAGTGTAAACCCAACCCGAAGCCGAGGACCGCGCTTCGCAAGGCCGCAAACAGGAGGAGTGAAACCAGCCAGAGTATGATGGTCGACAGGGGCACAATGTAAGGTGAAACCAGCATGATCCAGTTCCCTTTCCCAAGCCATCGAACCCGCGAAGAATCTGGAACTCGCTCTTTCCGAATCCCAACTACGGGGTGAAGCATCAACATCGCCACTGCGGCTTGAGTTCCGTCATGCAACCATCCGAAGAGCATTTTCACCCAACGTGAACTGCCTAGCGACGTTCGAGCAGCGAAACATAGCAAACCGAATCCAGCAACAAACATCACCAAAAAGACAGGGGAATCGAGCGATTTTGAGAGTTGCCAGAAGATCGCGACCAACGTGAGCGGAATGGTCGCCACCGCCGCAAAAGCCGCGGGCCATTTCGTCCATTCCACCAATCGATCAATTCGCTTCGCAATCATAGTGTGTCAGTTTACACCAAGGATCGAACCGTGAAAGCGTCTCTTAGGTCTTTAGAAAACAAGGCCCAGTGGCTAAGCTTTGTGGGCGATTTTGCAGGTTTTGGCCTCCCATTTTGCTCCAGCTTTCCCAAACAGATCCAATAAAGCAATGAAAACAATTGAACATGATGTAGTAGTCCTCGGCGGGGGACCTGGTGGTTACGTGGCTGCGATTCGAGCCGCGCAGTTAGGGATGAATGCTGCCTGCATCGACGAAAATGCAAAATTTGGCGGAACTTGCCTTCGCGTCGGTTGCATTCCGAGCAAAGCACTTCTCGAATCGAGCCATATCTATCACGATACCAAGACAGGGCTGAGCAATCACGGAGTCATCGCCAATAACGTCCAATTGGACTTGGCTGCCATGATGAAGCGAAAGGACCAAGTGGTTCAGACGTTGACCAGCGGGATCGATTTGCTTTTCAAAAAGAACAAAGTAACCGGATACAACGGAGTTGGCCAACTTCGCGATCCGAACACGATCGCAGTCCAAACCGCTAACGATTCGTTCTTGATCAAGGCAAAACATATCGTGCTCGCGACAGGCTCTCGACCTGCTTCGATGCGCGGAGTCGAAGAGGACGGCAACTTGATCGGCAACAGCACGACAGCGCTTGCTTATCCCGCTGTACCCAAACGATTTGTCGTGATCGGCGGCGGTTACATTGGTCTCGAACTGGGAAGCGTTTGGAATCGACTGGGCAGCGAAGTCATCGTGCTTGAAGCGATGGATCGAATCTTGCCTGGTATGGACAACGAACTGAGCCAACTAGCCCAACGCATCTTTGCTCGCCAAGGTATCGAGTTCCGACTCAACTCCTGGGTCGAGAGTGCCCGGGTAGAGAACGGACAATGTGTGGTCCGTTGCAAAGGTGCTGAACCGATCATCTGCGATCGCGTTCTATTGGCTGCAGGTCGAGTTCCGAACTCCCAAAACATCGGACTGGAGTCGGTCGGAATCGAAACCGACAAACGAGGATTCGTTCCTGTCGATACAACAACCTACCAAACATCAGTCAAAGGTATCTACGCCTTGGGCGATTTGATCGGCGGTGCGATGTTGGCTCATAAAGCGATGGAAGAAGCCGTGGTCTGCATAGAGCGAATCGCCGGCATCCACGCGCACTTCAACTACGATTGCATCCCAGCCATCGTTTATACGCACCCCGAGATTGCGACCGTCGGAAAAACCGAAGAGCAACTCAAGCAATCGGGCATCGAATATCGAAAGGGCGTCGGAGCCTATGGTGCCAACGGCCGCGCACGGACTCTCGGAGATATCGAGGGACGAGTCAAAATTCTCGCCGACGCGAAGACCGACCGTGTGCTTGGCGTCCACATCATCGGTGCTCGCGCCGGTGACTTGATCGCCGAAGCGGCCATCGCTATCGAGTTCGGAGCAAGCAGCGAAGATATTGCTCGCAGTTGCCATGCTCACCCAACACTTGCGGAAACTATGCACGAAGCTGCACTCGCTGTGGATGGTCGCGCCATTCACTCCGCTTAATTCTTTTCTGTCTCGAAACCAATCAACGAAGCCTTATGCCACGGTATAACCCAGCAACCATCGAACCCAAATGGCAAAGCTATTGGGATGTGAACAAAACATTTCAATGCCCGGAAATGCCTCGAGGGGAAAAAGTCTACGTCCTAGACATGTTTCCTTATCCGAGCGGAGCGGGGCTACATGTCGGCCATCCCGAAGGTTATACCGCTACCGATATCGTTGCTCGTTTCTCTCGGATGAAGGGAAAAACAGTCCTTCATCCGATGGGCTACGATGCGTTCGGGCTACCCGCCGAGGAATACGCGATTCGTACGAATACACCACCCCGTGTGAGTACGGAAAACAACATCGCGAACTTTACTCGGCAACTCAAGATGCTGGGCTTCTCCTACGATTGGGACCGATGTTTGTCGACGACCGATGTCGACTACTTCAAATGGACGCAGTGGATCTTTCTCGAGTTGTACGACACGTGGTTCGACTTTGAACAACAGAAAGGTCGCCCGATTGCGGAGCTTCCTATTCCTGCAGACGTTCAGTCCGCTGGAGCATTTGTCGTGGATGCGTATCGAGATCGACACAGATTAGCTTACCAAGACGAAGCGCTCGTGAATTGGTGCCCGGGACTTGGGACGGTTCTCGCCAACGAAGAAGTCATCGATGGCAAGAGCGAACGAGGCAATCATCCCGTCCAACGCATTCCCCTTCGACAATGGATGCTTCGCATCACAGCGTACGGCGATCGATTGATCCACGACTTGGAGCCGCTCGATTGGTCTCCGAGTATCAAGAAGCTTCAATCGGATTGGATCGGTCGGAGTACGGGCGCAGAAGTGGACTTTCCTGTGATTGCTGCGGAACAGTTCAGTGATTGGAAAGCTGCGCGGGCCGAGTCTGCGTTCCCAGAGCAACAACCATCGGGCACGATTCGCGTCTATACCACTCGACCAGATACTCTCTACGGTGCCACCTACATGGTGATCGCTCCCGAGCATCCGTTGGTGAAGTCGATCGTCACGAGCGAACAAGCGGCCGCCGTAAAAACGTATTGCGATGCTGCGGCTTTCAAGAGTGACCGCGATCGTACCGACGGTGACAAAAAGAAAACAGGTGTCTTCACCGGTGCGCATGCGATTAACCCGGTCACGGGCAAACCGATCCCGGTTTGGATCGCTGACTATGTACTCATTGGATACGGGACAGGCGCTATCATGGCCGTTCCAGCGCATGATGATCGTGATTTTGAGTTTGCCCAAGCGTACAAACTACCGATCGTTTGTGTGGTAAAGCCAGAATCCAGCAGCGACGATCTCGATGCAATCCTAGCCGGTCAGGTTTGCTATACCGGCCCAGGTAAGGCGATGAATAGTGGTGCCATCGATGGGCTCGATACCGACCAAGCAAAGTCGAACATCATCGAATCGCTGAGTCAGCAAGGGATCGCGAAAGGGGCGGTGAATTACAAACTGCGCGATTGGCTCTTTAGTCGTCAACGATTTTGGGGAGAGCCGTTCCCGATCTTGCATGAACTCGATAAAGAGGGAAACCCGACCGGTCGCAAGCGAGCCGTCGATCAAACGACATTGCCAGTCGATTTACCACACCTTGAGGACTTCAAACCGCACGGTCGTCCGGAACCACCGTTGGCCAAAGCAGACGATTCGTGGCTCTATGTTGCCATCGATGGAGTTCGCTATCGGCGAGAAACCAATACCATGCCTCAATGGGCAGGTTCGTGTTGGTACTATTTGCGATTCATCGATCCAAAAAATGCGAATGCCATCGTCGATCCAGCCAAAGAGAAAGCTTGGATGCCCGTCGATCTCTACATCGGCGGTGCCGAGCATGCGGTGTTGCATCTTTTGTATGCACGATTCTGGCACAAAGTTCTTTACGATCGAGGCCATGTCTCACAACCGGAACCATTTCAGAAACTGGTCAATCAAGGGATGATTCTCGGCGAGGTGGAGTTCACAGGCTTCCGGCTTCCCGATGGCAGTTGGGTGAGTTCCTCCGCGTTAGAAAAATCCGACAATGGATTGATCGATCGCGTATCCAAACAATTGGTCGAAGCGGTCAAAGTCGAAGAATCAGAAGTCACCAAAGTGGGTGATAGTTTTGTTTTGATTTCGAACGACAAAATTCGAATCGATAGTCGAGCGCACAAGATGTCGAAGGCGCGAGGGAACGTCATCAATCCCGATTCTGTAGTCTCGGAATATGGTGCCGATTCGTTGCGACTCTACGAGATGTTCATGGGCCCACTCGAGGCGACCAAGCCCTGGAGCACGAAAGGGGTCAATGGCGTTCGGAATTTTCTGGACCGCGTTTGGCGTTTGATGATCGATACGCAGAGTGACGGAAATGATCTTTTGGATTGCATTCAAGATGTCGAGCCCACTCCGGAGCAGAACCGCGTGCTGCATAGCACGATCATGCAGGTAACGAAGGATATTGAGACCTTGGGTTTCAATACACCGATCGCCAGAATGATGGAGTTCGTCAACTACTTTACGAAGGAGTCGGTGCGTCCCAAACGAGCGATGGAGGCGTTGGTGTTATTGTTAGCGCCGTATGCTCCGCATATTGCAGAAGAGTTGTGGCATGCGCTCGGGCATGACCAATCACTTACGTACGAGCCATGGCCGACGTACGACGAAGCGATGACGCGAACCAGTGAGATTGAGATTCCCTTGCAAATCAACGGAAAGGTTCGAGCCAAGGTCATGGTCCCGGCCGATGCGACGGTTGAGCAGATGGAAGCCGCCGGCCGCAATCACGAGAAGATCAATGAATGGCTTGAAGGAAAAGCGATTGTCAAAGCAATCGTCATCCCCGGCCGCATGGTCAATTTTGTCGTCAAGTGATGATCAACAAAGCATGAAAATGATGATCAGCGTACGCAAATATCCAAGAATCGATTTCGTCGAGCGAAATAGGACTGTTTACGTTCAAGGCCATACAGAAAGAGGCCAGGAAAGAAATGAGTACCGAAATCACCATGCAAGGGCCAGGCTCCACAGGAAACGTCATCAGTGCGTTGGCCAGTTTCTTTTACCCAGGTTTAGGGCAGTTGATCCAAGGGCGATGGATTTCTGCATTGGTCTTCTTCGTGACGGCAACCGCGTTATGGTTCGTGCTGCTGGGCTGGATTATGCATATATGGGCAGCGATCGACGCGGCACGTTTCCGTGGCTAACTACCGTCGTGAACCAATCGTCTCGTTTCGCTACCAATGCATGACATACCCACCATCGACGTTGATCGTTTGACCGGTGACATGGGCACCGCGAGAGCTAGATAAGAAGTAAATCATGTTGGCGATGTCTTCCGGCGTCTGCCATTTTTTGAGAGGCACAATCGATTCGATTTTTCTACGCGACCACTCGTCGTAGTCCAACCTGTCTGCCTCCGACGCTTGATCATACCACGCTTGCCAGACAGATTTGTTGAGTGGTGTTTTGACCATCCCAGGACAAATGGTGTTTACCCGAACATTGTGGCCAGCCAAATCTTTGGCCATGCATTGTGCAAAATTGATGTTGGCGGCTTTCGAAGCGCTATAAGGAGGGTCGGTTTGCGATCCGATCTGTCCTGCAACCGACGCTAGAAACACCATACTTCCCTGCTGCCGTTGGACCATCACTGGCGTGATCGCATGCGCGACATGGACCATTCCCATGATGTTGACTTGGAGTACCCGGTGCCAATCGCTCGGAGCCAGCTTCAAAAACGGGAAGCCAAACTTGCCCGAACCGATAGCGACGCCATGAACCAAGTGATCGACAGAACCAAATTCTTCTAAAGTCGTGCGCAACGCTGCGTGGACATCGCCTTCAACGGCAACATCCGTCTTCACACCAACGACCGTTGTCTCAAACTCTCGACTCATCGAATCCGCAATGGTGGCTGTTTCCTCCGACTGATCCCAGATAGCAATCTTGGCTCCCTGGGATGCAAAGGCTCGCACGGACGCGTTTCCGATCCCGCTCGCTCCGCCAGTTACCACCACAACGTGATCGAGCATTTCCTTTTGCATCATGTTTTTCCAGCTCTCTCCAGTAATTCTCGAGTGATTCTTTCCGAGTGACCAAACCCCTGTTCCACTCGACTTCGCGAGATTGTACTCGAGGTTTTTGCTCTCGTGTCCTATGCTTATTGAGTTATAAACATAGAGGAACTTGAAACATTTTGATGAAGTATCGACGACTCAAGGAATTGCCATCATGAATCCCAAGACCAACAGCTTGCCCATGCGAGAACTCATCGAGCAATCGCTTTCTCGCCGTTCGTTTGTGCATATCCTGACAAGCGGTGCTTGCGTCGCTGCCTTGACCGAACTCGATGTTCACGCATCTGCTCCAGAGACGCGAAAAACTTCGCAGATGTTCCAATTCAGAAGCATTCCGCCATCGATCGAAGACCGCGTTGTCGTGCCAGAAGGATACACGGCAGAGGTTCTCTACCGATGGGGCGATCCTATCAATGGCGAATCTCCAGCTTTCCAGCCGAACGCTTCCAACTCCGCAGACGAACAAGAGAAACAGGCTGGGATGGGACACGATGGGATGGAGTTCTTTCCCCTTCCCGGTTTTGATCCCAACGAACGTGGACTCTTGGCGATCAATCACGAGTACACCGACCAAATTCTATTGTTCGCAGACGGTATCGAACCACTTCCTCCCCAGCCGATGCCAATGGAAAAAGTTCGGAAGTCGATCGCATCGCATGGTGTCTCGATCGTCGAGATTGCAAAACAAAAAGATGGTCGCTGGCAAGTAGTGAAGTCCCCTCGTGCGCGTCGCATCACCGCGGACACACCGATGTCGTTGGCTGGCCCCGCGAAAGATAAGCTTGGGACTGAAGCGAGGGGGACTGTCAACAATTGCGCGGCCGGTCGAACGCCGTGGGGAACGTACCTCACCTGCGAAGAGAACTTTCAAGGAGTGTTCGGAACCAACGCTTCGGGCTTTCAACCCACAACCGCTCAAAAAGCCTATGGCCTCAGCGCGGAAGGATTCTTTTACACGATCAATCAGAAAAAGGTCCCCGGCTATCGTTGGTGGGAACAATTGCCCCGCTTTGATCTTTCGCAACCCAACAATGACTCGGAGCGTTTCGGTTATGTTGTCGAGATCGATCCCTACGATCCAACTTCCAAGCCTGTCAAACGAACCGCCTTGGGTCGATTTCGACACGAAAATGCGGAACTAACCGTTGCACCGGACGGCCGAGTCGTGGTCTACATGGGTGACGACGAAATGGACCAGCATGTTTACAAGTTTGTTTCGGAAGGCAAATGGGATCCAACCTCCAAAGCTGGAACAGGTGTTTTAGAGACGTCGGGATTGCTCGATAAAGGAACGTTGTATGCTGCTCGATTTAACGCTGATGGAACGGGCACTTGGTTAGAACTCGCACCAGGTTTGAACAATATTCCCCGCAAATCGAGTCCCACGGATACCGAAGGGTTTGATGCTGCAGATATTGCTATTCACAGCCGAATGGCAGCCAAGATAGCGGGTGCCACCCCCATGGATCGCCCCGAATGGTTGGCTGTACATCCGGAGACAAAAGAGGTGTATGTGACGTTGACTAACAACAAAAGTCGACATGCAACCGATGCAGCCAATCCACGTGCAAAGAACATCTTCGGTCACATCGTCCGATGGAAAGAGACGAATGATGACGCGACATCCACCGGTTTCAAGTGGCAGATCTTTGTGCTCGCAGGAAACCCCAAGAACGCAGACTCCACGAATCATGGCAATACGAAGGGCGATTTCTTCGCCTGCCCCGATGGGCTCAAATTCGACGCGAGCGGAGTTCTTTGGATTCAAACCGATATGTCAAGCAGCGTGATGGGGAAGGAAGGTTATGCCGAATTAGGACATAACATGATGCTTGCCGCGGATCCCATTACAGGGGAAACGCGGCGTTTCTTGACCGGTCCGCGAGGATGTGAGATCACAGGCAATGCAATGACTCCCGATCGCAAAACGATGTTCGTCAACATTCAACATCCAGGCGAACCAGCCGACGACTTGAGCGATCCGAACATGCCACTCAAAGTCAGCAGCTGGCCAGACGGCCCAAACGGTGGCCGCCCGCGATCGGCAACCATCGTTATTCGCAAGCAAGATGGCGGCTTCATCGGAAGCTAACTGGCATTCTTCTTTGCGTCCGACAACACCCTGTAGCACTCCTTGGCGGCAGCGATTGGGTTGTAATCGGGTTTATTAAACACCTGACCGCTGACTTCGACACAGACCGGGCCCGCGTAGCTGTGTTGTCGAAGCAATCCGAAGTACTTTACGTAATCCGTCCGACCTGAACCTGGCAAGACGAACTGAAATTTGCCCAGTTCCCCGACGCTGTCCTTGACGTGGATGAATCGAGTGTGTGGCAAAAGGAGCTTCATGGATTCCTCCATGTCAATCCCTTGCAACTCGAAGTGACTATAGTCGTAAGCAATCTGAATGGATGGCGACTTCACTTCGTTGAGCAACCACAACAGCCGCTCCGGTGAATTGACCGCGCTGCTGACATGGGCCTTGATAGCGATCACCGTCTTCGATTTCTCGGCTGTCAAAGCCCAATCGTGAAGCCTATCGGCCATGCTCTTCTTCTGTTCCTCCCACTTGGTCGGGGTGCCTCCTAGAACGGTCTCTAGAATCGGTGGTTGCTCAGGCACTAAATCTCGACCCATTCCGCTTGCACTTTGAATCAAGTCCAATGCACTCACATGCGCTTTGTCGTCCGCAGTCAGGCTCATGTGCAACATCAAACAAGGAAGGCTGAGTCGCAACTGCCTCAACATCGTGGCAGCTTTCACCCGCGATTCCGAAGTGAACACAGCAGGTTCGGTCGGATAACCGGCGTTCAGCGCGAACTCGATATGCGAATAGCCTATCTCCGCGCACGTTCTCATCGCCAGCTCGAGCGGTAACGTCTTCATTCCATACAAACTAAACCCGAGACTTGGCTGAATCGCTGACGCTGAACCAACTGAAATTCGCTCACCCCAAGTGAACCTTGATGTCGCGATCGATGTTGCGATAGTTCCGATCGCAGACCCAATCCAGGTGCGGCGAGGTAGTCGATTCTTCGGCATTTGACAGATCTCAAGTTTGTTCGAAGAGATGGAATGGACAACAAGACATTCGCAGCATTGATCTACTCGTAGCGTACTGGATTGTGAAACAATTTGTCAACAGCCAGCCGTGCAGGCATATCCATGGGTTGAATCGTGCTAATGTCGCCATGCTCATTGATGATGTGGTGTCCGATAAACAATTGTTTGGACTGGGTGAGGATCATGCGTCCTGCCGGCGTGCCACCCACCAAATCCACATGCTCGACTCTGCAGGTAAACCGTCCAATGGGGATAAGCGAACCGCAGGAAAAAATGCTTCACCGCGTTGCATGGTAGGGTAATAAAAAAAGGACGTGCTATTGCACGCCCTTTTGATTTTCTTGTCTGCTAATGAAAGAGCTTTCAGTAGGCAGAGTTGCGAGGCTTTCCACGAAGCTTTTGTTGCTTCGTGAAGGACCGAGGCTTGTACATGAAGGAAAGTCGCTTAGTAGCGACCGCCACGTCCGCCGCCGCCACCGCCGCCACCGCCACGCGATTCGTAACCGCCACCGCCGCCGCTGCGTCCACCGCCGCCGCCACCGCTGCGTCCACCACCACCGCCACCACCGTATCGGCTTCCGCCTCCGGATGGCCTATCTTCACGCTCTCGCGCTTCGTTGCACGAGATTTCGCGATCTGCAACCGTTGTTTGGTTGAGACCGGCGATTGCCGACTTGGCCTCTTGCGAGTTTGGCATTTCAACGAATGCGAAACCACGCGATCGATTTGTTTCTCGATCAACAATAATGCTGACCTTCGATACTTCGCCAAACGCACTGAATGCATCGCGAAGGTCACTTTCTGTCGCTTTGAACGACAGATTTCCAACATAAATATTCGTCACTACAAAAACCCTAAAAAATCCTTCCGCAACTACCAGAAACGACATGCGACCGCCCAGTGGATTTCAACACGGAGCAATTCAACTACGATGCGTGGCAATTTTTGGATGGGACCTGAGAAAGTTCTACCGAAACAAATCACCATCCGTACGGTAATTTCAATAGTTCAGTAGAAACGCTTGCCGAATCAACCACGCAGTAAACCAGCTCTACAAAAACCGAACGACATACTTGAAAGAAGTGTGCAAGCGACACGTGAGAGTATCCCATGCAGGAAGTCAAAGTCAACCTCTTTCCTGAATGCACTCGCGACTTTCGCATCGTTTCACAAAAATCGCTCTTCCCAACCACCAGGGATATGCCCAATTCTTCCGAGAATCGTTGATATTCCCACCTCATGCGCTTTTGCCAGCAAGAATCGATTCAACTCGGACTCTTGGT
>Ga0315900_10010587_pt1 | contig 11520 bp, 12 predicted proteins | sample LakEriMetagenome_FD_203521 | JGI IMG/M metagenome (GOLD analysis project Ga0315900, IMG submission 203521) | Freshwater fungal communities from buoy surface, Lake Erie, Ohio, United States - Buoy 12 MA114 | ecosystem: Environmental > Aquatic > Freshwater > Lake > Lake biofilm | place: USA: Lake...
GTGCTGGCGTCCGTCATGGCCCGCGATGATCGGCCGACTCGAGGCGTGGGGCGGCCACTGACACGACCAGGGGCCTCGCGGTACGATACTCGATGTCCGTCATTTGCAGGATGTATCCCCGAGCACAACAGGCCATGGCATGAAGGATCCCACCGTCCGCGGCGTCGTCCACCTGATCGAAGAGACCAAGACTTTCGGGCAGAAGGGCTTCCGCAAGCGGCTCGTCGTGCTGCAGCAGGAGAAGGGCTCGTTCACGAACTACATCCCCGTGGAGTTCGTGAAGGATGGCTGCGACGCCGTGGACGATCTCGGCGTGGGGGACGAAATCGAGGTCACCTACCGCTTGAGCGGCCGGCGCTGGCAGCGGGACGAGGCCAGCGAGGCGAAGTATTTCCTGTCCGCCGAGGGGCTCTCGTTTCGGCGGCTGTCCGGGACCGGCCGCGACGATGGCGGCCGGCCCGAGGGCTTCGATCCCAACGACGCTTTCGCCGAGGCCGGCGACGACGACGTGCCGTTCTGACTTTCCGTGGACAAAGCCATCCCTGGCCTTTGTCCACTTGGCCGACCGGTCGAAAAGCCAAGGTTTTCGACGGTCGGCGAACGCCGCATCCTGCGGCTTCCGCCGGGGGCTTTTTGTGACCCAAGAAGCCCCGGGTGGAAACCCGGGGACTCCGGGTCTGAACACCACCCCGCCATCCATGCCGGATGACGGCACGCAATTTCTCGGTTCAAACCCACACCGCATGGCACGCGGGAAGGCCTGCCTTTTGTAGCGGCGGTCTCTGACCGCCGTGCCTCCCGGCTTCCGCCGGGGTTTGTGACCCAAGAAGCCCCGGGTGGAAACCCGGGGACTCCGGGCATGAACACCACCCCGCCATCCATGCCGGATGGCGGCACTCAATTTCTCGGTTCAAACCCACACCGCATGGCACACGGGAAGGATCGCCTTTTGTAGCGGCGGTCTCTGACCGTCGTGCCTCCCGGCTTCCGCCGGGGGCTTTTTGTGATCAAGCCCCAAAACCCCGGGGACTCCGGATCTGAAAACATCACCCGCCGGGCGGGACCGGCAGCGTGGGGATCGCCTCGGCCGCGACATCGTGCGTGGCGAACCACTGCACGATCGCCTCGGCCTCCGCCGCCGACGGCGGCGGAGGCGTGTCATCCCGCACGACCCGCTCCACGACCGCCGCGCCGGCCACGATCGTCCGCCGCTCCTCCACCCGCCAGCGCGGGCCGTAGTGGTAGACGGCGTAATACATCGTCTTCGCCGTCACCGCCGCCACGCCGCCGCAGCGGCAGGCCTCGTAGAACATCCGGTGCACGTCCTCCCAGGAACGCGACCGCTCCATGCAGGCCACGTCGTGCACGACCGACGCGTTGCGGAACCGCCCCGAGAACGGCCCGCCGATCACCGACCAAAACGCCCGGGGAATGCTGGCACCGTTGACCACCGCTCCGGCCGGCGCTTCCCAGCGGACCGCCCGCGGATCGAGATACGCGAACCGCTCGACGAGCGTCATCTCGCGGCCGTCGTCGTGCCAGCGGGCCACGACCTGCCCCTCGAACCGGCCCCACACCGCGGCGTCGGCGGCGACCGCGCGCCGCCCCCCCGGCTCCGCCCCGTCGGCCTCCCATCCCGGCCGCCGCGGCGTCGCCCGCTCCGCGAGGAATCGCACCAGCGGCCGGGCCGGCTCCGGCAGACAGGCGTCGTCGCAGCACACCCGCACCGCGGCGCCGTCGCGGTCGATGCGAATCTCATACTGCCGCCGGTCGCGGCCGGTGTCGCTGAACCGCTCCAGCGACGCGTCGAGGCCGCTGTCCGCCACCAGTTCCTCGAGCCGCTGCCGCTCGTCGGCCGGCAGCGCCGCCGCGTCGATCCGGCAGCCGCGCACCGCCCCGACGAAGCCGCCCGACTGGGTGAACGTGATCCGCATCGGCCCTCTCCTCCGGCTTTCTGCTCCGGCCCGCAGCCGCCGGTTGCAACGGCGCCTCCGGCAATCATTCTTGCATGCCGTCCCCACATCTCCCATGCGCACCGTGTTCCTCACTGGCGGCACCGGCTTCATCGGCCGGCATCTCGTCGATCGGCTGCTCGCCGACGGCTGCGCCGTCCGCTGTCTGGTCCGGTCGCCGGACCGCGCCGGCCACCTGCGGCGCGACGGCGTGCAGGTCGTGCCCGGCACGCTCGAGGCCGTGGACGCCTGGCGGCGTGACCTCACCGGCTGCGACGCCGTGATCCATGCCGGCGGGCTCGTGGCCGCCCGCCGGCGCCAAGATTTGTTTCGCGTCAACGGCGACGCGGTGGGCCGCCTCGCCGACGCCTGCGCAGACCTCCCGACGCCCCCCGCGCTCGTGCACGTGTCGTCGCTCGCCGCCGCAGGGCCGGCGCCACGGCGCGACGTGCCCCGCGCCGAGACCGACCCCGTCGCGCCGGTGTCGGTGTACGGCGCCAGCAAACACGCCGGCGAGGCCGCGCTCGACCGCCGCGCGGACCGACTGCCGATCACGATCCTCCAGCCGGGCATCGTGTTCGGCCCGCACGACACGAAGGTCGCGGCGATGTTTCAGTCGATCGACCGCTTCCGGCTCCACGTGCGGATGGGGTTTCGCGACGCGCCACTCTCGCTCGTCCATGCGACCGACCTCGCCACCCTCGCCGTCGCCGCGGCCTGGAACGGCGAGCGGCTGGCCGGCGGCGTGCCCGGCCGCGGCATCTACCACGCCTGCGACGACCGCGAGCATCCCACCTACGGCGCGCTCGGCAGAAAGATCGCGGCAGCCCTCGGCCGCAGCGTGCTCGTCTTCCCGCTGCCGGTGCCTCTGGCCTGGCCGGCGAGCCTGGCCGTGGCCTCGTTCTGGAGCCTGCTCGGCCAGCCGAGCATCGTCTCCCCCGACAAGCTGCGGGAGGCGACGGCCGGCAGCTGGGCCGCGTCGGCGGCCAAGGCCCGCGGTCACCTGGGCTTCGCCCCGGCCGCACCGCTCGACACCCGCCTGCGGGAGACGGCCGATTGGCTGCGGGAAGCCGGCGGACTGTGACCGTCGCGTGACATGCCGGCGCGGATGTCGCCTCGGACCTGCGAACCCGGCGTCGATCTGTCCGCCCGACCGGCGGGTTGCCACAATCGGCCCGCCCCCACTCGCCCCGCGGAGGAACCCGCCATGTCCTTTCGACCGGATCGCATCTTCTGGAGCCTGGTGAAGCTGCTGTTGCACCTCAGGTACCGCGTGACGACCGACGGCATGGAGGCGGTAGCGCGGCTCCGCGGCCCCACGCTCGTGCTGCCCAACCATCCGGCCTACGTCGATCCCCCCACGGTGCTCGCCCATGTGCCGCTGGCCGCGCCGCTGCGGCCGCTGGTCTACTCGGGCACCTACCGGCTGCTGCCCCTGCTGCCCCTCATGAAGCTGGTTCGCGCCTTCGAGGTGCCCGACCTCTCCGCCCAGAGCCGCTCGGCGGCCGCCAAGACGAAGGACCTGATCGACGCCGTCGCCGCCCGGCTCGACGCCGGTGAGAGTTTTCTCATCTATCCTTCGGGCCGCCTGCAGCGCGGCGATCGTGAGGTCGTCGGCTCGGCCCGCGTCGTCCACGAACTGCTCGTCCGCTGCCCGCAGGTGAACGTCGTGCTCGTTCGCACGCGGGGCGTGTGGGGGAGCATGTTCAGCTGCGCCAAGGAGGGCACGTTGCCGAACCTCGGCCGGGCGGCAGGCGCTGCTGCCGGCTGGCTGGCCGCGAGCCTCGTGTTCTTCCTGCCGCGCCGGCCGGTGCACCTCCACGCCGAGGTCGTGCCGCGGGACCGGCTGCCGCTGGAATCGCGTGAATCCTTCAACGCCTTCCTCGAGTCCTGGTACGACGCCGACGGCGGCGAAACGCCCCAGTTCGTCCGCTACCACCGGCTGTTCGGCCCGCGGGAGGGGCACTTCCGTCCGGCAACCATCGGCCAGGCCGTCGATCCGGCCACCCTCTCCCCCAAGACGGTGCGGCAGGTGAACGACCTCGTGGCCGCGCATCTGAAACGCGACCTGACCCCTGAAGAACTGCAGCCCGAGACGCGGTTCGACGCCATCGGCCTCGACAGCCTCGACCGCATGGACCTGGCCCTCGAGGTGGAGCGGCAATTCGGCTTCCACAGCGACGCCGTCGTCGACACGCTCGGCGAGCTGTGGGCCTTGGCCGACGGCAAGCTGACGACCGCGGCTGCGCCGGCCCAGCCCGCCGCTGCGCCGCCGGCCTGGCAGCGGCCGGCGCCGTCGGGCCCGCGTGAGGTGCTCGCCGCCACGGTGGCCGAGGCGTTCGTGCGCCGCGTGCTCGCCGCGCCCGACGCCGTGGCCGTGGCCGACGCGGTCTCGGGCGTGCTCTCGGCGCGGCGGCTGCTCGTGGGGGCGAGCCTGATGGCCCGCCGGTTCGCCGCCTGGCCCGAGACGCACGTCGGCGTGATGCTGCCGGCGAGCGTCGCGGCCGACGTCGTGTTCTTCGGGCTCCACCTGGCCGGCAAGGTGCCGGTGATGATGAACTGGACGACGGGGCCGGCCAACCTGGCCCATGGCGTCCGCGTCACCGAGACGCGGCGGATCGTCACCTCGCGACGGCTCGTCGATCGGCTGGGGATCGAGGTCGAGGGGGCCGAGTACGCATTCCTCGAGGACATCCGTCAGGGCATCGGCAAGGCCGAAGCCCTGCGCACGCTTCTCGCCTCGCGGATCACCCCGGGACGGTTCCTGCGGCGGCTGCCACGGCAGCGGCCCGACGATCCGGCCGTGTTCCTCTTCACGTCGGGCTCCGAGGCCGCGCCCAAGACAGTGCCGCTGACGCACGAGAACCTGCTCACCAACGTGGCCGCTGGGCTGGAGGTGCTCCAGGCCACGGCCGCCGACTCGCTGCTCGGGTTCCTGCCGCCGTTCCACAGCTTCGGTCTCACGGGCAACGTGCTCCTCCCGGCCGTGGCGGGCATCCGCTCGGTGCGGCACGCCGACCCGACCGACGCCCGCGGCCTCGTGCGGCTCATCGAGTCGCACCGGCCGACGATGCTCTTCACCACGCCCACGTTCCTCGGCTACGTCCTCGCCGCCTGCCGCGGCACGGAGCTGCACAGCCTCCGCAAGATCATCACCGGCGCCGAGAAGTGCCCTGAAGCGACGTTCGCGGCCTGCCGCCGCCTCGCCCCGGAGGCCACGATTCTCGAGGGCTACGGGATCACCGAGTGCTCGCCGGTGGTGGCGGCCAACCGGCTCGACAAGGTGAAGGCCGGCACGATCGGCCGGCCGGTGCGGGGCGTGGAGGCCCTCGTCGTGGACCCCGAGTCGCACGCCCCGGTGGCGCCGGGGGAAACGGGCATGCTCCTCGTCCGCGGCCCCTCCATCTTCAAGGGCTATCACCGGCACACCGGCCCGGCGCCGTTCGTCACGGCGGCGGGCGGATCCTGGTATCGCACGGGCGACCTCGTGTCGGCCGACGCCGACGGCTACCTCACGTTCCGCGGCCGCCTGAAACGGTTCCTCAAGGCGGGGGGCGAGATGATCTCGCTGCCGGCGCTCGAGGAGCCGTTTCAGAAGCGGTATCCGCCCGATGAAGACGGCCCGCGGGTCGCGGTGGAGGGCATCGAAACGCCCGACGGCCGGCACGTGGTCCTGTTCACGACCTTCGACCTGCCGCTCCGCGCGGCGGCGGAGATCCTCGTCGCCGACGGCCTGCGGGGCGTGATGCGGCTCGACGAGGTCCGGCGGCTCGACCGCATCCCCGTGCTCGGCACCGGCAAGACCGACTACACGACGCTGCGGCGGCTGGTGGTCGAAGCCGAGGCCGCCCGGGTCACGACCTGATCCAGCGCCGCTGCCGTGAAGCCCGAATCGTCAGATAAGGGAATCCGCGTCGCTCCACCCGGGGTCATCCGCATTCCCTCGGCTCACGCCTCGGGCTCTTCCGTGGCGCATGCCTCCAGGCATGCGAATGGGCGTCCACGCTTCCAAACCCGGATTCGCACGCCTAGAGGCGTACGCCACGGGACCGGGCTCTTCCGTGGCGCATGCCTCCAGGCATGCGAATGGGCGTCCACGCTTCCAAACCCGACAGACCGGAAACGCAACACCAGTCCCAAGTGCCGTTGACCGGACTATCCTTCATTGTGCAGGGATCAACCTCGCCCTAATCCATTCTGCCAGCTTCCCAACATCGATTTCCCGATTCGCCAGTTTCATGATCACCGTGTACTTCTCTTCCTGCGATGCATTCAAGTCATGACCGTTGAGAATGAGAAATGTTCGGCAGACGACCAGCGCGGTCCGCTTATTGCCATCAATAAATACTTGATTCCATCCCATGGCGAATGCGTACTGCGCCGCCATCGCGGCGATGTCTGGCGTCGGGTTTCCGTACGCAAGCAGGTTTCGTGGACTAGCAATCGCAGACTCGAGCCCGCTCCGATCGCGCAGCCCTTCTAGTCCACCATGCTCGGCAAGCTGTTCAGCGTGGATGGCCAAAACGACATCCAGCCGTATCCACTGCGGCTCGATCACTTCGAGAGCGCCCGGAGAGCGTCACGATCTTCACGCATGACGCGCTTGGCAATTTCCATTTGCCGCTCAAACTCGGGGTCGTAGGGGGTCAGTTGAATGCCATCGACCGTCTCTTGGACAAAGAGACGATCTCCGCTTGACACCCGCAACCGCGCGACGAGCTCTTTGGGCAGAACGATGCCCAGGGAATTTCCGACGTTTCGGACCTTGATCGTCATCATGGCACTCTCCATTGTTGACACTTCCGTGGACACGTATGTTGACACAAGCGTATCTCGTGCGGATCGTCCTTGGAAACGGCAGATCTCTAGAAAATTCAATTTTTGCGTCAATCTGGCCGGCAAAGTCGCTTCAGGCGGGCCCCCCGCCGCTCCAACATGTGCGGCCACAATTTTCGATCGTCGGCTGTCAACTTGCGTGCCCCACGTGCGGCTGCGACATCCGGCTCATCGCATTCATCAACGGTCCGGGGCCGATTCGGAAGATCCTGACACACCTCGGCGAACCGCTCGAGCCGCCTCCAATCCTGCCGGCCCGTGGCCCGCCCACCGACTGGGGCGAGCTCGTGCAGGCTGACGACGATCGGGACGTCCTTCAAGCCTGCCCCGACGAGCTGCCGGCGATCGACATCCACAGCCTCTGACCGGTGCCGGACGCGACCCACGCATGTCGGGAAACTGCGAACTGGGACGCGGTCGGCGCCGACGCGAGAACAACGCCACCGAAGCGGGTGCGGGGAGTTTCGAAAAACCCTCTCCGGACGCCCGGACCGCTCCTCCTTCGGCCTCACGGGCAACGTGCTGCTCCCGGCCGTGGCGGGCATCCGCTCGGTGCGGCACGCCGACCCGACCGACGCCCGCGGCCTCGTGCGGCTCATCGAGTCGCACCGGCCGACGATGCTCTTCACCACGCCCACGTTCCTCGGCTACGTCCTCGCCGCCTGCCGCCGCCTGGCCCCGGAGGCCACGATTCTCGAGGGCTACGGGATCACCGAGTGCTCGCCCGTGGTGGCGGCCAACCGGCTCGACAAGGTGAAGGCCGGCACGATCGGCCGCCCGGTGCGGGGCGTGGAAGCGGTCGTTGTGCCCGATGAAGACGGCCCGCGAGTCGCGGTGGAGGGCATCGAAATGCCCGCGTCGCAGTCGGGCAGCGCCCGAAACCGCGTCCGCGGAAACAGCGCCGCGAGCCCGCAGAGCCGCGTCGCCGTCGGCCCCACTGCGGGGTAGACGAGCAGCACGTCCTCCGCCCCGGCCGTCGCCGTCATCTCCGCCTCGGCGATCGTCGCCGCCTTGAACTTGCCGATGCCGCGGTCGAGCTGCATCTGCACGACCTCCGGCATCTTGTGCGTCTTCACGTGTGGCCGGAGGCGGCCGGCCCCGCCGGCCAGCGCGATCGTGCGGTCGATGTTCGCCGCGATCCGCTCGGGGTACACCAACAGCGCCGGCGACGGCACCTCGGCCTCGTTGGCGATCGCGTACCAGGGCTGCGTCATGGCGTCGCTCCGCGGCGGCATCCGTTCCGAGCGGGTGTGTCGGGGCCGATTATTCGACGAGGGCCTTCATGCGGGCGTCGATGAGGGCGTCGCGCTTCTCAGAAAGCCGGTTGATCTGCCGGTCGTACCAGGCGGCTGATCGCTGCTTGCGATAGGCGAGCTTCTCGGCGCGGATGTCAAGTTCCGCCGCGATCGCCTCGCGGAGCTGCTGCTCGACCTGCTCGCGATTCTTGTCCTTCTCCTTGCCGCTCATCAAGCGGGCGCCGAGCAGATCCACGCGGGTCCGCGCCTGCCAGGCCAGCAAATCCAGTTCATGCAGCCGCGGGTCCTTCGCCTTGCCCGAGGTGAGCGGCTGCACACTGCGGTCGAGCTCCTCGATCGCCCGGGCATATTCGGCCGGCTTTCGCTTCCGCAGATGCGCCAGCACCTCGCCTAGTTCAGGCTGGTGTGCTGCGACGAACGCTACCACCCGTTGCTCGCGGTCGTCCGCCGCCGAAGGCGCCGCCGGCTGCTCATCGGCCGCCGCGACCAAGCCCCCGTCGTGGCCGACCGCCACGAAGAAGAGCCACACCGCCGCCAGTGTCAGGATCCGCTGCATCGCATCTCTCCGCGGGATTTCAGCCATCGTCGCGCGAGCCCTCCAGGGCCTTTGTCCACTCGGCCGACCGGTGGAAACGCCAAGGGTTTCCACGGTCGGCATACCTCACATCCTGCTCGGGCAGACTTGTTTCACAGTCTGCTAGCTCGTCGGCCATGGCCGCCACCAGCCAGGCCGGCGGTCGGCTCGGCGCATCCGGTTCGTCCCCTTCCGGCTCGTGCGCTTCGGGTTCATGCACCTCCAGCCACACGCCGGCGTCCGCCTTCCGGACGTCGAGCCACCGTTCCGCCATGGAGGCCACCTCGCCGCCAGGCAGGTGTTCCGGCGCCGGCCGCGCGACGAACAGGGCCACGATCACGACGGCGGCCAGCCCGCCCCCCGCGATGGCCAGCGCCACCGGCCGCAGCCACGGCGACGATCCGCCGGCGGCCCGGGGCCGCGGGATCACGGCTGCTGCGTCCCCCGCTGCCTGGCCGATCAGGCCAGCGGAGGCGAGCCGGATCAACGCGGCCTCGAGACGCAGGTAGCGGGCGAGTGTCGCGCGGGCCGCCGGCGCGGCGGCGAGCAGTTCCGCCAGCCGCCGCTGCTCGGCGGGATCGAGCCCGCCGTCGAGGTGCCGCGTGATCAGGTCGTCGAGCTCGCGGCTCGGCGGGCCGCCGTCGAGCTGGGGAGGCGTCGCTGTCATGGCGTCATTCCGGAGAGGCGGGCCAGTTTCGACTGCACGCAGTCGTGCAGCATCCTGCGGGTGCGGGAGAGCGACCGCTGGACGGCCGCGGCGGTCCGGCCCACCGCCGTGCCGATCGCGTCGAACGACGCCCGCCCCTCGTACCGCATCGCGACCATCCGCCGCTGCACATCGGGCAGCCGCGTGGCGCACTCGCGCAGCGCATCGAGCTCGCGTTGCCGATGGGCCGGGTCGGTGGCGTCGTCGTCGAAGGCACGGTCGATCTGCACGAGCAGCTCGGGCTCGATCTCTGCGACGCGGGCGGCCCGCCCCTTGGCCCGCAGGTATTGGAGCGCCTGCCGGCGGACGATCTCCTTCCCCCAGGCGCGGACATCGCGGATCGGCTCCGCCGCCGGGCCGGTGGCATGCTGCATCACCACCACGGCGGCATTCTGAAAGATTTCCTCGGCGGCATCGAGGTCGCGAACCATCGCCATGAGGTAGGCCATGAAGTCCCCCTGATGTCGCAGCAGCTGACGGATCAACTCGGGATCGTTCATGACGCATTTGGCGCTGGTGATGACGGGCCGCGGGAGCCGCGGCACGCTGTCCGGGGGCACCTCACCGGCAGCCCCCGGACAGCGGCAGACAGTAAACCATCGGCTCCGGCAGGCTGCCATTTCGGGCTGCCGCCTCGAGCCCGCGTTCAGGCGGCCTTCTTGCGGGCGCCGGCGCTTTTACCGGCCGCGGGCTTCTTGCCGGCCTCGACCTTCTCGTCGCTCGCGGCCTTCTTCTGGACGCCCTTCTCCTTCTTCACCGGCTTGGCAGCCGTCTTCCGCTCGGCCTTCTCCACCGCCGGCGTGGCGGCCTTCCGCCCCGTTTTTTCCGCGGCACCGACCGATCCAGCCACACCCAGGCCCACGGTCATCACGATCGCCATCGCCACCAGGAAACGCATCGTCTTCATGATGATCACCTTGCACGAAAAACTCGCGAACATCGAGGCCAGCCGTCGACGACGTCGACTCCAGCGGCCTCGCTATCCAGGTGCCCAAGCCCGTCCGGCCAGACAAAAAATTTTTTTCTCCCTGGAGCGGCGGTCCCTGACCGTCGAATGCGCCCGCCCTGGAGCGGCGGTCTCTGACCGCCGAATGCCCCCTGTAGCGGCGGTCTCTGACCGTCGTGCATGGCACGCGGGAAGGTCCGTCACCCGGAGTCCCCCGGCTTCCGCCGGGGGCTTTTTGTGGAAGTGGCGCGCTGACCCAAGAAGCCCCGGTTGGAAACCCGGGCACTCCGGGTCTGAACACCACCCCGCCATCCATGCCACACGACGGCACACGCTTCTCCGCTTCGAACCCGCACCGCATGGCACGCGGATATACTCGACTCGCTTTCGGTTGCGAGGCGACCGCCCCAGCAGCCGGCAGGCCGTGCGTGGTCTGCCGCCAAGCCTGATCCGCGATTCGCCGAACTGCCCACTCGTGAGTCCGATGCTGTTGCAGTTCCTGCTCTCATGCGTCGTCGCCCTCTTGCTGCTCGCCGCGGTCGGGCGGGGCAACGAGCCGTTTCCGGCGGAACTCGTCGACTTCGGGCCGCCATCAGAGCGGCCGCTGTTCGCTGGCGGCGGGCCCACCGCCTGGGATCGGGATCTTCGCGAGCGGGGCTGGATCATGCGGGAAGGAAACCGCTGGACGCTCTGGTACACCGGCTCGAACCCCGACCGCGATCCGGTGCGGCGGCTGGGCATGGCCACGAGTCTGGACGGCCTCAACTGGACGCGTGCCACCGGCAATCCCCTCGTCCGCGACGCCTGGGTCGAGGATGTCTGCGTGGTGCGGCATGCGGGCCGGTATCGCATGTTCGCCGAGGGCGAGCGGGACATCGCCCACCTGCTCGTGTCGCTTGACCGCGTGCACTGGCGGCGCTGCGGACCGCTCGAGATCCGCCGCGCCGCGGGCGGGCCCATCGCCGACGGGCCGCGGGGCACGCCCGCGGTGTGGCTCGAACGCGGCGTCTGGCACCTGTTCTACGAGCGGATGGACGACGGCGTCTGGCTGGCGACGTCCACCGACGGCCGCACGTTCACCAACGTCGACGACCAGCCGGTGCTGGCCTGTGGCCCGGAGCCCTACGACCGCCACGCGATCGCCGTCGATCAGATCGTGCGGCACGCCGGCCGCTACTACGCCTACTATCACGCCAGCCCGCGGGAGGACCGCGCCACCTGGCAGACCTGCCTCGCCACGAGCACCGATC
>Ga0315900_10010588_pt1 | contig 11520 bp, 11 predicted proteins | sample LakEriMetagenome_FD_203521 | JGI IMG/M metagenome (GOLD analysis project Ga0315900, IMG submission 203521) | Freshwater fungal communities from buoy surface, Lake Erie, Ohio, United States - Buoy 12 MA114 | ecosystem: Environmental > Aquatic > Freshwater > Lake > Lake biofilm | place: USA: Lake...
TGGGCTCGCTGGACACCACCGGTGACCGCCTGTGCCTCGAGATCACCGAGAGCGGCGTGGTGAGCGAATCCGCCGCCGCGCTGCAGTCGCTCAACGAGATCGCGAAGATGGGCGTCAAGCTCTCGGTGGACGACTTCGGCACCGGCTACTCGACGCTGAAGCAGCTCCAGCAGCTGCCGGTGCAGGAACTGAAGATCGACCGCTCCTTCGTCGCTGGCCTGATCGACAATCACGGCAACGAGAGTATCGTGCGCTCGACCATCGACCTGGCCCGGCACATGGGCCTGCGGGTGGTGGCCGAGGGCGTCGAGAACCTGCACCAGCTGCGAGCGCTCGCGCAGCTCGGCTGCCATGAGGTCCAGGGCTTCTATCTCGCCAAGCCCATGCGCGGGGCCGAACTGATCGGGTGGGTTCGCATGCGGCATGCGCTGCACGAGAATTCGAAGCAGAATTACGCCGAGATGCTCACCGGCAAGGATCCGTTGCAGATCAAGCCCGACTGATCCGTTCGTACCGGTCACACCGTTAGCACCTTTCCACCGTTCGCACCGGTCCGCCGGGTCACCCGTCGGCGGCCTCGCATCAACCCTGCCCGCGCCGATGATCGACCTGCATTACTGGCCAACGCCCAACGGCTGGAAGATCGGCATCGCGCTCGAGGAACTGGCTCTTCCCTACCGGGTGGTCCCGGTGGATATCGGGCGCGGCGAACAGTTCGCGCCGGCCTTCCTCGCGCTCAGCCCGAACAACCGGATGCCGGCGATCGTCGACCACGACCCGCCCGGCGGTGGCGATCCGATCGCGATCTTCGAGAGCGGCGCCATCCTGCAGTACCTCGCCGACAAGACCGGCCGACTGATGCCGACCGATCTTCGCGGCCGGCTGGCTGTGCTGCAGTGGCTGACATGGCAGGTCGGCGGACTCGGGCCGATGCTCGGGCAGAACGCGCATTTCCTGCACTACGCGCCGCAGCCCGTCGCCTATGCGATCGACCGCTACGCGCGCGAGGCGCAGCGTCTCTACGGGGTACTCGATCGACAGCTCGCCCGCACCGGCGCCTTCGTGGCCGGGGAGCAGTACTCGATCGCCGATATCGCGATCCTGCCCTGGATCGTGACCCACAAGCGACAGCAGATCGCGCTGACCGACTTTCCGTCGGTGGCCGACTGGTACGCGCGGCTGCGCGCCCGCCCCGCCGTCGCGGCCGGCCTCGCGCTCGGACGAGACCTGCCAGGCGCGCGAGCAGCCCCCGACGAGCAGGCGCGCCGGATCCTGTTCGGTCCGAACGCGGGCGCGACGCCCTGAGCCGGCAGTCAGCCCCGCTCCATCGGCGAACCGGGCCCGCGACGCGCGCGCCGCTCCTCGACCTGACGACGCTGCTCGACGCTGAGGATCTCCCACACCGCGTGGGCGGTCCGCGCCCGTTCGAGCGCCAGACTGGCGGTCGCGGCAGCCAGGCCCTCGGAGAGCGAGCGCGCCCGCGCCTCGTCGTAGTCGGCCGACATCGCCAGCGCACCGAGATCCTGGCGCGCCTTGCCGATCGCCCTGGCGCGCTCGCGCAAGGCCGGGGCCTGACGATGCATGATCTCGAACACGCGATCGCGCTGCTGCTCGCTCAGATCGAGCCCGCGCAGGAAGCCGAATCCGGCAGGCCCGTGCGCAACGCCGCGCATGCCGTGACCGCCGCCGCGGTCGTGATGATGATGAGCCGCATGGGCCTGATGGTGAACCTCGTGCTCGGCCCGCGCGGCGGGTGGTACGGCCGCAAGCGCAAGGCCGATGCCCAGCGCAGAGGCGAGGACGCGATGGGTGACCGGAAGCGTGAAAGAAGGCATGGCAGGACTCCCCTGTATGGTCCGAAGGACGAAGCGCCCGACCATGGAGCGATCGGCGCGTGGCAGGCAGTGTCGCGCGATGCCCGGTAAGCGGGTCGGTGCCGGATGTAAACGGGCGTTACGGCCGTAAGCCGCCAGGCTCGAGGGGCTGCAGCCGGCAGTACCGCTCAGGCAGCCTCGAGCCGCCGTTCGGCCACCAGGATCCCGTCATCGTCGCTGTAGAGCCAGTGCCCCGGCGTGAAGCTGACGCCGCCGAAGCTCACCACGACATCGCGCTCGCCGACGCCGGCCTTGGCGCTGCGCCGAGGGTTGGTACCCAGGGCCTTGATGCCGAAATCGAGGGTGTCGATGGTGGCCGAATCGCGGATCGCGCCGTGCACGATGGCACCGGCCCATCCGCTGTCGCGGCCCAGCGCCGCGATCAGGTCGCCGATCAGCGCGCTGTGCAGCGAGCCCCCGCCGTCGACCACCAGCACCTCGCCCTGCGACGGCGTGCCCAGCATCGACTTGACCAGCGCATTGTCGTGCAGACAGCGGACGGTCCGGATGCGGCCTGCGAAGGCGCGGCGACGACCGAAGCTGCGCAGCGGGAGATCGCAGGACTGGGCATCGGGGTTGGCATCGAAGAGATCGCAGGTCGTGAAGTCCATCGAGGTGCTCCGGAAGCGGCTTGCAGGGGGCGCGACGCGGGCGCCGGCGGGGTGAGGCTCAGCGGGTTCGATCGGCCGCGCCCTGCCGACCCGCCTCGAAGCGCGCGATCCCGATCGTGGCGACCAGGATCACGAGGCCACCCGCCAGCGTGGAGGGGCTGGGGGTGTCGCCGAACACGATGATGCCGAGGATCGAGGCCCACACCAGATCGAGGAAGCGAACGCCCTGCGTGGCCGAGATGTCGGCCAGGCGATACGCATTGGTCAGGCACCAGTGGCCGCCGCTGCCGAGCACGCCGGCGATCGCGACCATCGCCCACTGGGTCGGCGTCGGCCACTGCCAGTGCATGATCGCCAGCGGAAGCGTGAACAGCGAGACCGTCAGCGACTGCCACAGCACGATCACCTCGGGACTGTCGCGTCGGGTCAGTGCCTTGGTGATCAGGAACGAGGCGGCAAACAGTGGGGACGAGATCAGCATCGCCACGCTCCAGAGTCCGCCTTCGAGCGCGAGCTTCGGATAGACGACGATCAGCACCCCGCCGAAACCGACGATCGCGGCGATCCAGCGCGCAGGCACCAGCGGCTCGCGCAGCAGCAGCGTGGCGCCGATCATGATGAAGATCGGCGTCGTGAACCCGATGGCCGTCGTGTCGGCGATCGGCAGGTGGGGCAGCGCGGCGAACCAGAACATCAGGCCTGCGGTGTGCACCACGCCACGCCACAGCTGGCCGCCGATGCCGTTGGGGCGATAGGCGCGCAGTCCAGCCCGCATCACGAGCGGCAGCATGACGACGAGCCCGGCCGCATAGCGCAGAAACTGGGTCTGGAAGGGGTCGAGTTCGAGCGTCATCGAGCGCAACAGCGTGTTGAGCAGCGCGAAGATGAGGCCCGAAGCGACAGCCCAGGCAAGCGCGCGCACCGAGGCGCGCTGGGAAGCGAAGAACGACACCGGCATTGGCTCAAGGATACCGCCTGTTCACGATGCCACTGTCCATCGACGTCGGGGCGCGCCAGATGGCAGAGCCGGCGGCCCTGGCTCGCGCGGCAGCAGCCGCGTTCCCGGAACCGGTGCCCGCGCGGCGTACCGGGGGGCGACACGGCCGCGTTGACAGTCCCGGGCCCGTCGCCTCCAATCGCAGGCACCCTGCGAGCGGCCCGCAATGCCGCTGCGTCCCGTACGGAACCCCGACCCGACCATGCTCATCGCCGACGCCACCCTTGCCCGAGGCCTCGGGCGACTGCTGCCGACGATCGTTCCGGGCGCCGCCGGCCTGGCCGCGCTGCGCCGACTGTCGGCAGGCGCGACGCTCGAGACCTGGTCCTTCGATGCGGTCGACGCCGCAGGGGCGAGCATCCACCCGCTCATCCTTCGCCGATCGCCGGGCGGGCTGCGCAGCAGCGAGTCGGTCCCGCTCGCCGTCGAGGCGCAGCTGCTGCGCGCGCTCGGCGGCGGCGACGTCCCGGTGCCCGGGGTCGTCCATACCCTCGCGCCAGAAGACGAACTCGGCGACGGCTTCATCATGACGCGCATCGATGGCGAAACGATTCCGCGGCGGATTCTCCGCGACGACGACTTCGCCCTGATCCGACCGCAGCTGGTTTCGCAGTTCGGCGCCATCCTCGCGGGCATCCACCGCACGGATGTCGCGAAATTGCCGGCGCTCCCGCACAAGCCGCTCGCCACCATCCTCGCTCGCCTGCGCGAACGCAGGCAGTCGCTGGCAAGGCCGAGCGCCTTCTTCGAGTGGGCGATGCGCTGGCTGGAGCGCAACGCGCCGCCCGCGCCGACGCGCCTGCGGCTGGTCCATGGCGACTTCCGCAACGGCAACCTGATCGTCGGCCCGGACGGCGTGCGCGCCGTGCTCGACTGGGAGGTCGCGCATCTGGGCGATCCCGCCGAGGATCTCGCCTGGCTGTGCCTGCCGCCGTGGCGCTTCGGCCAGCTCGACCGGCCGGTGGGTGGCCTGGGTTCGCGCGACACGCTGCTCGCCGCCTACGCCGCGGCGGGCGGTGAACCGATGGATCCGCAGCGCGTCCGTTACTGGGAGGCGCTCGGCAGCATGCGCTGGTGGATGGGTTGCGCAGGCATGTTCGCCTGGTTCGACAGCGGTCGCGACACCTCGGTCGAACGGGCGATGATCGCGCGACGCGTCTCTGAGAGTGAACTCGACTTTCTTCGGCTGGTTGCCGGGAGGACCTGACCCATGTTCGATCCGCCCCGTGGCGATGCCGTTCTGCTGGCGGTCGCCCGCTGGCTGCGGGAAACCGCGCTGCCCGCGCTGCCGCCGGCGCTCGTCTTTCAGGCACGGGTCGCGGCCAACGCGGTCGAGCTGGCGGCGCGCGAGATCGCCGAAGCGCCGGCCGCACGCGAGCGCTCACGCGCGCGGCTCGCCGGTCTGCTCGGGCACGACGGCCCGCTCGACGCGCTGGAGACCGAGCTCGCCTCGGCGATTCAGGAAGGACAGGACCTGGCGGATTCGCCCGAGGTGCTCGAGCACCTGCTGGCCAGCGCGATCGACAAGGTGGCGATCGACCAGCCGTCCTACGCGAGCCTGCGCGCCGAAATGGCGGGGCGCGGGGCGCCCTCGCCCTGACAAGGCTCAGCGGGCCGAGGGCTCCGCCGCGGTCGCGGCCGGCTCGACGCCCTGGCCGCGGGCGATGCCATCGATAAGCTCGTTCAGCACCCGCGGCGCCCAGTCGTGCTCGACCTGGCAGGTGCCGGCCGCGCGGTGACCGCCACCGCCGAAGCGCAGACACAGCTCGCCGACGTTGACCGTGGCCGAGCGGTCGAGAATCGACTTGCCCACCGCGAACACGGTGTTCTGACCCTTGAGGCCCATCAGGATGTGGATCGACACCGTGCACCGTGGGTACAGCGCGTACACCATGAAGCGATTTGTCGCCCAGATGGTCTGTTCGTTGCGCAGATCGAGCACCACCACCTTGCCGCGCACCATGCTGCAGCGACGGATCTGCTCGACCGCGCGCCGTTCGTGTTCCCGGTAGAGCTCGACACGCTCGACCACATCGGGCAGTCGCAGGATGTCCTCGATCGGATGCGTGCGGCAGTGGTCGATCAGCTGCATCATCAGCTGGTAGTTCGAGACGCGGAACTGGCGGAAGCGACCGAGCCCGGTACGCGCGTCCATGATGAAGTTCAGCAGCGTCCAGCCCTCGGGATGGAGGATCTCGTCGAGCGTGTAGTTGGCGGCATCAGCCTTGTCGACCGCCTCGAGGATCTCGTCGCTGATGTTCGGGAAGGCCGCGCGGCCCCCGAAATGCTCGTACACCACGCGCGCCGCCGACGGCGCTTCGGCCGAGATGATGTGGTTGGACGGACGCACCGGCGTGCGCAGCGTCTCCGACACATGGTGGTCGAACACCAGATGCGCGCTCGCCACGTAGGGCAGATTGGTCGTGATGTCGCACGGGCCGATCTCGATCTTGCCGTCCTGCATGTCCTTGGGATGCACGAAGACGATATCGCCGATCAGACCGATCTCCTTCAGGAGAGCGGCGCAGACCAGGCCATCGAAGTCGGATCGGGTGACGAGACGGTACTGGCGATCGGGCGTGTCGGACATGGCATCCCCGCGAAGCGGATGAAGAAGGGATGCGATGTATAGCGCGGACGCGCGAGGCAGCCACTCTCGGCCCGACGAAGCCGGCGCCCAGCCCGACCGCCGGCGGAAAGGCGTTTCGGGCGCCTGTCGCAACCGAAGCCGCAAAAGGAAACGCCCACCAGGTACCCGGGCGGGCGTTTCGGACTACTGGCGTCCCGTAGGGGATTCGAACCCCTGTTACAACCGTGAAAGGGTCGTGTCCTAGGCCTCTAGACGAACGGGACTGTGATTCTTGGTGGAGGTAAGCGGGATCGAACCGCTGACCTCTTGCATGCCATGCAAGCGCTCTCCCAGCTGAGCTATACCCCCGAAGAGCCTGCAAGTATAGAGCCTCGGGCGATCCGTGTAAAGTTCCCGTCCTGACCAACCCGATGCGCACACCATGACCGCACGTATCCTCGATGGCGCAGCGCTTGCTGCCAGCATTCGCGGCGAGGTCGCCCGGCGCGTCGAAAGGCTGGCCGCGGCCGGCATGCGGCCAGGGCTCGCGGTCGTGCTGGTCGGCGACGATCCGGCCTCGGCGGTCTACGTGCGACACAAGGTCACCGACTGCCAGGGGGCGGGCATCCGGTCGCTGCTCGACCGTTTGCCGGCCGACACGCCGCAGGCCAGCCTGCTTGCGCGTATCGCCGAACTCAACGCCGACCCCGATGTCCACGGCATTCTCGTGCAGTTGCCGCTGCCCGCGCACATCGACGCCCGACGCGTGATCGAAGCCATCTCGCCGCTCAAGGACGTCGACGGGTTTCATGTCGGCAGCGCTGGCGCCCTGATGACCGGCCAGCCGGGCTTCCTGCCGTGCACACCCTACGGCGTGATGAAACTGCTCGAGCATGCGGGCGTCGCGCTGGCCGGCGCGCACGCAGTGGTGGTGGGCCGCAGCAACATCGTCGGCAAGCCGCAGGCTCTGCTGCTGCTGCAGGCCGACGCGACCGTCACGATCTGCCACAGCCGCACCCGCGATCTTGCTGGGCATTGCCGTCGCGCCGACGTGCTCGTGGCCGCCACCGGCCGTCCGCGCATGATCAGCGGTGACATGATCAAGCCCGGCGCGGTGGTCATCGATGTCGGCATGAACCGCGTACCCGACGGCCCGGATGCCGGCAAGCTCTGCGGCGATGTCGACTTCGACAGCGCATCCCGGGTGGCCGGCGCGATCACACCGGTTCCCGGGGGCGTTGGTCCGATGACCCGGGCCATGCTGCTGGTCAATACCCTCGAAGCCGCCGAACGCGGCATGGCGCGCTGAACCTCGCCGGTGCGGCCGCTCCCATCAACCCTTACAAGAAGCAACCCGGCATGACCGCTTCCCCGCATCCCGACCCTGCCACCGACAACCCGCTGCTCAGCTTCCCGGGCCTGCCGCGCTTCGGCGACATCGAGCCCGCGCATGTGACCCCGGCGATCGCCAGCCTCCTCGCCGAGGCACGCGCCACCGTCGAGGCCCTGCGCGGCGAGCGCTCCGTCGTCACCTGGGAGCGCTTCGTCGAGCCGCTCGAGAACGTCACGGAACGGCTGGCACGCGCCTGGGGCATCGTCGGGCACCTGTGCAGCGTCGCCGACACCCCGGCGCTGCGTGCCGCCTTCAACGAGAACCTGCCGGCGGTCACGCAGTTCTGGACCGAACTCGGCCAGGATCGCGCGCTGTGCGCCGGCTATCAGGCACTGCGCGCCGTACCCGATTTCGAGCGCCAGCCCGCCGCACGGCAGCGGACGATCGACCTCGCGCTGCAGCGTTTTCGTCTGGGCGGCGTCGAACTCGAGTCGCCGGCGCGCGAGCGTTTCCTCGCGATCGCCGAGCGTCATGCGGCGCTCGCGCAGAAGTTCTCCGAAAACGTGCTCGACGCCACCGATGCCTTCGAGCTGGTGATCGACGATGAATCGCGTCTCGCGGGCCTGCCCGAGGACGCGCGGCACGCCGCTCGCGAAGCCGCGCAGGCGGCCGGGCTGGCGGGGTGGAAATTCACGCTCCACTTCCCGTCCTACATGCCGGTGATGCAGTACGCCGACGACCGCGGGTTGCGCGAGACGATGTACCGGGCCTACACCACGCGCGCCTCCTCGCTCGCGGCGGCCCCGGCCGACGCCGAGCGGCGCGGCGCACTCGACAACGCGCCGCTCATCGACGAACTGCTCGCGCTGCGTCACGAGGAAGCGCAGCTGCTCGGGCTGGGCAGCTATGCCGAACTGTCGCTTGTACCCAAGATGGCGCGGACGCCGGCCGAAGTGATCGCCTTCCTGCGGGATCTCGCCGCTCGGGCCCGCCCCTTTGCCCAGCGCGACATGGCCGAACTGCGCAGCTTCGCGCGCACCGAACTCGGGCTCGACGAGGTGCTGCCGTGGGACACCGCGTGGGCCTCGGAGCGGCTGAAGCAGCGCCGCTACGCATTCTCCGACCAGGAGGTGAAGTCGTATTTCCAGCTCCCCCGGGTGCTCGAGGGGCTCTACGGCCAGATCGAGCGCCTGTTCGGCGTGACGGTGCGCGAGGACGCCGCGGCGGCCTGGCACCCCGATGTGCGCTTCTACCGGATCGAGCAGGCCGATGGCCAACTCGTCGGCCAGTTCTATCTCGACCTCTACGCGCGCCCCGGCAAGCGCCCCGGCGCGTGGATGGACGACGCCCGCGGGCGTCGCCGCGGCCCGACAGGTGTGCAGACCCCGGTCGCCTACCTCACCTGCAACTTCCAGGCCCCGGTGGGCGGCCAACCCGCCACCCTGACGCACGACGACGTGGTCACGCTGTTCCACGAGTTCGGCCACGGGCTGCACCACATGCTGACGCGGGTCGACGAACTCTCGGTCTCCGGCATCGCGGGCGTCGAGTGGGATGCGGTGGAACTGCCCAGCCAGTTCATGGAGAACTTCTGCTGGGAATGGGAGGTCGTGCGCGCGATGAGCGCCCATGCCCAGAGCGGCGAACCGCTGCCGCGCGCCCTCTTCGACCGAATGGTGGCTGCCCGCAACTTCCAGAGCGGCCTGCAGACATTGCGACAGATCGAGTTCGCCCTGTTCGACATGCGACTGCACGCCGAGTACCAGCCGGCGGCGCCGCGCGCGGTACAGGACCTTCTCGACGAGGTGCGTGCCGAGGTCGCGGTGATCATCCCGCCAGCCTTCAACCGCTTCCAGAACAGCTTCTCGCACATCTTCGCGGGCGGCTACAGCGCGGGCTACTACAGCTACAAGTGGGCCGAGGTGCTGTCGGCCGACGCGTACGCGGCCTTCGAGGAGGCGGCGCAGGATGCCTGCGCGTCGGCGGCCGCCGAGCGAGTGCGCGCGGCAGGGCGGCGCTTTCTCGATGAAATTCTGGCCGTGGGCGGCAGTCGACCGGCTATCGCCTCCTTTCGCGCGTTCCGCCAGCGCGAACCGCGGATCGACGCCCTCCTTCGACACAATGGCATGGAGGAGTCCACCCATGCACGTGCCGAGGCTTAGTTCTGCTCTGGCTCTGTCGATCGCGGTCGGTCTGTCGTCGATCGCCTGTGCGGCACCCTTCAAATGGGTCGACGAAAAAGGCCGGGTCGTCTACGGCGACCGCCCGCCCGACGATACCGCGCGCCAGCTCGGCGGCGCGGGCTTCGTCTCGCGCGAGCCGGGCGATCCCAGCGTGCTGCCGCAGGCGCTGCGCGAAACCGTCCGACGCGCGCCGGTGGTGCTCTACACCGGCCGCAACTGCGATCCCTGCCAGACCGCGCGCGACCACCTGAATGCGCGCGGCATCCCCTTCTCCGAGCGAACGCTGTCCACCGAAGCCGACGTCAATGCCTTCCGATCCCTCGGCTTCGAGACGATGGCAGTCCCCTCGCTGCGGGTTGCGGGCAACCGCCTGACCGGCTTCGAGCCCGGCACCTGGCGTCAGGCGCTCGACGACGCCGGCTACCCGGCGCGCAGCAGCCTGCCAGCCGCGTGGCGCGCACCCGATCCGGCGCCGCTTGCCCAGCGAGGCGCCGAGGCCTCGACGACCACGACCAGCGGGCAGGTCGTCGAGCGCGTGACGCGGGAAACCTCGCCGTCCTACTCGGTCCTCGAGGCGCGACCGTTGATCACCGGGCGCGGCGCGATCCGCTTCTGAGCGAGGGGCCGCCAGGCGGCTCCAAGCGGCTCAGCCCCGGGCCGGCAGTCGCAGGTGCTCGTAGTCGGGCTCGAGTTCGAGCCGCATCGACATCAGGAACCGGCTGACGCAGACATAGAAGCTGGCGGTCAGCACGAGCTCGACCACGCCGGCATGATCGAAATGCGGGGCCAGCGCCGCCAACGCCTCGGGACTGGCACCCGGACCGCGCGTGACCTCCTCGGCAACGCGCAGCACCGCCCGCTCGCGCGCGTCGAAGAGATCCGACTCGGCCCATCCGGACAACGCGTCGATCTTGGCTTGCGGCACACCGGCAGCCAGGGCCATCGGCACGTGATGCGCCCATTCGTAATCGACGCCGCCGACCTGCGCACCGCGCAGGATCAGCAGCTCGCGCAGGTCGCGCGGCGTGGTGGCATCGAGGCGCAGCGGCCATGCGAAGTCGATCCAGGCACGCAGCATCCTGGGGGCGTTGCCCATCACGCGGTAGAGGGCGGGCACGTCGATGCCACGGGCGCGGACTTCGGCGAAGATCGCCTGCAGCGCGGGGTCGTCGGGATCGGCGGGCAGCATCGGAACGGCGGGCATGGCAAGACTCCTCGAAAGGATCGAAGGATGGTGGGGGGTCAGCGCGCCTTGCCGTCGCTCGGCGGCACATCGATGCGACCCGACCCCGCGGTGGCGCCCGCGTCGACCGGCAGGACGATACCGGTGACCCAGCGGGCCTCGTCGCTGACCAGGTACAGCACCCCGTGGCCGACATCCCAGCCGCTGCCCTCGGTACCCAGCAGCGAGCGGCGCTGGCGCGCCTGGCGCATCTCGTCGCTCATGCCTCGCGACCAGACCATCGGGGTGTACACCATGCCCGGCGCGATGCAGTTGACGCGGATGCCCTCCTCGCCGTGCTGGGCGGCCATCGCGCGGGTCATGTTGACCACCGCGCCCTTGGAGGTGGGATAGAGCAGGCTCGGATGACCGCCGCGCAGGCCGGCGACCGAGGCAACATTGACGATCGCACCCGCGCCGAGGCGCCGCATCTCGGGGATGGCGAACTTCGCCATCAGCATCATCGAGGTCACGTTGACCAGCAGCCCGTGGTTCCAGGCGGCAAGATCGACTTCGACCGCATCGCCGGGCGGCCCGCCGATGCCGACGTTGTTGACGAGGATGTCGAGCCGCCCCCAGGTCTCGACCGTGCGCGCGACCGCGTCCCGGCAGGCGGCCGGATCGGTGACGTCCGCCTCGATGACCAGGCTCTCGCCGCCTTCGTCGGCGATCATCGCGCGGGTCTTTTCGGCCCACTCGGGCACCGCATCGATCAGCGCGACGCGCGCGCC
>Ga0315900_10010590_pt1 | contig 11520 bp, 12 predicted proteins | sample LakEriMetagenome_FD_203521 | JGI IMG/M metagenome (GOLD analysis project Ga0315900, IMG submission 203521) | Freshwater fungal communities from buoy surface, Lake Erie, Ohio, United States - Buoy 12 MA114 | ecosystem: Environmental > Aquatic > Freshwater > Lake > Lake biofilm | place: USA: Lake...
CCCCGGGCCGCCGCCGAAGCCGCCGCCGCTCGCAGCGCCGCCGTCGAGCCCGAGCAGTGCGGCGAGCCGCGGTGCGGGCATCTTCACCTCGCGCGCGAGGCGGTCGACGAGCAGCTCGCGGTACACGCCTTCGGGCACGCGGCCTAGCAGCGGCCGCGCGATCTCGGCGAGCCGCGCGCGCCCGTCCACGGTGTCGAGTTCCACCTGCGAGGCCAGGTGCGTCACGAGATACTCCGACAGCGGCATCGCGTGCTCGACGCGTGCCTCGAAGGCCTCGCGGCCTTCCTCCGCGACCAGCGTGTCCGGGTCGTGACCTTCCGGCAGGAACAGGAACTTCAGCTGCCGGCCTTCCTTCGCGAACGGCAGCGCGGTCTCGAGCGCGCGCCACGCGGCGGTGCGCCCGGCCTTGTCGCCGTCGAAGCAGAACACCACGTCGCCGCAGACGCGGAACATGCGGTTCAGGTGCTCGGGCGTCGTGCTGGTGCCGAGCGTCGCGACGGCGTAGTGGATGCCGGCCTGCGCGAGGCGCACGACGTCCATGTAACCCTCGACGACCAGCAGTCGCGCGATGTTGCGCAGCTGCTGGCGCGCCTCGTAGAGGCCGTACAGCTCGCGGCCCTTGTGGAACAGCGGCGTCTCGGGCGAGTTCAGGTACTTCGGCTCGCCCTGGTCGATCACGCGGCCGCCGAAGCCGACCACGCGCCCGCGCGAATCGCGGATCGGGAACATCACGCGGTCGCGGAAGCGGTCGTAGACGCCGGCGGACGAGGCCGCGCCGGCGGATCGCTGCGCATCGCCAGGCTTCGGCTCGCGCTCGATCACGAGGCCCACGGACAGCAGCGCGTAGCGACCGGCCTCCGTCTGCCCGAACTTCCGCACCAGGTTGTCCCAGCCGGACGGCGCGTAGCCCAGGTGGTAGCGCACCGCAGTCTCGCCGACGAGGCCCCGGCTCTTCAGGTAGTCCTTCGCGCGATCGGACTCCTTCAGGCAGTCGCGGAAGTGCTGGTCGACGTTCGCGGTCAGCGCGAACAGGTCGTCCTGCAGCCGGTCGCGCGTCGTCTCCGCCTGCCCCTCGCGCGGCACCTCGAGCCCCGCGCGGTTCGCGAGATCCTCGACCGCGTCGGGAAAGCTCATCCGGTCGTGGTCGATCAGGAATCCGAGCGCGGTGCCGTGCGCCCCGCACCCGAAGCAGTGGTAGAACTGCTTCTGCTGCGACACGTAGAACGACGGCGTCTTCTCGCCGTGGAACGGACAGTTCGCCTTCCACTCGCGCCCCGCCTTCCTGAGCGGCACGCGCGAGCCGATCACCTCGACGATGTCCGTGCGGGCGAGCAACTCGTCGATGAACGACTTGGGAATACGACCGGCCATGTGGCACAGGATAGCCGCTGGCCACGCCCGGCGAGGCGCGCCCCCCGATTGGCTCGGCGTCCGGGACGAAGCGGCGGTGCCGAGCACGCCATCCGGCGCCAGGAGCGCCGTCTAGAGGCGGGCGCGAACAGGTAGAAGAAGGATCGGTCCCGTCGGACTTCCGGGGGGTAGCGGAAGCGGGGGGCCGACGAGACCGATCCGGGGACTGGCCCGCCACGACGGCGGGTGCCTTCAGCGGCGGCGGCCCGCAGGCCGCCACCCGGTGGGCAATACGTGGGGACGCGGTGCGCTTTTTCCACCCCTCGGTCAGCGACGGCGACGGCGGCCGGCGCGGTTCGCCCGCGCCGGCGGCGGGGTGGTGGTGCCGGCGTTGCGGCTGCCGCAGGCCCCGAGCATCAGAGTCGACGCGGCCATCGCCGCGATCAGCACGTACTTCCCGCGCATCTGCCACCTCCAGTCTCGTCGTACACCCGGATTCGAACCGAGCGCGCAGGGTGGCGAACGTACGGAGGCCGCGAAGGCGGGCGGACGCCGCGCGCGCGTAGGAACCGCGGAAACGTCGGGATTCGCGGACGCCCAAGCAGGGGCGCTCCATGGAGTTGCCGTGGCGACGACGGGATCTCGCGCGGGCCTGGGTCGCGCGAACGGTGCACGAACGAAAAGGCCCGCGTTGCGCGGGCCTCGGGACCAAGGAGCGAACGCGCGGGGCGCTCGCCGGGGCGGCGACGCGTCAGCCGCCGAGGCGGGCCTTGATGCGGGCCCCGACCGCCGCCATGTCCGCGCGGCCCGCGGCCTGGGCCTTCACGACGCCCATTACCTTGCCCATGTCCTTCACGGAGGCGGCGCCGGTGGAGGCGATGGCCGCCTGGATCAGCGCGTCGACTTCGGCCTCCGAGAGTTGCGCCGGCAGGTAGGTCTGCAGCACCGCGATTTCGGCGTTCTCCTTCGCGACGAGGTCCTCGCGGCCGCCGCTCTGGAACTGCGCGACCGACTCCTTGCGCATCTTGATCATCTTCTCGACCACCGCGAGCGTCTGCGCGTCGTCGAGCTGGATGCGCTCGTCCACTTCACGCTGCTTGATCGCGGCCTGCAGCATGCGGATCAGGGCGAGGCGATCCTTCTCGCCGGCGCGCATCGCCGTCTTCATGTCCTCGGTGATCCGGTCCTTCAAAGTCGCCATGGTGTGCCGCCCTGGAACTGGATGTGGTGCGCGGGGACCGCGCTCAAATGCAAAGGGCCGGCGTCGCGGTGCGACGCCGGCCCGTGCCGTCCTCCGGGGACGAACCCTTGGGGACGAATCCGGGGCGCCGCTCAGCGCGGCGCGCGCATCGACTCGCGCGAGATGCGCTTCAGGTGGCGCTTCACCGCGGCCGCCTTCTTGCGCTTACGCTCCTGCGTCGGCTTCTCGTAGAATTCGCGGCGCCGCAGCTCCGTGAGGACGCCCGCCTTCTCGCAGGCGCGCTTGAAGCGCCGCAGGGCGGCATCGAAATACTCGTTCTCGCGGACACGTACGCTCGGCATGCGAAAAACTTCCTCGGGCCGGTTCGATCTACTTTCGATCTACTTTCGATCTACTAGACGGTCTGCAGGCCTGGCTGCGGGGCCGGGTTGCAAAGGGATGCCCGGCCTGAACCGGGCGAAAGGCCGGCAAGCTTACATGGGCCCCTGCGAATTCGAAAGCCCGGGGCGGCGCCCGTGAGGGTGCTGGCCGTGGAGTCCTCCTGCGACGAAACCGCGGTGGCCATCTACGCCTCCGATCGGGGCCTCCTCGCGCACCGGGTCTACACCCAGGCCGATCTCCACGAGATCTGGGGCGGGGTGGTGCCGGAACTCGCCTCCCGGGACCACGTCCGGCGCGTCACACCCATGATCCGTCAGGTACTTGCGGACGCCGGACTGGCGGTTCCCCCGCGTGCGGGACCGGGGCCCGGCCCCGGCGGCCGCGGGCCCGGCGGCGCACCGCGGTCGCCGGTGGACGGAGTCGCCTACACCGCCGGGCCGGGGCTCGTCGGCGCGCTGCTGGTCGGGGCGGCGGTGGCCCGCGGGCTCGCCTACGCCTGGGGAGTGCCCGCGGTCGGCGTCCATCATCTCGAGGGGCACCTGCTCGCCCCGCTGCTGGAGGTCGATCCGCCGGCCTTCCCGTACCTCGCGCTGCTGGTTTCGGGCGGTCACACGATGCTGGTCGACGTCGAAGGCCTCGGGCGTTACCGCGTGCTGGGCGAGTCGCTCGACGACGCGGCGGGCGAGGCCTTCGACAAGACCGCGAAGCTGCTCGGTCTCGCGTACCCGGGCGGTGCGAAGCTCGCGCGGCTCGCCGAATCCGGGCGCGAAGGCCGGTTCGAATTCCCACGGCCGATGCTCGACCGGCCCGGTCTCGACTTCAGCTTCAGCGGTCTCAAGACCGCGGCGCTGGTCGCGATCGCAGGCAGCGAGCGCGAGAACGGCCGGCCGCTGGACGAGCAGGGCCGTGCCGACCTCGCGCGCGGCTTCGAACTCGCGGTCGTGGACACGCTGGTCGCGAAGACCGTGCGCGCGCTGGACGCGGGCGCGGGCCGCTACCGTTCGGTCGTGGTCGCGGGCGGCGTCGGCGCGAACCGCCGGCTGCGCGAGCGGCTCGCGGCCGCCGCGCGCGCGCGCGGCGTCGAGGTGCACTATCCGCGGCCGGAGTTCTGCACCGACAACGCGGCGATGATCGCGTTCGCGGGTCACGCGCGGCTCGCGGCCGGCGAGACGACGGACCTGCGCGTGCTCGCCCGTGCGCGCTGGCCGATCGAGGAACTCGCGCCGCCGGGCGCGACGCCCTCACAATAGCGCGGCCTCGACGGCCCCATCGCCCTGATCACCATCCCCCTCATCCCCATCGCGCGGCGCGACGCCGCGAGGACTTCGACGTGGACCGCATCTTCCTGCGTGAACTCAAGACCGAGGCGATCATCGGCATCTTCGACTGGGAGCGGAAGGTCAAGCAGACCATCAGCATCGACCTCGAGATGCCCGCCGACATCCGCCGCGCGGCGAAGACCGACCGCATCGAGGACACGCTGAACTACAAGGCGGTCGCGAAGCGCGTGCTGGCGTTCGTGGAGGCCAGCGAGTTCCAGCTGGTCGAGACGCTGGCCGAGCGGATCGCGGAGATCTGCCTGCGCGAGTTCGACCTCGAGTGGATCAAGCTGACGCTCAACAAGCCCGGCGCGATCCGCGGCAGCCGCGACGTCGGCGTGATGATCGAGCGCACGCGCGCGGACCTCGAGCCGTGAGCGGCGCGGCGCGCCCCGAGCGCGTCTACGTGGCCGCAGGCGGCAACGTGGAACCGCTCGCGCGGCTTCGCCAGGCGCTCGCGCTGCTGCGCGCCGAGTTCCCGGGCCTCGCAGCGTCGCGCGCGTACGCGAACGCGGCCGTCGGCTTCGAGGGCGAGGACTTCGTGAACCTGGTCGTCGGCTTCGACACGACGCTGGACCTCCCCGACGTGCTCGCGCGCCTGCACGCGGTCGAGGCCGCCTGCGGGCGCCCGCGCGAGGCGCCGAAGTGGGCGCCCCGCGCGATGGACCTCGACGTGCTGCTGTTCGGGGACCGCGTGGGCGAGTTCCCGGGCGCGGTGCTGCCGCGGCCCGACCTCGTGAAGCGCGCCTACATGCTGGGGCCGCTGGCCGAACTCGCGCCCGACGTCGCGCACCCGACGCTCGGCAGGACGATCGGCGAGCTGTGGGCGGACTTCGATCGCGGTGCGCACGCGCTGCGCCCCGTCGCGCTGTGAAATGGGGACGATCCCCTTTGCCGCGAAAGGGGCTATGCCCCCTTTTTCAGAAGCCGCCGACGGTGCGCCCGCCGTCGACCGGCAGCACCTGCCCGGTGACGTAGGGGGCGTCGCGCACGAAGAACAGCGCGGCCTTCGCGATGTCCTCTGGCGAGCCGATGCGCTTCAGCGCGGTGCGCTCCAGGATCTTCGCCTGCAGTTCCGCGTCCATCGGTCCTTCGGGCCACATCACCGGCCCGGGCGCGATGCCGTTCACCCGCACCTCGGGCGCGAGCTCGCGCGCCAGCGACTGCGTGAGCATCCAGAGCCCCGCCTTCGCGGCGCAGTAGACGGGATGCCGCTTCAGCGGCCGCAGCGCGTGGATGTCGACGAGATTGAGGATCAGCCCGTGGCGTCGCTGCAGCTCCGGGGCCGCGGCCTGCGACAGGAACAGCGGCGCGCGCAGGTTCGAGCCGGTGAGGTCGTCCCACTGCTCGAGCGTGATCGAGCCGACCGGAGTCGGGTAGAACGTGGAGGCGTTGTTGACCAGCACGTCGAGCCGGCCGAAGGCCTCGAGCGCGGCCTCGACCAGGCCCGGCAGTCGCGCGACGTCGAGCAGATCGGCGGCGTGCAGCGCGCACGAGCCGGCGCGCGTCGCGTTCAGCCGGGCGGCGAGCGCCTCGGCCTCGGCGGCCGAGCCGCGGTAGTGCAACAGGACGTTCGCGCCCTCGGCGTGGAGCTGGCGCGCGATCGCGGCGCCGAGCCGCCGCGCGCCGCCGGTGATCAGCACGGCGCGACCGTGCAGCGGGAGGGACGTGGTCATGAGCCGAGCATAAAGGATCGCCGCGACGCGGAGCCACGACGGTGAGACGCCTCGAACTGCCCGAGCCGACGGCCGACGAACTCGCCCATTCGCAGCGCGTGCGCGGCCACGTGCTGGACGCGATCGCGCGGGCCGGCGGCTGGCTCCCGTTCGCGCGCTACGTCGAACTCGTGCTCTACGCGCCGGGGCTCGGCTACTACTCCGCGGGCGCGCGGAAGTTCGGTGCCGAGGGCGACTTCGTCACCTCGCCCGAGATCTCGCCCGTGTTCGGACGCTGCCTCGCCACGCAGTGCGCGGACGTGCTGCGTGCGCTCGGCGGCGGCGACGTCGTGGAGCTCGGCGGCGGCACCGGCCGTCTCGCGGCCGACCTGCTCGCCGCGCTCGAGAGCGAGGGTGCGCCGCCCGCGCGCTACCGCCTGCTCGAGGTGTCCGCGGACCTGCGCGAGCGCCAGCGGGCGCAGGTGGCGACGCTGCCCGCGCACCTGCGCGACCGCGTGGAGTGGCTCGACGCGCCGCCGCCCGAGCCGTGGCGCGGCGTGCTGCTCGCCAACGAGGTGCTCGACGCCCTGCCGTTCGAGCGCTTCCGTCGCACCGCGGACGGCGTCGAGCAACTGGGCGTCGAAGCCGACGGCGAGCGCTTCCGGTGGTCGGCGCGCACCGCGCCGCCGCCCCTGTGCGAGGCCGTGACCGCGCTCGAGGTCGAACTCGGCACGCCGTTCCCGGCGGGCCATGCGAGCGAGGCGTGTCTCGCGCTCGACGCCTGGCTGCCGGCGGTGACGCGGTCGCTCGAGGCCGGCCTCGCGCTGTTCGTCGACTACGGCTTCCCGCGGCGCGAGTACTACGCGCCGGAGCGCGACGACGGCACGCTCGCCTGCTTCTACCGGCATCGGCGCCACGACGACCCGTTCCTGCATCCGGGCCTGCAGGACGTCACCGCCTGGGTCGACTTCACGCGCGCCGCCGAGGCGGGCGTCGCGGCCGGCTTCGAGGTCGGCGGCTACACGACGCAGGCGCACTTCCTGCTCGCCACCGGTTTCGACCGCCACGTGCAGGCGCTCCGCGCCGAACTCGAGGCGGCCGGCGATCCGGGCGGCGCCGCGCTCGCCGCGCACCGCGCCGCACGGCTCGTGCTGCCCGGTGAGCTCGGCGAGCGCTTCAAGTGCCTCGGGCTCGTGCGCGGCCTCGCGCACGCGCCGCGCGGGTTCGGACTGCGCGACCTGACTGCCAGTCTGTAGAATCCGCCGCTTCGTCGCGCCGCGCCCCCTCCCGGAGCTCCCCTTGGATCCGATCCAGAGCGTCGTGCTCGCCATCGTGCAGGGCATCAGCGAGTTCCTGCCGATCTCGAGCTCCGGCCACCTGATCCTGGTGCCCCGGTTCCTCGGCTGGGAGGACCAGGGCCTCGCGTTCGATGCCGCCACGCACGTCGGCACGGCCACCGCGGTGCTGCTCTACTTCCGGCAGGACCTCTGGCGCATGTTCGTCGCCGGCCTGCGCTCGGTCACGCATCGCGAATGGAATGCGGATGCGCGGCTGGCCTGGGGCGTCGTGCTCGGCACGATCCCGGTCGGCCTCGCCGGCCTGCTGTTCAAGGACACGATCGAGACCGCGTTCCGCAACCCGATGCTGGTGGCGGCGAACCTCGCCATCTTCGGCATCCTGCTCTGGCTCGCGGACCGGTACGGCCGCGGCCGGCGCGAGGTGTCCGACATCCAGTGGAAGGACGTCGCCATCATCGGCGCGGCGCAGGCGCTGGCACTGGTGCCGGGTACGTCGCGCTCGGGCGTGACGATGACGGCGGCGCTCGCGCTCGGCCTGACGCGCCACGCCGCGGCGCGCTTCTCGTTCCTGCTGTCGGTGCCGGCGACCACGCTCGCCGGGCTGCTCGCCGTCTACGACTTCGTGTCGGAGCCTGCGGCGCAGGAAGCCTCGTTCGCGATGATGGCGCTGGCGGTCGTCGTGTCCGGCGTCACCGGCTACCTGACGATCCACTACCTGCTGAAGTTCATCCAGAAGGTGGGCATGGCGCCGTTCATGGTCTACCGGCTGGTGCTCGCCGGCGTCGTGGTCTGGGCGTTCGCCTGACCTCGGCGGCGCGCGCCGCGGCGGCCCGGCGCGCGTTGCGGCGGGTCGCGCCTCTCAGCCCGCCGGTGCAGGCCTTTCCAGGGCCGCGATTGCGGCAACGCGGGCGCGGCGGATCCTCTCGCCGATCGCCGGACCCGCGAGACCCGCGCGCTCTTCGGCGGTCAGTACGACCGCCGCCGCCGCCTCGCGCACCCGCGCGAGGAACGCGGCCTGGGGATACGGGCGTTCCTCGAGCCCGGTGCGGCCGCGGATGTCGGCCTCGCAGGCGAGCAGGAACTCGGCGAACCGCTCCGGGCGCCTGAAAGCGTCGAGGTTCTCGAGCAGTTCCACCAGGGTCGAGGGCCGCAGTTCCAGCGTGCGGTGACAGAGCCCGTGCCAACGCGCGACCGCGCGCGCCAGGTCCCGGAACTCGGTCGGCACGCGCAGGCGCTCTGCCATCGCGTCCACCAGCCGCACGCTCCGCTCCTCGTGGCCGTGATGCGCGGGCCAGCGGTCGGGGTGGGTCTCGCCCTTGCCGAGGTCGTGCGTCAGCGCCGCGAAGCGCACGCGCGCGAGCGGCGAGAGCTTCGCGGCCTGCTCGAGCACCATCATCACGTGCACGCCGGTGTCGATCTCCGGGTGCCACTTCGCGGGCTGCGGTACGCCCCACAGCCTGTCGAGTTCGGGGAACACGACCGCGAGCGCGCCGCAGGCGCGCAGCACCTCGAAGAACACGGTCGGCCGGTCCTCCCCGAGCGCCTTCACGGTCTCCGCCCAGACGCGCTCGGGCACCAGCGCGTCGGCCTCGCCGGCGTCGACCATCCGCCGCATCAGCGCCAGGGTGTCGGCCGCGACCGTGAAGCCGAGCGGGGCATAGCGCGCGGCGAAGCGCGCGACGCGCAGGATCCGCACCGGGTCCTCGGCGAAGGCCTCGGAAACGTGGCGGAGCAGGCGCGCGTCGAGGTCGGCGCGCCCGCCGTACGGATCGACGAGCGCGCCGTGCTCGTCCTGCGCCATCGCGTTGATCGTCAGGTCGCGACGCCGGAGGTCCTCCTCGAGGGTGACGTCGGGCGCGAAGTGGACCGCGAAGCCGCGGTAGCCGGGGCCGGTCTTGCGCTCGACGCGCGCCAGCGCGTGTTCCTCGTGCGTCCCGGGGTGGAGGAACACGGGGAAATCCCGGCCGACGGCCCTGAAGCCGCGCGCCTCGAGGTCCTCGGGGCGCGCGCCGACGACGACCCAGTCCCGTTCCTTGACGGGGCGGCCGAGCAGGGCGTCGCGGATGGCGCCGCCGACCAGGTAGGTGCGCATGTCGACAGTTTAACGGGGCATCCGCCCGCCCGGGGTCGCGCGGCCGGGCGCCGTCGCTAGACTGCGGGCATGGACCGCCCGCTCGTCGCGACGCCCCGTCATGGCCGCTCCTGCGCCGGTCGCGCCGGCCGGCTCGGCCGCGCGTTCGCCGCGCTCGTCGCGTGCCTGCCGTTGACGGGCTGCTACCTGCTGCACACCGCGAAGGGCCAGCTCGACCTGAACGCGAAACGCCAGCCGATCGCGCGCGTGGTCGCGGATCCGCGGACACCGCCGACGCTGCGCGCGCAGCTCGAGCGCGTCGCACGCATCCGCGACTTCGCGACCGCGGAACTCGGGCTGCCCGACAACGGCAGCTACCGCTCCTACGCGGACGTCGGCCGGCCGTACGTGCTGTGGAACGTGTTCGCCGCGCCGGAATTCTCGGTCGATCCCAAGACCTGGTGCTTCCCAGTCGCCGGCTGCGTCGCCTACCGCGGCTACTTCGACGAGTCGGCCGCGCGCCGCTACGGCGATTCGCTGCGCGGCCGGGGCTACGACGTGCTGGTCGGCGGCGTGCCGGCCTACTCGACGCTCGGGCACTTCGAGGACCCGGTGCTGAACACCTGGCTCGGCTGGAGCGAGCCGCACCTCGCGGGACTCGTGTTCCACGAACTCACGCACCAGCTGCTCTACGTGCCGGGCGACAGCAAGTTCAACGAGGCGTTCGCCACCGTCGTGGAGACCGAGGGCGTGCGGCGCTGGCTCGAGCGCGAAGGGCGCGCGCCGGACCTCGCGGGGTTCGCCCAGCGCCAGTCGCGCTACGCCGAGGTCGCGGCCGTCCTCGTGCGCGGCCGCGACCGCCTGCGGGCGCTGTACGCGAGCGCGCTCGAACCGGCGCCGCTGCGGGAGGCCAAGGCGGCCGAGTTCGAGCGGATGCGCGAGGAATACCGCGCGCTCGCGCAGGCGTGGGGGGACGGCGGCTACGAGCGGCTGTTCGGCCCGGACCTGAACAACGCGAGCCTGCTCGCGGTCGCGACCTACCGGCAGTGCGTGCCTGGACTCGAGCGCGAGCTCGAGGCCGTCGGCCGCGACCTGCCGCGCTTCTACGCGCGGGCGCGCGAACTGGCGGCGCTGCCGCGGGAGCAGCGTCGTGCGCTGCTGTGCGGCGAGGGTCCGGTCCTCGTCAGCGCGCCGGCGGCGGCTCCTGCGCACCCGTCGTCGCGATGACGCGCGTGATCAGCACGCGGTCGCCACGCCGCTCGAGGCGCGCGGTCTCGCGGCTCTCGGTCAGCTGCGAGCGGCCATCGAAGATCACGGTCTCGACCACCCGACTGTCCGCCACCATCGCGAGCCCGTCGACGCGCAGCGCGAGGTCGGCGATCGCGTAGTCGTAGCCGTCGAGCGAGTTCAGTGCCGCGAACCCGCCGGTCAGCATCTCGAGGTAGCTGGCGCGGTCGTGCCGGTTCACGTGCTCGCGGCCGTCGAACCGCGTGCGGATCTCGATCGTGGCGTCCGGCGCGAGCAGGTCGACGAGGCCGTCGAGGTTGCGGCGGCGCGCGGCGCGCTCGAGCGCAGTCATCACCTCGCGGGCCTCGGCCTCGGTGACCGCGGCGTGCACGGGTGCGCGTTTCGCGGCGCCCGCGGACGGGGCCGGGGAGGGGGCGGCGGCCGGTGCCGATGCGGGTGTGGCCGACGTCGCCGGCGTGCCGGCCGGGGCGGCGCCAGTGGCGGCGAGGCCCAGCACGGCGAGTGCGCTGGCGATGCGTGTCCGGCCGGGAGGGCGGGAGTTGCTCGACGGGCGCAGGGCGTTCATTGCCCGAGTCTCGGCAGCCCGGCGCCCGGCCGCCGCGACCCGCGTCACGATCAGCGCGCGTCGTAGTCGACGCGGGCGCCGGCGGCGCGCCTGAAGTCGTCCAGCCGGACGTTGCGCTGCTTCGAGCCGAGGTAGTCCGGCACGACGGCGCGCAGCGAGGTCGGTGCGATGCCGAGGCGCGCGAGGCCGTTCTCGCTGCAGACGCTGTCGACCGACAGCGAGCGGAAGTTGTCGATGGACAGCGGCTTGCCCGGCAGGAAATCCATCAGGAAGGCCTGCAGCGCGCCGACCGCGTCGGGGATGCCGAACACCAGCCGCTTCTGCCCGCGGACCTCGGCCACGTAGCGCACGAGGTCGGCGAGCGTGAACACCTCGGGCCCGCAGAGCTGGAACACCTCGCCGCAGACGTGGTCGTCGTTCAGCGCGCGCACC
>Ga0315900_10010591_pt1 | contig 11519 bp, 13 predicted proteins | sample LakEriMetagenome_FD_203521 | JGI IMG/M metagenome (GOLD analysis project Ga0315900, IMG submission 203521) | Freshwater fungal communities from buoy surface, Lake Erie, Ohio, United States - Buoy 12 MA114 | ecosystem: Environmental > Aquatic > Freshwater > Lake > Lake biofilm | place: USA: Lake...
ATGGGGTATTTGAAGGATTATCTAGCGCAAGATTTAACACAGTTAATTTATGAATGCCAGATTTCACGGGGTGTTTTCCTCACGCAAAGGGATGTTTCAAAAATTACTTGAATTTTAGCTCATTAGTGGATTCATTGTTTAAGTAGTAAATTTGTATCCTATTAATAAAGAGAAATAATCATGAGTACAATTAGATTGAGTTTAAAAAATATTAGATGCGAAGGGTGTGTAAAATCAATCAAAACAGCGTTGGAAAAGCATACTAATATACAAGAGGTGAATGTGGTAAAAGAAACTGGTGCCGTTACAATTAAGGGGGAAGGTTTAGTTAACTCAAATATCATAGAGGAACTTACTGCATTGGGTTTTCCAGAAAATAAAAAAGGGTTTTTTACTAAGCTGTTCTCTTAATAAGAAATTTGACAAAAAATCACGCAAAAATAAAAAGGACTTACGATTTAACGTAAGTCCTTGATTTGAATTAAGTAGAGTTTAGATAAACCAGTAGCCTCCCGTTTTAAGAGGTGAATTCCTCACACAAGAGGTTATTTCAAACTTACTTTTTGATTAACTCAAAATAGGTAACCTCAAATCTATCCTTTACAATGGTTCCCTGCACCTTTGCTTTCTTGATTGCATTACAGAAACCCTCTGTATCATGAGCATCACCATGGTCGTCTAAATCAGTTCCATCTACGAAGTAATTCTTGCCTTTAAATTTAATTGCTAAAAGACAACCCTTTCCCTCCATTTTAAACATACAAGTTCCACAAGTAGCTTCCACTTCATAAATAGGATTCTTTGGATTGTATACTAATTTTTTCTTAGTAGTGTCTTGTGCATAAGTCAACGAAAAAGAAACCATCATAACAAGTAACAATAAACATTTTTTCATAAAATTGATTTTTTAATAATTTAAATATAAACCTATACCATATCCCATATCACTATCGTAGTGTGTTCTTAATCCCATATTTTTATTGAAGATGTATCGTGCACCAAACATAAACTCTTTATCAGTATTGACCATGAATTCACCTCTTAATCTCTTAGATAATGGGATGTCTTCTCTCATAAGCTGCAGTCTAAGATTTCCATCTTGATATACTTCAGTTTGAAAAGTAATCAACATTGGTAAAACATATGCAACACCAATACTTATTTGTCTTCTTTCATCTTTGGTATTAATTTGACCAAATAGGTTTTTCTCAGATTCTCCCATTTCCATTTTCCTATAACGCCAGTCAAATCCAATAAAAGGCATTAACCATTGCATTTTACCTATATACCTTCCAATGTGAGTTTCAGATTCATAACCATGCATATTATTATATCCTAATCTCCATTCAGAACCAATACTCCATCTTGTATTCTGCATCATTGCCATCCCATCATTCCCATTACTTGCAAAGTCGTTTTCAGCCATCGCATGGAATTTCCTGTCTTCTCCAAATAACTTCCTTTGGGCTAATTTTGGATTTGGAATTAAAGGATTGGTCGCTTGGTTTTCATAACTAAAAATCCTTCCCATACCACTCATCATGTGGTATAATATATGGCAATGAAAAAACCAATCACCTTCCATATTAGCATTAAACTCAAGCGTATCTGTTTCCATTGGCATAATGTCAATAATATTCTTTAACGGTGCATTATCTCCCTGTCCATTTAGAACTCTAAAATCGTGTCCATGTAAATGCATGGGGTGTCTCATCATAGAACCATTGTAGATAATCATTTTGACATTTTCACCTTTTTTAATCAAGATTTTATCAGATTCAGAAACAACTTTATTATCCATACTCCAGACATATCTGTTCATATTGCCTGACAATTCAAACTTAATGACCTTAGTTGGAGCTTCTTTTGGTAGTGAAGTGTTATGAGGAGACTTGAGCATGGAGTAATTCAAAGTAACAATATCAGAAAGTGCGTTACTATTGTATTGATTTTCTTTATCCTCCTTTTTTTGAGCATTACTTGGGCCGGTGATTTCTGGATACATCACTACATTCATATCCATTTGATTTAAACTCATTTGCATTCCCATATCATCTAAGTCCCCATTCATTTTCATCATAGAGTTCATCATCTTCATTCCTTCAAAATATTTCAATCTAGGAACGGGTACCATTGTTTGTTTTTCACCTTCACCCACATACATTAATGCTCTATTAATTCTATCTTCTGAAGTAGCTTGAAACGCGAATGATTTATTCTTTTCAGGAACAGTCAAAACAACGTCATAGGTCTCAGAAACAGCAATGATTAACCTATCTACTTCAACTGGCTCAACATCATTTCCATCATTAGCAACAACTTGAAACTTACCACCACCATAGTTTAACCAAAAATAGGTGGATGCTCCACCGTTAGATATTCTCAACCTTACTTTATCTCCAGCTTTGAATTGTGATAATTGACTTTCTTGGCTTCCATTCAATAAGAACTTGTCATAATACACATCACTTACATCCATTGCCAACATTCTCATAAATTCATTTTTGACTTTGGTTGTGAAGTGACCTTCTTTTATCGCTTCTGCATAACTTTGAGTAGTTCCCTTTTTAATTGCGAACCAATCAGTTGCATTATGCAACATTCGGTGGATATTATTTGGATTGTAGTCCGTCCACTCACTAATAACTACTGGTATAGTAGGTAAATCATCAATACCTTTTCTAAATGTTGGGTCATCCTGTCTTTTATTTAAAATCATTGAACCATACATCCCAATTTGCTCTTGCAAACCTGAATGACTATGATACCAATGTGTCCCATTTTGTGCAATAGGAAAACGATACACATGTGTGGTACCCGGTTCGATTGGCATTTGTGTTAAATAAGGAACGCCATCCTCTTTATTAGGCAAAATTAGTCCGTGCCAATGTAAAGAAGTAGATTCCTTCAACTCATTGTATACGTGAATTTCTGCTGTATCACCTTGTGTAAAAGTCATTGTTGGCATGGGAATTTGTCCATTAACAGCAATTGCTCTTTTGGTTTTCCCTGTAAAATTCACCAAAGTATCTCTTACGTATAAATCATATCTAACCACCTTTTGAGCAGATAGATTAACTGATGCGCATAACAAAGCAATTACAACAAGGTAAATCGATATATTATTTAATTTCATTTTTTTATTATTGTATGGTCTCAACTACTTTACCGCAGATCAACATTTGATTGCCATAATAGGGATTCTTAATCTTGTTTTCTAAACTCAACCAGTTCGCCCCTTTACCTTTATTCGCCATAGGACAAAATTGATAGTAAATAGGCATTTCAGATTTAGAGACTTTTATTACAGCATAAAGGTTTTTAGACAAACTCATAAAATGGTCTCTTTGGTGTGTGATTTCTTTTGTTTCACTGATATGTTCAGCGTCTTCCTTTAAATCATTAACAACCTTCATCCACTGCGTATGCGTTTCTGTGTTAAGTTCGCTCATGTTTACTTCTTGTATAGCACTTAAAAGTGTTTTTGAAGCACCAGAAGAACTTGTACCATCACTTTTCACAAGTGCGTCTTTAAGTTGGATATATGCATTTAAAACCTTGTTGATACCTGTATTTGTTTGTCCATTTGCTATAGTAGCAAATAATATAATGGCAGTAGCCATCAATAGTTTTATTGATTTCATTTTTTCAATTTTTAGTAAATGTAAATTTTCAAGTTGTTCAACTTGACTAAAGAGAAATATAGCTTATGCTATTTTAGGAGGATGCCAAATTGAAATATATACATCGTTGTAGAAGGAAGGTTTATATGTATTATACTTCCTTTGGATAGTAGAAAAGAATATAGTTTCTACAATAACTTCTTTTTTATAGACATAACTATTTATACAAACAGAAGTACAAGCGCAGTTGTGATGGGTACATTTTTGATTACAATCGTGACCCATATCCTTATTATGTGATTTGCAACAATCAGACTTAGCTTTAGCCTTGGTCGTGTTTAAAAAAGACGTTGCCTTAGTTGATTTGTGTGGCTTGTTACATGCATATAGATTGTTGGAGTAGAGATTTACCCCAATTACTAGTAGTAATAATATGATTATCTTATTATACATGACGTATGCAAAGGTATAATAAAACAAGATAAAATGAGACATTTATTACATCCTGTTCAATTTAATTGTAATTGTATTTATCTAAAATTTAACAATATTTGACAATTTAATTAAAGAACAAAATCAAACCCCGCATATACATCTGAAATCTCCTCCTTTGTAATTCCTAAATAGCGCCTTGATACCTGCGTGCTTGAGTGGTTCAGTATCATGGATATTTTTAAGAACACGTCCTCGGAGCGGTTGTTCTCATCGTACAGAAACCTGGCACCTGATTTGCGTAGTGAGTGCGTGGAGACCCTCTTCTTGCGTATACCAACAAACCTAGACCCAAGCTGCAACAATCTATTGGTGTGGCGCAGAGTGTAATTGAAGATGGTACTTTGTAATTCTGGCTGCTGCAGCAATTCGTAGTATTCAACCAGTAATCCCTTCAATACAGCCCCTACTTTAATACTCCGTTTTTTACCCGTTTTCCTCTCATTTAAGACGAGTTCGTCCTTGTTTAGTACATCACCCCAAGTGAAGCGAGATATGTCAGAATAACGAAGCAGTGTTCGAAATCCGAACTCTATTAATAACGCCATTTGGTAATTCTGTTCCTTTTGAAAATACCTGTTCAATCGTTTCAATTCGTCAGTGGTTAAATAATCACTGGTTTTTTCAATAGTTGTGGTCATAAAATGTGTTTTGGCTAATGTAGAGCTGCAATGTCTTAAAACCAGCCTTTTACCTCATTTCAAGTCATAAAAATTCGCTAAAAATAGAGTTGTATTGAATATCAACTAGATGCATGTCTCTTAATTGTATTAACGGACATGGAGTAACTTAGGTTATTGTCTGTATGCGCAACATACATGACTAAAATTTAGTGCCGAACTAATTTGGCTCAGCAGATCGTGCAAAATTTGTTTAGCACGGGCTTGAATCAGGATTAAAGTCATGGGTCGCACCTTCTTTCATTCTCAATTCCGTACCCTGAAACTCCGCCATTGACAAAAACTTAGCTAAAAAGACTGCCATGTCTAATTTACACCCGCTAAACCCAACCATGTCAGATTCTACACCATTTGTTGCAAGCAAATTTTCAAACATCTCGAAAAAAGCACTGAAATACTTCCCTTCACTTATTGCGCCTTTGTACTGCGAACCTTTTTCTAAAACAAAAACCGCAGGTTCATTAGTTAGTTTTTTTCTTTCCTTTTTCATAAATCCTTTTACAATAAATATCCTGCGAAAGGGCGTTTACTTCACAAACAGATGAATCTCCACAACTTTTTTTATTAGTAATTCATTGAAGTTTTAAAATAAAAAATTTCCGATAGTAATATCGGTATCGAGATTTTTATCCATTTATTGGGTTTGTGGGAAGTGTAATACTAGCAGTTGTTTGCTACGACAAATTATGCATGGATTTTTTATTTCAAAATATTTTATCTATAATTTATAATGTTGGAGCGGTTGATGCGCAGACCAAGTTTAAACCTTCAGCAATACCCTATCAAAAAAAGCAATTATGACCTAACCCATACAGGGTATTGGATTGGGAAAGATTTGCAATTATATTAATCCGCCGCAGATGTGGCACAAAAACTTAGAAATGAACTACGAAAATATTAAACTAGAATTGGGTGATTTGATTAACGAATGCACTCATGAGAATTTTTACAAAGGATATGATCCATTTGGAGATTTAATATCCAATAAAGAGGAAATTGATTATGATGATTTTGAAAATAAATTATACTACATTGATACTCTTGAAGCATATTCGAAAGAATACAATGAAATAATGAGTTTACTTGATAATTTAAAACCAGGAGACAACTTTTATAAAAAGGTTTTTATTCTAGATCTTTATGGAGAATTATTTTATTATTCAAAATTTCATGAAGATTTATTTAAAGATTCCCGTAAAAAAGAAGTGGGACCTAATGATAGAATTCTTGTTGATCATTACTCGTTAGATGATTTTATTATGAATTTTGACAGTATTGAAGATGAAGATAAAATACAGGATTGCTTATACTTAGTAGAAGATGACTGGGGAATATTTGAAGATTAGAATAAATCCCACTATTGATGTTGCAGGGTTGGTTGATGCCTTAAAAGCATCGCCAACCCGAGCAACAAACCTGAAGCACAAAATTTACTACTTCCTATCCCTTATCACTGACACAAACGACAACTACCGCCTAAAAGACAACAATGGCGGTTACCACAACCTGTGCTCCTCTGAACTAAAAAAGGTGCTCGGAAGCAAGGATTTTTACGTCATTCGGAAATTGTTATTAAACCCTGAAGACCCTATCATCGAAGTTGACAACTCTTGGCACAACCCCAATGGCGCAAACTCAAGCGGCTACTGTCAGGGTTATAGAATTACACACAAATACAATACAGGTGAATTGGTTTATAAAACGATTGCAAATAAGTTATCAAAAATAATAGAGAAAAATACAGCTAAAGTGGAGTCAGCGGCGGTTTCTGCGCCTGATTACACATTCCTGCTTAACCAATTTGAATCAAACACCCTCTCATTTGACCCAATGGTTTATGAATTTATCAGAAATTTTGGCCAGCAGCTATTTCAAAAGGTGCGAGACAATAATGAATTCCAAACCAAGGTTATCTATAACGTAATTGGAAGGTGGTTATACTACATAGAACAAATTTCCTGCGGTAATCCTTGGCGAAAGGTGTCGAACACTAATCATCGACTGAATTCATCAGTTACCAACCTGCCAAGAGTAATACGTCCATTCCTGTTAAGCTGCGGCAAGCCACTTCAGTGCGTGGATATTTCCTCTTCCCAACCCTACATCTTATCATCGGTTATGCAAAGCAAATTCTATCATGAAACAAGACAAGGTTATAATATTAAAACAATCTATCCTGAACTGTATAATGAATTAGTAGATAATAGTAATATAGATTCTAGTATTACATATAGTAGTAGTATAGGTATTCAATATTATAGTAGTAATACTGGATATACTAATAAAACTTATTCAAATAACATAAGTAACTCTTCTTCATTTATGTGGTGTAATTTTTCTGACAATCCAGATATAGACAGTTTCTACAGGTATACACAATCACCCTTCTACTTGGATTTTTACACCTATATTTTGGACAGGTATTACACATATACTAATACACCTAAGAGCGCAGCACAAAAGGATGATAGGGAGAATTTAAAAAACACCATGATGTATGTCTTATTTGATGATAACAAGAACCATAGAAACCATAATGACAATATTGAAAAGTTTAGAGTTGTATTCCCTGGCGTTGAGAGGTGGATTAATCAAATACACAAATTGATTGGCAAGCAGCGGTTTTCATATCTCCTGCAAAGAACTGAAAGCTACCTGCTACTAAATGTAATTTGTAGAGAATTCAATTTAAAGTATCCAAACGCGCCGCTATTTACGATTCATGACGGCGTCTTCACAACGGAAGAGTATATAAGGAATCTGAATGGGTTCGTATTAAGTCGACTTTATGAGTTAACAGGTATAATTGCTGGCTGCAAGATTAAAGCGTCCCAGATTGACCCTAATCCACATATAGAGGATATTGAATACGAATGGTCAAAAATTAAATCCATTAATTCTAAAAAACGGTATTACAAAAACACAAACGGTGTGTTTTATTCTAATATCACAAGGGGGTCTGAATTTTTGGCAAATTTTGGTGCAGATTTTTAAACCGTATCTATCCCCCCTATTGTGCATGAGGATTTATCCACGAAAAAGGTGGGATACTGCAGCTGTACCTGCAGCCCCCACCCCCTTAATGGAAGAAAATCATTACTACTGCATTTCAATAAACGGCTGCACATCCTCTAAGTAAGCGTGTATCAAGAGATCATCAAATATGTCATAATTGTTCATCATGTTAATCTGGAAATACAAGTCTAATAGGTGGCTAACTGGCTCATCCAGTTCTTTTGTTAGCTTTCTACTCAATTCAACCCATTTTTTGAAGGATTCTGTTTCATTACCCAAATACATAAAAATTTCGTAATCATCGTCGATTTGCTCTGAGTACTCAATCGATAATTCCTCTACTGTTTTCTTGATAATATCTTTTTCAATAGGGAAAATGTTATCAATCAATTTTTCTACATTTTCAATTACGTCATTAAAATCAAAACCTACATTGGGTATGTATTTTAAATCTAAATTTGAGGTATCAAATACCCCATTTGTCAAATTTTTCATTTTTTTATTTTTTTATCTGCAGCAATTTATTTTGACCCGTATGCTGATTTACGGGTTCTTGTGCTTACTCCCCTAATTTTAGGGGGGCATATTCTTTTCTTTCATTCGTTTATAATTTATATGTCATTATATTTAATTGACATAGTTTTATGGTAAAAAAATTATATCTCGCCTGCACGCATTCGTCTAGCCAGCGTCTGTCTCATTTTAACTACTGCCAAGTCTTTTGCTTTTGTACTTAGAGTATCCCCTTTGAAATCTGAAGCTTTTCCGAGGTATATTTTAATGTCCTTCTTTTTAAAGTTTTTTAGAGGCCATGATGTTTTCGCAGTGAAGTATTCAATACCGGTTTTAACATCCTTGGTTCGCGCTATGTAGACTGTTGGATTATTCATCACATTAAGCCTGTGGTAATTAACAAGCGCATCTCCCATCTCATCAAATGCAAGCTTGTGTTTCATATATAGATCCTGAATTTCCTTCAAAGCCTCTCTGAATTCTGCATGAGTAGATTGTTTCAACATCGATTTTGAATCCATAGCCATGAAATGCAGTATAGCCTCAAGCCCCTTGACCATTGGTAGCTTTGTTGTTTCGAGTTGTTTTTTCGTTACATTCATATGGCAAAGATATATACTGACATAGTAGCTTCCAAATTTATTTATTCCCTATGCCCACCTGCTATCATCCAACCATCCATTCAAGACTTTCTATAACAGTATTATGGTTATATATTTTAGACTTAAAATCAAAACCTTTAGTAATATTCATCCAATACAAGACTCTCTTGTACTTGTGCCATATTTCGAATGCGGAGATTAACATTTAAAACGAAATCTACCTTGATCATTCCCTAATGTTCTATTATCAACATCACCAGTGCTCCGCGTGGAACAAGCGTACACTTGCTAGTTAACTTTTTTTTCGTTGCGATTTTTATTTACAATAATTTTTCGTTAGAATTTATAAAGTAACGAACCACCTCCTATTAAAACATTAAAATCAGAGATAATAAAAATGAAAGACTTTTCAAGAATATCAATAATGGAAGCTGGTAGAATCATCAGAAAAAAAGACCGGGATACGATTGAATCTTGGTTAACTGATAATGACGTAAAAATTTACATTGACAAACAGAAATATGTTTTTCAGTTAGAAGTACAAATGCAGTATCTAAAACCATTGGTACTAGACTGTAAAAAAAGGTATCCACACTTATGGAAAGAGAAGCTTAAAATCCTTTGCGACGGTAATACCCAACTACGCGAGCTATTCCTAATTGAGATGGATAATGAACATTCAGCAACACCAACCACAAGAATCAAACCCAAAAATAAACAACAAGAAGAACTCTTAAAACGATTATACAGATGAGCAAATTAAAGCTGCGCAAAAACAGAGATGGTATTAAAATTTGGTGCCGCAAGTGTAGACAACACAATAAAGGATGCAAGCACTATGAGTACCAAAATTACAGAGCAAACTACGTTGACTCAATTACCGGGAAACACAAAAGCAAAATCCTTTTAGCCACTGATTATGACAATGCAGTGATTGAGGCTATCAATTTCAAGAAGGAGCTGGAACAACAAAAAAACCTTACACCTGCTAGTATAGATGGTAATGATTACGACCTTGCAACAGGTATAGTAAAATATCAAATGTACCTAAGTGGTGATAGTGAGTATCAACAATACAACAAGAACCTTACACCAAAGTACATAAGGGAGACTATTGGATTTCTAGTTCAGTTCCACGATAGCGTAAAAGAGAATAGGAAAATAAAGTGGATTAAACCTCCTCAAATCAATCGTGCGGATGTATCTTACTTTTTTGGAAAGATGAAGGGGAAATACTACCCTAAATCAGTAAATAACATCATCCAGGCCCTTACTACCTTCTTTGATTTTCTAATTGATAAGGAAGACATCATAATGAAAAACTACTTTAAGGAGTGCGCCAGTTTGCCGGTACCTAAAAAGAGTATCAAAACCATCGACAAGGAAGATTTTGAAGCTATACTGAATGCTGTTGATACCTACCACCCTATTTTAGTGCAGAATAATGGTAATAAAATCAATTTATACAAGACTTGGATGAAGGATGCTTTTAGACTCTTTTTACTAGCAGGTGGTCGTAGAGAGGAAATTATCCATTTAAGATGGTCTGATATATACACCTTGAAAAATGGTACCAAATTCTTTATGATTGGGAACTTAAAAGCAAACAGAATTCAAAAAACAGACAATGAATATGTAAAATATATCCCAATTGGTGCTGACCTTGAAAAGGCCCTAATGGATATGGGTATGGAAGAGAAAAAACACTCCACCGAACGAATTATTGACCCAACCGAAGAGTACACTACCAATACCATGATGGAAAAGATAACCAAAGCATTCACCCACTACAAGAATGGCGCTGGTATAAAAAGTGAGATTACATTAAAGCACTTAAGAAAGACCTATATATCTTGGACCAATCAGGTATTAGGTAAAGACACAGGCAAGATCACATCTAACGCAAGTCAAAAAGTATTGAATGACCATTACCTTGATCCAACCATCCTATCCGCCGTTGAAAAAGCAGCATTGGAGGTAAGAATATTTGGTTAAAAATCTAGCGCAGAAATCTAGCGCGGACACAAAAAAACCACTTGGTTTTTATTCAAGTGGTTCGTTTTCAATATTTTAATTTTGACCTTATTATCACTTCAAAACCGTTATGAGCCCGACGAGCTACCGCTGCTCTACCTCGCGATTTTAAGAATGCAAAGGTATGGAATTTTTTTATAGTAACCAAGTTTACAAAAAGCATATTCAAGTAACTAGTATGAACGACAACTTCGGCAGTTGGAATCTCAGTAAATTTAACCGGCTACAAAAAACAAATCGGAGTATGTTATAGTGAAAAGCATGTTGCCTGAATGCACCTGTCGCCAAAAAGGGAAGAAACCTGAAACAAGCCTCTGCTCAACATCAGCGGCTAATACATGGAGAATTTTGACTACTATCATGTTTCGGTAATCGACACCCAGAACAGAAAAAAAAATATATATCACTCCCAAATCAAATACAACCCGGAGAGCATTACCTTGTACAACCGAAAAGAAATGAAATGAAAACATACCTCCAACGATTGCTGAACATACAAGAGGACTTGAATGATTTCGCAGAAACAAAGAAAGAAATTGAGAACAACATCAGGTTTTCAG
>Ga0315900_10010593_pt1 | contig 11519 bp, 14 predicted proteins | sample LakEriMetagenome_FD_203521 | JGI IMG/M metagenome (GOLD analysis project Ga0315900, IMG submission 203521) | Freshwater fungal communities from buoy surface, Lake Erie, Ohio, United States - Buoy 12 MA114 | ecosystem: Environmental > Aquatic > Freshwater > Lake > Lake biofilm | place: USA: Lake...
AAAGATCTCGTCCTTTGAGCCGGCGATGATCTTTCGAATGCACACAACGTCGTCGTAAATGTCGCGGCCTTCCTGTTCCGAGCGGTAGTGGTTCTGCATCGGCTCGATCAGGAAAGAGGTGATAACCATCGGCATGGGGGATCCTTTCGGCGGGTGTGTTCGCCTGCGCGGGAGAGACGGGCGGGACTGATGCCCCGCCCGCTAGTGATTAGATGGTGACGCCGATGATCGGGCCGTTCAGGGTGCCTTCCTGATTGGCCGTCGCGCCGCCGTTTGCAACCTGAAGGGCAATCCCCTCAATGTGCTTTGCGCCGGCCGTGCCGTCATCGTCGAGGAGGCCGGCCGTTGCGGTCGTATTCAGACGGGCGTTTGCGGCCGCCGAGGCGAGCACGCGAATGCTGGCCTGACCCTGACGCTGAACCCATCCGAAGTTGCCGGTCGTGGCTGTACCCATGGCGACGCCGCAACGCTGCCCACGGGGCGAGGCCGCCGTTGTGACCTGGGTTGCGACATGGTCCTTGTCGATCGCAAGGATGTGGCCCGCGATGATCGAAGCAGAGTTGAACTGCACGTATTCCCATTCCGCGCCATTCACGCCGCGCCCAATCTGGCCAAGGCGGTGCTGACGGGTAGTATCGATCTGGAGCGGGTTAGCGCCCAGAACGTCGTTAATTGTGGTAGCGAGTGCCATTTGCGTAAGCTCCTGAAGGTCTGGGGAAAGAGGCGGGGCGCTTGGCCCCGCCTCAAGATCACGCAACGAGGATGCCCTGAAGCGCCATGTTCGAGCACGTCATGTTGCCGGCCCAGCCGACAAGCTCGACGGTCGCGTCCTGATTGATCGGGCGCCGGGTGTCGCCGATCTTCGTCATGTTCCGCTTCGCGTGCGGGCGAAGGCGGAGGTACTGAGTATTCAGGAAGTACATGGTGTTAGCCGAATGGCCGAGGCCATTGCCGGCGAAAACCACATCGCATTCGTTGCCGACTTCGAAGAACTTGAGAGCCTTGAAGCCGGAGCCGAAACTGTCGTTCCCCTCGACACGCTGAAGCGGAATGAGGCTTTCCGCATAGAAATTGTAGTAGGCCGCGTCCGCCGAAATCAGATCCGGGAAGTCGGTTCCACGGATCAGGTTAAGCGCGAGACGGCGCATATAGCCGCGAATGTTGGTCGCAGAAACCGCCGCGCCGCCGTCCGTCACGCCACGGAAAAGCTGATTACGCCAGAAAGGCCAGTTCGCCCGGTTGATGCCGCCGACCGTGCCCGAAGATGGCGCCGAGGAGATAAACGACTGGAGGCCGTTGATCTGGCGACCGCCGAATTCCGTCCCGTCGCGAACCACGCCGCGCGCAAGCTGGTTCATCAGCGACTTTTCAAGGTTCTGCATCTTGCGGCGGGCGAGCGGGATAACCTGCTCTTTTCCGCTGTTCGTCAGATCCTCAAAGCCCGAAACGGTAATGCTACCGACAAGCTGGCGGATGTCATATTCGGCCGCCGAGAAGATCTGCTGCGGAGCAACTTCAAGCGTCTCGTAACCGGCGTACCACATCGCCGTTGAGTTCTCGGCATATTCAAGCTCTTCGTAGATCTTGGTGCCGCCGGTGATCTCGACATTCCCGCGCGACTTCATGCGCTTGAGGATCGGCATGTGCAGCGACACGTTGTCGGCGAGTTCGCCCGTGCGGCTTTCGAGGGTCGTTGCGATAAGGTCGGTGACTGATGCGTTTGCCACGGTAATGGCCTCCTAATGGGTGCTGTTTCAGTTCGAAAGCTGCTCGAAAGCGCTTTCTAGTGCCTGGTCCAAGCTCTGCCCTTTCGGCCGGACGGGTGTCGCCGCCGGTCCCGGAACAAGAGATTTCGCCGCAGCCCGAGAGGTTGTCGCCACACGTTGAGCGGTCTGTGCCTTGGCCCGAGCCTCCTCCGCCGCGCGCTCGGTCAAGAGCTTGTCGCGGACGGCCGGCTTGGTCCAAATTGCGCGGTCATAAGCCTGTTGAAGCGTGATCGCCTCGCCAAGCGCCTTGGCCTTCTTGATCTCGGCGGCCATCTCAAGGCCCACCTCCTCGGCGTACTTGTTCGCCGGGTTCGACCAAAAGGCGGAAACTTCGTTCTCGATCCGGCCGCGCTTTTCCGTCTCGACATACTGCAAGACTTCATCAATGCGCGGATCGCGGACCATCTGGGGCGCCGGCTGGGCGGCCGGGGCCTGAGCGCCCGAAAACACCGCGCCGATCTGTTTCGGATCGACGCCATAGACCTGAGCAAGCTGGGCAATGCCGCCGAAAAAGTCGGTTTCAAGCGCTCGCTCAAGCTGGACATAGCTGTCCATCGCCTGACGAAGCGTGCGGCCGTTGCCTTCGGCGATGTCGGCGTATTCGGCGAGGCCCGAAAAGCGCTGAACCCCGGCCGCCATCTGGTTCTCGCGTTCCACGATCGCGGCGCGAAGCTCCGGTGTCGCCGTGGCCCAGATCTGGGCCTTGTCACGCCCCCACGACCGCGGCATGTCCTCGGCCGGCTGGGGCGCGGTGACAGGTTGGGCGGCCGGATCGACAGGAGGCGTCGCGGGTTCCGCCTCGGCCGTCTTCGCGGCAAAGCGGCCGACCTGATCGCGAGGCTGTCCCGATGCCGGCGGCTCATTGTTGCCCGTCGTCAGCGCATCGAAGGCGCTTTCAAGCGAGGCTTCAAGCGACTTGCCTTCCGGCAGGTCGTTGACAAGATCCGCGTCGTCGCCTTCGTTCGGGTTGAAGTCTACCGCCATCCCATTCGCTCCATCTGGCGAGCAAGCGCGCTTTCGATCTGCCGATCAGACGGGGCCGAAATCTCCGGCTCGCGCGTCAAATGCTGGTAATCGTTGCCAAGCTCGCGATAATCGTTGTTGCGAACCGCCGACCAATGGCGGAGCGAATTGCGATAGGTCGACTTGCTGTCGTAGGTCTGCCCGTCCACCTGCGAGGTGAAGGGATCCACGGTGTCGCCGATCACGCCCGCATTCGGCCGGCGCGATCCAGCCGGCCCTTCAACGAGCTTTCCGGTCTCTTTGCAAATATGCCAAATCTTGCGCATGCATCACGGATGCCAAATGCGCAAATGCCGTTCTATCCCATGACGCGGGACTAGGCGGCCAGAAGCAACAGGATCACTTCGTCATCCTCGGCCTGTATCCGAGCTTGTTCCTCAAGAACGGCTTGCACCTCGGCGAGCCATACGCGGGCGGCCTCCGCCTCTTTCTTCGCGCGTGCCGTTTCCTCGCTTGCGCGGGCCGCCAGCACGCTTTCAAGCTGATCGGCGATCACCGTAGCGGTCTGGGGCGCCATGCCGTCCAGAAGCGCGGCAAGCGTCACGCGGGCGCCGTCTGACAGATCCGAGATCGCCCCGGCCGCCGCCTGGGCCGACTTGGGCGGAGCCTTCAGCGCCTCGGCAATCGCCTTTTCGGCCGATCGGCGCCGCGCCTTCTCGCGCTTTAGCCTGGCCCGCTCGATTTCAAGCCAGCGCGACCCGGCGTCCCGGTTTCGGCCTCCGCCAATGTCGCCGGACGGCAAGCCCGGATCGAATTCGCCGGCAAGCGGTGCCGCTCCAATGACAGGCGATCCGACCGCGAAACCGACCGCCGTGATAACGGTATTTCCGAATAGAGCCGCCGAACCGATGACTGGCGAACCGACCGCGAAGCTTGAGCCCGTGACGACGTGGTTCTGATTGAGCGCTGAAGCGCCAATGACGGGCGAGCCGACCGAGAAGCCAACGGCCGCGCAGACATCGTTGCCCGCTCCGGGAAACGAGGCGGACCCGATGACAGGAGAACCAACCGCAAAGCCCGCGCCCGTTAGGATGTGGTTTTGATTGATGGCCGGCGAACCAATGACGGGAGATCCTACCGCGAAGGCCGAGCCGGTGATTACGTGGTTTTGCCTAAGCGCTGGCGAGCCGATGACCGGCGACCCGATCGCAAAGCCGACCGCCGTGCAAACGTCGTTCGGAACGCCGCCCGCGTCCTGTAGCTGTGCCGCCTGCGGGTGTTGCTGCCAGAAAAACACGTTACGTCACCGCGCGGACCGACCACGAGAAAGCGCGCGCCGTGCCCTGCAAAAGCTGTCCGGTGAACGTCCAGCCCGCGCCCATCGGAAGCCCCGGCGTGGTGTAAATCGGCTCCGTTGTCTGTGTGCCGATCAGCTCGATTTCCTGAATAACCCGCTGTGTCGAGCTTGCTGTCGCCTTCTCATAGATCCTGAAACGATACCGCTCCGTCGCGGTCATGTTGTTGCAGTCGATGCAAAGGGTGAAGAAACCGACCGCTGTGCGGCTTTGAAGCGTCGTCGTGTTGCTTGTCAGATCGGTTTCCGTGGTGCCGATCGTCTGCGCATCGAAAGAGTACAGCGCGATGTCGATTGCCATCAGTCAACACTCCAGAACGTTATCGCGCAGTAGCCGGGAAGACCGGCAGCGCCTGCGCCTGCGCCACCACCACCCGAACCGCCACCGCCAAAGCCGCTGCCCGCCGTGGCCGCCGCGTTGCCCGCGCCCGCTACAGATGCGCCCGCCCATGGCGACCACCCGCCAGCGCCTCCGCCGCCGTAGGAGATGGACGCAGCCGTGTTGCCAGCGCCGCGCGTGGCATTGGTGATGTCGAAGGACCCGGACGCATGACCGATCACAAGTGAGCCGGTCACCGCACCGTTGTTGCCGCCGTTAGACCCGACCGTCGTTCCGTTCGCGCCGCCAGAACCACCACCGCCGCCAGAACCAAAAGGCAGTTGTGGAAAGTCTGTCGTCGTCAACGCGCCGCTAGCCCCGGCCGCGCCGCCCGCAAGCCCGTTGCCGGCTGCCCCGCCAGCACCGCCCGCACCAGTTGCCGCAGCGCCCGTGCCAGCACCGCCGGCACCACCGCCGCGCAGGTACAAGCCGCGATTTGATCCAGTATCACCACCTGCAAACGGTATCGGAATGGCGGATGCGCTTGTGAAAGATGTATTCCCGCCCGCCGATGCCGCCGCACCGCCGACAACGCCAGCCGAGCCGCCTACCCCGAGCGCGACCGTGTACGTAAGACCCGGCACCACCGCCATGGGCAAGGCCAGGACATACTGCCCGGCACCACCTCCGCCCCCGGCGCCAAGCGATGCAAGGCCGGAAGCGGCACCCGCTCCACCCCCGCCACCCGCCGCGCAAGCGTCGATCTCGATCATGGTCGTGTCGGGCGGGAACGCCACGTCCCACGGGCCGCTTGGCGACGTGGCGTCAAGCACGCCGTCTCTGTAGACGCCCGCGCCACGAATGAATTCAAGGTGCCGCTGTTTGGGTCGGGGGCCACCGAGGCTCATTTATTCGTACCTTACAAACGTAAACCGCACGTAGCCCGAGCCGCCCGCAGCGCCTGCCGCACTACCGCCACCCGAGCCGCCAAAGCCATATCCAACGCCATTCGTGGCCGCTGCGCCGCCAGCGCCCGCGCCGCCCGGATAGCCAAACGGGCACGCCGTCCCGCCACCGCCACCGCCTTGACTGATGGTGCCCGTGCTGTTCCCCGCTCCGCCACCCTGCCCAGTGCCGACAGTTGCGGCGCTAAAGCCAGAATAAGCGCCGCCCGCAATGCGGTTGGTAATGGCTGCACCATTGCCGCCCGCCGTCGCGCCTGTTGCAGACCCCGAACCGCCGCCGCCGCCTGTCGCGGAGAAAAACCGCGCCATGCGAACAGTCTGCGCGCCCGCGCCGCCCACACCGCCAGCCGTGCCGCCAGTGCCGCCGCTGCCGGTATTCGCCAAAGACGAGCGCCCGCCGTTGCCGCCCGTTGTCGCTGTTGCGGCGTTCTGGTTTGTGCCTGCGCCGCCACCGTTGCCGCCGCGCAAGTAGACGCCAGCGCGAAGCGCGGGGAGCGTCGTCTGAAACCCTTTGCGCAGATCACCGCCGCCCGCTGCCGTGCCGCGAATGATGGTTTCGCCGCCGTTCCCGCCCGCCGCGTTGGCCGCTCCTGCCGTGCCTGCCGCCGCGCACGTTATTTCCAGCGAAGCGCTAGGCGCGACAGCCAGCGAATAACCCTGAATGCACGTACCGCTGGCACCGCCACCCCCGCCCGACCGGCTCACGGTCCCGGTGCTGCCGCCGCCTCCGCCGCCGCCGCCGCCAGCGCAAGCGTCAACCAAGAGGCGCGAAACGCCCTTCGGGACAACGAAGGTCCACGGGCCGCTTGTGCTCGTACCGTCGACCACGCCATTCGTGACGACGCCCGTTCCGGGGATGAACTCCACAATCGTCTGTACGAGACGCGGGCCGCCGAGAGGCATCAGGCGGGCCTTTCGTCGTCAGTCGGAGGCGTGTCGATAATGACGTTTGCGCGTTCTTCCGTCAGAAGACCGGCCGCCGCCAGATTGAAAATACCGTTTCGAACAAGCTGATTTGCAAGGTCGATCCATTCCGCCAGTTCGATCAATTTCAGGTACCGACGCACAGCCGCTGCCTCCACGGTCGCACCCTGCGACGCAAGGTCAATGGCGATGGCCTCGGCGTCCGTGAAGCGAAGCTGAAAACGAAGTTTCGTCACCCGCCAGTCCGTGACCGGTTCCGGCTCAGGAGGCGGTGGAGCGGTGAACGTCACGCCGTCATACAGATAGCCGGGGCCGACAAACGAAATATCCGCCGTCCGCTCCATCGCCGTGAATTCGGGATAGAACATCAACGCACGCTCGACGCTGTCGGCGCTGATAACGTTCTGGACCACGCCGTCGCGGATCAGGATCACGTCCATCAGCGCGCCACCGTTTTGTTGCTGTAGGCAACGTTGTGCCCGTGGGGATTGTTGGGCGACACGAAGTCGCCCGCCCCGCGATAGACCACGGGCGGCATTGTCGGGAACGACTGCTTAATTTCGATCGCCATTTCGATGGTGCCATCAGCACCAATGCGAGGCTTCAAGGTCGCGGTCATGCCATTGGCCGACACAACGACAGAACCGTCTGTCTTCGGTGAGATGGTGAGCGGTGATGCGGTGAGGGATCCTGAAACAACCATTGCCGCCCCTTACTGGCTCGGAATGCGGATGGTGAAGGATGCCGAGAGCGACCACGTGTTGCCGTTCGTGACCGCCTGCGAAGGCGACAGCGTGCCAGTCGCCAGCAAGCGCGAATTCGTGTTGTCGACGATCGCATAGCTGTTTGCCGTGCCCGTCGCCGTGACCGTGCCGCCTGTCAAAGCCGCGACCGTGGCCGCGCGACCGTTCGGCGAACCGGCGCCGAGCGTGATGTCGGACGCGCCCAGCGTCTTGTTTCCAAGGCTGTTCAGAGTGCCGAACGTCGTCGGCTCGGCCGAGCAAATGTGAAAGGTCGTCGCCTCGGTATCGAGTGCGTTCAACCCGAAATCAAGCACGCGATCATACAAGACGGGCATGGGCTACCTCAATTCAGCTTGGTTTCGACGCCAATCGCTTTGCCCGTCTTCGGATCAAAGACAATCGACTTGGGCGCGGTGAGAGCCTGAAGAATCGCAGCCGAAAGCTGCGCCTGCTGTTGCGCTTGGGCGTTCAAAGACTGAATGAGGATCGCCAGCGCCTTCGAAAACTCTTGCGCCTGAGCCTCTTGAAGCATGGACGTATCGCGCGCCATCCGCTCGGCCTTGCGGTCCTCAAGGTCGGCGGCCTTTAGCTGCAATTCGCCCTGTTTCAGGTCGAGTTCGGCGCGCTTAACTTCGGCATTGGCCGCCATCTCGGCCTGTTTCATCTGCGCTTCGGCCATCAAGCGCTCGCGTTCCATCTCAAGCGCCGGATCAGGCGGAGGTGCGGCCGGGCCTTGCGCGGCGGCCTTGATCATCGCCTGGGCCTTGCCCTTCATGGCGTCGACCGCATCGTCAATGGACTGTTCCAACTGCCGCGAAACCCGGAAGCCTCGGGCCACAAATTTGAGCGTCTCGCCCATCAACTCGGTCAATTCCGGCTGTGTCGCCGAAAGGGCGACCGCACCTTGCAACAGTTGGCCGGTGACGGTCGCGAATTCGACCCGCTTACCCTGCATCTCGCTATCATCGGCCGCCGCGGTGCTGTCCGTCTCGATGTCGATCGCATAGGACCGCATGCGGTCATCGCGCATCATCGCAATGACCTGCTCAAGCGTCGCCTTGGGCGGCTCCGGCTGTTCCGGCGGCTCTTGCCCCGTGGCCTGGGCCTCAATGGCCGCCTGTTGCCATGCCATCATCTGCTGATCGACTTCCGCCTGGGCCGGAAGCTGCATTTGCGTCATGCGCGTGATGGTTTCAGGCTGGAAAAGCTCCGAGATCACCTCGGCCACAAGCCGGCAGGTGTCCGCCGCAAGGCGGATCATCTCGTTCTGTTTTTTCCGAAGACGAACCGATCCCCATTGCGCCTTGATCTGTTGCGCGCCCAGCGTCTCGGACGCCTGACTTGCGCCCCGGAGAATGTCGCTGATGCCGGTGATCTGGTAGATGTCTTCGATGATTTGCCGGCGCACCTCGATGCACGTCGTCAGAACCTTTGCCACCTGTTCAATGGGGAGCCACGTGATACCCATGTTCGACTTTTCGGCCATCGCGGCCCAGTTCGGCACGGGGATCATAACGGCCCGGTCGTCGTTCGACTTCATGGCCGCTTCGATCGCGTCCGCACCCTCGGCCGAGGCGCCCGACGCATAGAAGCCGCGAACCTTCAGCGCATCTGAGAGCGCATGAATGCGGGCGGTAAGCTGGTTCACTTCCTGAATTTGCGTGATGTAGAACGTTACATCAGGGATCGGGACCATGCGATCCGCGCGAAGCGTGCCAAGCGCCGGCTTCGGGCACGGGAAAAAGTCGCGGAAGTTCAGGAACGGATCCGATATCTCAAGCGCGTAGGGGCACTGATCGCAGACGAAATACACCTTGCGGCTCGTCTTGCACCAGATCTCCCAGATGCCGACCTGTCCCTTGGGGCCTTCCTTCTGATCGTCCTCATGGGGCCACTTGAAGGCCGCAAGCTTCTCCTCGCCGAAGCGCTCCTTGAAACGAGCCTTGTTGAACCACGCCCGACGCGCCACCCATGGAATTTCATTCCACGTCCGGGCGCGCGGATACACGAAATCTTTCCAGCCGACGAAATCGACCGTAACGCGCTCCTCGGATAGCTGCTCAAAGCCGTCTGGCGAGGCTTCAAACGTCGGCTCGTACCGCACCCATACTGTCCCGATCGAATAGTCGACAAGCTCGTCACGGGCGCGCTCAAGCGAGCCATGCATGCCGCAAAGCTCGTTGTTCGTATTGACGGCGCGTTCCATGACTTCGGACACGACGCGGGCGACGGGATCGGCCTGGAGATAGCGCGAGCGGACCACGCAAACGGGCGCGCGGTCATAGGTCGACTGCTGCATGATCTCGCGATTGGCCCATGCGATTTCAAAGCGCCGCTTGGCCTTCTCGGATTGCTGGCGGTCGAGGCCGAACGCCTTGACGACGGTTTGCGCGTCCGTCTTCAACGCGGCGCGGTCCTTCTCCGCTTCCTCGATCGCGCTCATCCATTTCGAGCGCGCGGCCTCGGCTTCGCGCTTGGCGGCCTTGGCCTCGGCTTCAGGATCTTCGATGGTTTCGGCTGGCAGCATGCGTCATGCGTGCCGAAAAGCGCGGGCGCGTTCTATCCCATGGCCTAGAGGTAGCTGCTATCCGTGAACTCGGACGCGCGGAGGATTTCGTTAAGCGTGGCCTTTTCGATCCCGCGCATGGGCTCATTCGACACGATCTTGAGCGGCGAGCCCGCGTCCATGTGGTCGAGCAACTGGCCCACGAGGCCCAGCGCGTCAACCTGATCGTCGTGCTTGCCGGCTGGGAAGCTCAAGAGCTCGTGTTGTAGGGCCGCGAAGTAGCCGGCATCCCGACGCACGCGAAGGCCGCCCATCGCCATTCTACCGCGCATGGATTGCGCCCGGATTGCCTTGTCGCCCCTGGTCGGAAACTGGCGACGGGCGCACCATGCGTTGAGCTCCATCGCGCGGCGGATCAGGAAGGGGCCGACGCCCGATCGGATCTGTCCCGTCTCCTCGGCCCACTCATTCGGCCGCCACGCCTTCACAAGCTGGCACCATGCGTCGATCCATTTGTCGGGGCTCGCTTGGGCGCGCCAAAGGTCGAGGAGCCATAGCTGGTTCTTGGGATCCACGCCGACGACGACGTGAACGGTCCAGTCTCCGCCGCCGTCCGTCACAGCGTAGTCGCTCGCGCCATAGATGCGGAGCGTCCGCACGTCCGGGAGCTCGTCAACCGGGATGATCCATTCGCGCTGGAAATAGTCGCCATCCTGAGCGCTGGGCCGCTGTTGAAACAGCGCCTCATATTCGCGAACGCGGGCGCTTGCATGCATCTCGGCCTTCGCTTGGCGGATCTTGGAGGGGTAATCCCAGCCCTCCCAGTCAGTGCCCAGAAGCTCGCCAAGCGGGCGGCCTAGCGGGTCGTCTTCCTCGGCCTCGGCGCGAATGTTGATGATGCGGTGCGGTGTTCCGGACTTGCGCCACATCTCTTCAAGCCGGGCGACGTGGTCGTCTTCGTGCCAGCGCGTGTTGACCGCGATCACGGGCGCCCCAGGCACAAGGCGCAAGAAAAAGTCGTCCAGAAGCCATGACCACACGCGATCGCGGTACAGTTGGCTTTCGGCATCGAAGCGGGTCGGATAGAGGTCGTCGAGGACGCCAAGCCCGGCACGAATGCCGCTGATGCCGGTTCCGACGCCTACCGCGAAGTACTCTCGGCCTGTCGAGGTGTTGAAGCGCGCTTTGGCGCTTGTGGCAGGGTCGAGGCCGTAGCCCAAAGCCGTGCCGTTTTCCGCGATGATGCGGCGCGTGTGGCCGCCGAATAGCTCGGCGATGTGTGCTGTATGCGTCCCGACAAGAACGCCGCCAGCGCCCGCCGCAACGGGCCTGGCGAGCCATGAAGCTGGGCCGATCTGGGTTGCGTATCGGGACTTCGCGGATCCTGGCGGGGCGGTGATGACAAGCCGGGCGTCTGGCGTCTCGAATGCCCATTCCATGCCGTCGCAGATCAGGCGGTGATGAGCGGCGAGACGATGCCCGAGGTGTTCGGCGAGCGCCGCGACCGACCGCCTAATGCGTTTGCGGTCTAGCAGGATCTGCGATGCTTTGGCCGGTTGCAATTGCAAGCAATTCCTCATCGCTCATGTCTTCAAGGCGTCGCACAATGGTTGCTTGGGACTTTTCGACGCGCAATCCGGTAAGGATAGAGATTTCGCGAAGTGCAGCAACGGCAGCGTTTGCCTGTTTATTTGCCCTTGCTTCCATTGCGATAGCGGCCAGGTCGCGGACAAGGCTTTCTATTGTGATTTCGATGCGTTTTGCGCCGCGTTCCTGCAATTCGGCGACACGATCTTTGATGCTTTGGTTTGCTTTTAGCACCGTCGCATTACCACGGTTTGGTTTGTAGCCGGCCGCAGCATATGCAGCATCGGCCGTCATGCCTTTTGCGAGCCCTTGGGCAAAGTCCTCGTGCCGCTGATTTGTCAAAGCTGGCACTGTTCACGGTTCCTCTTTTGGGCGGTCCATTGCGGGCGTCG
>Ga0315900_10010597_pt1 | contig 11516 bp, 10 predicted proteins | sample LakEriMetagenome_FD_203521 | JGI IMG/M metagenome (GOLD analysis project Ga0315900, IMG submission 203521) | Freshwater fungal communities from buoy surface, Lake Erie, Ohio, United States - Buoy 12 MA114 | ecosystem: Environmental > Aquatic > Freshwater > Lake > Lake biofilm | place: USA: Lake...
TGCAGCTGAATCAGATACCTCAGCATCCGCAGTTTTATCCGGAAATATAGTATCAGCCATAACTGTTACATCTGGTTCATCTCGCTTTTCTACAGCCCCCGTAATTAACACTAGTGGAGGTTTGCCTCCTTTACCTACAATTTCAGATAACCAAATAGCAGCATGGTATGGTGTTTATAACAATAACACAAATTTTGTTGGTTTACAAATTTCAACTAATGGCGGCGGCGGATATACAGTTAATTGGGGAGATGGTACTTCAAACAACTACAATTCAAATGTAACAGCTTCAAAACAATACACAACTGCATCATATGCAGATTTAACCAGTTCAGTATATTCAGTAACTGATTTATATAAACCTGCTCTGATCACTGTAACTTTATCAGGCAGTGCAACAAGTTTTGCAACAGTTGATTTTACTACTAGACCAACTCCACCTGCAGGAATATTGCTTAATCAATCTCCTAGTAATTGGAAATCTATTAAAATGGCGGGTAGCCAAATTACCAGTCTTATAGTTGGTACTACTAATTCTGTTCGATTAACACCAGCACAACTAGAACGATTTGAATATTCCGGATCTAATCAAATATCAAATTTTTCAAGCTTGTTTGCCAATTGTTATAATTTAGTAGAAGTTGTATCACTTTCCACAACTACGGCTACCAATATGACTCAGATGTTTAACAATTGTGTTAATTTACAAAGAGTTCCTGCATTAGATCTTACTAATACAACAATTGCTACTAATATGTTCACAGGCTGCGTTAAACTTGGAACAATTACATTGCTAAATTCTCAAAATGTAACAAATTGGTCTAGCGCTTTTCAATCTTGTGCAAATCTTAATTCATTAAATGTTAGGTTTGGAAACGGAGTAACTACATATGCAAATACATTTAATGGGTGTTCTTCATTAAAAAATATACCTCCATTGCCTGTTACAAATTGTACTACACTTAATGCAACATTTCTCAATTGTTTTAATTTAAAAAAAATTAATTTTATTGGTACTACTTCGAGAGTCACATCATTTACGCAGGCCTTTAACTTTTGCTCGGCATTAGAATCTGTTCCATTAACAATGGATCTTAATGCATGTACAGCTACAAATTCCATGTTTAGTGGTTGTAGAACTTTAAAAACAGTTCCCATTTTTACAAGTACGCGACAAGTAACAACCGTAAATAGCATGTTTACCAATTGTTCCAACATTGTAAATATTCCATGGTTTGATACAATTAATGTAACTGATGCATCAAATTTTTTAAACGGATGTTCAAAATTAACATCTATACCTCAATTTAATTTTTCTAGAAATGCGAATTTTTCAGGAATGTTTGCCAATTGTGTTAATTTAACATCCATTCCTAGACTTGAAACAGCTAATGGAACTAATTTCAGTAATATGTTCGGCAGTTGCGCAGCGTTAAAAGAAATACCATGGATAAATACATCTCGCGGAACAGATTTTTCAAACATGTTTACAAGTTGTGGTGCATTATTAAAAGTTCCCGCGTTAGATCTAGGCGAAGCTACCACCACAGCCACAATGTTTCAATCTTGTAATTCACTTACATACATACCGTTTTTCAATTTGTCTAAAGTTACCACACTTGGTAGCATGTTTAGTGGTTGTACTTCGTTGATTTCCGTTCCATCATTTAATTTAGCTTCAGCTCAGAGTGTTACAAGTATGTTTCAAAGTTGTGGGTCATTAAAATACATCGGACAACTAGATACATCTAGAGTAACAAATTTTTCAAATATGTTTAATAGCTGCTTTTCATTAACATCGATTCCGCAAATAGATACATCTCGGGGAACAAATTTCACAAGTATGTTTGTAAATTGTGGATTAAACGAACTACCTGCATTGAATATGGCAGCTGGTACTAATTTAGCCAGTACATTTGCTCTTAGTGCAACATATGGATCACTTAAAAGAATACGTGCAACTGGTATGAATGCAAGTTTTGACATTTCAAACCAAAATCTAGATTCGGTAGCACTAAACGAAATTTATACCAATGTATCATCAACAGGAGCAGGAAAAACAATAACCGTTACGAATAACTGGGGAACGGCAACTGATACTCCTTCGATTGCTACGGCAAAAGGATGGGGAGTAACAGGATAATTTAATTAAATTTATATTTATATTAAAATAACATGGATACTGCAGGATTTTATAAAGTAGACTTGAGCGGAATAGTATTATATGGACCCAATTATGTTTTAGGTCCATATGATAATTACCGTTTGTATAAAGAACAAAAAGATACGTATACATATCCAATAGATGGATGGTACTGGTTTGATACGGAACATTCAGCCTATGAATTTTTTAATATAGAATGGTATCCTGAAGTATACACAATGGGATTGCCTAAACCATGGTTAAACGAAACAAATAATACGGAAAACGATGCCTAATACTTACAAATTAAACGCAAATGAAATTAATGCTAGTGGTTCTACAACCATTTATACGGCTCCTTCGGGTTCAACAACTCTTATAAAAAGTTTATATATTTCAAATGTGTCTTCAAGTGGAGTAACTATAGATGTTATTATAAACAAGAGCGGTTCCGCTGTAAACTATTTTTTAATTACTGGTTCGACAGTTCCCGTTCAAACAGCTTTTCAACCTATATCAGATACTTTAGTATTACAATCCGGCGATTCTTTAAGAATTAATACACCATTCGTAAGTGGGTCTGATACATTGTTATCTTATATGGAAATAACTTAACATGTATACATGTTCAAATACTTGGATATGTAATCGTTTTTTCATATAATAAAACAAAAAGGATAACAAGTTATGACTCGTAAACTGGACAAGGAACATTTAGACGAAATTCAAACTCTACAAGAGGCATTTGCCCGCAACACAAACATTCTCGGAAACATTGCCATTGAAACATATGCTACGAAGCAACAACTCACACAACTAGATGCCGAACAAGAAAAATATCTGGAAGAATTTGAAAGATTAAGATCCCAAGAATCTGCATTGATTGAAAAAATGCGAGAACGCTATGGAGAAGGGCAAATCAACATAGCTCAAGGAACCTTTACACCTGATAGCGGTTTGACACAATAACGGCATATTTATTATAAAAAAATCATAGGAGTATTATAATGGCAGAAAGAATAGTTTCTCCAGGCGTATTTACGAATGAAGTAGATCAATCGTTTTTACCCGGAGCAATTGCACAAATCGGTGCAGCAATTGTAGGACCTACAGTAAAAGGACCTGCATATACGCCGATTCAAATTACGAACATAGGAGATTTCCAAAATGTGTTCGGAGGTTTTACAGATGAATCATATGTGCCTGTAGCAGTAAATGAATATTTACAAGCAGGTAATGTAATTACAGTAACAAGATTAATGTATGAAGATGGATATTCATTAACGGATGGGGCACTAGCAATAGTTGCACAATCAGGTTCACAAAAATATGTAACTCATATATTACATCCAACAACTCCTGTAAGTCCTACATTATATGGATTTGCTGATTCAGTATTGAACACTGACGTTAACGGTAAATTTGAATTGAAGTTATCTGGATCATATACATCGCAAACAATTCCAGGATTTACAGCATTTTCATATACAGAAGGCGCATCCATTTCCGGATCAATTGTTTCATCTGATTCATCTTATATTTCAACAATATTTGGAAAATCTCCGAAAGGACAGCAATATCCAGTATATGTTCAATACGAAAATCCATATACAAGTACATTGTTTGGAGCTAATACAAATTTAGCAGCAGTGTCAATGTCATTGGAAAAGATTTCAACATATGCATTTGTTCAAGATTATCAATCAGCAGCAACACCATGGATCACATCACAAAAGATAGGTTCAGTTGCAACTAACTTGTTTAAGATACATTCATTGTCTCATGGTAATGCAACAAATTATGAATTAAAAGTTGGTATTGCAAATGTTAAAACATCAACAGAAGTAACAGATCCGGATGGGTTTGCTCGTTTTGATGTTGTTATTCGACGAGTTGATACTACAAACATTGCAAATTCAGCATTTGGACAAATAAATGATTCAGATTTAGATACAACAAATTCTTCAGTAATTACATTTACCAATTGTTGTTTGAATCCAGATTCTGCAGATTATATTGTTAAAAAAATTGGTGATAGATATCAAACAATTGATGATAATAACGTTATTACATTATATGGCGATTATCCAAATACCAATCCATTTGTGCGAGTAGAAGTTGCTGCAAGTGTATCAGCAAAATCAATTGACAAAACATTGTTTCCGTTTGGATTCCGTGCATTAAATTCACCGATACCGTCAGTATCAGGTAGTGTTAATATTCCAGAATCAACATATAAAACAACGCAAATTGTTGGTAGCACATTTAGTCCATTTGTTTATCATGGATTTGATTTTACCGTTGCAGCAAATATGAATTATTTAGCGCCAGTACCTACATCTGGTTCAACAACTGCAAGTAATTCAGATTTTTATTTAGGAGATGTTTCTCAATCATCTAATTATAATTTTCCAACTGCAACAACTGCTTATTCTGGATCATTGTCAGCAGCATTAACAGCAGGAACATTTGCAACTAACGTGTCACTTGATACTAGAAAGTTCATTGTTCCAATGCAAGGCGGTTTTGATGGGGCTCGTCCTAATTTACCTAAATTTACCGGAGCTGACATTACGGCAGCAAATACATTTGGATTTGATTGTAGTTCAACATCGGCAACTGGTACTAAATCATATGTAAAAGCATTTACATTGTTAAGCAACACAGATTATTATGATATGAATGTGTTATTAACACCAGGTGTATTTGATAGTTTGCATTCAGCAGTTACATCACAAGCAAGAAACTTGTGCAAAACTAGACAAGATGTATTTTATGTAATGGATTCGAATGCTAAAACAGACTCAATTCAAAATGTAATTACGCAAGTAAGAACAATTGATAATAATTATACAGCAACATATTGGCCCTGGGTATCTGTAAATAATCCTGCAGGTAATGGAGTATTGCTTTGGGTACCACCATCAGTTGTTGTTGCCGGAGCACTTGCAAATAACGATAGAATTGCAGCACAATGGTATGCACCAGCTGGTTTGAATAGAGGTGGCTTAAGAGCTGTAGGAACTGCAGTTAATTTATCTCAAACACAAAGAGATACACTTTATGAAAACCGCGTTAATCCTATTGCATCTTTCCCTAACAACACGATAGTAGTTTGGGGGCAAAAGACACTACAAGCTCGTCCAAGTGCATTAGACCGAGTAAATGTGCGTCGTTTGCTTATTGAAGTTAAGAAGTTCATTGCATCATCAACTCGTTTCTTGGTATTTGATCAAAATACAGAAATAACACGTCAGAAATTCCTTAACATTGTTAATCCTTATTTAGGGGGCGTAAAACAAAATCAAGGTTTATCTGCATTTAAAGTTGTAATGGATTCTACAAATAATACACCGGATTTAGTTGATAGAAATATATTGTATGGACAATTATTTTTGCAACCAACTAGAACGGCTGAATTTATTATTTTAGATTTTAATATTCAACCTACCGGGGCAGCTTTCCCTGAATAGGAAAAAAGTTTAATTTAAGGCAGGACTTAGGTTCTGCCTTTTTTACTGTACATATATTTATAATAAAATTATTGAGGATACAGATATGCCATACGATGGAACGCAATCAAATTTAGAAGGTTTCATAAATAATGCACCTACAAATACAAACGGAGGTGGATCACCTGATGGTACAGGCGATTACCCAAATACATTAACGGACTTTGGAGCAGATCCGCAAGGTTGGTTTTATGACAAAGCATTTTCTTGGGAACCTAAATATCAACACAAATTTATTTTGTTAATAGAAGGAATTCCAGGATTTTTAATTAAAACATCTGCTAAACCTAGTTTAACTAACGGCGAGGTTGTTTTAGATCATATCAATGTAAAAAGAAAACTTAAAGGAAAATCTGCATGGAATAGTATTGCAATTACAATGTATGATGCAATTATGCCATCTGGAGCACAAACAGTAATGGAATGGGTTCGTTTACATCATGAATCAGCAACAGGCCGCGATGGGTATGCTTCTATGTATAAAAAAGATATTGTTCTTCATCAATTATCGCCATTAGGTGAAGTTATCGAAGAATGGAAAATTTACGGAGCATATCTATCAGAAGTTAATTTTGGTAGTTTAGATTGGTCTGCAGAAGATGTAGTGATGATTGATGCTACATTGAATTATGATTGGGCATTGTTAAGTTATTAACAAATATTACATGGGTGGAAGAAATTTCACCCATTTTTCTTGTTCTTTCATATTTATAATAAAGTTATAAAAAGGAAAAGTTTATGCCAGTAACAGATCGTTTATCCGATAAAAATTTAATTGAATTAGCAAAACAGCAGTACGAAAACAAGCAAAGAAGCACGGTACCGTCGGTACTAGTTCCATTGCCTAGTAAAGGACAAGTATATCCAGAATCAAGTGCTCTTCGTAAAGGACATGTAGAAATGCGGTATATGACTGCGTATGATGAAGATATTTTAACTAATTCTACTTATATTAAACAAGGTGTTGTTTTAGATAAACTAGTTAAATCTTTAGTATTAGATCCAATTGACATTGATGATTTAATTATTGCAGATAAAGAAGCATTGATTATTGCATCTCGCGTGCATGGTTATGGCAATGAATACAATGTTACGGTATTAGATCCCAAAACAAATAAAAGTTTAAATAGAATAATGGATCTAACTAAACTTCAACTTAAATCATTTACATTACAATCTAATGCAGCTGGAGAATTTGATTATATAGCACAAGGCATTGCAATTAAATTCAAATATATTTCTAGAAAAGAAATAGAATTAATTTCAGATGATCATGCAGTTTCAGATTTTTTAAAATCTACAATCAAAGAAGTCAACGGATCTAGAACTCAAGCGGATATAGATCATTTCATAAAATATCAAATGACTCCAGTTGAATCTAAAACATTTAGAAAATACATTGCAGATAATATGCCAGGAATTGTTTTAGAATCTGAATTTACGGGTGAAGACGGAGGCACCTTTACTGCCGGGTTTCAAATTGGTGCCGACTTTTTTTGGGCTTAAACCATCTGATCGAGTAGAACTACATGAAAATTTATTTAATTTAATTTGGTTCGGTGAAGGTCGGTGGGACTGGAATACGATATATAATATGCCAGTACATATTAGGGCATTATGGACTCGCAAAGTAAATCAAATTATAGCAATGCGCAATGCTCCAACTGAATCTTCTTCAACTACAACAAAACAACCAAAAATTGTTAGACCTACTCGTACTGCAAAATCTGCATGAGTAAATATTTATTGATATATGATATGCAATACTAAAATACTAATTCAACGTTTAAAATTGCAACCTGTGCACGGTATGGCAAAAAAAGCAGTTACTAAAGAAACTGCGTTACAGGCAAAAATATCTGCAGACATGGAAGAATTCAAATCAGGAATTACGGACATCACGAGTCTAGTATCTGATTATGCTAATGTTGTAGATAAGTTAAATCAATATAATTTAGGTTTACAAACCGGAATTGGTAAATTAGCTAAAGTTTTTGATGATTTCGAAACATCAATGACTGATGTAATTAAAAATGCAACATTTTTAGAACAACGAAATAAAGAATTAAATTTAACTTTTGGGATATCATCAAAAAAGGCTGCAGAATTAGGCGAACGATATGATAATTTAGCCAAGTCATTAGGCACAGGTGGAGAAAACATTAGAGTATATGCTCAAAATGTTAATAAGTTTTTACCTGGTATGTCAAAAATGATTGCCGGAAATGAAAAATTTAGTAAATCTATACTAGGAACCAATCAATTCTTAACAGAACATATGGCTAATATGGGCGAAGCTGCAGAAGGATATCAAATGTATGCAGCCGGTGTTGGAAAAAATAGTGTAGAAATGTTAGCTGCAACATCAAAAATAGCAGCTGCATTCGATGAACAAACTGGGTATTCTGGAACATTTGCGGCTGTTATAAAAGAAATTGGAGATATGTCTGCAGATTTGCAAATGACATATAATAAAATGCCAGGGTCTTTAGAAAAGTCAGTTATGAAAGCTAAAATGCTAGGTACATCGTTTGCTAAAATTGAAGCCATGGCAACTAAAATGTTAAGTATTGAAGAATCAGTTGGACAAGAATTAGAATATCAATTACTTAGCGGTAAACGTTTAGTAGATCAAGACGGTAATAGTATTACAGAAAAATTACGTATTGCTAAACTTTCCGGAAACGCAGAAGCTCAAGTAGAAGCCATGAATGATTTATTAAAATCACAAGGCGATATCATCGATGGTAATAATTATTATGCAAAACAACAACTCGAAACGTTAACAGGATTTACGGTTGCAGAATTAACACGCCAACGCCAAACTCAAAAATTAATGGAACAATCAGGTATGGATCAATCTAAAATTGATGCATATATGAATATGGATCCAGCATCGTTTGAATCAGCTTTAAAAGATGTTAAAGATACAAGTACAGAAGCATTATTAACTGAGCTCAAAAAATCAGAAGGGCAAAAGACTACAGATGAAATGTATGCTGATCAATTAAAGCGAGAACGTACTGAAGGTATTAATGTAATGCTTAAAGGAACAAGTCAGCAAGCTGCAATTACCGGAGCTTCTGCAGAAGCTATGGCATCAATCCCAGCTGCAACGGAATATATTAGTAAATTTGCTAATAAAGGACTTGCAGAAACAATCGGGCCATTACAATTAATGGGTGCTTCAATGACTGCTACATTAACTCCATTAGAATCATTTTCGAAAATGCTTCCGATAGTAGGTAAATCATTATCAGATCTAGTTGAAAAAATGAAAGCCACAATTAACATTGCGCTTCCTGAAACTGCTACAGCTACAACTACAACTGCCGCAGCTCCCTCCGGAGCAACATCTACAAAAGTTAAAGATGCTATAATTGAATTTGATCCTGCAGATAAATTTACATTATTAGCTAGTACAGACCGAGGGCAACTTAATAAAGCTGCAGACACATTAACCGGCGGAAGCAATGCCGTAGTTGATCCAGCTCCAATTGCAACAGCTGTCGCCATGGCAATACAACAAGCAATGTCCGGAATCAATATTGTTATGTCGGGCGAAAAATTAAATAAAGCAATAGAATTTGATAATCGAACCATTAATGGATAAAATATGCTGCAACCGAAAAGACCTTTTCCAACAAATACCGTAGTTGATGAATATAGTACGGCCGCAAAAGAGTTGCGTCGTACTGACACTATACAACGATTTAGAGAACAACAAACAGAAAAATCATATCATACTAATCGTTTTGATTCTTGGGAAGATGTTTCAAAATCAGCATTATCATATGCAGCCAATTCACTTGGTGGTTACATAGGAATTCCTCAAGTATCTCCAATTGCAACTACATTATTAAACATAGGAAGTCCGCAAGTACCAACATATTCATCATCGCCAATCAATCAATTATACAATATACCTGGATTAGCTTACAATGATTTTAGATCTAGAAAATCACAAATTGGACTAGGTACTTCGGCTGACATTCGTTTAGATGGGGCATCAACTGCATTAAGTGTAACAAAATTACAATCTACGGGTGCAACGTATAGTTGGAAATCAGCATTATATGCAGCTGCATCTGCCGCACCTGGTGGCGTATACAATTTATTTAATAGAAATAGTGCCGGTACATTTGGATATGGATGGGGAGACCATGGAAATCCTGCAGCAATACGTAGAGATTTTACATTGCGTAGTCATATTTCATCTAGATGGTCATTTACTGAAAATGAATGGAAACCTGCTATTAATCCTGCTCAATTGGCAATACCATTCCGCGGAGATAAAGTAAATGTTATTGATTTTCGACAAACCAAATTAAAACATGTTTATCAATGGCGCACGGCTGATTCTATATTCGGCGGACTAAAAGATGTAGCTAAATCATTAGGAGAAACTCGAGATTTTATTAAATTTTATTTTACTGGACCTAAATTAGCTCCACATACAATTCACGGTGCAGCATCAGCATTAGAAGATGACGTAATAGTATTTCGTGCAACTATAGGACAAATACAAGATTCATTTCAACCACAGTGGACGCCAGTTAATATGGTAGGACGTGCAGATCAAAATTATCATTATACATCATTTTCTCGAGATCTTAGTATGGATTTTACAGTGTATGCAACCGATCGCGATGAATTAAAACCTATATACAGAAAATTAAATGCACTAGCCGGATATACAGCTCCTGATTATTCCTCTGGAACTACTATAGGATTAACAGGCCCGTGGATGCGTATAACAGTAGGAGACTTATTCAATCAAGTTCCAGTTGTTATTTCTAGTTTATCATATACATTTGGAGATTCTGAATCACCATGGGAAATTAATATTGAAGATGATCCAGAAAATATGCAAGTGCCATTTAAGATACAAGTGTCACTTTCATTCTCAGTTGTATCAGATTGGTTACCACAAAAAGGCGGACAATTTTATTCATTATCAAAACGATTTGATCAATATGGTTCATTACGAGGTAGTGACAATTGGTTAAGTGATAGTGTACAAATGAAATGGAATGAATTAGCTCGAGGCGGAACGGATTTAGCTGAAGAACGAGCTAAACTATTTGATCAGTTTAAAAATACTAAAGTAGTTAAAGGTATTACTAATTTAGTAAAAGATATTACAACAAAAACTAACGGTACAATTCCACGATAAAAAGGCACAGTATGGCAAGGTATCTAAATAAAACAATACAAACTAGTACAGAAAAAACTAGATTACAAACAACCATTTTACCTAATATTGTTGGGCCAAATGATACTTACATTGAAACTATTACTCCAGAACGATTAGATGCATTAGCTAATCAATTTTATAATGATGCATCACTGTGGTGGGTAATTGCTGCAGCAAATGGAGTAGGAAAAGGAACCGTAAGAGTACCAATTGGAACTATATTAAGAATTCCAAATGTTACGGATGTTATGACATATGTTACACGAATAAATGCAATACGATGAGTCAAATATTTTATTCAGAAATAGATAAAAATTTACAAAAAGAATTAGATGCCCGAGCACGTGCTGGTGTAGTAGATCGTAGCGAAAAAGCATTGCGTTACATGACAGAAAAAGTAGCTAATGTATCTTTAACTGCATATGAAGGTAATAAACGAGATAAAACAAAAATTGTTCATGAATTAGGCGGCCGAACAGTTACAACCGGCGAATACCTACCTGGCGGAGATAATGGATATTTAACAGAACGTGTATACACATTGGGAGAAAGTAGATGGGTTGCAAATGGTTTTGATGGAGGTGAAACTCAATGGTATCCTGCATATAATCAAAAAACGTTTATTGTTGATAGTAGCGAACAAGAGTTTAAAACTGAAACAAAA